>Ga0193699_10000683_pt1 | contig 13927 bp, 11 predicted proteins | sample L3c2metaG_FD_160095 | JGI IMG/M metagenome (GOLD analysis project Ga0193699, IMG submission 160095) | Soil microbial communities from a riparian zone of the East river system, Colorado, United States - L3c2 | ecosystem: Environmental > Terrestrial > Soil > Riparian zone | place: USA: East... | reverse complement strand
TCCGAGTTGGATTTTGTCCCGATCAACGCCGCGCTGCGCTCATTCCATGCTGCACGCAGATCCGGAACCGCGAGGTCGCCTGACAGAAGCGCAATCTCGAGCTCGTATCGGAGCAGGATGTGCAGATGATATGACATCTCATCGGCGTCCACTCTGATCATACCGGGACGAACCAGATTGACGGCCCGGTGAAAGCTTTCGACATCCAATCCATCCATCGCATCGGAGAATAGTGAACCGAGAGTTGGATAGAGATATCGCCAGAACGCAAGGCTTCGACCCACATGGTTCTCCCATAGCCGCGACTGCGACTCATGCAGTCCCATGCTTGGCGCGTCGCCCAGCATTGAGTCGCGGTCGGAGGAGGCAAAACCCTGATCGTAGAGCGCGTGCCCACCTTCATGCAGCACCGTCAACACGGCCTTCGAGGGATCATCCTCCGCGATCCGAATCGTAAGACGGATATCGTTCTGGCCGGCGTCCATGGTGAAGGGATGTGTCGAACGATCGAGCCGGCCGCGTTCGAATTCAAAACCGATGGCGGCCAGGATGCGGCGGCTCAATTCCCATTGGCCCTGTTCCGAAAATCTCCGCCCACGCGGCAGCGCCGTCCAAGACGCGGTCGCTTCGGAAGCACGCTGAACAAGCGGCACCAAGCGGCTGCGTACCTCGTCCAGCACGGGATCAAGGCGCGATCGGCGCATGCCAAACTCGTATTCGTCGAGCAACGCATCGTAGGGACCTCCACCCGAGGCAAGCGCCTGCGCCCTCTCGCGCATGAGCACAAGCAAGCGATCGAAGGGGCCTGCGAAAAGCGCAAAGTCGTTGCTTGCCCGGGCCGCTTCCCACGCGCCAAGCGATTGTGATTTCGCGCTCGCGAATTGGCGCACCAGATCCTCAGGGAGTGCCAATGCGTTCCGCCGGAGATGCTGTAGAAGCGCGAGTTCGCGACTCCATGACTCCGAATTGCCGTTTCGCGAAGCGACGTCCTCGATCAGATCGGCAAGCCGGTCCGAAGCCAGGAGCGCATGACGGTTGGCCTCCAGAAGAGCGAGTTGTTCGCCCCGCTGCTCACGCGCCGAAGCGGGCAGCATCGTCTCCTCGTCCCAGCCGAGAAGCGCTATGACGCGATCCAGATTCCGTAAATCTTTGATACTGTTGCGCAACGTTTGTTCGGTGCTATCGCGGTTGGCCTGGGGCCGCTTCGGTATACGCAGATCCGGCGGCGTGTCGGTCACGAACACCGCGGCGAGGCCTCCACGCTGTGCAACATTGACGACTTGCTTCTGCGACACGCGGCAGAGAATCCCGAGGCCGTTATCGGTCGCGGCAAATCCCATCACGGTATAGAACGGCTCGCCAAACATGCGGCCGTCCGGGCCCGCTACGGGAAATTCGTAGACGGGAAGTCGGGTCGCCGTTTGTAAGACGCAGGACTGTTCAGGATCGCCCCCCACCGAGGCGGCCTGCTGTAAGAGCTGTTCCCATTCGGCGTCGTCGATGGCCGCGCCCAGGACCACACCCGTACCGCCATAGGACCGGTTTGGTTTCAGCACCAATTCTTGACGGTGCTTCCTTGCGTAATCGAGCAGATCGCCCTGCTCGCCATGGGGCAAACTCGTCCGGCGGTCATAGGCGATACGGGTCCAAAGCACGTGGCGGCGAAACAGCCTGGAATCTTCGACGCCGAAGAGTTGCTCCGCAATATCCGCGTCGGTCAATATCTCCCAGCAGCTCTTGTGGTCGAAATCGCCGGCGAGCGAGGACACCACCCGGTTCTGCCGGAAGAGGAGACGCATCGCGTCCAGCGGCTTGCCCAATTCCCGTTCGAGATTAACAAGCTCGCGCAATTCGTAGTCGCGGTAGGCGATGTCGATGCGCACATCCTCATAGAAGACCTCGTCTCCCTTCACGCGCAGCTCGCGCGGATCGGCATGGGCGACCGTCAGGCCATGACGGGCGGCAATGAATTCGCTGAGAACAGATTGCTCGTCCGGTCCGTCGTGAACATATTTGGGTTCAACGAAGCAGACGTTGCAGCCGGGCCGGCCAACAGCCCTCGCGTGATCCATCAAAACCTGTACGAAGAGGTCGCGTTGATCCTGGAGCAGCTCAACGGCGAGACCAGGATCGTGAGCGATAAGAGCGGGCACAACGTCGCGCATGACCAACTCTTCCGCGATCGGGGCGAAGTGGATACCGCCCACCCCAGTGAGGTTCGCCTCCATGAAGTGCAGAGAATCCTGCCACGCGGCCGCAGCGAAGTCGCAGACGGCATCGAGCCGGCCGTAAACCGGATTGAAACGCTGATGGTCCTTCGTCCAGGCGGCTCGGAGCCAGCGCTCCTCGTCGGGCGAAATCGCTAGGATGGGTTTGATCCTGGGGTCGTCGAGGTAGAGTGCGGGAAACCGTTTGAGGGCTTCGGTGATTTGCAGACAAACATGGTGGACATAATTGAGCTGGTCGCGCATCGCGAGCAGTGGCCGCAGCATGATACGAATGGGCTCTATCTTGCCTTCATGCTCGTAGATCATCTGGTTGGCGATCGCATCGGCTCTCAAGCGTTCGGCAACACGCGCGAAGACAGTGTCGGGGACGTGAACAGATGCACGCCGTACCCGGGCTTCGAGGGCGGCGCCGGCAAGGCCAAGCGATTCGGCAGGACTGAGGACGGGCGGCATTTCTCTGGTTTCCGGAGCGGCTTTTAGACTTGCGGGACCTGATTGACGGTCCTTCCCGCGTCGAGCGCAAGACGTTTCACACGAAGCGGGCGACATTTTCATGGGTTTCCGGCACATTGTCTTTGTCATCGCTCGGGGAGGGAAGACATGGCCGCGCAAGCGAAATTCTCTCGGCGGGATTTGCTCCTGACCGGTGCTGGTGCCCTCGCATTCACGAGCGCGCGCGCGGCGACGGCCGCCGCGGCCCCCAATATCGTCTTCATCATGGCGGACGATATGGGCTATGCGGACCTGTCCTGTTATGGGCGGCCCGATTTCGCGACGCCGAACATCGACCGTATCGCGGCCGGCGGTGTGCGTTTGCTCCAGGCTTATGCGAACTCGGCGGTGTGTTCGGCGACCCGCACCGGTTTGATCACGGGACGTTACCAATACCGTCTGCCCATCGGTTTGGAAGAACCCCTGCCGAGCGAGAGCGCCCGCAATGTCGGTCTTCCACCGGACCATCCGACTCTGCCGTCGCTTCTCAAATCGGCCGGCTATGGCACGACGCTGATCGGAAAATGGCACCTCGGCAAGCTGCCGGATTTCGGACCGCTGAAGAGCGGCTATGATCGCTTCTACGGATTTCGCGGCGGTTCTTTGGACTACTTCACGCATAAATACGGGCCGCCGAACAGCGACACCGACGACCTCTGGGATGGCGATGCCAAAATCCATCAGGTCGGCTATCTCACCGACTTGCTTGGCGACCGCGCCGTGGGCGAAATCAATCGCTACGCCGGGACGGGCCGGCCCTTCCTGATCAGTCTGCATTTCAACGCGCCGCATTGGCCCTGGGAAGGTCCCGACGATGAGGCCGAGTCGCTACGGCTGTCGAACTTGACGGATTACGACGGAGGCTCGCAAAAAACCTATGCGCGCATGGTGATGCGGATGGACCTCCAGGTCGGACGCGTATTGCAGGCCTTGGACGCGCGCGGCCTTTCGGAAAACACGATCGTCATTTTCACCAGCGACAATGGAGGCGAACGCTTCTCCGACACTTGGCCTTTCACCGGCAGGAAAACCGAATTGCTGGAGGGCGGCTTGCGCATTCCCGCGATTCTGCGCTGGCCAGGGCGGATACAAGCCGGCAGCGTCAGTGAGCAGGTCGCGATCAGCATGGACTGGCTGCCGACTCTGTTGGCTACCGCGGGAACCGCACCCGACCGTGGCTTTCCACCCGACGGGATGAATCTGCTTCCGATCCTGGCACAACGCGCGCCGACCATGCCGCGCACCTTATTCTGGCGTTACAAAAACAACGCCCAGCAGGCGATGCGCGACGGTAATTGGAAATATCTCAAGATCCTCGACAACACGTTCCTTTTCGACGTCGTCGAGGATCCGATGGAGCGTGCAAACCTCAAAGCCCGCCATCGCGATGTCTATGACGACCTCTTGCGCAAATACGTGGCGTGGAACGCAACCATGCTGCCGCTCGATCCTTTGAGCAGCACGGGAGGGTTCAACGGCGGCCAGTTCGCCGACCATTTCGGAGTGAAGCCGCCGGCGCCGAATGGCGAGGCGCGTTAGATAACGTACCCCGCATCGACACGACGCTGCCGTCGTGGCAAAGCATGGCTATGCCGGTATCCCCCGCCTATGAACCTGCGCCTACCCATGCGGCATTAGGGGACCAATTTTTCGATCCGGTCGAAGCTGCGGATTTTCCCTTCCATCGCTTGCGCTATCGCAATCAGCGATGGGCGCGGCGCATCGGCCTGGACACGCTCACCGACGAGGAATGGCTGAATCATTTCGGCCGGTTTGCAGCGCTGCCCGGCAATCTCCCGCACCCCTTGGCGCTGCGCTACCATGGCCATCAATTCGGCGTCTACAATCCCTATCTCGGCGACGGCCGCGGATTCCTCTTCGCGCAGATGCGGGAGAAGGAAACCCACCGCCTTCTGGACCTGGGAACCAAGGGAAGCGGAAAGACGCCTTGGTCTCGCGAGGGCGACGGCCGCCTGACGCTGAACGGTGGGCTGCGCGAGGTGCTTGCCACCGAAATGCTCGAGGCGCTGGGCGTCGAAACGTCCAAGTCCTTCAGCCTGATCGAAACCGGCGAACAGCTCATGCGCGGGGATGAACCCTCGCCGACGCGTTCGTCCGTCCTTGTGCGGCTGAGCCACTCGCATATCCGTATCGGGACGTTTCAGCGCTTTGCCAATCTCAAGGACACGGAGAGCCTTCGCGCTCTGCTCGATCACTCCATCACATTCTATATGCCGGAAGCTTGGGATGAATCGCCTCGGCAGCGTGCGCTGCGATTCCTGGGTGGGGTGTCGAGCCGCGTCGCGAAGATGGGTGCCCAGTGGATGGCCGCCGGTTTCGTGCATGGCGTGCTCAACAGCGACAACATCAACATCACCGGCGAAAGTTTCGATTACGGGCCATGGCGGTTCCTCCCGACCTACGATCCCGAATTCACCGCGGCCTATTTCGATCAGGGCGGGCGCTACGCCTATGGCCGGCAGCCGAGCGTCCTGCTCTGGAATCTGACGCGGCTGGCGGAATGTCTGGAAGTCTTCGCCGCCCCTGAGGAATTGATGGCGATTCTGCAAGAGTTCACGCCCGCCATTCAGCGCGATTTTGCCGCTTCGGTCCTCAGACGCCTTGGTCTCATCCCGCGAGGATTCTCGGAAGATTTGAAACTCGCCAATGGTCTGTTCTCATTCATGCGCGCCACAGCCGCGCCCTTCGAGCAGATCTTCTTCGATCTCTTTGGCGGCCTCGTGGACCAAACTCGCATGGAACGCAGCGCGGCCGCGCCGGCCTATCGCGCGCCGGAATTCACAAGCCTTCGCACCCTGCTCGATGATTATCAGCCAATGGCCGGGATCGCCTTGCAGCATCGTTATTTTCAGCGGGCCGCGCCATGCACCATGCTGATCGAAGAGGTCCAATCCCTTCTGGACGCGATCCGGCAATCCGAGGATTGGTCGCTGTTCGCGGCGAAATTGGCCGACATCGCGGAGATGGCCGACGCCTATTCCGGGACCTCAGCACAAGAGAACGCTCCCGAAGCGTAAAGCCTCGGGAGCGCGTTAGGATTGGCGGACGTCGCTAGCTGACGATCGCCCAGGTGCCGTCCGGCTGCTGGCAAGCGCGCCCACTGGCGGCCTGCGGGCGGCCACTGACGAAGATCTGCTGCGTATAATTCGCGCAGCGGAAGCCGTCCGGGTCGTTGTAATAATCGGCGACGCGGAAATTGCCGTAATGGCCGTTGTCCGGATTGCGCCATTCATAGGTGCTGTTCGGCCGGCCCGATGTGAAGCCCTGATAATAGGTCTTGTAGGCGTAGCTCCGGTCGCTGCAATCCATGCTCTTGGTCAGCGCCGCACCGATGGCGCCGCCGGCGATCACGCCCGCGACGGTCGCGCCGCCCTTGGCTCCGCCGCGCGCCACGGTATTGCCGAGCAAACCGCCGATCAACGCACCGGCGATGACGCCGGCCGGGTCCACCGACTGGCGGCAATCCTGATAAAAGGAATCGTCATTATAGGTGTAAGCGCGGTTATAGCGCGCCTGCCAGCGCCGGCCGCGGTCGTCATTGCTGACGTTGGGGCCGGGGCCGTTGTTGAAGTAGCCGCGGGCAGGGTTGTCGTAGCCGTTACCGTAGCTGTAATCGGTGTCGTCGTAGCGCTGCCGGTTTTTTGACGCATCATTGCCGGCGCGGTAGCCGCTTTTGTAGCCGTCCTGGAATCCTTGGCGATATTGATCCGACGGGCCGCGGTCTGGCGGGCCGCGGTCCTGGCGCCCCGGCGCGCCATAATATTGCGCCTCTGTCGTCGTCGGAATTGCCATTTGCGTGGCCATCGTTGCCGCGGCGACGAGGGCAATCGTCATTGTCTTCATCATCTGATGTTTCCCATCCCTTTTAAAAGTGAGGCCCCGTCCGCCTAGCGCGGCAGACGGGGCCGGTGCATCCGCGGATTACCGCTTGATGTGGGAGATCTTCGTCCCCTCGAGTGCGAGGCCCGCCATCAGGCCTTTCTGGTCGAAGATGAAAGCATAGGCATCGTCTTTCAGCGTGGAGGTGGAGAGATTCTTCGCAACGCCTTCGTTGACCACGACCACCGTCGGCCCGACGCCGATTTCCCAGCCTTGACTCTTGTTGAGATAATCGACCGCCTTGTCGTTCATCAGGAACACCGCGTAGCCATAGGATTGTGCGCCGGCCTGCAGGCCCCATGACGCCGAAGCGGTATTGTAATAGTCGACGATCCGCGGGCCCTTTTTCAGAGCGCCTTCGCCATAGCTGCCGCCGAACACGAGTCCCGCTTTGACGACACTGGGAAACACCAGCACGGCTTTCGCGCTCTTCGAAATAGCCTGTGCCGTGGGATTGATGCGGTAGAGCGTCTGCAACGCCTGCTCCGCGTCTTTGTTAAGGTCTTCCGCGGTCGCCGCTTTCGCGGTGTCGTACGTGACTGTCGACATGGGTAAGGCAGCCGCGGCGACGAGCCCGAGTGCCAATAGGATTTGCCGTCTGTTCGCCATAATTAGCCCTTTCGAAGTGATACTGCGTTCCAACATGGAATTTACAGCCATCAGGCCTTTGGCGCCGTTTGAGCGTTCCAGGGCCCGGAATACCCCCCTAAAACGGACAGGGTCGCCCGGAGTTCCGTTACGCTCACGCCTTCTTCGCCGTCATGGTGGATAAAGGGTTGTTCGGGGCGGAATCTCTTTTGAAAGCGCCCAGTGGGAGCGCGGCGCACACCGCATGGGGCAACCATTTTGCGCTCGCTCCGCCGCCGGCGCGGCGCCGGAAACTCGATGCGCTGCGGCTCGAAACCATTTTTGGTCCGCGTCGCGCCGAGCCCCCGCGATTGTCGCCTACCGGCAAGGGTGATATTCCACGCCAAGCTTTTCCTGCCGCAAGAGGGGCCATGCTGCGACTCGGAACCTTTGTCCTCGCGCTTTGCCTCGGCTTGTCCGCAAATGCCCAAGCCGCCACCAAAGCCATCAAATTCGGCAAATTGTGGGACGGCCATACGACAATCGCAAACGCGGTCGTCATCGTCGACAACGACAAGATCCAAAGCGTCGCCGCCAATGGCGCCATTCCGGCGGGGGTCGAGACCATCGATCTGTCCCGCTACACAGCCATTCCGGGGCTGATCGATTCCCACACCCATATGACGTTCTATTGGGACCCGGCGTCGGCCACCAACCCGCTGCGCCAGCCGCCGCGCCATGTCGCGGTGCGCGTCTTCCTCGCCCAGGCCAATGCGAAGAAGGTGATCGAAGCGGGCGTCACCACCGTGCGCGACCTCACCGGGTTCGACGGCGCGGACCTCGCCTTGCGCGATCTCATCGCCATGGGCGCGCTTCCCGGCCCGCGCATGTTCGTCTCGGGCGCCGGCATTCGCATCGCCGCCTATCGCCGCCCCGGCGTGACCGATTCCGTCGCCGAAGCCGTGAAGCTGACCAAGGCGATCATCGAGTCCGGCGCCGACTGGGTGAAAATCTATGGCTCGACCGGCGGCGCCGACGATGTCACGGGCACGCAGACCGTGACCTATGACGAGATGAAGGCGATCATCGACACCGCCCACGCGGCAAGCCGCAAGGTCGCGGTGCATTCCTACGGACCGGCCGGCGCGCGCGATGCCATCCGCGCCGGGGCCGACACGCTCGAACACGCCACCGACATGGACGATGTCACCATCGCCGAGCTGGTGCGCAAGCGCATCTGGTACGTGCCGACCATCAATCACAATCAGCATTATGTCGATCGCGCCGATGACGTGTACCACTTCACGCCCGAGGCGAAGGCGAACTTGCGCGATTACATCGCGCGCAATTTCGTCACGGCGCAAAAGGCCTATCGCGCCGGCGCGCGCATGCTGATCGGCTCCGATGCCGTCTACACCGCCTTCGGCCTGAACATGCACGAGCTGACCTGGTTCGTGAAACTCGGCATGTCCAACGCACAGGCGCTGCAATCGGCCACCATCCTGCCGGCCGAAATGCTCGGGATGCAGGCGAGCCTCGGGGCGATCGCGCCCGGTCATATCGCCGACATCGTCGCCGTCGACGGCGATCCGCTCGCCGACATTCAAGTGGTGTTGAACAAGGTGCGCTGGGTGATGAAGTCCGGCGCGGTCGTCGTGGACAAAACCCGCACCCCTTAATCTCGCGTCGCGCAGGGACCAAGGAGGGTCCTGCCAATGTCGAAATCATCGACACCCACTAGAGCTGCCGCGATCCCCAATCGCGTGACCACCCACCCCGGTGAGGTGCTCAGCGAGGAGTTTTTGCGCCCCCTTGGAATGTCGGCGAATGCGCTTGCCATGGCATTGCGCGTGCCGGCCACCCGTATCGGCGCGATTCTCAAGGGCGAGCGGTCGGTGACGGCGGACACGGCTTTGCGGCTCGCACGCTTTTTCGGTATCAGCCCCGAATTCTGGATGGGTCTTCAGGCGATGCACGATCTGACCAAAACGCGGATGGAAAGCGGACGCGAGATCGAGCACGACGTGCGGCCGAGGGCCGCCTGATCCTCGCGTATCTACCCCTCCCCCCAGTGGGGTCGAGGATCGAGCTAGCGAAAGGTCCAGTGGACCTTTCGCCGATCCGAGCGTAGGGGCGGGGGATTCTCCTCCCCTTGAAAGGGGGAGGAGCGCGAGCGCAACGCGCGAGCAGGTGGGGGTCTTCTCACTTCTTTTCGTCAGGGGGTACAGTGAGAGCGCCATTCCCCTCCCCCAACGTGGGGAGGGGCAGGGGTGGGGGGCACTTCCTTCTTTTCTCCTCCCCCCTTGTGGGGGAGGATGGTTCGCTCGCGAACCAGGTGGGGGGTGTTCAGCCGAGCGGGGACATCGACCACATGCTCACACTCTACTTCGCGCCCGGTTCCAGCTCGTTCGCCACGCACATCGCGCTGCACGAAGTCGGCGCAGCCTTCGAAGCCCACGCGCTCTCTTTCGCGAAAAAAGACATGCGCGCGCCCTCCTATCTCGCGCTCAATCCGGAAGGGAAGGTTCCGACGCTTCTCGTCGACGGCCGTCCGCTGACTGAAGTCGCGGGCATCCTCTTCTATCTCGCGAAAACATTTCCCGACGCGAAGCTTCTGCCCGGCGATGCCGAAGGCGACGCCCAGGCGGTCTCATGGATGTCGTTCATCGCCTCCACGCTGCATCCGGCGCGCAAGTCCGGCGTCGAGCACACGACGAAAGTCTACGGCATCGCCGACCACCGTTTGGGCAAGAATGATTGGGCGCTCGGCCGCTATTCCATCGCGGACATCCATCTCTTCCGACTCTATTGGCGCCTGGCGGGTGCGCTCAAGCCCGCGCGCGGGACCTTCCCGAATCTTGAAGCCCACCACGACCGCATGATGGTCCGCCCCGCGGTGCGCAAGACCATCGCGATCGAAATCGCCATCGGCTACGAACTCCCCGCCTGGTTCCCGGATTTGGAAAAAACCTCACCCTGAGAAGGATGAGGCGCGCCTAGCGTCTTGTCCCATTCATGTCAGAACTTTCGATGTGATTGATGTGAACTGTTGACAAGTGCCATGTCGAAGTAGATAGTTAGAACAAATAGAGAACATAGAAGTTTCCAATGTGAATCACATCATTTATGATGATTTCTGCATTGATTCGGGAGACTCCCGAAGTGGCCGGAAAACCCAAGCCCAAGGATTGGCAGGCCAAGGTGAAGGGTCTTCTCAAGGCAGAATTGAAACGCCGGAACCTCAGTTACGCCGATCTTGCTAAAAAGCTGGGAGCAATCGGGATCAAGGGTGAAGAACGGAATATCGCCAACAAGATCGGACGCGGTAGCTTCACGGCGGTCTTTTTAATCCAATGCCTTGAAGTCATCGGCTGCAAAACCATTCATCTTGAGGACGAATAGGGTGAGACGCGAAGCAATCACCAATGCTGATGCAGGCAGGGAACTGAAGAAGTTTGCATCGGGTCAGCAATTTGCCACCATTCTTGCCGATCCACCGTGGCGCTTTCAGAACAGCACCGGAAAGGTCGCACCCGAACATCGGCGGTTGAATCGCTACGGCACATTGTTGCTCGACGATATTAAGGCCCTGCCCGTGGCGGGTATTGCCGCCCCTACGTCGCATTTGTATCTCTGGGTGCCGAATGCTCTTTTGGCCGAAGGTTTGGCCGTGATGGCCGCTTGGGGCTTCACGTACAAGTCCAATATTGTCTGGCACAAAATCCGCAAGGACGGTGGACCGGATGGGCGCGGTGTCGGCTTCTATTTTCGGAACGTAACTGAATTGGTTCTATTCGGCGTGCGCGGCAAGAATGCTCGTACCCTCGCGCCTGGTCGAAGCCAAGTGAATTTCATAGCGACTCGGAAACGCGAACACTCCCGCAAGCCTGATGAGCTTTACCCGATTATCGAAGAGTGCTCGCCCGGACCTTATCTTGAATTATTCGCGCGCGGTGCGCGGAGCGGTTGGAAAGCCTTTGGCAATCAGGCGGATGCCGATTATCGTCCGGACTGGCCGACCTATAAGAACAACAGCGGTATGCTTATTGCTGCTGAATGATCTTTGGTGGCGTCCAATCGCTAACCGCCAGCGGCGTGATTCCGATGGCCAGAACTGGACAGCCGCCGTTCCGTCCCGCGTTTAGCCGGTAAATGAGCTTACCCATCCATGTCGTCGAAGCGCCGTACTTGCTCATCGTCGGCCGTTCGTCACCTTCCTTGGTAAATTCGATTTCACCCGTTTTCGTGAGGGCCGGGCCGATACTCTTGAAAACCTCATTGAGGGAAAGGCTGCGCGTGACCAGTACGCCAACGTCGATAGCGCCGGACTGGAAGAAAGCGTTCATGGCGTATAAATCGCGGTCGAAAGTTTGGTCCTTCGAATTCCATTCCAAGTCAAAGGCTACCTTGCCTTTCACGTAGTCGATCTTGTGGCCGTCAAGATATTTTTCACGTTTGATCGTGCGGGTTAGTGGCCCAGAGATGGGCTTGCCCTTCTTAGTCTTGCCAATCTCGCCACGCCAAGCGAGCGTTACATTTAGATCGGCGCTAATGACTGTTTCTTGCCACCCGAGAGGGCGAAGGATCTTCGAAAAGGCCCTTGGCATTTCAGACTCGTTGCCGCCAGCCCTTCGAATCATATCGGTTGTGATAGTAAATGCTTCTAGAGCCGCGATAATCTCGGAAAATTCCTCCTGCCTCGCTTCAGCGAGGATTACAGCCGCGTTCCGGTAGCTGATGACCTCGTATTTATCGCGGATTGTTTGGGGGACCTTACGATCAACGAGGGCTGTAGGATCGGCATTTTCGTTCGGGCTGAGCGAGACATCAGAGGTAGGATCGCCCGTTTCTACTCCTTCGATCTCTGTCCCGTCGTCAGCAATCATCAGCGCACCGCGCCGCAGCGATTTACGCGCAGGGGCGTTAGCATCAGCGCTTCACCGGCACGGGCACCAATCCCTTGAACGTGAATTTCTGCACGCGCTTTCCGTCCTGAACTTCCGTCACGTACAGGTTCCCTTTCGAATCCACGTTCATGTGGTGCATGACGTAGAACTCGCCGGGCGCCACGCCGTTGCGGCCGAAGGAATCCAGCGGCTCGAGCGTCTTGCGGTCCAAAATCCACACCCGCGCCGGGCTGCGGCTGGCGACATACAGAAACCGCTGCTCGGGATCGTTCGAGAACGCGGTGCCGGCGACGGTCTGGCCATTGCCGCAATGGGGCGCTTCGCAATAGCGGTCGATGAACACCTGCGTGATGTATTTGCCTTCCAAGGTGAACACCTGCACGCGCTTGCCGCCGCGGTCCGACACATAGACCAGCCCGTCATTCGACACGCGCGCCGCATGCACCGGCTGCACGAATTGCTCGGGCCCGCGGTCGGTCAGCTCCTTGGCGGGGATGCGCTTGCCTTCGGGCACGGGCGGCGGCGCCGGCTCATTGTCCGTCGGCACATTGCCGAACGCGCCCCACATGCGCTTGAACGCGCCGGTGTCCGCGTCGAACACGATCACGCGCCTATTGCCATAGCCGTCGGCGACGAACAGCTCGTTGGTCTTGGCGTAGAGGAAGGTGTCGGCGGCCTGGCCGACATTCACCGTGTCCTTGTTGCCCTTGCTCGCGCCCTTATGGCCGATCTGCATCACGAACTTGCCGGCCTTGGTGAACTTGACCAGATGATTGTCGGTCTTGCCGTTGCCGCCGACCCAGACGAACCCCTTGGGGTCGGCATAGATGCCGTGCTCGGTCTCGGGCCAGTCATAGCCCGGCCCCGGTCCGCCCCAGCCCTGGATGAAGTTTCCCGCCGAATCGAATTCCAGCACCGGCGGCGCGGCCTTGTCTTTCTGGTCGTCGCGCACGCTGCTCGGGCGCTGCAGGATCCAGGCATTGTCCTGCTCGTCGAACGAGACGCTGGACACCTGGCCCCACACCCATTTGGCCGGCAGCTTGGGCCAGGTCGGATCGACCTCGAATCGCGGCATCATGCGCGGCGCCGGCGCGGCCAGCGAGCTATCCACGCCGCTTTGGCGCAGGGCGATCGCGGCGACGAACCCCATCAGCAGAACACGCGTCATGCGCTTCATGGAAAAAGCCTCCCCTTTGCCCGCTACCGGGAGCGGGTTCGGCGCAGCATAGCCCCGATGGGGTGCGGGTGAAACATCGCGCCACGCGTTCACCCCCTTTGCGCGCCTCCGGCGCACCTTCCCCCTCAAGGGGGGAAGGGGAGCTATGCTATGGTTCGTGCGTCACGTGTTGGGGCTTCGAATCCAGTCCGGAAAAGGGCGGACGTGTTCCGCTAAGGCGCGAAACTAAGAACGTCCAAGGGCGGCCATTCGCGAAACATCCTTGAACCGCACGAAGCATTGGCGGTCCTCGTCCCACAAGGCCAGGCCAATGGAAGCCAGCGCTGATCGCAACGACAATTTGGTTGAATCGCGCAACGCGGCGACCTCGCGGTAGCAATTCTCCAAGCGGTAATTCGGGATGCGCGGCGCGAGATGATGGACGTGATGAAAGCCGATATTTCCCGTGAACCATTGCAGGATCTTCGGCAGCTTCAAATAGGACGAGCCGGCAAGCGCCGCACTGGTGAAGCTCCATTGTTCCTGCCGCGCCCAATGGGAATCGTCGAACCGGTGTTGCACGGCAAACAGCCAGACGCCGATGACCGACGTCACCAGTATCACCGGAAGCTGAACGAGCAGAAGCGGAACAAACCCCACCGCCAGGCCGAGAGCGC
>Ga0193699_10000682_pt1 | contig 13930 bp, 17 predicted proteins | sample L3c2metaG_FD_160095 | JGI IMG/M metagenome (GOLD analysis project Ga0193699, IMG submission 160095) | Soil microbial communities from a riparian zone of the East river system, Colorado, United States - L3c2 | ecosystem: Environmental > Terrestrial > Soil > Riparian zone | place: USA: East... | reverse complement strand
CTCGGAGCACGACGGCGCCAGCTCGGGCGGCGGGGGCTCCGGGAAGAGGCAGCGGTAGCACGGGCCCTCATGCGGCTTGAAGACGGTGACCTGGCCCTCGAAGCGGTAGATCGAGCCGTGCACGACAGGGATGCCGCGCCAGACGGACGCGTCGTTCACGAGGTACCGCGTGGGGAAGTTGTCGGCCCCGTCGACGATGATGTCCCAGCCGTCGTCGAGGATCCGGTCGATGTTCTCCGAGGTGAGCCGCTCGCGATAGGTGACGACGTTGACGTCGGGGTTGAGGCGCTCGATTGCGCCCTTCGCCGAGTCGACCTTCGGCATGCCGAGCGTGTCGAGCGAATGCGCGATCTGCCGCTGCAGGTTCGTCTCGTCGACGATGTCGGCGTCGACGATCCCGAGCGTGCCGACGCCCGCCGCCGCGAGGTAGAGCGACGCGGGGGAGCCGAGGCCGCCGGCGCCGATCAGGAGGACGCGCGCGTCGAGCAGCTTGAGCTGGCCCTCCTCGCCGATCTCCGGGATCAGGATATGGCGCGAGTAGCGGGTGCGGCGCTCCGGCGAGAGCGTCCGCGGCATCGTGATGTCAAGCCCGTTCCGCTTCCAGTCGGTGAACCCACCGGCGAGCGAATGGACGTTCTCGTACCCGAGCCCCCCAAGCGTCTTCGCCGCGAACGCGGAGCGGGCCGCGGACGCGCAGTAAACGACGACGGGCGTGCTCTTGTCGGGGGCGACGCCTTCGACGCGCGACTCGAGAAAGCCGCGGGGAATGTGAACTGCACCGGGCAGGTGGCCCTCCTGCCACTCGTCGGCTTCGCGGACGTCGATCCATACGGCGCCCTCCAGCGACTTGGCGGCGCCGGCGTCGATCTCGTCGATCTCGCTCTTGGTCTGGTCGAGCAGTTCGCGGTAGGTAGGCATAACTATCCAAACGGTAGCGGCTCGCAGGGTATTTCCCGCTAGCTTTGCCCGCGATGTCCCCGGCGAACCGCGTCAGGCTGATCGTGGGGCTGGTAGCCCTGCTGGCGACCGGGATCGTGGTGGGCGTCGTCTACGCCACGCGGCAAAGCCCGACGCAGCCGAAGGCCCAGTGCAAGGAGCGCCCGAAGCCGTTCATCGTGCCCGGGACGCCGACCGCCAACGTGGCCGCAGTGCGTGCCGCGCTCGCCCAGCCGCCGGTCGCCGCGGCCCGCGCGCTCGAGCAGCTGGCGTTCCTCGCGCCGAACGACTCGGTCGTCCAGTTCAACTACGGGACCTCGCTCTTCTGCGCGGGCTTCGTGAACGACGCCGTGCAGGCCTTCCGCGCTGCCAAGGAGGCGGGGCGCGACACGTTCTACGAGATCCAGTCGGACGTGCTCTTGCACCCGCAATACTTCCCCCAGGGCTATCCGCCGTTCCAGTCCACCTCGCACGACCCGCTGCTCGTCCGCGGCGCGATCCTCCAGCGGCAGGGCCACCAGCACTCCGCCGAGCGGGAGTTCGCGAGGGCCGCCAAGCTGCACCCGGGGAGCGACGAAGCGCAGGTCGCGGCCGCCGTGGGGCTCTTCGACATGGACAACCTCTCGGCCTCGTTCTCGAAGCTCGGGCCGCTCGTTCGCCGTTTTCCGAAAAGTCAGTCCGTGCGGTACCACCTCGGCCTGCTGCTCGCCTGGACGGGCCAGCGCGACCAGGCGATCACCGAGTTTCGGCTCGCACGCTCGCTGGGACCGAAAACCACGCTCGGGAAGGACGCAAATACCTTCCTCGGAGGTCTTGTGACAGGTGGGACTAACAGCACCCCAAGATGAGCCACACGGCCTATGGCGTCCGTCCGCTTCTCCTGCGACAGTGCCGCATCCGGTAAGGCAACGCTCCGGCAAGCGAGGGGGGCCCGTGAGCAAGAATCAGGTTGTCGAAGTGGACGTCGAACTCGAGGAAGAGATCGAGCCGGACGTCGAGATCGTCGCCGCCGTCGCCGAGGACGAAGAGGTCACGCCGCTCGACGTTGGAGCCGACGCCGCGGCCGATTTCTATGCGGCGCAGCCCGAAGAGGTCGAGGAGACCGCCGACACGGAGTACTCCGCGGACTCGCTGCAGCTCTTCCTGAAGGACGTCGGCAAGGTCGAGCTGCTCACCGCCGCTCAGGAGGTCGAGCTGGCCAAGCGCATCGAGCGCGGCGACCATCGCGCGAAACAGGAGATGGTCGAGGCGAACCTGCGGCTCGTGGTGTCGATCGCGAAGCGCTACCGGAACCAGGGGCTGCCCTTCCTCGACCTGATCCAGGAAGGGACGATCGGCCTCGTCCGCGCCGCCGAGAAGTTCGACTGGCGCAAGGGCTACAAGTTTTCGACGTATGCCACGTGGTGGATCCGCCAGGCGGTCGCACGTGCGCTCGCGGACAAGGCGCGGACGATCCGCATGCCGGTCCACGTCGTCGAGAAGCTGAACAAGATCATGCGCACCGAGCGCAAGCTGCGCTCCGAGCGCGGCCGCGAGCCGTCGAACGAGGAGATCGCGCTCGACCTCGACATGACGGTCGAAGAGGTCGAGTCGATCCGCCGCACCTCGCAGACGCCGGTGTCGCTCGAGAAGCCGGTCGGGGACGAGGAGGAGTCGGAGTTCGGCCAGTTCCTCGAGGACCAGCACACGCCGCCCCCCGACGAGGCCGCCGACACCGCTTTCCGCGCCGAGGCGCTCGCGAAGTGCCTCGGGATGCTCAGCTATCGCGAGCGCCGCGTGCTCGAGCTCCGCTACGGCCTGAACGGCGAGCAGCCGTGCACGCTCGACGAGGTCGGCCGCACGTTCCAGGTGACACGGGAACGGATCCGCCAGATCGAGAACCAGGGGCTGAAGAAGCTCCGGGCGCTTGCCGACAGCCAGAAGCTGCGCGACGTCGCCTAGGAACCTGGTTCGCTTTTCAACCAGGTTCGCGAGCTTCGACCTGGTGTCGACAGCGGCTGCGTGACACGGGTTAGGTAGGCTCGCCGCCGATGGCGGCAGAGTGGTTCGACGAGCTCGCGGAGTTCCTCCGCATCCCCTCGATGAGCGCCGACCCGGCGCACAAGGCCGACGTGCAGCGCGCGGGCGAGTGGGTGTGCGACCGCATTCGCGAGGCGGGTGGGGAGTGCGAGATCGTCGACTGGCACGGCCAGCCGCTCGCGATCGGCGAGATTCGCGCCTCACAAGACGCGGAGAACGCGCCGACCGTCCTCTGTTACGGCCACTTCGACGTGCAGCCGCCGGACCCGCTCGAGCTGTGGGAGTCGGATCCGTTCGAGGCCGAGATCCGCGGCGACTATCTCTACGGGCGCGGGACGGTCGACGACAAGGGGCAGCTCTACATGCTGCTCGCCGCCGCGCGTGAGCTCGCGCAGGCGGGGGAGCTGCCGGTCAACGTGCGCTTCACCTGCGACGGCGAGGAGGAGACCGGCGGCCATTCGATCGTCGAGTACCTCGAGCAGGACGAGCGCGGCGCCGACGCGGCGATCATCTTCGACAGCGGGATGATCAAGCGCGACTTGCCGGCGTTCAACGTCGCGACGCGCGGAGTCATCTACTGGCACCTCACGCTGCGCACCGGCGATCGTGATCTGCACTCGGGCATATACGGCGGCGCCGCGCTGAACGCGGCGCACGCGATGATCAAGATGCTGAACGGGCTCGTCGCCCACGACGGCACGCTGGTCGACGAGCTACGCGTCGGCCGTGCAGAGCCGACGGCGGAAGAGTTGGCCGGCTGGCAGGAACTGCCGGCCGGATCGAGTGAGCTGTCGGACCAGGGCGCGCGCCCCAAGGACGCGCGCGCGGCCGAGGACTTCTATCTGCGCACGTTCGCGGAGCCGGCGATCGACGTGAACGGCATCTCGACCGGATCGCCGCAGCTCCAGAAGACGGTGCTCCCGGTCGAGGCGATCGCGAACGTCTCCATGCGGCTCGCGCCCGGCCAGAAGATCGACGATGTCGCGCCGGTCGTCGAGCGGTTGCTGCGCGAGTCGGCGCCCGAGGGGACGGAGCTCGAGATCGAACGGTGGTCGGCTGCGCCGCCCGGGCTCGTGCCGCCGGACGCGAAGGCGATTCAGCTCGGCCTCGACGCGTTCGAGAAGGTGCTCGGCGTTCGCCCCGCGCTGATCCGGTCGGGCGGCACGCTGCCGATCGTGCCGGCGCTCGCCGACAAGGGCATCCCGACGGTGATCACCGGGTTCGGCCTGCCGGACTCGCAGATCCATTCGCCGAACGAACGGCTGGTCGCGGACTACGTTCCGCTCGGCACCGCGGCCGCCCGCGAGCTCTTTCTCGCGTTTCGCGACCTGTGATCGATCTTCATAGCCACGTTCTGCCCGGCCTGGACGACGGCGCCGCGGATCTGGACGAGGCGGTGGCGATCTGCCGCGCGGCGGCCGAGGACGGGATCGAGGTGCTCGCCGCAACGCCGCACGTGCGCGACGACTATCCGACGACGCCGGATCAGATGGAAGAGGCGCTGGCGGCAGTGCGCGCGGCGGCGGGCGACAGCGTCCGGCTCGTCAGCGGTGGGGAGATCGACCTCGGCAGGCTCGACGGGCTGCGCGACGAGCTCGCGCGCTTTGCGCTCGCCGGCAACCCGAAGTACCTGCTCGTCGAGACGCCCTACGCCGGCTGGCCGCTTGACCTGCCGGAGAAGCTGTTCCGTCTGCTTGCCGAAGGGATCACGCCGGTGCTCGCGCACCCTGAGCGCAACGGCGAGGTGCAGCAGCGGCCGGAGCTCCTGGAGCCGATCGTCGCCGGCGGTACGCTCGTGCAACTGACCGCGGCATCGATCGACGGGCGCATGGGAGGCCGCGCGCGATCGTGCGCAGCGACGCTGCTCGACCGGAATCTCGCTCATCTGCTCGCAAGCGACGCGCATGCTCCGAGCTTGCGCGCGATCGGGATGAGCGCCGCGGTCGAGGCGCTCGGCGACGAGGCGTTGGGGATCTGGCTGACCGTCGAGGTGCCGCGCGCGATCGTCGAGAACGAGCCGTTACCGCAGCGGCCGGCGGCTGCGCGGCCACGGCGGCGTTTTTGGCGGTCGTAAGGCTATAACTCATGAACCTGGTTGAAGAGCGAACCAGGTTCACCCGTTCACCCGTCCCAGGGCGGGGGGTTGTGCACCCAGCGCCCGGCGACCATGGTCGCCACGACCTGCGCGTCGAGGTCGTCCCACGGGTCGCGGTCGAGGACGACGAGGTCGGCGGCGTGGCCCGGAAGCAGCGTCCCGCGCTTGCGCTCGTCGCGGGCGAGCCACGCCGGCGCGACGCACGTTGCGTGGAACGCCTGCTCGACGGTCAGCGCCTGCTCGCGATGCCACGCGGTGCGCTCGTCGATCGAGCGGCGCACGCCCGCGCGCACGCCGGCGAGCGGGTCGAGCTCCTCGATCGGCGCATCGCTTCCGTTCACGACGACGGCGCCCGAATCGAGCAGCGAACGAAAGGCGTATGCGCCGTCGGTCTTGCCCGCCCAGAACTGATCGGCCATGTCGCGGTCCGAGGGAGCATGTGAGAACTGCACGGACGCCGTGACGCCGAGCTCGGCGAAGCGGGGGAGGTCCTCGGGCGAGAGCAGCTGGCAGTGCTCGATGCGCTGGCGCAGGCCGCGTGGCTGCCAGACGTCGCGTGTCTGCTCGAACGCATCCAGTGCCTCGCGGTTCGCACGGTCGCCGATTGCGTGCACGCCGACGGGGAAGCCTGCCTCGGCGCCGCGGCGCACGATCTCGGCGAGCTCCTCGCCGCTCGTGATCTGCACGCCGCTGCCGTCGAGCATCCACGCGGTCTGCGATCCGAGCGTGCCGTCCATGAAGACCTTGAGGTAGCCGAGGCGGAGCATCGAGCTGCCCATGCCGGAACGCATGCCGATCGAGACGGCGTCGTCGAGCTTTTCGTGGGGGATTGACTGCCAGACGCGGAGCGTCAGGTGTCCGCGCTCGTCGAGCTGCTGCCAGAGCCGCAGCGCGCCGAGCCAGCCGTCCTTGTCGTGCACGGCGGTGACGCCCCGCGCGTTCGCGAGCTTCACGCCCGCGCGCATCGCGTCGAGGTACTCGTCGTCTGGCCACACCATGTAGCGCGCCTTGAACCGCCACGCGGCCTCCTCGCGCAGCACGCCGGTCGGCTCGCCGTGCTCGTCGCGCTCCACGACGCCGCCGTCGACTTCGAGGTCGCCGCCGGCGAGCGCCAGCGCAGCCGAGTTGAGCCAGATCGAGTGGTAGTCCTTCGCGATCAGCGCTGCCGGGTTGTCGCCGGTGATCGCGTCGAGGTCCTGCCGCGTCGGCTCGCGCTGCGGCTGCCAGCCGCCGCTGCGCCACCCGTAGCCACGCAGCCAGCGCCCGCCCTCGGGCTTCGGCACGCCACGCAGCCGAGCGAGCGCTTCGTCGAGCGAGACGCAGCCGTCCAGGTTGATCTCGTTCTGGGCCATTGCCCACGTCGGGAAGTGCACGTGCGCGTCGGAGAGCCCGGGGAGGACGACGCGTCCGCCGAGATCGAGCACCTCCGGCGAGGCGAGCGCCGTCTCGTGCACCCCGACCCCGCCGGCGATCAACTCGCCCGCGATCGCGAGCGCGCGCTGCGTGGGGACCTGCGGGTCGAGCGTGCGGATGAGGCCGTTGGCGAGAATCACGGACGGCAGAATCTACGCATGTTCCGCGGCCGGCTTGGCCGCGGGCGTGACGAGCCTCCGTGTCGTCTCGACGACGGCGGTGCGTCGCCGTTTCACCGAGCGTGAGTCCGGGCCGCTTGGCGGGTTGCGCTCCGGCGGGGCCAAGACCCAGGTGCGTGCGAGCGCGTTGACGATCGCGAGCAGCTCTACGGGGCCGACCGAGGAATCGACGATGCCTTGCGCCTGGGCGCGTCGGATCGCGCGCGTCCTGTGCGCGATCGCGTCTTCGATCGCGGCAATCCGGTGCTCCGACTCTCCCGGCTCGAGCGCATGCCATGCGCCGAGCTGCGCCACCTCCGGGTGAGCGGCGAAGAAGTCGTACGCATTGCCCACCCACTCCGGCAGGCCGGCAGCGTCGAACGGCACCGCCTCCATGAAGCGCCGGACGTGCTCGGCGACGACCGCTTCGAAGAGCTTGCGCTTGCTGCCGAAATGGACGTAGATCAGCTGCTTGTTCGCGCGGGCAGAGGTGGCGATGCGGTCGACTCGGGCACCGGCGATCCCGTGCTCGGCGAACTCCGCGGTGGCGGCATCGAAAATCGACTGTCTCGTCTCCTGCGAGTCGCGGCGCACCGGGCGAGCTTAGAGCGTCCTGATCGGGAAAGCGCATACGCGCGCGCCCGGGGGGAGGGTGGCTCCCCCGGGCGGCGGAGGGTCACTTGACGGTGAAGCTCCCCTTCATGATCGTCGCGTGGGGGTCGCAGATGTACTTGTACGTCCCCTTCTTCAGGGTCACCTTCCAGGTGAAGGTGGCGACGGCGGCGACGCTGGTCTTCTTGTTGACGCCGGGGCCGGTCAGGTGAAAGTTGTGGATGTTCGACTTGTCCCGCACCTTGATCGTGTAGGTGCCCGCGGCCAGGCTCCGGACCTTTGTCCCGCCCTTGGTGAGGGTGATCGTGAAACCAGGGCCGTCGGTCGCGACGAGCGTTCCGGTAACCGAAGACGCGGCGAGCGCTGAGGGCACAGTGAGCAGCGCCGTGACGGTTGTGATCAGTGCGACGAGTTTCATGGGATGCATCAGCTCCTCGGATCGTTCGTGAATGCCGTTTGCACGATAACCGGAGAAACGGCATTCGACGGCAGGTGGGTTGCGATGAGGGATGGTGTCGTCGTCGCCGACGCGCACGACGAGGACGGCATTCGCAACCACGAGGCCGTGAAAGAGACCGACCTGGTGTTCCCGGTACGCGAGCCGCCCTCCGGCTTCTACCTGATCAACGTCTGACTCGGGTTGGGCGCTCCCGGGCTCGTTGAGCCCGGGAGCGCCCCCCGCGTGGCTTCGGCAGAATCACCGCGTGTTCGATCACGTGGGGATCCGGGTGGCGAACCTGCAGACGAGCGGGCGCTTCTACCGCCTCGCGCTCGGGGCGCCGACCTACGAGACGGAGGAGCTCACCGAGTGGGGCGACTTCGACATCGCCCAGTCCTCCGCGGAGAAGCCGGTGACTCAGCGGCTGCACGTCGGTTTCGGCGCGCACGACCGGGCGGAGGTCGACAGCTGGTGGGAGCGGATGACGAGCGCCGGCTACCAGAGCGACGGCGAGCCGAGCGTGCGACCGCGGTACCACGAGTCGTACTACGGCGCGTTCGTGCTCGACCCCGACGGGAACAGCATCGAGTACGTCCATCACCATCGGGCGAATCCCGAGGCGTCGCTGATCGACCACCTCTGGCTGCGCACACCAAATGTCGAGAACGCGAAGCGCTTCTACGAGACGGTCGCATCCGTGGTGGGGATCGAGCTCGTGCATGACACACCCGATCGTGTCCGCTTCACGGACGGCGTCGGCTCGTTCTCGTTCGTCCACGGCGACGAGCCGACGGAGAACGTCCACGCCGCCTTCGGTGTCGGCGACCGAGGGACGGTCGACGAGTTCCACCGCGTGGCGACCTCAGCAGGCTGCGAGGACAACGGTGCGCCCGGCGAGCGTCCGCAGTACCACGCGGGCTACTACGGCGCGTTCGTGCTCGACCCCGACGGCCACAACGTCGAGGCCGTCTTCCACGACCGCGAGAGCTAGCGTGCGGCGTTGAGCAGCACGAGCGTCATCGCCGCGCAGGCGATACCGGTCGCGGCGATCACGAGCACGAGGATGCGCAGCGGGATGACCATGGGCCGTTTATCGGCTCTAGAATCGAAAGCATGAGCGCTCTCGACCCCCTGAACGAGGAGCAGCGTGAGATCCGCGAGCTGGTGCGGACGATCGCGCGCGAGAAGATCGCGCCGCGCGCCGCCCAGATCGACAAGAGCGCCGAGTTTCCGTGGGACGTCGTCGAGCTGTACCGCGAGAACGACCTCTTCGGGATCATGTACGAGGAGGAATACGGCGGGATCGGCGAGAGCTCGCTGATGACGCTCGTCGCGATCGAGGAGGTCTCGAAGGTCTGCGCGACGAGCGGCCTGATCATCGCCGTGCAGGAGCTCGGGTCGCTCGGAATCAAACTCGCGGGCACCGCGGAGCAGAAGCGGCGCTTCTTGCCGAAGCTCGCGACGGGCGAGTGGTTGGCGGCATACGCGCTGACCGAGCCGGGCTCGGGATCCGACAGCGCCGCGATGCGCACGACCGCCCGCCGCGACGGCGACGAGTACGTCCTGAACGGTGGCAAGCGCTTCATCACGAGCGCGGGCGTCGCGTCCGTCTACGTCGTCTTTGCGAAGACCGATCCGGAGAAGGGACATCCGGGCATCTCGGCATTCGTCGTCGAGGCGGACACGCCCGGGTTCGAGGTCGGGCGCATCGAGCCGAAGATGGGGATCAAGGGCTCGACGACCGGCGAGATCTTCTTCAACGACGCACGCGTCCCGGCCGCCAACTTACTGGGTGGCGAGGGGGACGGGTTCAAGATCGCAATGCGCATCCTCGACCGGTCGCGGCCGGGGATCGGCGCGCAGGGGCTCGGGCTCGCGCAGGGCGCGACCGACTATGCGGTCGAGTACGCGAAGTCGCGCGAGACGATGGGCAAGCCGATCGGCGAGCATCAGCTGATCGCCGGGATGCTCGCCGACATGGAGACGAAGTGCGAAGCCGCACGCGGGTTGCTCTACAAGGTGGGTCAGATGATCGACGCGGGTGATACCGGCCCTGAGCTGACGAAGCTCTCGGCGATGGCGAAGCTCTACTGCACCGACGTCGCGATGGAGGTCACGACCGACGCGGTGCAGGTGCTCGGCGGCTACGGCTACATCCAGGAGTATCCCGTCGAGCGGATGATGCGCGACGCGAAGATCACCCAGATCTACGAGGGCACGAACCAGATCCAGCGACTCGTGATCGCGCGCGAGATGCTCAAGGAGAACCGCGCCTTCCTCCTGGCCAGTGTGTAGGGGAGGCACTGCTGGTTGACCCCGCCCGCAGCTTCGACGGCGCGGCCGCGGAGTACGAGCGGACGCGGCCCGATTACCCGATCGCGGTGCTCGATCTCGTTCCGGTCGGTGACGACGCCGAGGTGCTCGATCTCGGGGCGGGGACGGGGAAGCTGACACGCGTGCTCGTGCGGCGCTACCGCCGCGTGATCGCGGTCGAGCCGCTTGACGGGATGCGGACGATTCTCGAACGGGTCGTCGCGGATGCCGAGAGCCTGGCAGGGAGCGCGGAGGCGATTCCGCTTCCCGCTGCCTCCGTCGACGCAGTGTTCGCCGCGCAGGCGTTCCACTGGTTCGCGCACGACGAGGCGGTGGCCGAGATCGCGCGCGTTCTGCGTCCCGGCGGCGTGCTGTGCCTCGTGTGGAACGGGCCGGACGACGAACGCACTTCGCCGTTGCCCGCGGCGTACCAGGCGTACCTCGACGAGCTCCGGTCGGTCGCTGCATTCAACGATGCGCCACCGTGGCAGGAGGTGCTGGCGCGCGGGCCGTTCGGCGAGGTGCACGAGGGTGGCGTGCCGCACAACCACATCCTCGACCGGTCCGGCGTGCTCGAAAACGCGCGTACGGTGAGCTGGATCGCAAGCCGGCCGGAGGAGGAGCAGAAGGCGATCCTCGAGCGGCTCGATCAACTGCTCACCGAGGGGCCCTTCGCGATTCCGAACCGTGCGAACATCATGTGGTCCGTGCGCACATGAGCCCCGAGGTCAAGCTCTCATCCGCGGACCGCGTCCTCTTCCCCGACGACGGGATCACGAAGGGCGATCTCTTCCGCTATTACGACGCCGTCGCCGACACGATCGTTCCGCACCTCAAGGATCGGCCGTTCACGATGAAGCGCTGGCGCGAAGGCTTGCCCGGCGGCTCGTTCTTCCAGAAGCAGGCGCCGAAGGGGATCCCTGACTGGATCCCGACGCGCCAGTTCCGCACGTGGCCGCGCGGCGGAAAGGGCGAGTCGCGCCTCGTCGACTTTCCGCTCGTCAACTCGCGCGAGGCGCTGCTCTGGATGGTGCAGATGCACTGCATCGACATGAACGCTTGGTACTCACGCGTCGACAAGCCCGACCGCCCGGACTGGGTGCTCTTCGACCTCGACCCGCCGGAGGAGGACGGAGCGTTCGCCCTGTGCGTACGCGTCGCGCACTACCTGCACGACGCGCTCACCGAGCTCGAGCTCGAGGCGCACGTGAAGACGAGCGGCGCGGACGGGATTCACATCCTCGTCCCGATCGTGCGCCACTCGACATACGACGACACCTACGAGTTCGCCGAGCTGCTCTCGCGGAAGCTCGAGGCAGAGCATCCCGGCGAGGTGACGACCGAGTGGCTGAAGAAGAAGCGCGCGGGCGTGCTCGTCGACCACCGCCAGAACGGGCACGGCAAGACGATCGCGTCGGCCTACTCGGTGCGGCCGAAGCCGGGCGCGCCGGTGTCGACGCCGCTGCGCTGGGACGAGCTCACCGAAGAGATCATGCCGCGTGACTTCTCGATGCAGGTCGCGCTCGACCGTGTGGCGCAGCACGGTGATCTCTTCGAGCCCGTACTCCATGCGAAGCAGGCGCTGGGTCCGGCGCTCAAGGCGCTTCGCTCGTGATCCTCGCCGTCGACTGGGTGATCGTCTCGTCGATCGTCACGGCCGCGGCGACCCTCGTGCTGGCGAGCGCGACGTTCCTCTCGGTCCGTTCAGCGAACCGTGCCGCGCGCGCCGCGGAGACATCGCTGCTCGCAGGGCTCCGACCGCTGCTCACCCAGTCGCGTCTCGAGGACGCGCCACTGAAGGTCGGCTTCATGGATGACAAGTGGTTCATGGTCCCCGGGAGCGGCGGGATCGCGGAGGCGACCGACCTGGCGGTCTACCTCGCGATTTCCGTCCGCAACGTCGGCAGCGGCATCGCCGTCCTGCATGGTTGGCACATGAGCCCGGACGTGGAGACCGGGCCGGTCGACCACCAGCCCGTGGAGGACTTCCGGCGGCTCACCCGCGATCTCTACATCGCCCCGGGCGAGCTCGGCTTCTGGCAGGGCGTCTTCCGTGACCCGGCTGAACCGGAGTTCGTCGCTGCGCGCGCCGCGGTCGAGGAGCCGAGACGTTTCGTAATCGACGTGCTCTACGGCGACCACGCACTGGGGCAGCGCTCGATCACGCGCTTCTTGCTCACGCCGCGCGAGGAAGGACGCTGGGTCGCGTCTGTCGCGCGGCACTGGAACGTCGACCGCCCCGATCCACGCGAGTAGCAGACTGGTACGCGCTCAAGCGCCCTTGGCGGCCTTCTTGTAGGCGCGCTTCCACTCCTGGTAGCGGTCGAGCTCCTCGGGCGACGTGACGTCGCCGAGTGTCGGGTGCGCCGGGGCGAGATCCTCGGCGGCCTTGACGCCGAACTGCTTCGCGAGCACCGCGCCGAGCGACTTGACCTTCATCTCGCCGAACCCGGGGAGCGACCCGATCCGCTTCTTGAGCTCGGCGCCGTTCTGCGCCTCCGACCAGATGCGCGACGCGTCGCCGCCGTACTCCTCGCTGACGACGGCCGCGAGCTCACGCACGCGCTCGGCCATCGCGCCCGGAAAGCGGTGGATCGCCGGCTTCTCCGCGAACGCCGGCGCGAGGTCCATCGCCGCCAGCTTCTTCGGGTCGAGCGTGCCGACGCGCTCCTTCAGCACCTGCGGCCCGGCGAACGCCTTTTGCACCGTCACCTGCTGGTCGATCGCGAACCCGACGAGCAGGGCGAAGGGGTCCTGCGCGATCAGCTTGCACGCCTCAGGGTCTGCCGTGAAGTACAGCGCGTCGGGCATGCGCCCACTCTACTTGTGGACTCCCATCGCGATCGTTCCGATGTAGCCGGCGCCGCTCTTCTTCAGCGCGAGCAGACCGCGCTTGCCGCCGTTGACATAGATCGAGTCCTGCGCGTCGGTCACGTCGGGGTTGCCGCGCGACGCGTAGGGGGCCGCCTTGTAGACCTCCCGCGTCAGTGCATCGGGGAAGAACAGCTGGCCGGTGTGCACGACGTTGCCGCCGACGTGCACCTTGACGTGGATGTGCACCGCGCGGCCGCGGTACCAGCCGGGGTAGATCGTCGTGAACAGCGCGAGGCCGTTCGCGTCGGTCTTCTGGATCCCCCGCAGGAACGTCCGGCTCGACGTGTCGGAGCCGAACCCGGAGTAGTTGCCGGCAGCGTCCGCGTGCCAGATGTCGACGGCTGCGCCCTTGAGCGGCTTGCACGTCGAGGCGTTGAGGACATTCAAGCGGAGCGTGAGGAGGGTTCCCCGGTGCCCCTCACGGAGGTCGCGGCGGAGCTTCTCACCGGCGATGTAGTAGGGGCCCTCGGTCAGCTCGGGGGTGAGGACGCATTGCACGGCGCCGGTCTCGACCGCGCGGTTGCCGCCCTCGGCCGGATCGGCCAAGAGCGCGCGCCCGCCGGCGGCGGCGAGCACGACCCCGCCGAACTTGGCGAGGGTCGTGCGGCGGGTAAAGGTGTTTTCTGTCATGCCCCCACCGTAGGACGGTTTCCTGTGAGCCGCCTCCCGCGTTCCTGTGAGCGAGCTGAGAAGATCGCCGGCGATTCGAACGCACCTCGAGGGGTAACCAACCTGCATGACTGAACCGCTGAAGGACCTCGAGCACAAGATCGAGGAGAAGGTCGAGGATCTGGCCCACGAGGCCGAGGAGGGCGAAAGCGCCCGCACCCCGTTTCTCGTCGTCAGCGGCGTGGCGATTTTCGTCGCGGTCGTGGTCGCGATCCTGCTCGTGGTGGCCTTTACGGCCTACTACCTGAGCAAATAGCCGCGGGGTACCCTGGGCGGATGGATCCGCTCGCTGTCTTCTCTCCTGCGACGCGGGCCTGGTTCGAGCGCACCTTCGACGGCCCGACGCCGCCCCAGACCCAGGGCTGGCCGGCGATCGCGTCGGGTGCCCACGTCCTGATCCAG
>Ga0193699_10000681_pt1 | contig 13932 bp, 15 predicted proteins | sample L3c2metaG_FD_160095 | JGI IMG/M metagenome (GOLD analysis project Ga0193699, IMG submission 160095) | Soil microbial communities from a riparian zone of the East river system, Colorado, United States - L3c2 | ecosystem: Environmental > Terrestrial > Soil > Riparian zone | place: USA: East... | reverse complement strand
GAGATCCCGGCGCTGGAGGAGGGGCAGAGCCTCGAGCTGGACGGCGAGCCCTGGATCGTCGACAAGGAGACCCAGCCGCCTTCGCGCATCTCCCAGGCGAAATTGATCGAAATGATGGAGGAGCGCGGCCTCGGCACCAAGGCGACCCGCGCCGACATCATCAAGAAGCTCTTCGATCGCGGCTACGTCTACGGCAACCCGCCGGTCCCCTCGGAGACGGGGATCGCGATGTACGAGGCGTTCAAAAAATACGTGCCGCGGATGGCGACCCCGGAGATGACGGCCCAGCTCGAGGAGGAGAGGGACCAGATCGTCGCCGGGGAGATGACCAAGGACAGCGTCGTCGGCGACAGCCGCGAGCTGCTCCACAACACATGGTCGGAAATCGACGAGCGGCGCGAAGACCTGGCGAAAGTGGTCTGGGCCGGGATGGACCAGGACCGCATCCTCGGTCCCTGCAAGGTCTGCGAGGAAGCCGGCCGCACCAAGGAGGACGGCTCGCCCAACATGCTGCGCATCATCCGCGCGAAGAAATCGGGCAAGCGCTTCGTCGGCTGCAGCGGCTGGACGGCGGACGACCCCGACTCCTGCGATCAGACCTTCCCGCTGCCCCAGCGCGGCGACGTCTTCAAGCTCGAGGCTCGCTGCTCGGTTTGCGGCCAGACCCCGCGCCTCAAGGTCGTCCCCTTCCGGGGGCGCCCATGGAACCTCTGCCTCAACGACGACTGCGAGTCGATGCAGGAGATGAAGAAACGCCGCGCCGAGCGCGAAGCGGCGAAAGCGGCGAAAGAAGCGATGGCGAAGCAGCCGCCGGCCGAGGATGCCGAGGGCGGAGCGACGGCGAAGACGACGAAAGCCGACACCGGCACGCGTCGCCGCAAACGCGCCAAGGCCGCGACCAAGGGCTGAGGCCCGGTCGCGTTGTTCCTCTCCCTTGAGGGAATCGACGGCTCGGGCAAGAGCACGCAGGCGAAGCTGCTGGCCGAGGCGCTCGGCCCGGACACGCTGCTGATCCGCGAGCCGGGGGGGACCGAGGCGGCGGAGCGGATCCGCGAGCTGCTCGCCGACCCGGCCCTGGATCTCGACCCGCTGGCGGAGCTGATGCTCTTCTGCGCGGCGCGGGCGGACCTGACGGCGCGCGTCATCCGCCCCGCTCTGGAGGCTGGGCGAGAGGTCGTCTCGGACCGCTTCGCCGACTCCACGGTCGCCTACCAGGGAGCGGCGCGCGGGCTCGGGGTGGGAGAGACGATCTCGCTCACCGACGCCGCGACGGAAGGCCTCTGGCCCGACCTCACCGTGCTGCTGCGCGTCGATCCGGAGGTCGGCCTGCGGCGCGCCGATGGCGAGGATCGCTTCGAGTCCGAGGGCGTGGAGCTGCAGCGCGCGGTGGCCGAGGCCTACGAGGAAATCGCCAAGATCGCCTCGGACCGCTTCGTCGTCGTCGACGGCGACGGCTCGGTCGAGGAGGTGCACGAGCGCGTGCTGGAGGCGGTCCGTGGTCGAGCTGGCGATTGACCATCAGCCGCGCGCCGGGCTCGCGCTGAGCGCGGCGCTGTCGTCCGGCCCTTCCCATGCCTACCTCTTCCGCGGCCCACGGGGCGCGGGCAAGCGGGCGGCGGCCCGGAGCTTCGCTGCCGAGATCCTCGCCGGCGGCGCCGAGGATCCGGACGGCGCGCGCCGCCGCGCCATGCTCGATCCGTCGCCGCACCCGGACCTGGTCTGGATCGCGCCCCGTGGCGCCCAGCACCTGGTCGAGGAGGTGCGGGAGCGGGTGATCCGCGCCGCCGCCTACCGCCCCTTCGAGGGCGAGAAGCGCGTCTTCGTGATCGAGGCCGCCGAGGCGATGCGCGACGAGAGCCAGAACGCGCTGCTGAAGACGCTGGAGGAGCCCCCCGAGTTCGCCCACCTGATCCTGCTCAGCTCCGAGCCCGAGGCGCTGCTGGAGACGGTCTCCTCCCGCTGCCAGGCGATCGACTTCGCGCCGCTGCCAGTCGCGGCCCTCGAAGCGCAGCTTTCCGGCGCCGGCGATGCGGACGAGGTCGCCGCCGCCGCCCGCCTCTCCGCCGGCGATCTCGACCGCGCTCGCTTCCTGCTCTCGGACCCGGGCAGAAAGCTCCGCGTCCAGGCGCAGGAGCGGAACTGGGAGGCCCTGCTCGTGGCCGCGGAGGCGGCCGGAGAAGAAGCCGAGAGCGAGACCCGTGCCGCGCTCGAAGACGAAGCCTCGGCCGGGATCAAGCGCTCCGCTCGCGATGTCTCCGACGAGGCGAAGCGCGCCGGGCGCCGCCGCCGCACGGAGATCCTCGAACTCGACCTCGAGCTGACCGCGGGCTGGTTCCGCGACCTGGCGGCGGTCGCCTCCGGCGCCGAGGAGGTCGTCTTCAACCGCGACCGCCTCGATGCCCTCAGATCCCAGGCCGCCGCCCTCGACCCGGCCTCCGCCCGCCGCGCAGCCGAGCTGGTCCAGGACACCCGCCGCCGCCTCGAGCTCAACGTCTCCGAGGAGCTAGCGCTGGAGGCTCTGTTCTTCCGCCTCGAGGGCCTCGTCGCCTGAGCGCGCCTGTTCGCGCGCCCGCTCCAGCGCCTGCTCCTGGGCGAGGCGGGTTATCTGCGCCGCCTGGCGGGACATGATCACGCTGAAGTTGAGAGCCAGCCCGAGCAGCAGCAACAGCACGATCGAGAAGAGGGCGACGTTGGTGTCCCGAACCCCCATCGCGTCGGCGACCAGGGTCAGCAGACCGGGGAAGGCGGCGCCGGCCAGCATCCCCAGGCCGGCGACGAACCAGACGACGCTGTAGCGCTCCTGCAGGCGGTCGCGGCGGATCAGCTCGAGGATCATCGCCATGAAGACGATCGCGATCGCGGCCGCCAGGATCCGCGTCTGCGAGGTGAGGTGGACCTTCGGTTCCTGGGCGACCAGGGCCAGCGCCCTCATCGCTGCTCCGCCTCCGGGCGCCGCGGGCGGAACTGGCCGACGAGCAGCACGATCATTCCCTTGAAGATGAAGAAGGCCGAGCGCAGCGGCGTCAGGAAGGACGAGCCGCCGACCCGCTCCAGCATCCTTACCGGCACCTCCTTGACCCGCAGGCCCTGGCGCACGGCGAGCTGCAGCGACTCGATCTCGGCGAAGTCCGGCGAATAGCTTTCGCTGAAGAGCGCCATCACGCGGCGATTGGCCGCCCGCATCCCGCTCGTCGTGTCGGTGAAGCGCTGCCGCGTCGCCAGGGTCAGGAAGAAGCGGAAGACGCCGGTCCCGATCCGCCGCGAGAAGGTCGGCCTGTAGTCGTCGCTCTCCGCCGCCTCCGGGTCCCGGTAGCGGGAGCCGATCACGAGGTCGGCGCGGTCGGCGTTGAGCTCCTCCAGCAGGCGCACCACCTCGGCCGGCGGGTGCTGGCCGTCGGCGTCGAGGTGGGCGCAGGCGTCATAGCCCTCGCGCAGCGCGTGCAGATAGCCGGTCTGCAGCGCCGCTCCCAGGCCCTGGTTGAAGGGCAGGGAGGCGACGAGGGCACCGGCCTCCCGCGCCCGATCGGCGGTGGCATCGGTGGAGCCGTCGTCGACGACCAGCAGGTCGGCGTCCGGCATCGCCTCGCGCACGCCGGCGATCACCTCGGCGACAGAGGCCTCCTCGTTCCAGGCCGGGATGAAGACGAGCGTCCTCACTTCTCCCGATTCTCCCACGCGGCACGGTCCCCCTCCCTGCCGGCGCCGACTGTGGACTTGACCGCGTTATAGCGAGGTCAATCCCACAGTCAGCGCACTGTCGGGGATTTGTGTTAGTAAGCCTTCATGAGATGGATAGGCATGCGCCTGTGGCTGGCCGGCGCCTTCGCCGCGGTGTCCCTGATCACCGCTTCCGTCGTCTACCTCTTCGGTGACGACGAGCGAGCGCTCGTCGTCGCCTTGATGATCGGCGTTCTCGCCGGATTCCTGATCGCGGCGGCGATCTCCGCCCGCGTCAGGCGGCTGGCGCAGGCCGCCGGCGAGATGGCCGCCGGCTCCTTCGACGCCCCGCTCAAGGTCTTGGGCCGCGACGAGATCGGCGACCTCGCTCGCGCCCTGGAGTCGATGCGCGCCTCGCTAAAGGAGAGCTTCGGCGTGCTGACCGCCGATCGAAACAAGCTCGAGGCGATCTTCGATGGGCTCACCGACGCCGTGATGGTCGTCGACGAAGACGGCCCTCTGCGGTTCTCCAACAGGGCGGCGGCCAAGCTGCTCGACCAATCCGGCCTCCCCTCGGGAGCGCTGGTGCCGCAGCTGCGCCGCGCCGCGGAGGTGGGCTTCGCCGCGCACCCGGCCCTGCGCATCGGCGACCGCGCCTACGCGATGACGGCGCGCGCCCTGCCCGACGAGCGCGCCGTGCTCGCGGTCGTCCGCGACCGCACCGAGGAGATGCGCCGCGAGTTCGCCGAAGCGGACTTCGTCTCCAACGCCGCCCATGAGCTGCGCAATCCGCTGGCCGGCATCTCGAGCGCGATCGAGGTGCTCCAGGAGGGCGCCAAGGAGGACTCCGAGGCTCGCGACCATTTCCTCTCCCGGCTGGCTGAGGACGCCGAGCGAATGAGCCGTCTCACCCAGGCGCTGCTGACGCTGGCGCGGGTCGAGTCGCTGGGCACGGGGGAGACGGAGGTGGTCGACGTGCCGATCGCGATCCGCGATTCGGTCGCCGCGGTCGAGGCGCCGCCAGGCATCGAGCTGAGCGTCGAAGTCGAGCCCGAGCTGGCGGCGGAAGCCGACCCGACCCTGCTGCGCCAGGTGCTGATCGGCCTGCTCACCAACGCCCTCAAGAACACGCCCGCCCCCGGCGCCGTTACCGTTCGCGGCCGCCACGACGGCGAGAGGGAGGTAGCGGTGGAAGTGATCGACACAGGAACGGGCATTCCCGCGGCGGAGATCGAGCGCGTCTTCGAGCGCTTCTACCGGCGCAGCGAGTCGCGCACGCAGGAAGGCTTCGGCCTCGGCCTGGCGATCGCCCGCCGCATGGTCGACGTAATGGGGGGCGAGATCGGCGCCAGCTCGGTCGAGGGCTCGGGCAGCACGTTCTGGATTCGCCTCCCCACCGCCCAACCCAGCCCCACCCCGGTCGCATGAGCCCGATGAGCGCCGGGCGGATCCTGATTGCCGACGACGAGCCCTCGGTCCGTGACTCGGTCGGCTACGCGCTCGCCCAGGAGGGCTTCGAGGTGACCCTCGCCGCCGATGGCGCCGAGGCGACCGAGATGCTCGGCAACGGCATCCCCTTCGACCTGCTGATCCTCGACATCATGATGCCCGGTTCCAGCGGACTCGACATCTGCCGCGACGTGCGCTCCCGCAGCGCCGTGCCGATTATCGTCCTCACCGCCAAGGACGCCGAGGTCGACAAGGTGGTCGGGCTCGAGGTCGGCGCCGACGACTACGTCACCAAGCCCTTCTCGGTGCGCGAGCTGCTCGGCCGGGTCCGCGCCCAGCTGCGCCGCCGTGAGCTCGACCGCTCGCCGCTCGGGCAGGCGGTGCAGATCGAATCCGGACCGGTGGCGATCGACCTCGTCCGCCACGTGGTCACGGTCCACGACGAGGCGGTCAACCTGACCCGCTCCGAGTTCCAGCTGCTGCGACTGCTGGTCGGCCACCCGGGGGAGGTCTTCCCGCGGCGCAAGATCATGGAGGAGCTCTGGCAGACCGAGTTCGACGGCGACGAGCGCGCCTGCGACGTCCACATCTCCAACTTGCGCCAGAAGGTCGAGCGCGACCCGCAGAAGCCGGAGCTCGTCCTCACCGTGCGCGGCGTCGGCTACAAGTTCGACGGTGCCGCGGCCTGACACCGTGTAGAGCCGACGCCCGGATTCGAACCGGGGACCCCTTCATTACGAGTGAAGTGCTCTACCAACTGAGCTACGTCGGCGCGGGAAATTCATTCTAGGAGGAGTCCGGGGCGTCGAAGTTCGCGGAGGCTCAGCTTCGCTCGGCGACGAACGAAATCGAGCGGCCGGGGCGGGCACAGGTGACCGCGATGCCGCGGTCCGTCGTGGCGCCGAGGCAGCGGTAGCCGGCGATCGGACAGGAGAAGCGCGAGGCGCCGGCCGGGCCCGAGCAGCGCCGTGCGTCGGCCCAGCTCGCGACGATTCCACGGCCGTCGGCGCAGCCGACGCCGCTCACCCGCAGGCCTTCCACTCCGGCGACCGCACCGGCGCACCGCCGTGCGGAGGCGCCGACCGGCGCGGCGGGCGTCCTCGGCGACGCCCGCAGCCCACCCGGCGACCCCTGATCCGAGGAGGAGGCGCCACAGCCGTCCATGACCGCGACCAGCGCGACGATCGCGAGGACGAGAAACGAAGATGTGGTGAGGCGCGCGAACCGCATCGGCTCGCCGCCCAACCTACCCCGGCGCCGCCCCCTGCAGCCTTTTGGGGCGAACCGGTTGCATATGGCCGCAGACAGGGCACTCGGGCTCGGGCACGACGGCCTCCTGCTCGACCTTCATCGTGCGCAGGTCGTAGATGTGGCCGACACCGAGCGTCGAAGGATCGGCGAGTCCGGTCAGGTGATGCATGATGTCGAGCGCCACCTGGCCGCCGATCAGGCCGCAGGCCGGCCCCAGCGTGGCGGCGGGAGAGGACTTCGCACGACGCTGCTCGACTGCCACGTCGAACAGCGGATAGGAACGCCTGTAGGAGATCTCCTGGCAGGCGTAGCAGCCGGTCCGGCCCGGCACGTAGAGCGGCCCGACCCGGGCGATCGGCGGGAAGTGGCTCATCGCTATGAAGGGGATGCCGGCGGCGAAGCAGGCCGAGTTGACCCAGTGCTCGATGTCGTGGGCGGGCCAGTCGACGGCGTCGATCACCATGTCGTAGCCGGCGATCGTCTCGGCGATCTCGGCTTCGCTTCCCAGCCGCTTCACCATCACCTCGATCCGCATCCGGGAGTTGAACGACGCCAGCCTTTCCCCGGCGGCCTCCGCCTTGAGCCGGCCGATGTCGGCCTCGGTGTAGAGGACCTGTCGGTTCAGGTTGCTGAGCTCGACTCGGTCGAAGTCGACCAGCAGCATCTCGCCGATGCCACAGCAGGAGAGGCTCAACGCCGACCAGCCGCCGAGTCCGCCGACGCCGAGGACGGCGACCCGCGCGCTTTCGAGCTTCGCCTGGCACTGCGACGGCGTCGGCCCGGTCGAGATGTCGCTGAAGTAGCGGAGCTGGCGGTCGAAGCGCGCCACCACATCGTCGGCGATCAGGTCGTCGTCGGCGGCATCCTCAACCACGCCAAGCTCCTCGAGCTGGGCGAGCAGGTCGCCTACCTCTTCCTCGCCGAACTCCTCTTCCAGCTCCCGGCGCGTGCGCTTCCCGTCGAGCGCACCGAGGAGCCGCCGCCCCTCCTCGTCGGGTTGCTCGATGTGTATGTCGGCGCCCGCGCTCGGACGCAGCAGATACAGGTCCCCGTCGGGGGCTTCCATCTGCTCCGTCGTGCGCTTAATCCTCGGCCGGTCCATGATTGATCAGAGTCGCTTTAGCGAACTACCTTTTAGACCGGTGTATTGCTCAGGTTAGTTTCAGGTATCCCGAAAGTTCTCGTCTGTAAGAAATGGCACTTGGCGGGTAGAGTGGCCCGCCATGAAGAGCAAGGGCAACATCAAGCCCCTGATCGACCAGAAGTTGATCAGCGCCATCTCGCATCCCCTGCGCGTGCACATCCTGGACACGCTCGACGAAGGGACCGCCAGCCCCAGCGACCTGGCCCGCGAAGTAGGAGTCGACGTCAACTACGTTGCCTACCACTTCAAGGAGCTGGAGAAACTCGGCTTTGTGGAGCTGGTCGACACCCAGCAGCGACGGGGCGCGGTCGAGCACTACTACCGGGCGAAGGCGAAGGTTTTCTTCGAGGACCACGCCTGGGAACGGGTGCCGCTGCCGCTGAAAAGAGGCTTCGTCACGCACCTCCTGCAGCTGATCGCCACCGATCTGCGAGAGGCTTTGGAGACCGGCTCCTTTCAGGCTCGCGAGAGCCATTTGAGCCGGACGAGATTCCTCGTCGACGAGAAGGGATGGGACGATCTCAGCACCGTTTTGCGGGATACGCTCGAGCAGGTGCTGACGATCCAGGCCGAATGCGCGGAGCGGCTGAAAAGCGCGGATCGGGGCTCGGTCCCGGTCGCCGTCTCGATCGCCGGCTTCGAGATTCCGCCGAGGGGCGGGCAGTCGACCGGTGAGCTTCCTCCGCGGGACAACTAGCTCCACCAACGCCTGGGCGAAGAGCGACGGCCCCTATTTCCCAGCCACTATCTCTTGCGTCCGAGCGAAAACCTCATCGAGCATCGGCGCTGTGAGGCGGCCGGTGAACGTGTTCTGCTGACTGGGGTGATAGCAGCCGAGCAAAGCCCATCGTCCGAGACGCGCTTCGGTGCCGTGCCCAAAGCGTGGTCTCGGGCGCGGAATCTCGCCTCCAAGGCTCCGGCAAGCGCGCAGCGTGCCGTCCCAAGCGAAGGCGCCAAGCGCAACGATGACCCGGCATTGCTCGAGCAGCTCCAACTCACGCGTCAGGTAGGGCAGGCAGGTGTCTCGCTCGAGCGGCGTGGGACGGTTGGCGGGCGGCGCGCAGCGCACGACGGCCGTGACGTAGGCATCGCTGAGACGAAGCCCGTCGTCGCGTCGCTCCGAGCTGGGCTGGTTGGCGTAGCCGGCGCGGTGAAGCGCCGCGTACAGCCACTCGCCCGAGCGGTCGCCGGTGAACATTCGCCCCGTCCGGTTGGCGCCGTGGGCCGCTGGAGCGAGTCCGACGATCGCCAGTCGGGCCCGAGGGTCTCCGAAGCCGTTCAGCGGTCGCGCCCAGTAGTCCTGGCCGCGGTAGCGGCGCGGCGGATCAGCGGCGCAGGCCTCTCGCCACTCGACCAGGCGCGGGCAGCGTCGGCAGGCGTGGATCTCAGCGGCCAGCTCATCGAGCTCGGACGCGAGAGGTGCTGAACCCGAAGACATTGACCCTTTCACACGACGAACTGAATCACGTCAAGGGCCGTTGCCCTGTCTGGGCGGGTGGAAATCCAGCTGCTGGAGGCGGGCTCGATCTCGGCATCACCGGATCGAGCCCGCCCACTCTTGCGAGGCCTAACGGCCCTTGCTCGTCGAAAGCTGCGGAACGACCTGATCCGTCTTTCCGATCTTCACCCTGCCTCACCCCCTTCGAAACGTCAGCTCTTTCGCAGGCGGGGGATCGCGCGAACTCCCACTGGTGCTTTAGACCATACGATTGATCAAATTCGTTCCACTAATAGGCCAAAAGGAGCCTAAAGGTAGTGACCCAGTTTGCAAACCGGCCTATCTGACCAATACGATGCAGTAGTTCATCTGCACCAAGCGAGAGTGGTGCAAACGCAATGCGACGATCGGAGGAACCTGCAGTGCCCGCCAAGACAACAAGAAAGACCAAAGCCAAAGGGAGTTCCAAGGTTGCGGTTGACCAGCGACTAGTAAAGGCGCTTGCCCACCCGATGCGGGTGCAGATCCTGATCATCCTCAACGAGCGGATGGCGAGCCCGAATGAACTCTCAAAGGAGCTTGACGAGGGGTTGAGCCAGGTCAGCTACCACGTCAAAGTCCTCAAGGACTTCGAATGCATCGAGATGGTCAAGACTGAGCCGCGGCGCGGCGCTGTCGAGCATTACTACCGCGCGACAGCGAGGGCGTTTCTCACGGATCAAGACTGGCAAAAGCTCCCGGATTCGATCAAGCCCGGAATGAGCGCTTCTTTCGTCAAGATGCTGATGGATGATGTTGTTGGGGCGCTCCAAGGCGGGACCTTTGACGCTCGAGATGACCGCCACATCAGCTGGACTCCCGGTCCCGTCGACGATCAGGGGTGGGACGAAACGGTCAATTTGATCAATGAGACGCTCGACAAGGTGATCGCGATTCAGACTCAGAGTGCTGCACGGCTCGCGAAGGCAGATGCGGAGGGGATCCCCTCGAGCGTGGCCCTGCTGCACTTCCAGGGCCCGGACGCGGACGCGAAGCCCACCCAGAAGTCCAAGAAGACCAAGGCCGCGAAGAAGAAGGCTTAACCGCTCTCGTTCCGATCGTCTCGGCTGAATAAGCTCCGCGCTTGTGAGCGCGGAGCCGGGCAAAAGCCTCATCAGCAGGCAACGGCGCGGCACCCGCCGCGCCGTTGCCGTCTTTGCCGCCGTCGCCCTGGCGCTTTCGGTGGGCGGCTGTGGCGACGACGGAGCCTCTGCGACCGATAGCGAAAAGGCGGCCGATGCCGAGATCCTCAACGCCGCCCTCGACCAGGAGCTAACCGCCGCCAGGGCCTACGCGCACGGCGACGAACTGCTGCGGGGCCCGTTTAGGACGGTCGGGCGCGAGTTCCGAGCCCAGGCGCAGGAACACGCCGATGCGATCACGAAGGCGATCCGAGGTCTCGGCGGCGAGACGGAAGCCGAGCCGGGCGAGCTCGACTACTCCGAGGTGAGGAGCCAGGCCGACTTCCTCACCTTCGCCTACGGCCTCGAGAACGCCGCTCTCACGAGCTACCTGGAAGCGACCCCGCAGCTGGAAACCCCCGGGCCCCGCGTCCTCTCCGCTGCGCTCGCCTCCAGCCACGCCCAGCACCTCGTCGTCCTTCGCCAAGGCCTCGGCGCCGGCCCCGCCGCCTCGGCCCCCGAGGCCCTGGAGCAAGGCGACCTGCCCCCGCCGGGCGACGACTCCGCGCCCGCGGAGCCGGGTAGCTGAGCGAGATGTTCCCCCTCAACCTGCCGAACGTCCTGACGATGATCCGCATCCTCGCGGTCCCGGTCGTCGTCGTGGCGCTGCTGGGGGAGACCCCGAACGGCGACGCGCTGGCCGCCGGCGTCTTCGCCCTCGCCGCGGCGACCGACGGCCTCGACGGCTATTTCGCCCGCTCCCGCGACGCCGTCACCACCTTCGGCAAGCTGATGGACCCGATCGCCGACAAGCTGCTGATCGCGGCGGCGCTCGTCTCCCTCGTCTCGCTCGACCGGCTCGCCGCCTGGGTCGCGATGGTGATCATCGCCCGCGAGTTCGCGGTGACGATGATGAGGGCGATCGCGGCCGAGCGCGGCGTGGTGATCGCGGCGAGCTGGCTCGGCAAGGTGAAGACGGTCCTGCAGATCGGCGCCGTCTTCGCCCTGATCGCCGTCGACCCCTCGCCGGCTTGGGTCGACGCGCTCGTCTATCTCGCCGTCGCCGCGACCGCGATCAGCGGCGCCGACTACTTCTTCGGCCTGCGCCGCCGGCTTAGATCCCCGGAGCCTCGAGCCACTCCCTGACGGTCGTGTGGCGGCGCTCGTCGCGCTCGCCACTCGCCAGCTCGCGGCGCAGATCCTCGAGCGTGCCGTAGCGTTCGGCCACCACGTTGTGGCGGTGGATCGTCTCCAGGTTCTCCTGGCGCGCCATGACGAAGGCGTCGTCGGGCAGCTCGCTGTAGCCCTCGACGACGCGGCGCACCATCTCCCGCACGCAGTCCTCGACGAAGCGCGGCTGCATGTGGGCCTTGGCTACGACCGCCAGCTCGTCGGGGCGCTTCATCAGCTCGTAGATCTCCGAGCTCATCGACCCCTCGACGATCCGCAGCAGCTCGGGCGCGTCGATCCACGCCGCGCCGCCCTCCGGGCAGCCGATGTAGAGGGTGCCGATGCCGCGCTGGTTGTGGGTGGCGATCGGCACGGCGGCCAGCGCCCGCTCGATCTGGTCGGGGTCGAAGCCCTCCTCGGCGAGCCGTTCGCGCCCCAGCTCGGCGACCATCTCCTGGGCGCAGGGGCAGGCGGTCATGCCCTGAGCCTGGACCCCGGTCAGCGTCCGCGTCCCGCGCTCGGAGGCGACCGCGGTGCCGAACAGCACGTAGATCTCCTGCGTCGCCTGCCCGGTGGCAGGGGTGGTCGCGATCTCGGGATAGCGGGCCGTCACCGAGACCTCGGCCCGCCGCCCGTCCTGGCGCTCGCGCACCCGCTGGGCGATGTGGGAGGCAAGGACCTCGGCGCGGAACGCCTCGCCGAGCACGACCTCGTCGATCGCCTCGCCGACGATCTCCTCGAAGCGCGACATGTGGACGCCGGCCTGGCGCGGCTTGAGGTCGACGAAGCACTCGAAGTCGGCGTGGTAGAGGTTCTCCTCGCCGTCGGCCTTGACGCGTATCACCTTCTCGACGCCGGTGACCCCGACGCGCGAGAGGCTGACCTGGGTCGCGGGGACGCGCGCCTGCACGTCGGGCGCGGTGAGGGGCGGCACTGTCGCGCGGGTGGACATACGGATGAAGGGTAGGACAGTCGGGCATCGACCGGGCCCAGGTCGTGTAGATCTCTTGCCTATACTTCGGCGCGGTCGGAGCATTGGGGCCCGGCCCCCCGGTTCAGGGGAGAGGCTCGCACCGGAGGCGTTGAGATCGAACCTTTGGGGACGGTCCCACAGGGACTGGAGCAGGATTCGGCAGAGCAGCCGTTCGCGGAGCTGGAGGAGCTGCGCGGCCTGATCGCGTTGGGGCGCGAGCGCGGCTACCTCACCTTCGAGCAGATCTCCGCCACGCTCGAGGAGGTCGAGGTGACCAAGGAGGATGTCTCCGGCCTGCACGCCTACCTGCTCGAGCACGGCGTCGAAGTGATCTCCGAGAGCGGCGTCGGCGCCTTCAAGGAGCAGCGGGGGGAGGCGAGCAACGGAGCCGGCAAGAAAGCGGAGCTCGACCTGACCGTCGAGCCCAGCCTCGATTCGCTGCGCCTCTACCTGCGCTCGATCGGCCAGGTCGAGCTGCTGACCGCGGCGCAGGAGGTCGAACTGGCGAAGCGGATCGAGCGCGGCGACATGCTCGCCAAGCGCCAGATGGTCGAGGCCAACCTGCGACTGGTCGTCTCGATCGCGAAAGGCTATCTTGGGCGCGGGCTCAGCTTCCTTGACCTGATCCAGGACGGCTCGCTTGGACTGATCCGGGCGGTGGAGAAGTTCGACTACCGCCGCGGCTACAAGTTCTCGACCTACGCGACATGGTGGATCCGCCAGGCGGTGACGCGGGCGATCGCCGACAAGGCGAGGACGATCCGCATCCCTGTGCACATGGTCGAGAAGCTGAACCGGCTCGCCCACGTCGAGCGCCAGCTGGTCCAGCGGCTCGGCCGCGAGCCGGAGCCGCACGAGATCGCCGCCGAGCTGCGCTGGTCGCTGAGCGACGTGCGCGACATGCTGCGCGTCGCGCAGACGCCGATCTCGCTGGAGAAGCCGGTCGGGGACGAGGACGACTCCGAGCTCGGCGACTTCGTCGCCGACGATGCGAACGCCGAGCCGTTCGAGGAGGCGAGCGAGCACCTGCAGCGGGAGGGCGTCCGCCGGGCGCTCGACGCGCTGCCGGAGCGCGAGCGCCAGGTGATCGAGCTGCGCTACGGCCTCTCCGGCCTCGAGCCGCTCACCCTGGAGGAGGTCGGTCGCACCTTCGGCGTCACCCGCGAGCGCATCCGCCAGATCGAGAGCAACACGCTGAAGAAGCTGAAGTGCCTTCCAGAGGCGCAGATGCTGCGCGACGCGAGCTAGACCGCCGCGGCGAGCTGGCGCGGCTCGAGCACGAAGACCGAGATCTCGCGGTCGAGCACGGCCTCGTAGTCGTCGAAGCCCGCGTACTGCTCGATGTGCCTGCGCCAGAGCTCGGCGCGCTCCTCGCCCTGCGCGATGCGGGCGCGCACTGAGAGGCGTTTGCGGCCGACCTCGACCTCCGCTTCCGGCTCGGCCTTCAGGTTGAGCGACCAGGCGGGGATGCGTTCGTTGCCGGCGTTGGTGTCGATCACGACCAGCCGCTCGCCGTCGGCGAGGTAGACGACAGGGGCGACGCGCGGCTCTCCCGACTTGCGGCCGGTGGTGGTGAGGAGGAGCACCGGCGCCCGTCCGATCCTGCCCATCAGCCGCCCGCCGGAGGCGCGGTAGAGCGGCACGTTCAGCCTTCCCGTCCAGCGTAGGCCGGTGGCGCTGAGCGACATCG
>Ga0193699_10000680_pt1 | contig 13938 bp, 19 predicted proteins | sample L3c2metaG_FD_160095 | JGI IMG/M metagenome (GOLD analysis project Ga0193699, IMG submission 160095) | Soil microbial communities from a riparian zone of the East river system, Colorado, United States - L3c2 | ecosystem: Environmental > Terrestrial > Soil > Riparian zone | place: USA: East... | reverse complement strand
ACGGCAATGGCCTGCGCGCAAGTCGGTGCCGAACCAGGCCACGACAATCGCGACGCGCTCGAGATTCGGCGCAATGCCCTGCAGCTCGTCGAGCGAGGCAATAATGTCGGAGGGCGCGTTGCCGACGTGACGGTTTTCCGGCGCGGACTGGCCGGGTCCCATCACCCGCACCACGGTGTCCGGCTCGTAGCCGAATTCAGTCGCGCCGGGAATCAGCGTCACCGCGCGCACCATCTGATCCAGACGGCCAATGGCGCGCACCACCTCGAAGGACAGTTGCGGAATCCGGTTGCCGAAGTCCTCGAGCGGCAGCCGTTCGAACACGACATAAGCCAGCCCGCGATAGGCCGGCGCATCACCTTCCTTGGCGATGATCAACGGGTCCGGGGTCTGCGCTTCGTCGCCGATATAGACACGATACGTGAGCGTCGAGAGATCGAGCAGTTTGCCGTCGGCCCACACGCGCAGCACGGCGCTGATCGGCCCTTCGCAGAGCCCGACGGCGAGATTGGCAAAGTGGGAATAAGTCGTGGTCGTGGTGATGACCTTCGACCCGCCGCCCATACCCTTGCCGCCGCTGTTTTCGCTGCTGGTCCCCGCCACCTCTTCGAGATTGGTCGCCCAGATCACCTGCCCCGACAGCCGCGCGCGGCCGTAGATGCGCGGGATCGGCGCGCCGACAGTCGAGGCCATTACCTCGAGATCGGCGAGCCGCGGTCCTTCGACCGCCCGCTCCTGGCGCGAGCCGAACAGCACCTGGTCAATGGCGTTGCCGGCGAGCGCGCCGACCAGACGACCGGCAATCGCGCCGGTCGGGCCGAACACGGAGCCGCCGGCAGCAGAGCCGACCACTGAAAGAGCGAGCGCTGCCATCAGTCTGTCACTCCGGGAAACCGGAACGCGTAGGCCAAACGCCTTCGCCACCACGGCGCCAGTGCGACTTCGGCGACCGCGGCACCGTCATGGGCGTGCACCATCGTGTTCGAGGACGTGACGATGGCCGCGTGCTTGGCCGGTAAATTATTGCGCCAGCGGAACAGCACCACGTCGCCTTCGCCAAATGCATTGCGGTCGATGGCGACGAGATGGCGCGCCGCGGCGTCGGCCAAAAGCTCGCCGGACGCCGCTTCCGCCCAATCGGGGGCATAAGGCGGCGCGCGCTCCGGCTCGTGGCCGATCACGCCGCGCCAGACCCCGCGCACCAATCCCAGGCAATCGCAGCCGACGCCCTTGAGCGACGCCTGATGCCGGTAGGGCGTGCCGATCCAGTCGCGCGTTTCCGCGACGATGAGTTGTCGGTTGAGGAACATGTCAGCCCTGCAGACTCGACCCGTCATTGCCCGGCTCGCCCGACGCGGGATAGCGGACGACGAAGTCATTGCCCGGCACGTGCGGGAAACCGCGAAAATTGATAAGATTGGCGAAGCGGCCGTGGCAGGTGGACGATCGTTTATCGCAACCGGCCGTCACCACGAACGTATCGCCAGGTGCGATCGGCTCCGCCATCACCTGCCACAGACTGAAGGTGACGATGCCGACATTGCGGTGGCTCTTCACCTCGACGGAATTCCCGGCGTTGGCGCCGCTGGTAAAGGTCAGCTTGCCGGCGGTGAACAATTCGCCGTCATAGGCATTGAGACCGCTGGCGACGAAGCTCGAGGTGCCCGTCAACGTCGCCACCGTGCCGGTGCCGCGATAGCCCCCGATGCTCAGATCGACGGTGCATCGCGCATCGCCCAGATCGGCCGAACAGGTCGCCGTATAAAGCCGTCCGCTATCCTGGTTGAGCCGGTCGCTGACGCCGCGCACTTCCGCGGTGAAGGCCGCGCCCTCACGCTTCACCTCGCCGATCAAGCCTTTGGCGAGCAGCACGCGAAGCGACGACTCGCTCCAATCCACCAGCCACAGTTCGACTACGGCCGCGTCGTAACGGCCGGCGGCGAGATCGTCCTCATTGAGCGAGTCATCATTGAACGCGCCCGACAGTTCCGAGCTGTCGACCGACAACCCCAGCTTCTGCGTTGCCTCGCTGCCGGTGAGCCCCGTACCGGCGCGGCAGGTGACGGCGCCGAGCACGACGTCTTCATCGTGATCGGTAAAGCCCTGCGTCACGCCGTCCCGCCGCGTGATCAGCCAGCATCGGCACAAGGTGGTGACGCCGGAATCGAGCTTGGCTTGGAGGGCTGTGGGTATTGGTCGCATGGTTCTTCCTTTCCCTCCCCCTTGTGGGGAGGGTGGCGAGCAAAGCGAGCCGGGTGAGGGTACGACCGATAGTCAACACAACCACCCCCACCCCGCCCGCCTTTGCTACGCTTAGGCGGTCGACCCTCCCCACAAGGGGGAGGGTAAAAAATTACGGCTTGATCTCCACCAGCGGAATTTTTGGAATGGCACCGGCGGCGAACGCGGACATGTCGACTTCGAGATAGTCGGTGTCGAAGCGCACCGGCACGTCGAACAGAAATCCGGCCGTCACCGAAGCGCCCACAGCCGGAATATGCCCGGCATGAAACGTCACCAGGCCGGTGGTCGGATCGACGGAAAAGGCTGTCCCCTCGACCACCTCACTATCGGACACCGCGACGCGGACGCTGCCCGGCAACGGCTTGCCGATCGGGCGCTGATAGGGCGAATAGATCGAGCCGTAGGTCTTGCGCAGCGCGAAGCTCGCCGTCGCGCCGTTGCCGGTGCCGATCACCTGGTCGGTCGCAGCAATAGCGGCGCCGGGCGCTGCGGAAGAATGATCGAGCCGGTCGCGCCAGCGAAAACCATAAAGCCGGCCGCGGCGCTCCTCGAAGAACTCAATGACCTGCGACAGCGCCTCGAACGTCTTCACGCCATAGCCGGCATCGTACTTGCGCCGCGAATGCGCCCAGCGCGCGTTGCGCTCCTCGGCGCCGGAACCGAGCGTCACCACGTCGGTGCGCCGCTGCGGCCCGCCGGTGCTTTTCAGCGCGATGTCGAGCGGGAACAAGATTTCGTGAAAGGCAACAGACATGGACTTTTCCGGCGGCTGGAACTTTTCGCCATGGCGCAACTTAAACGCCTATTCGCAGCAACTCGGCGAAAGGTGGTGTCATGGCAACCTGTGAAACCTGCGGCAACGACTACGACAAGGCGTTTCAAATCACGATGAATGGAGGTTCGCATACGTTCGACAGCTTCGAATGCGCCATCCAGGCGCTCGCGCCGACTTGCGCGCATTGCCAAACGCGAATTGTCGGCCATGGGCTCGAGAATGCCGGCGTATTCTTCTGTTGCGAACACTGCGCGGAAAGCGAAGGCGTCAAGGGCATGCGCGATCGAATGTGAAACGCGTTACATGCTCCGTTGCGCGCGCGCGACGGCGCGCGCGATTTGTCCGGTGAGGTAAGATTCCGAGCGGCGAAAACTCGCCGCGTCGGGCGTCATAATCTGCACCGTGATATTGGCGGGGGCACCACCGCCAGACATGGCGACGCCCAGGCGTCCGCCCGGCCCGCGTGACAGCGGCACGATCGCCTCGGGTCCCGCCTCGCCGGCGAGCCCCAGCCCCCCGACATCGGGAAATAAGTCGGCGCGCCGATGACGCCGCCTGAGGCGAACGGTTTGATGCCGCCTTTGGCGAAGAACGCCGACGTGCCATCACTCCCGGTCGAAACGTCGCCGCCGCCCGTACCGCCGCCGTTAAAAATGTCCTTGAAGATATTGCTTAGGCCTTTGCTGAAACTCTTGGCGAGCGGCTTGAACGCGTTGGTCACCGCCATGCTCGACAGTTTCAGCGCCATGTTCTTGAGCACGTCGTCGAATTGCTTGCCGCCTGCGGTCGCTTGGGTAAAAGCCTTGGTCATGGCCTTGGCAAAGGCGGAGGCGCTGACCCCAAGCACGTCAATGCTTTTTCGTGTGCGTTCCATCTTTGGCGGAAGGTCTTCGCCACCGGATGGCGATGGAACGTAAGTTTCGCTGATGTCATAGCTATCGCTCATCGGGATATCTCTTCATCAATGCGGCGAGGCCGCCGCGATCGAGCGGCGCGCTGCGCCCGGTCACGGCTTCAATGGCGTAAGCCAGCTCGCGCGGCGTCATGCGCCAGAACTGATCCGGCGACAGCCGCAGCACACCGAGTCCAAAGCCGATCGCCTGTTTCCAGGGAAACGGTGTCATGCGCCTTCGTCGCCGAAGGTCGCGGCGATCAGCGCGGCCGCGACGCGGACATAGCCTTGCGCGCCGCACTCAGCCCCCATCGAGGCGACTTCATCGTCGCTTACCGCCTCGCCCGCACCCCGCAGACCGGCGGCGATAATACGCGTGAGGTCCCGCGCCTTCAGCCGCCCCGAGGCGAAGCGCTCGGTGAGCGCGCCGAGATCCTCAGCGCCGAACGCATCTTCCAGTTCCGCCAACGCGCCGAGAGTCAACACGAGCGTCCTGATTTTACCGCCGAGTTCGGCATGAATTTCGCCGCGATATTTGTTGGCCATGATCAAGCTCCGGTGAATATCAGTTCGCCGGCCGACTCCAGCGCGACGTCGTAAGTGACTTCGCCATTATGCTCGCCGGCGAATTCCAGATTGGCGACATGGAACGCGCCCTGCACCGTGCCGAAGTCCGGAATCACGATCTGATACGACTTCACCGCACCGTCGAAGAAGGTCTGGCGCATCAGCGCGTCGGTCGAGGCATCCTTGAACAGCCCGCGGCCCGATACCGAGGCGCGCTTGACGCCGGCGCCGTCGAGCAGTTCGCGCCAGCGATTGGCGCTCTCGGCGTGCGTGATGTCGACGGTCTCGGCGTTGAACGCGAGCCGGCGCGTGCGCAATCCGGCGACGGTCGTATAGCCCGCGCTGTCGGCGATCTTGACGAGCAGGTCTTTGCCTTTCTGGGCAGCCATTGTGTGTTGTCCTCTTGGTTCAAGCGGGTTCGGTCACGGCGCGAAAGCGCACCAGCGCATGATAGGTGCGCCCGTCCGCCTCGCGACGAACGTCGACCACCGCAAATCGGAGATTGACCAGCGTGTGGTCGGTCAGCGCCAGCGGCGCGTCGTCGAGCGCCTGCAGCAGCGCGCCGGCGATGCGGTGCGCTTCTTTGTGTCCGCCCTGGCGCGACCAGGCGTGCAGCGTGAGCTGATGCTCCTCGCCGGCCTCACCGCCGGCGGAAAAATCCGCGATGCGCGCCTCGCCGAGCGTGACGTAAGGAAACGCGGCGGTGCGCGGCGGCTCGTCGTAGACCTTGGCGCCGCCCAGAATATTGACGAGCGCGGCATCGGTGGTCAGCGCGTCGTGCACGGCGGCGCGGAGCGCTACGGAAGCGGCAGTGGGCATGTCAGTCCTCGCGAATTTCGGCGTCGATCTCGAGAAAGCGGTGGTTGGCGCTCTCCCGCACGGCGATAACGCGGTAAATCCGCGTGCCGTCTTGAAACCGGTGTTGCGTGGTGAAGCCGGGGCGCGCGCGGATCACGATGCGAGTGCGGAGCGCGGCGCCGAGGCTGCCGGCGGAAACATCGGCGTGCGCCGACAGCGGCACGACTTGCGCCCATAGCGTCGTGACAACGTCATAGAGCCGCGTGACGCCGCCGGCGCCGTCGTCGGTCCCAGCCGGCGCTTCCAGCACCAGGCGGCGGTTGAGATCGCCAATGTTAATAATTTGCGCCGTCATAGCGACAGCATCCGGTACGGCGCGATCAGCGCGGCGACCGTCGACGGCAGCACCGTGACCGTGCCGATCGCGGCCAGCCCGCGGTTCTCGCACCAATGCGCGATCAGCAGGCGGATCGCCTGCCGCAACGGCTCCGGCACGTCGGTGGCGGCGTCGCCGTAGCCGACCGTGACGTCCAATTCGATGCCGGCGGCAAGGCGTCCCGGCTGCGGCATCGCCCAGGGCGCGAAGGCCAAAGCCGAGGCGCCGAGGTCCAGCGCGAAACTCTGCAGATCGATCGCGCGCACGTTGCCATCGAAATCGTACACCCGCGCGGCAGTGATCTCCTGCAGCGGCCCGGGGCGGATCGCGATCCGCCCCTCCTCCGGCCAGCCGTCGAACGACAGCCGCCAGTGTTGCGTGATCAGCGCGCGTCGAGTCTGCGTTTCGACATGGATGCATGAGCCGGCCGCGAGCGCCGCGATCAGCGCATCGTCGTCGGTGTGTTCGACGCGTAGAAAGGCTTTCGCCTCGTCGAGCGACAGCGGCTCCACCGCGGGCGCGGTCAATAGAATTGCAGACATCGGCTTTCTCGGATGTTGATCACCTCATCCTGAGGAGCCGCCGTCAGGCGGCGTCTCGAAGGATGAAGGGGTACGGGCCTCAATCCTTAGAGACGGCTGCTGCGCAGCCTCCTCAGGATGAGGAGCAATGTTGACAACGGCGCACCGCCAAGGCTCATCGGCGCCATGCACCGCGGCCTCGCCGCTTGATATTCGTCACCGCCGGTGCGGACTAGTAGACGTAATTGCGAAACTCTTTCGGCAAATACTGCCGCTGCAATTCGTCGACAACCTTGTCGCACCAGACAATGAGTCCCATGCCCCGCCACTTCCCTTCCATCGCAGGGACGCTAACCCGAATCATGATTTCCCAATCCGGAAAGTCGACCAGTAGCGCCTGGAGCGATTTGACGGTCTCGGGGCGGAATAGATTTAGATTTTGAAATTCCAATTGATGAGCATACCAGCCCCAGTTCTCGTCCAGGAGCCAATAGTCCCCTTTACCGAACGGATCCTTCTGGCCAAAGCGATCAAGAGTCGCCGTAATCTTGTCGTGAAGGCGCTGCCAGTCCATTTCTTGCTCTGCGGTCGTCCTATCCATAGCGCGTCCTACTCCCGGCCGGTTCGAAGACGATAGATTCTTCGAAGCAGCCTTATGGTGTCATTGAAGTTTCGAATTCGCGGATCTTTGGACTCCCTAATCTCCTTCAATATCTCGCGCGCTTGGTCCGGTGTCATCTGCTCAGGCGTGATGTTATTCTTTTCGAGAAATTTTTCGCCTAACTCTTTTATAGCCTCATTGTATTGAAAATGCGCCGCACCCCAAAAGTGACCTTGTGGCGTACCGTCCGGCGTTGTTCGCAGGCGTATCGGCGGGACCGTTCCGGTCGTTGACTTGTCAAAAACATTCCGCGTTTCTGGCTGCAGATTCCATTTGGTGTAAACGCCCCTTGTGTGGGCGTCGTCGTCTGTCCATTGACCGCCTTACCTGCTGCCCGCCGGAACACGCGGTTGGTCGTGTCGGTACTTGCGCTCGTAGCATTCGTAACACCGCTGAAGTTCGGATCCAGCGGTTACGTAGCGCCGCCAATCCGGACGGATGAATCGATGAGCGTCCGGCCGCATCCAACGCTTGAGCTCCTACTCAAGCTGCTCAGGCTTGATCTGATTCATTTTCAGCTCACAACGCCTAGGAAATGATCGTTGACAAAACTCCGCCGCCAAGGCTCATCGGCGCCATGCACCGTGCCCTCGCCGCTTTGTTCGCTTGTGTGTTCGGATCGTCCGCCTTCGCCCTCACCGGCAATGCGCCGCCGGCCATCGGCTGGGCGGCGCGGCCCATCGTGATGATCGTCGATGCGCGCGGCGACCTGTGCACCGGCACGGCGCTGGCGCGCGATCTGGTGCTCACCGCCGCGCATTGCGTCGCCGCCAAAGCCGGCTACGAGGTCAAGGCGTTCCAGACCGGCGCGCCCATCAAGGCTGCGTCGGTCGCGATCCATCCCGGTTTCAATTTCGCGAATTACGCCGCGAGCCGAGCCACCGCCGACGTCGCGCTCATCAAGCTCGCCGCCCCGCTCCCCGATATCGTGGTGCCCGCAAGTTTGGCGGCCGCGCGCCGCGTCGCCGTAGGCGATACGCTGACCATTGCCGGCTTCGGCGTCACCGCCGACCGCACCGATCGCGGCCTGGCGCAGCCGCGCATGGCGCAGCTTATCGTCACCGGCTCGCCCGGCTCGCTGCAGATCCGTCTCTATGATGACGCCACGCGCAACAAGCGCCCCGGCCTCGGCGCCTGCACCGGCGACAGCGGCGGCCCCGCTTTCGATGGCGACGGACCTTTGGTCATCGGCGTCGTGAGCTGGACCACGGCCGCGGGTGACGAAGACGGCTGCGGCGGGCTGACCGGCGTCACCCCGCTGCTGCTCTACCGAGCGTGGATCGTGGAGGCGGCGCGGAAGCTCCGATCTCCACTCGCACCGTAGCAACGTTTAGTCGACGCTGATCGTCACCTTATCCGGCCACTTCGGGTGGCTGTACCAAATGCGGACCTTCGTCGTTTGATGGGCCACGTCGACACTCAATACGCGTTCAATCTCGACACCCGATATAATGACTTTGCGGCTTGGCGTTTCGAGGTCACCCTCAAACACCAATAAAGGCCCCGGCTCGACCTCGTTCGATGATCCGATCGTGATCTCGGTCGGACCATCCTGCTCGGGAAAGCACGCAAACGAGATACAAGATGGAGTTGATAGAATCTTGGCGCCCCACACCGGGTCTGGCGGCGTGCCGCCGTTGACGTCTTCGATGAACATCAGAGAATTTACGGGTGAGATCTTAATTTGTTGGCGCATGTGCTTACCGTGTCAGTTGTCTTACTGTGCCGCCCTGTCGCAAACTGCACAAAAGGCACTGTGGATATAGCCGCTGCTCGGCATCCCTTAAATTTAGGCGCGTTGGAATTTGATGATCGATCACATAGTCGTCATACAACGTTCCCGGATCTTTTGTGCCGCATGTATGGCAGCCGGTCTGTGAACCAATTCTATTAATCTCACGCCGTTCGGCCGACGTGAAGTCCCGTTCAGGCCCACGCGCCGGGATGGATTCTCCGGCAAAGGGTCCTGGTCCGATACCCGCCCGCGCAAGCTCCGAGAGACGCGCCTGCGCTTCTCGTGCTTCCGCCTGAGCAGTTGCAATACGACCTTCAACAGACTCACTGATACTCGGCGTTGGCTGCCATTGCGGATCAAATTCGCGGACTCGGGCAACGGCATCTCGCGCTTGGGCCTCAACGGCGACGAGGCGCGCAGCTTGGCCGGGCGTCGGTTCGGCGCCCTGACCATTGCCAATTCCAGCGCCTGAATTACGTGGGCGGTTCTGTGCGTATTGCTGACCCGCTTGGATTGGATCAGGATTTGCGTCGGATATAACGCGTGAATCATTTATTCCGCTGCCTCCTCCCTCATCCGCCCACCGCCCATGATCGTCGCGCAGTTGGTCCGATCTGTACTTCCGCTCGTACAGCGCGAACGGGTGATCGTCCTCAAACCCCGGCCGCACAAACTTGCGCCAGTCGGGGCGGACAAAATGATGAGCGTCCGGGCGCATCCAGCGTTTGAGCTGGTGCTCCAGGTAGGCAGCGTTGATCGGGGGCATAAGTGCGTGCCGTATGAGTGATGGGAACGGGATTTGACGCGCGCCGGCGCAAGGTCCGCCACGCTCAAACACAAATGCCGCATTGGATTTGCAAATCGCTAACCACGTTTCCCAACCCGCGGTTAAACGCCCGGGGCTTACGCCGATGGCATGAGCACAGTCTCATCCATCGCCGTGTCGGGAATGCTCGCGGCCAGCACGCGGCTGGAAGTCGCGGCCGACAACATCGCGAATGCGCGCTCGTCCGGTGCAATCCCCGGCTCGGACGCGCCGGCCGGTTCGCCCGCGCCGGCGACGCCGCACCGCGTCGATACGGTGGAGATCGCGGCCGGCGGCACCAAGGCCGTCGTCAGCAATGTATCGCCCGCCTATACGGTCGCGCACGATCCGTCGGCGCCTTATGCCGACAGCAAAGGTGACGTCGCCCAGCCGAACATCGATCTGGGCACCGAAGTCGTGAACGCCGTCACCGCGCGCTACGCATTCGCCGCCAATGCACTCGTCTTCAAGGTCTCCGATCGCATGATGCAGGATCTGCTCGACATCGTGAGCGACCGCAGAACAGATCGCAGGACCGACATCAGGACCTGAGCGGATCGCCCGGTGTGACCGGGCGACCCGGGTCCGGCCATCAGCTCACCGCCATCTTCATCAGCTTGATCGCGTCGAAGTCCTGCACGCCGCCACCGACGCGCTTGGTCGTGTAGAACAGCACATAGGGCTTGGCGCTGTAGGGATCGCGCAGCACCGAGACGCCGGCGCGGTCCACCACCAGATAGCCCCGATTGAAATCGCCGAAGGCGACCGACAGCGAGTTCGCCGCCACGTCCGGCATGTCCTCGGCTTCGATCACCGGGAAGGTCATCAGCGAGGCCTTGCCGCCCGCGATGGCCGGCGGCTGCCACAGATAGGCGCCGGTCGAGTCCTTGAACTTGCGGATCGTAGATTGCGTCTTGCGGTTCATTACGAACACGGCGTTCTGCCGATAGCCGGCCTTCACCGCATAGACCAGATCGACCAGCACGTCGGACGGATTGCTCGCCGCAAACGCGCCGGCCGCGCCGGAGGCGATATAGCCGACATTGCCCCAGTTCCACGACGCGTTGGCGACCGTCGTGTAGCTAAGAAAGCCCTTCGGCTTGTTGGTGCCGTCGCCGGTGACGAAGGCGGTACCTTCTTGCGCGGCGAACACCTGCTCGACCTCCTGCGCCAGCCACTGGTCGATGTTGACCGCGGCATCCTCAAGCAGCGTCGCGGTCGCGGCCGGCATGGCGTAGAGCTCCATCGCCGGGAACGACAACTCGTCGAGCGTCGGCGACGCCGTCTGCGTGCGCACGTCGGTCTCGCCGACCCAGCCGACCGCGGGGCCGGCCGTCATGAACGGCTTCTTGTAGACATTGCCCGAGATGGTGCGCACGCCGGCGATCGAGCGGATCGGCGAGATGTTTTTAAGCCCCTGCCCAATCTGGGTCTCCACCTCGGGCGGCACCAGATAGCCGCCGTCCGGATTGGAGCCCACCACAAGCGCCTTCGTTTCGAGCGCGCGCAAGCCTCCCGCCTCGCCCGAGCGCACATAAGATTCGAACGCCGCCTTGTGCTCGATGGCGGATTGGCTGCGCACCGCGTGACGGTCGCCGCCGAGCGCCGGTCGCGCACCTTTAAGGGCGATGTCGTCGAGCCGCCGCGCTTGCGCGTCGATAGTCTGGTTGATGCGCGCAAGCTTCTCCTCGACCAGCACGTCGCCGGCGCGTTTCTCGGTCAGCGCCTCGCGCTGGTCGTTGGTCTCCTTGAAGGCCTCGAAGGCGCGCAGCATCTCGGCATGCGTCACCATCGCGTCGAGCGGAATGCCCGATTTGGTCTCAAACTCATTGTGGGTATCGATATCCATTGGTTTCTCCTGTTGAATGGATGACAATTTCGCTTAGAGTTCTGGGCACGACCGCGCGACGCCGCGTGCTGGATCGCCGGCAGCGGGTTACCGCCAGGCGATCAGGCAAATTTTCGGACACGCGGCGTTAGTGATGTTGCGACGTCGACGGCACGGATAGTCGACCGCCGGGAACCAAGCCCGGCGCCGGCGCTTAGCGATTCGGTCCCGCGGAGGATCAACCGATGAAAATGTTTCTACGCACGTTGACCTTCGTCATGGCGATGGCCGCCGCAACGTCCGCGCAGGCCTTGCCGTGGCATACGCCGCCGTCTGCGCCACAGGCCGGATCGGTTGTCCTGGCCGGCGGCGGATGCGGCATCGGCGTGCGCCGCGGCCCCTTCGACGGCTGCGACGTCGTCTATCACGGCGACTACAGCCCCCACTATCGCCGGTACTCCCGCGGCGCTTCGCGCAGTTACGCTCTCGGCTACGCCCGCGGCTTTTACGACGGCTACAACGAGGCCGCCGGCAGCGGCTGGCTCCTGGTCGACCAGGGCGCCTGCGGCGACCGCGGCATGGTCAGTGTCTGCGGCGTCGATGGCGTGTGCTGGGCCGCCTGCCATTGGTGAAACGCAGCGCCCAAGATTCTTTGTTGAATGGGGCGCATCACAAAAAGCGAAGCCGCCGAATTTTTGAGGTCCGGCGGCTTCTCGCCTGGGACAAGTGGCTTAACTAAATGCCCAAGGCTGGGGCGAGAATATCACCGCGCCTGTGCGCCCTCTCGCGGCTCTTGGAACTTTAGTTAATGCAGGTAAGAAAGCTTTTTCATCAAAGCGTTAGGCATTGGCCATTCTCAGGTCGGCGTACGCGTAGGATCGCACTGAATGGACCGATGATTGAACGATCCATATTGACGATGAGCCCGACCCATTTAAGGTTTCGGCGCGGGCTTATTCGTTTGTTCCGTCGCGTCGCGGTCATATGTTGCGTTGCGCCCAGAGTCGTCTCAGCTAATTTGCCTGTTTCGCCGCCTGTTGAACCTGCATGAAACGCATCGTTCTTTGAGCGGCCGCCTGCGACACCTCGAGGAATGACTCCTTGGCTATGTCGAGTTCCTCATCAGAAATGGAATGATGCGAGAACCGCGTTTTCATGATGGCGAAAACCGTCGGCCAGCTTAATTTCGCGGCCTTGCAAGCGACGATTAGTCCATCATGGCTCACATTTTTCATGAGGAGTTCGATGGTTTCGACCTTCGCGCCGCAAAACAGCGCAAGGGTCGCGACTACTTCCTCATACCGGCGTTCCTGAGCGAAGCCCACAAGCACGGACTCATTCAGCTTGCCTTCCCTATTCATCCTTTGAACGTATCCCTCCGCGAACACGTAATTTCGAGGCCCTGTGAACTCTCGGCCGACGCTGTTCACGATGCTCGCAAGCGCCTGCTGAATCCGCTCTTGGTTCTCGGGGGATACACACGCCAGCAACCTGGAGCGGACGACATCGCTTGCACGCGATAGAAGCCGCTGGAGCAATTGGAATGGGATATCGAGCCGCAGACCGAGTTGTTCGGCAAGGCTTTCATCGGTCTCGGATTTCTTCACAAGCGTGGCAAAACCTGCCTCCGAAAAGCGTGCGCCGGAGTTTCTCGCAAGGCGATCCGTGACACTGCGGTTGCCGCGCCCCACCAGCACGTCGGTGACGGTTTCGGTGAGGAACGCTCGCCCTGAAATTGCCAGCAAGTGTGCTTGGCTCTGCGACTTGGCAATTTCGGCGAGGTCGCTTTCGGTGAGGCGGTGAGAACTGGTCAACACCGGCCCTGCGACCGCGATCTCGACATCGCGCGCGAGGCGTTGAACAACTTCAGTCGGAGCATTCGGGATCGGCGCCAAACTCTGGCTGAGTTGCACGAGCGCCTTGGTTTCGATTTTTTGGATGAGATGAACAAGCACGTCGTCAAAGACGGCAACTTGCTGATCATTGAGCCTATCGGAATCATTGAGAAATAGGTCGGTGACGCGCCTGAGCGTTTCCACCCGCTTCTCGGACGAGCCGGCTTTGAGAGATTCTTCCAATTCCCCCAAAAGCGAGTTCGATACGCTCAAAGCCGTACTCCACTCAGACAAAATGTCGCGCGCGGGTGGCGCTGCACCCGCCAAAGGGCGGTTTTCACATGCTCTGATGATGTAGTACCTCGAACTCATGTATATACTATGAAGTGAATATGGTCGGCATACCCTCATAGGAAGGTACTTTTTTACTACCTCTACATCTGACGCCGATCGCACGTGATTTCGCTGTCGAGATCCTTCATGGCGGGGTCACACCGTCCGCCGCCGGTGCCGCGCCACCTCCAGCGGACGCCGCTGCTTAGCGTCGACCGGCTCCACGCCGCCGCCCATGAGCGCACGCCAATCGCGCTCGGCGCGCGCACGCGTGAATGAAGTCTTCGGCTGGGAGGATGTCTGCTTCACCGCGCGGACGCGCGCTCCCGCCAGCAGCGGGAATGTGACAATGGAAATTTCCCACAGATCCACGGCGAGCAGCCGCCGCACCCGGGTGCGTGGATCGATGTTGCCCTTCACGGTGCGAAAGCCGATCGACAGACCGTCGATAGCCCCTGCCCTTAGCAGAGAGAGCAACTCGCGGCCGCGCGTCACCTCGGGGATCAGCCGGCCGCGTGCATAAAGCCCGCGATGGTCCTCTCGCAGCTCGAGCCAGACGCCGACCGGC
>Ga0193699_10000679_pt1 | contig 13941 bp, 7 predicted proteins | sample L3c2metaG_FD_160095 | JGI IMG/M metagenome (GOLD analysis project Ga0193699, IMG submission 160095) | Soil microbial communities from a riparian zone of the East river system, Colorado, United States - L3c2 | ecosystem: Environmental > Terrestrial > Soil > Riparian zone | place: USA: East River... | reverse complement strand
GGTTTCCGCCAACACCTTGGTGATCGCTGCCGTCAGCGACGTCTTGCCGTGGTCGACGTGACCGATCGTTCCGATGTTACAGTGCGGTTTATTACGTTCAAACTTTGCTTTGGCCATGACTCTCTCCGTTCAGTCGTTAACTGTCGCTAACGACAATCAGGCAAACTTCTTCTGGACTTCCGCCGACACGTTTGCCGGCGCTTCTGCGTAGTGGTCGAACTGCATCGTGAAGGTCGCGCGGCCCTGGCTCATCGAGCGCAGGTTATTCACGTAACCGAACATGTTCATGAGCGGCACCATCGCGTTGATGACGTTGGCGTTGCCGCGCATGTCCTGGCCCTGGATCTGGCCGCGCCGCGAATTCAGATCGCCGATGACCGAGCCGGTGTAGTCTTCCGGGGTCACGCATTCGACCTTCATGATCGGCTCGAGCAGGACGGACTTGCCCTTTTGCAGCGCTTCGCGGAACGCCGCGCGCGATGCGATTTCAAAGGCCAGTGCCGAGGAGTCGACGTCGTGATAGGCGCCGTCCACCAGGGTGACTTTCACGTCCACCACCGGGAAGCCTGCGACCACACCCGATCCCAACACGCTGTTGAGGCCCTTTTCGACGCCGGGGATGTATTCCTTCGGCACCGAACCGCCAACCACCTTGGATTCGAACTCAAAGCCCTTGCCGGGCTCGTTCGGCTCGACCACGAACTTCACGCGGGCGAACTGACCGGTACCGCCGGTCTGCTTCTTGTGGGTGTAATCGACTTCCGCCTTCTTGGTGACGCGCTCACGGAACGCCACCTGCGGCGCGCCGATATTGGCGTCGACCTTGTAGGTGCGACGCAGGATGTCGACCTTGATGTCGAGATGGAGTTCGCCCATGCCCTTGAGGATGGTCTGGCCGGATTCCAGATCGGTGGAGACCCGGAACGACGGATCCTCCGCGGCCAGCTTCGCCAGCGCGACGCCGAGCTTTTCCTGGTCGGCCTTCGACTTCGGCTCGATCGCGATTTCGATAACCGGCTCCGGAAATTCCATCTTTTCCAGAATCACGGGCTTGTTGGGGTCGCACAGGGTGTCGCCGGTGCGCGCTTCCTTCAGGCCCGCCAGCGCGACGATGTCGCCGGCATAGGCTTCCTTGATGTCTTCGCGGTTATTGGCATGCATCAGCAACATCCGCCCGATGCGTTCCTTGCGGTCGCGGGTCGAATTGATGACGCCGGTGCCCGACAAAAGCGTGCCGGAATAGATGCGGCAGAAGGTGATGGTACCGACGAACGGGTCGTCCATGATCTTGAACGCCAGCAGCGCGAGCGGCTCCTTGTCGTTCGGAAGCCGGACGACTTCGTTGCCATCTTCATCGACGCCCTTGATGGCGGGAACGTCGACCGGCGACGGCAGATAGTCGACCACCGCGTCGAGCAGCGGCTGCACGCCCTTGTTCTTGAAGGCCGAGCCGCACAGCACCGGGAAGAACGCGCCGGTCAGCACGGCCTTGCGGATCAGCCGCTTCAGCGTGGCTTCATCGGGCTCATTGCCGTCGAGATAGGCGGCGAGAACTTCGTCGTCGAGCTCGACGGCGGACTCAAGCAGCTTCTCGCGATATTCCTTGGCCTTCTCGACCATGTCCTCGGGAATATCGATATCCTTGAAAGGAGCGTCGAGCTTCTCGTCTTCCCAGATCACGCCCTTCATGCGGACGAGATCGACCAGGCCCTTGAAATTGTTCTCGGAGCCGATCGGAAGCTGGATCGCAATCGGCTTGGCGCCGAGACGATCGATGATGTCCTGCAGACATTTGTAGAAATCGGCGCCGGTCTTATCCATCTTGTTGGCGAAGACGATGCGCGGAACCTTGTACTTGTCGCCCTGGCGCCAGACGGTTTCGGTCTGCGGCTCAACACCCTGGTTCGAATCGAGCACGCATACCGCGCCGTCGAGCACGCGCAGCGAACGCTCGACTTCGATGGTGAAGTCGACGTGGCCGGGGGTGTCGATGATGTTCAGGCGCTTGCCGCTCCAGAACGCGGTGGTTGCGGCGGAGGTGATGGTGATGCCACGCTCCTGCTCCTGCTCCATCCAGTCCATCGTCGCGGCACCTTCGTGCACTTCGCCGATTTTGTGGCTCTTGCCGGTATAATACAGGATGCGCTCGGTGGTCGTGGTCTTGCCGGCATCGATATGCGCCATGATACCGAAGTTGCGGTAGTCCTCTATGGCATGAACGCGGGGCATGGGTTGTTCCTTAAAATCCGTTGTTTCGCCGTTACCAGCGATAGTGCGAGAAGGCACGGTTGGCTTCCGCCATCCGGTGCACGTCTTCACGCTTCTTGACGGCGTTTCCCCTGCCATTCGACGCGTCGAGCAGCTCGGCCGAGAGCCGCTCCGTCATCGTCTTTTCGTTGCGCTCGCGGGCCGCGGTGATGATCCAGCGAATGCCGAGCGCCTGGCGGCGCACGGTGCGGACTTCGACCGGCACCTGATAGGTGGCGCCGCCGACGCGGCGCGAACGGACTTCGATGGTCGGCATGACGTTCTCGAGCGCCTGCTCGAAAATCGGCAGCGGACCCTGCTTGGTCTTGGTCTCGATCATTTCGAGCGCGCCATAGACGATGCTCTCGGCGGCAGACTTCTTGCCGTCGTACATGACCGAGTTCATGAACTTCGTAATGATGATGTTCCCGAACTTCGGATCCGGGTTCACTTCACGCTTTTCAGCAGAATGGCGGCGAGACATCTGGTCTGTTCCCGATTATTTCGGACGCTTCGCGCCGTACTTCGAACGGCGCTGCTTACGGTTCTTGACGCCCTGGGTATCGAGGACGCCGCGGAGAATGTGGTAGCGCACGCCGGGCAAATCCTTGACGCGACCGCCGCGGATCATGACCACGGAGTGCTCCTGAAGGTTATGGCCCTCACCCGGAATGTAGCCGATGACTTCGAAGCCATTGGTCAGGCGCACCTTGGCGACCTTACGAAGCGCCGAGTTCGGCTTCTTCGGCGTCGTGGTGTAGACGCGCGTGCAAACGCCACGCTTCTGCGGCGACTGCTGCAGCGCCGGCACCTTCTTGCGCGACTTCTGTACGACGCGCGGACTTGCGATCAGTTGGTTGATCGTCGGCATGTCAGCCTTCACCCTTTAGTTCGAGCGAAACCGGAAAACGGATTTCGCAAATTCGTTCGGGACACTCGGCCCCATCCCTTCGCCTCACGCGGAAACAACCGCGCAAAGCGAAATCGCGCCAACCGCTCATTGCTGAGCGGAAAGCGCTTCGACGCCACAGAGGACCGCAGTCATAACCAATCAGCGTGAGCCAATCAGTCTGGTACCGAGGTCATGCATCCGATCACTCTCGAGGGAACTTGCCCCCGAAAACCAAGACCGTCCTGGCATTGCCTAGCTATAAGCGACAGCGTTTGAGCGTCATTCGTCGAGGTTGGTGCCCGTCTTGATTCCTCAGGAGAATTGCCCGGGGGATTAAGAGGGTGATCCGTTCCGACGTAAGAGAAGCTCACCGCCTGTCGTTGAGTGCGCGGGTTCTATCGGCGCAGCATGGCCAAGTCAAGGCGAAACGACAGCGAAAGAAACCCCTGCGGCGTCTACATAATCGGCATGCGCGTGAATTCAATGCGGGCCGGAATCGCGAGCCTGGGAACGGATCGCAACGAATCTCTGCGACGCCGTCGTGACACCCTGTTCCGCTTATCCGGGTAGGGACGGGACAAAAACCACCGAACGATAATATTATCCGGGCAATATTCGCAGCCCGCGCTCCTAATGGGGCGTTGCCGTGGCCGGTTTCTTCGGCGCCGCTGTCGAAAGCCAATTCCGGAACCGCTCCCGCAGGCCCCGCAAACGCTGGTAACCAAGCTGCCGGCCGGCCTCCATTTGGAAGGCGAGCGATTTTCCCGGGCCGATATCCAGGAGCATATCGACCATGGATCGCCGCCCGGCCCACAACTGGCCCATGAAGCTCGATTCCACGGCGCAGGAATTGATCGCCTGGATGTCGGCTCCTGCGAAAAGCTCGTCGGTAATCTTGTCGATGAGCAACGCGCCCGGTGAATATTTGGCGTATTTCGCGTCGAATGCGGTCTTCCAGGTATAGGCCGTGGTTCCACAATACATCAGCACCTGAGCGGAAATCGCCTCGCTGTTCACGCGCAGCAGGGCGACCGAAGCATTCCCCTGCGCAGCCAGGTTCTGGAACAGCCGCCTGACGAAGGCGGCATCGCGGGGATGGGACAACAGCGCGGTTCCCTTCGCGCCTTTCCAGCTGGCTTTTTCCAGTGCGAGAAAGCGTTCGAATGCCTGCCGGGCGCCATCCAGCGTTCGGTCATTGACGACATCGACGGTGCCGAGCGCCGACAACCTGTTCCACTCCTGGCGTAACTTCTTGCGGGTGGAGCCGGATCGCTTCACGCCAAACTCGCGGGTCACGAAAGGCCGCGGCGTTTCGGAAAGCATCAGCGGCTCGATGCCCCGCCTTGTCAGTTCCTTCAGCATCGCAGGATAGCCGAGACACTCCGCATCAAGCGATTGCAGACTGACGACCTTAGGAAGCGACGGGCTTTTCTCGATCGCCGCGAAGAACGCCGCGATCACCTCGCCGACATGGGCCGGATCGACAACGGGGCTGGAAAGAAAGGCGTAGTTGTAGGGCAGTCCTTCAAGCAGCATGGGCCAGAACGGCGCGACCTTCCGCGACTGCAACGCCCAGACGCCGACCAGTTTCCGTTCGCCGCCGCGCTCCTCCCAGGCCTGCAACACCCATATCCTGGCGAAGCCCAACTCGGAGGCCGCCGTCAGCGCGGCGGGATTCATGAAGACGTTGGAATTCGCACGCCCGACGAGATCGTCCCATTGCGGACCGTTGTCGGGGTTAGGTGAATCAATCGTTACCGAAATCATCGGACCAATGCTTTGAGCGGGCGCCGCGCGGCGGCGATCTTGTCCGTCCGACATTGCTTTTGAGTTAAATTGGCAACGGGGGCCGTCTCATTCACTGCGTCTCTTTCAAGGTTTCTTTGCTTTTTCCGGCGCAATGATGGTGCGCTGGGCTCAGAGGCAAGTGCATGCGGTACACGGATGTTGCAATCGTCGGCGGCGGTCTTGCCGGCTCGACTGCCGCGGCGATGCTGGGCCGCGCCGGAATCCCGGCCGTTCTGGTTGATCCGCACATCACCTACCCCCCGGAACTGCGTTGCGAAAAACTCGGCGGAGATCAGATCGATCTGTTGCGTAAAACCGGACTTGCCGAACAGACCCTGCGCTCGACCACGCTTGACGGCGAGGTATGGGAAGCGCGCTTTGGATACGTCGTCGCCCGGAAGGCAAGCGACCAGTACGGCGTGATGTACGATACTCTGGTCAACACAGTGCGCGCGCAAATTCCACCCGACGTGCAGACGATCCATGCCAAGGTCTCCAGTATTTCGAACGGCCCCGAGCGGCAGCAACTGGTTTTGTCAAACGGCGAACGGATTTCGGCACGGCTGGTCGTACTGGCGAACGGCCTGAACGTCGGTCTTCGTCATACGCTTGGCATCAAGCGCCGCGTCATCAGCGAATGTCATTCAATCACGCTGGGTTTCGATGTCGAGCCGATTGGCCGCGCGGCTTTCGACTTTCCGGCATTGACCTATTGGCCGAAGCGATCGAGCGCTCGCATGGCCTACCTGACACTGTTCCCGATTGGCGGCGGGATGCGGGCCAATTTGATGGTTTATCGTGAGATGACGGACCCTTGGCTTGCCGGGTTTCGGCAAGCTCCAGAAGCGACCATGCGCGCCATGATGCCGCGCCTGCAGCACATGTTGGGCGAATTCAAAGTAAGCGGGCACGTCAAGATTCGACCAGCCGATTTATGCGCTACCGAGGGCTATCTTCAGCCGGGGCTCCTCCTCGTCGGCGACGCATTCTCGACCTCCTGCCCTGCCGCAGGAACCGGCACCACCAAGGTATTCACCGACGTGCAGCGCATTTGCAACGTTTACATTCCGCAGTGGCTGGCGACCGACGGCATGGACGCGCAAAAGATGGCCGAGTTCTACAACGATCCGGACAAGTCGGCGTGCGAGGCGCGAAGTCTCGCAAAGGCCTTTCATCTTCGTTCGCTGTCGATCGAAAATGGCCTGTCATGGCGTGCGCAGCGCTGGGCGCGTTTTATCGTCCGATTGTTCCAAGGGATGTGGCGATCGATTCACAAGCGGCTTTCCGCCGGATCCATTCCCGCAGCTGCGAAGCCGAATGCGCCTGCCGGCCACGGGAGACTGGCGTAGACCCGACGAGTTCCAATCGATGGATTGGCATTAATTGGCTCTAACCGCGGCACGAGCTCGCTATCTGCATCCCCGCTCAATCCTCATCATCGTCGTCATCGCTGTCATCGTCAGCCTGATCGGCCGCATGATGCGGCATGTGGCCCTGATCGTCCCACAGCCTTCGATAGACGCCATTGGCGGCGAGCAGCTTCTCATGCGAGCCGCGTTCGATCGCCTTGCCGTCTGCGATCACGATGATCTCGTCCATCTCGACCACCGAGGTCAGCCGGTGGGTCGAGAAGATCATGGTGCGGCCCTTGGCAAGCTTCAGCAGCGTCATGTTGATCGCAGCTTCCGTGGTCTGGTCGAGCGCCGAGGTCGCCTCGTCGAGCAGCAGTACCGAGGGATTGCGGACGATGGCGCGGGCAATCGCAATGCGCTGGCGCTGCCCGCCCGACAGCGTGTCGCCGCGCTCGCCGACCGAGGTGTCGTATTTCTGCGGCAGGCTCATGATGTAGCGGTGGATCTCGGCTTTCTTCGCGGCCTCTACGACCTCTTCGTCGGTCGCGCCTTCCTTGCCGAGCCGGATGTTTTCCCGGATCGACATGTTGAACAGCATGTTTTCCTGGAACACCACCGCCATGCTCCGGCGCAGGGATTCGCGGGTCACCCGGCGGATGTCGACGCCGTCGACGGTCACGCGCCCTTCATCCGGCACATAGAGGCGAAGGATCAGGTTGAGCAGCGTGCTCTTGCCCGAGCCGCTCGGGCCGACGATGGCGATGGTCTTGCCGACATTGAGCTTGAGGCTGAGATTGTCGAGCACCGGCGTCTCGTTGCCGTCATACCCAAAAGTCACGCGGTCGAAAGTGATGTCGTTGGTGATGCGCGGCAAATCAGGCGCGCCCGGACGATCTGCGCCGCGGGTCGGCTCGTCGAGCAGTTCCTGGATGTGACGCACCGCCGCGGCGGCCTGGATCGACACCGGGATGAAATGCATCACATGGGCGATGTTGTAGGACACCTCCCAGAACGCACTCTCGAACGTGACGAAGGTCCCAACGGTGATCTGGCCCTTGGTGGCGAGATAGGCGCCGATCGCGAGCACCACAAGGTGCAGCAACAGTACGGAGATGGTGACCGAACGCTCGACCATAGTTGAGAGGAACACCGCGGAAGCGGTTTTGTCGCGAACCTGGTTGTTGCGCATGGTGAACCAGCCCAAGGTCCGGCGCTGCAGGCTGAAGGCCTTGACCACCGCCTGCGCCGCGACGTTTTCCTGCACCATGCCGAGCAGCGACGACTCATTGAGCTTCTGCTCGTAATTCGCCTGCACCGCCTTCGGCGTCAGCATCCGCGGCCCGATCAGCGTGATCGGAAATACCAAAAGCGCCACCGCGGCGAGCTGCCAGTTCAGGAACACCATCAGCAGCATGCCGGCGATTAATTCCAGAAACGGCAGCGCGGCGCTGTTCGCAAAACTCTTGATCGAACCTTCGAAGGCCGAGAGGTCAATGGAAAAGCGCGACAGGATTTCGCCGCGCCTGGTGCGGGCAAAATAGGCCGACGGCAGATCCTGCACATGCCCGAACAGGCGGGCCCGCACGTCGGCGATGATGGAGGCTGCCAGGCGAGCGTCCCAGCGCTCGTACCATACCGCGACGATCGAGGTGACGATGCCGGCCACCGCTAGCACGCCAAGGATCACATAGAGCGCCTGGAAGTCTTCTTCGCCGAGCGCGTCGTCGATCAGGAACTTCAGGCTCAGCGGCATGATGACGTTGAACAGCGTCTCGATCACGACGCCGATGCTGACGAACACCACCATTTTCCTGTAGTTCTTCAGGAACGGCTTGACGAACGCATAGATCGTCGCAAGCGCGCCGGCGGCCTCCTTGGCGGTAAAGACGACGAGATCCTCATCGTCCCCATCATCGTCGATTTCGAGTTCGTCGTCCTCATCGTCGGGCGGAAACGGCGCAGCCGCCTTGCCGGCGGTGACTCGATTCGTCGGGCCGCCGGTGCCGACCGCCGGCTTTTTTTCGGGCTCCGCAACCGGATCACCCGCCGAAGCGGGCTTTGGATCATCCGACGATGGAGGCTTGGGCGCCATGAAACCAACCGATGCTGCACGGCCGGCACGACCGCAAAATCGACCCGGTGGTTCTACGCGTTCGGCAAAGCAACTGCCAACAACTTTCACACGTCGTCCCGGCGAACGCCGGGACCCGTAACCCCGAGGGTCAACGGTTGAAAAAGGTATCCGCTACAGCGCTAAATCGATATGACACGGCGTCTGGGTCCCGGCGTTCGCCGGACGACGTGCTGGATGGCTCAATCCTCGTCGGTCTCGACCTTGTCAAAGAACGAGTAGCGCAGGCTGTCGGAGTCGGCATACCACTGGCCCGGCCCCTTGTTGGCGGCCAGGGTGGCCGCCCAGAGCGCGTCGGTGCAGTCGCGGCGGTGCATCGACAGGTCGAATCCGTTGCTGAAGAACAGCTCCGACCATTCCCACCAGGTGCCGAGCTTCTTGACCCCGCGCAGCAGGTCGTATTTGTCGATCAGCGTCGGCGCCATGTCCGATGTCACGCTTCCGAACACGAGGCCGGTCTTGACGACGCGGTTCAACTCGCGAACCGCCTTCGGCACCTGCTTTTCCGCGACATGGCACAGGCTCGTCTCGAACACGAAGTCGAATTCGCCGTTCTTGAACGGCATATCGGCGATCGATCCGAGCTTGCAAAATTTCTTCAGCGCCTTCGGTGTCCGCGCGTGGATCGCGCGGTTGTTCTCGATGCCCCATGCATCGATGCCGCGCGCCCGCAGCGCGCCCACCAGCTCGCCGCTGGCGGAGCCCGCCACCAGCAGCCTGTATCCCCTCGCCCTGTTCCAGACGATCTTGATCAGGTCGGTGAGGTAGGCGGGATCGGTAAACCGGCTCCAGACCTCATGATAGGGCCCGAGCCCGCGATAATTCTCGAAATAGTCGCGGTCGATCTTGTCGGACGAGGGCTTGTCAGACGAAGAGCTTGTCCCCTCGCCGCGCGCGCGGCGCAGCCGCATCATCTCGGTGACAATGATGTCGGTGGCGGCATCGGAGGAATCCAGCAGCCCGTTCAGCGTCGAGTCGAACAGATAGTCGCCGACCACGACCAGGCCGGGATGCTGTTTCGGATCGGGCCGGTGATTGGTCATGACGTCGCGGGCCGGCAGGCCGCCCGGCAGCGCATTCACCGAGGAGAGCCAGCGATGGGTCTTGCCCTCCATGAAATGCGCACGGGCGTCGCCGAGCGAGGCCGGCAGCGATTTCAAGGCGGCGTCGACCAGTTCCTGATCGCTGAGATTGGCGAAGGCCAGCGCGTCGGAACCGGCGATCAGCCAGTTCAGCACGCCATGCTTGCCGACATCGTGGCGCGCGCCTTCGTTATAGACGCAGCAGCCGCCGAACGCTTCCGACATGAACCATGCGCCCGGGATTTTCTCGCCCCAGAACGGCTCGTCGAACAGGATCGAAACCCGCAGATAATGCGCGGGGCGATCGAAATAGGCGACGTGCCTGACCATCGACTTGCGCAGCTGTTCGTTGTCCCAGCGCATGGTGGCGAGCCAGGAGTGCGGCAGGCACATCACCACGAGATCGAAGTCTTTGGTCTCCGGCCCCTTGCCGTTCATCATGTTGAGCTGATAGCGGCCGGCATCGGTCTTGCCGACCTTGAGCACGCGGTGATTGAGCTGGATGTTGGCATCGACCTCGGACCTGAGGCAATCGATCAGCTGTTCATTACCGTTCTGGATCGAATACAGGCCGATATAGCCATCGACATCCATCACGAAGTTCTTCAGCGCGTTGAGCCCGTTGGTGTTGTGGCTCTCGGTGGCGAGGTCGGACCGCGCCATGACTTTAAGGAAACGTTTCGCGGTGGGATCGGCGACTTCCTTGTCGAGCAGCTCTTCGCAGGTGATGTAGGCCCAGGGATGCTCGTTGTCGTGAGCGCCGACGCCTTCGTAATACTCGATCGGCGTCACCATGTCGCTGCAGCGCTTGCGGAACGCTTCGATGGCGTCCGCGGTCTTGGCGCCGTATTTGCGGCGCATGCCCGGCACGTCGTTCAGGAGTTCGCCGTCGAGCTGGACCTGCTCAGCGTCCATCGGAATGGTCTGCAGTCCGAAATGCTGGATCAGCTCGCGCAGCGGATCGGGGCCGGTCATCGAGTAATCGTAGATCTCGGCGACGCCGGCTTCGTACATCGCGGGCGCCGAATCGAATTTGCGCGTGAGAATCTTGCCGCCGACGCGGTCCGACGCCTCGTAGATGGTGACGCGGCAAAGCTCGCCCAATTTCTTCTTGAGATACCAGGCACTCATCAGGCCACCGGGCCCGCCGCCAACGATTGCAAGATCCAGCATGTGGTGTTCCGTCGCCCTCCGCCGGCCGCCAGCATTCGCGAGCACCCGGTCTAACTCACCCTAGCAAAAGCGCTTTTGACACTGAAGGGAAGATGAACAAACCCGTTTGCAGTGCGAGAAAGGCCAAAAATCAGCAAAAAGGCCGGCTTTCGCCGGCCTTTCGCGCAACATCGTGAATCCGCAGCAAGCCTTATTCGGCGGGCGGCAACGCCAGAGGTTCGACTTCCGGAGCCGCGGGCACGATGGTTGCCTGCTTCTCGCGCTCGTCGAGGATCAGCTTGTCGCGCTTGACCGCGACTTCGCGAATCTTGGCCATCGAGGCGCCGGTTCCCGCCGGGATCAGCCGGCCGACGATGACGTTTTCCTTGAGGCCTTCCAGCGGGTCCACCTTGCCATTGACGGCGGCTTCGGTGAGCACGCGGGTGGTCTCCTGGAACGAGGCCGCCGAGAAGAACGAGCGGGTCTGCAAGCTCGCCTTGGTGATGCCGAGCAGCACCGGCGTTCCCGTGGCGATCTTCTTGCCCTCTTCCTTGGCCTTGGCGTTGATCACGTCGAACTCGATCTTGTCGATCTGTTCGCCCGAGATCATGTCGGTCTCGCCCTGGTCGGTGATCTCCACCTTCTGCAGCATCTGACGGACAATCACCTCGATGTGCTTGTCGTTGATCAGCACGCCCTGCAGCCGGTAGACCTCCTGGATTTCGTTGACCAGATAGGCCGCGAGTTCCTCGATGCCCTTGATCGCCAGGATGTCGTGCGGCGCCGGATTGCCTTCGACGATGAAATCGCCCTTTTCGACGATGTCGCCGTCCTGCAGATGGATGTGCTTGCCCTTCGGAATGAGGTACTCGCGAGTCTCCTCATTCTTGTCCATCGGCTCGATCGAGATGCGGCGCTTGTTCTTGTAGTCGCGGCCGAACCGGATGGTGCCGGCGATTTCCGCGATGATCGCGGCATCCTTCGGCTTGCGGGCCTCGAACAGTTCCGCAACACGCGGCAGACCGCCGGTGATGTCGCGGGTCTTGGCGCTTTCGGTCGAGATACGCGCGAGGATGTCGCCGGTCTTGACCTTGGCGCCGACGTCGACCGACAGAATCGCGTCGACCGACAGCATGTAGCGAGCCTCACCGCCGCGCGCGAGCTTGAGGATCTTGCCATCCTTGCCCTTGATGACGATGGCCGGACGCAGGTCTCCGCCGCCCCGCGTCGTACGCCAGTCGATGACGACGCGCTTGGCGATACCGGTGGATTCGTCGAGCGTCTCCGAGATCGACTGACCCTCGACCAGATCCTCGAACCCGATGGTACCCTCGACTTCGGTCAGGATGGGCCGTGAGTACGGATCCCATTCCGCGATGCGCTGGCCGCGCTTGACCATGTCGCCTTCGTCGACCCGCATCCGCGCGCCGTACTGAATGCGATGGGTCGCACGCTCGGTGCCGTCGGCATCCGCCACCGCCACCACCATGTTACGGACCATCGCGACCAGATGGCCTTCGCCATTCTTCGCGATCGCCTTGTTCTTGATCGTCACCTTGCCGTCGAAGTTCGACTCGATGAACGACTGCTCGTTGATCTGCGCCGCGCCGCCGATGTGGAAGGTACGCATCGTCAGCTGGGTGCCGGGCTCACCGATCGACTGCGCGGCGATGACGCCGACAGCCTCACCGTGGTTGACCGGCGTGCCGCGGGCGAGATCGCGGCCATAGCACTTGCCGCAGATGCCGTTGACGAGTTCGCAGGTCAAAGCCGAGCGGATCTTCACTTCCTGGATGCCGGCCTGCTGGATAGCGTCGACATGAGTCTCTTCCATCAGCGTGCCGCGCTTGACCACGATCTTGTTGGTCGCGGGATCGCGCAGATCCTCGCCGTTGGTACGGCCGAGGATGCGCGACGCCAGCGAGGCGACGACCGTGCCGGAATCGATGATGGCACGCATCTTGATGCCGAGCTTGGTGCCGCAATCATCGGCCGTGATGATGCAGTCCTGCGCCACGTCGACGAGACGACGGGTCAGGTAACCGGAGTTCGCCGTCTTCAACGCGGTGTCCGCGAGGCCCTTGCGGGCGCCGTGGGTCGAGTTGAAGTATTCGAGCACCGACAGACCTTCCTTGAAGTTCGAGATGATCGGCGTTTCGATGATCTCACCCGACGGCTTGGCCATCAGGCCGCGCATGCCGGCGAGCTGGCGCATCTGGTCCTGCGAACCACGGGCGCCGGAGTTCGACATCATGAAGATCGAGTTGATCTGGGCCTCGCCGCCTTTCGGATTCTTCTTAACGGCGGAGATTTCCGTCATCATGTCTTCGGAGATGCGCTTGGTGCACTTCGACCAGGCATCCACGACCTTGTTGTACTTCTCGCCGTGGGTGATGAGGCCGTCATTGTACTGCTGCTCGAATTCCTTCGCCAGCGTGCGGGTCTCCTCGACGATCTTCCACTTCGAAGCCGGCACCACCATGTCGTCCTTGCCGAACGAAATGCCGGCCTTGAACGCGTTGTAGAAGCCGAGCGCCATGATGCGGTCGCAGAAGATCACGGTCTCCTTCTGACCGCAGTGACGATAGACCTGGTCGATGACGCCGGAGATTTCCTTCTTGGTCATCAGCTTGTTGACGACGTCGAACGGCATCTTCGGCGATTTCGGCAGCACCTGTCCGAGCATGGCGCGGCCGGCCGTGGTTTCATACCAGCGGGTGATCGGCTTGCCGTTCTCGTCCATCCCCTGCCAGCGATATTTGATCTTGGTGTGGAGGTGGATCACCTTCGAATGCAGGGCATGCTCGATCTCGGCCATCTCGCCGTAAAGCTTGCCTTCGCCCGGCAACCCTTCGCGCAGGATCGACAGGTAATACAGGCCGAGCACGATATCCTGCGACGGCACGATGATCGGCTGACCATTGGCCGGATGCAGGATGTTGTTGGTCGACATCATCAGCACGCGCGCTTCCAACTGTGCTTCCAGCGACAGCGGAACGTGCACGGCCATCTGGTCGCCGTCGAAGTCGGCGTTGAACGCCGCGCACACCAGCGGATGCAGCTGGATCGCCTTGCCTTCGATCAGCACCGGCTCGAACGCCTGGATGCCGAGGCGATGCAGCGTCGGCGCGCGGTTCAGCAGCACGGGATGCTCGCGGATCACCTCGTCGAGAATGTCCCAGACCTCGGGACGCTCCTTTTCGACGAGCTTCTTCGCCTGCTTCACCGTGGTGGACAGACCCTTGGCGTCGAGCCGCGAATAGATGAACGGCTTGAACAGTTCGAGCGCCATCTTCT
>Ga0193699_10000678_pt1 | contig 13948 bp, 16 predicted proteins | sample L3c2metaG_FD_160095 | JGI IMG/M metagenome (GOLD analysis project Ga0193699, IMG submission 160095) | Soil microbial communities from a riparian zone of the East river system, Colorado, United States - L3c2 | ecosystem: Environmental > Terrestrial > Soil > Riparian zone | place: USA: East... | reverse complement strand
GATGGCCCGCGATCTTGCCTCGATGGGGCAGCAGATCGAACAGCTCAAGGCCAGTATCGCAGAACTCAAGGCGAGCCAGCAGGTCGCGGCCCGTGATGTCGCCAAGTCCGCAGAGGTCAGAACTTCCGTAGCAAATCCGCGGCCAAGGATATCAGCGCCGCCACCGCGATTGGCCGCGGCGCCCGCGCGCAGGTCGATGCCGTCGTATCAGCCCGTGCAAGCCGCAGCACCCGCACCGCTGCCGCCACCGTTGGCGCAAGCGGCTCCGGCTTACACGTCACCGTCGCCCGCGCCATATTCACCGCAAGCAGCGGATCAGGTTGACGACCCGGTGGTGCGGCCGCCAATGCCGTTGCGGTAGATTGATTTTCACCTCGCCCTGCAAGCGGGGCGAGGTGACCGAACGTCCGCGCTGAAACCACAGCCATCACGCGCTAACTCACATCTCGTCTAGCTCCGGCGGCTCGAACCAGTTCATCAGCGACAGGCCGCCGTCGACCACAACAGCTGATCCCGTGACGTAGGCCGACACCTTGTTCGACAGCACGGCGAGTGCCATCGGCGCGAGGTCTTCGCTGCGGCCGAGGCGGCCGAGCGGGATGTGTTTTGCCAGCGACGGATCGGCGACGAAGCCGCCGGCGGCGATGGCACCCGGCACCAGCGCGTTGACGCGGATTCCGTAGCGGCCCCACATCCTGGCCAATTCCTTCACCAGCATCGCGAGCCCCGCCTTTGATGTCGAGTAATGCGGCAGGTTGCGCGGCGTGCCCGCGTGGAGCGAGGTAAGGAACAGGAACGAGCCGGGCTCGCGGGCCGCGATCAGCGGACGCGCCAGTTCGCGCGCGAGATGAAAGCCGGCGTCCAAATTGACCGCATGCATCTGCGCCCAGGTCTCGCCACTCACGGCCATCGCATGATCGGCCTCGCGCCGCGGCGGCGACGCGCTGTGAACAAAGTGCGTCACCCGCCCGACCGCGGACCGCGCATCGGCGAGCAGCGCATCGCAGGCGGCGCGGCTGGCAAGGTCGCCAACGAAAGCAACGGCCAGTTCCGGCCGCGGCGAGGTTTTGACCGCGGCTGCGACCGTATCCGGGTTGACGTCGGCGAACACGGTTCGCACCCCCTCGCCGACCAAAGCTTGCGCGATCGCGCGGCCAATGCCGTTGCCGGCGCCTGTGACCAGTGCCGCCTCGCGCGCGGGGTCGAATGGGTGATGCAGCAGGCTCATGTTGGTCCCCATAACACACGATGTTCTCAGGCTGCCGGGCGACCGGCGCGAGCGTGGTGACGACACTCGTGTGCTACCTCTACCACTGCACACGAGGCTGCGGGCGCCGCCGGCGCCCGGCATTCCCCACGCCCTCTGATTGGAGCGGCGAAACTTCCTGGCAAACCTCGGGCGCTTTGCGCCGCGAGGGCGAACGCGTTTCCGGAATCGTCGCGCTGTTTGAAAAACAAATCCGCCCGTCGTCCCTGCGAACGCAGGGACCCATAACCCCGGGCGTTAGTTGTTACCAAAGGTGTCTGCCTCCGTGCCGGAACGATAAGCCGCGGCGTATGGGTCCCTGCGTTCGCAGGGACGACGCTGAGCCCGTAGCCTCAATACGGCGGCTTCCTCTTCTCCCGCTGCGCTTTCGCCGCTTCCACCCACCACGTCAAATCATCGGCGAATCTCGGAAACGCCCGCTCCAGCGCCTTGCCGCCCTCGCCGATCGGCTTGCCGTCCGCGGACAGCGTCTGCGAAATCGGCCCGACCGCGATCGTGCTCGAGGTCACCACCATGCCCATCTCGGAGAGCGTGCCGTGCCAGGCGGTGGCGGCGCGCACGCCGGAAAAACGGCCGGCCGAATAGCTGGCGATGGCGGCGGGGCGCCAGAACCATTCCTCGAGAAAATGATCGGTAAGGTTCTTCAGGCCCGGCTGGATGCCCCAATTATATTCACCGGTGATGAAGACAAAACCGTCGGCATCGCGAATTTGCCCAGCGAGTTTTTCCAAACCCGCCGGCGCCTCGCCTTTGGGATGTTCCTTGTACATCCGGTCCAGCATCGGCAGGCCGACCGCCTTGGCGTCGATCAGCTCGACGTCGTCGCCGCGGCCGCGCAGCCCTTCGACCACGAACTGCGCCAGCCGGATGCCCATGCGGTCGGAGCGGTAGGAGCCGTAGAACACGAGAATGCGATTGCTCATGACATCACACCTATCATGCCCGAGGCCGGATCGCGAAGGGTGGAAGCCGCCGCGCTACTGCGTCGGCGTAAACCCGGAGTTAATTCAGGCAACCTACGGTCGAGGTCCACTCCACTCCTCCACCCCTCGTGAACGGCTCAAATCCCATGAAAATCGGCACTCTGCTGACGGCAGCCATCGTCTCGCTTTCCGCCGTCGGCGGCAGTCTCGCGGTCTATGTCGCCGCCACGAAATACCAGACCATGGACAAGGTTTCCGTGGCGCAGCGCCGGCTGGAGATCGTCCGCGCGGTCGGTGAAATTCCGCGCTACATGAACCCGGAGCGCGGCTTTGCCACCAACATCCTGTTCGGACCCGCCGTCGTCGATCCGCAAATGCGGGCCGAACTGGTCGAAAAATACCGCAAGCAGACCGACGGCGCCCGCAACAGGATGAACGAGATCAAGGCGGCCCTGCCCGGCGCGCTCGAGGACGGCGCTACCGTCGCCGGCGGCATGGATGCCCTGAACGCAAAATTCGCAGCATTGCGCGAGGCCATGGACAAGGCCATCGACGGGCCGGCCGATCTGCGCAAGGACGCCGCCAGGAAGATCGTCGCCGACAACGCCGTCTTCAATAATGCCGTCACCGCGCTGCTCGACGAACAGGTTCGCAAGATGGCCCTGCTCGACGGCGACGCCTACCGGCAGGCCGTCTACGCGAATATCGCCTGGACGCTGCGCGACGTCGGCGGTCTCAATGCCAGCCTTCACAAGAACCTCGTCGGCGGCAAGCGCGTCGCCACCGATGCCGAAAAGATGGATCTGAGCCGCGTCCAGGGCCGGGCCGACCAGATCCTGATGTCGCTTCAGGAGCTGAAGGGCAATCCCGCGACGCCGGCCAATGTGGCGGCGGCGCTCGGCAAGATGAACGAAGCCTATGTCGAACGTTTCGGCCAGGAGCTGAAGCTCGTGAAGGAAGGTGCGATCAGCGGCAAATACGAGCACGATGTCGACGCCTACTTCGCGGAGTCGCAACGCGGCCTCGGCGCGGTTATCGGGGTGCGCGACGCCTTCTACGACAATGCCGAGCAGGTGCTCGGCTCCGCCTGGTCCGCCGCACGCTTTTCCTTCCTGGTCGCGCTCGCAGGGCTCATTGCGGTCGCCACTGCCAGCGCCGGCCTCGTGATGATGGTCCGCCGCCGGGTCTGCAAGCCGATCGTCGAGCTGACCGCCACGATGTCGCGGCTGGCCGGCGGCGATGTCTCCGACGAAATCCTGGGCAGCGACCGCGACGACGAGATCGGCGCGATGGCAGCTGCGGTCCGGGTGTTCAAGGACAGCATGATCAAGGCGGACCGCCTCGCCGCGGAGAAGGAAGCGGAGAACGACGTCAAGATGCGGCGCGCCCACGTTCTCGACGAGCTCGCCCGCGCGTTCGAGGCCAAGGTCAGCGAACTCGTCGGCGGACTGTCGTCGGCATCCTCCGTGATGGAAGATACCGCGCAGTCGTTATCGTCGACCGCGGCAGCCACCAACCAGCAGGCCGGCGTCGTCGCCGCGGCCTCGGAACAGACCTCGGCCAATGTGCAGACCGTCGCCAGCGCCACCGAAGAGCTGACATCCTCGATCGCGGAGATCGGCCGCCAGGCCGCGCAGTCCACCGAGATCGCCGCCCGCGCCGTCGAGAGCGCCCGCCGCAGCGGCGATACCGCGCGCGCGCTGGCCGAAGGCGCACAAAAGATCGGGGACGTCGTGACCCTGATCCAGACCATCGCCGCGCAGACCAACCTGCTCGCCCTCAACGCCACCATCGAGGCGGCGCGTGCCGGGGAAGCCGGACGCGGTTTTGCCGTCGTGGCCTCCGAAGTCAAGTCGCTGGCCGGCCAGACCGCGAAGGCGACCACCGAAATATCGGAACAGATCGCGGCTATTCAGTCGGCGAGCGACGAGACGGTGACGGCGATCCGCAATGTGGTCGACGTCATCGCCGAGATCGATCAGATCGGCATTGCGATCGCCTCGGCGATCGAGGAACAGGGGGCTGCGACCAAGGAAATTTCGCGCAACGTCCAGCAAGCCGCGCGCGGCACCCAGGAGGTCACCTCGAACATTTCCGGCGTGCAGCGCGCGGCCGACGGCACCGGCTCCGCCGCCAACCAGGTGTTGGGCGCCGCGGAACAACTGTCTTCGCAATCGAGAGAGCTTGCCGGACAGGTCACCCGCTTCCTCTCCGAGGTCAGGGCCGCGTAAAGCCGGCGATAGGCTCCGCGAAATCCGGGGACCGACGCCACTACGCGCCGTGGCGAAGTATGACAATCTTCGTTGCGGTGGCATCTTGCGTTACACGATGCCGCATCGATTGGATAATGCCGTGCAAGCTTTCTTCCTCTATGTCCTCGCGCTCTGCGCCGGCGTCAGCGTCGCCGTGCAGCAGGTGCTGAACGGCGGCTTGCGGACCGCTTTGGGTTCACCGGCCTGGGCAGGTTTTGTCAGTTACGTCGGCGGGCTGCTGACCATGATCGTGGTGCTGCTGGTGCTCGGCGAACATTTGCCGTCATGGAAGGCGGTGGCGAACACGCCGTGGTGGGCGTGGTCGGGCGGGGTGTTGGGCGGCGCCTTCATCCTGCTGATGATCCTGTTGCTGCCCTCGCTGGGCGCGGCCACCCTGATTGCCCTGGTGGTGGCCGGCCAGATGGCTGCCGCGATTACGCTCGACCATTTCGGCGCGTTCGGACTGGCGCAGCATCCGATCAGCATCTCGCGCCTGCTGGGCGCGGCGCTGCTGATCGCCGGCGTCATCCTGATCAAGGATTGAGTGACGACAAAGGCGCGGTCCCAACCCATGAAATCAGCCCTATGCCGGGCGCATCAGTTTCAGCGTCGCCGTCAGTCGAAGGCTGCGCTTGCCCGCCAGCGCGGTCGCTTCCAGTTCGGCGCCCTGCTCGGTGCAGGTGCCGGAAAATCCGATGCCGACTTCATGGCCTCCGAACACGGGGTTCTCGCCTTTCGCAGGCGTGTGCTCCTGATTGAGGATCTCGCCTTTCCAGCGGCCGTCGGCCGAGGTGTAGGAGCCGAGATAATAGAAAAACGCGTCGCCGCCGAGGATGCGGCCGTCGATCAGCAGCATGACGCCGGACAGGCCGCCGTCGATGCCGTCGAGGGTGCGGATGTTGACAGAATAGAGCCCGTTGACGATGCCGCCTTGCCCCACCCGGCCGACCGGCGGCGCGTCCACGTCGTCCAGCCGGGTCAGGTCGGCCCAGAACACCGCGCCGGGCGCCGGCGCAGCACTGCCCTCGAAGCGGATGGAGCGGCCTTCCGCCCTGCCCCGCAGCTTGATCGCGGCGACGTCGGCGCCCATCAGCGGCTTGTAATAGGGATCGTCATTGTGGCGCGCGGTGATGATCTCGGCTGATATCTCGCCGTCGCTATGTTGCTGGTAGGTGCCGAGATGGGCAAAGGCGGAATTGCCGCCCAAAAGCTTGCCGGCATGCATGCACATCACGCTGCGGCCGAACGCGTCGTTGACGCCATACTCAACCTTGTAAAGTCCGTCCAGCAATGAAGAATTCCAACAGCATGATCGAATTTGGCTCTACCAGATAGCACCGACGGGCAAACCGGACCATCGGGCGTTTGAACGCAGGGTCTGAATACGGGCTGGCAAGAAGTGCGGCAATCCAACGCCGTGTCCCGGACGCGGTGCAGTGCCCCTTGGCGCTGCTCCGCAGAGCCGGGACCCACGCACAGTTCGGTGAGATGGCCCCCGGATCAGCAGCGCACCGCTCGCGCGCTGCGCCGCATCCGGGGAACATATCCACACCCACCTAAAAACAAAGATTGGTCACGACATTCCCGCGCTTGTCCTTGATCACGTAAGGACAACGCGCGCGTTCCAGCGCCTTCTTGGCGTCTTCATTGCCGAGCGCCGCGGCCTTCTCGTAATAGGCCTTGGCGGCGTCGGTATCCTTCGGACCGCCGCGGCCGCTTTGCGAAAAGGCGCCCATCCGCTCCAGCGCGCCGGGATGATTTTGCGCGGCGGCTTTTTCGAACAGCGCCCTTGCGGCGGCATCGTCGGCGGGGCCGCCGGTGCCGTCTTCCATCATCAATCCCAATTGATATTGCGCTTCGGCGTTGGTCTCGGCGGCTTTCGCCAGCAACTGTCGCGCGCGCGCCGGATCCGACGAGGTCACGCCGCCGCCACCGAGGGCGGCGAGATTGGTGACGCCGCGAGGATTGCCGGCTTCCGCCGCGCGCTCGAACAATTTGCGCGCCTGGGCTTCATCCCGGGCGACGCCCGAGCCGGTGCCGTAGAGCACGCCGAGTTCGACCATCGCCGAGGTAGAGCCCTTCTCGGCCGCCTTGCGCCAGGCGACCATCGCTTCCGGGATTTGCCGGTTGGCGGCGTAGGCGCGGCCAAGCTGATACATCGCCCTGCGCGACGAGCTCGACGCGGTCCTGCAGTATTTGATCGCGGTCGGGATATCGGACGGTGCGACATCCGGCACGCCCTTGACGTCGGCCGGCTTGTCCGGATCGGCGGGGTCGGCGGCCAGCCGGTCGCACAGCACGAGATCGGCGGACTGCGCGCGGACCAAAGTCGGAGCGAGCACGATCGACATCGCGATAAGGACGAAGCCGCCCATCGCTGCCGACGAAAATGCTTGAAGTCGTTGGGTCATGACATCAGCAGGTTGCTTCGATGGGTTGAAAAATTCAAGGCTCCAGCCCGGATTCGCGCAGCACCGGCGCCACCTCGGGCGAGGCGAGGTATCTTAATAGCCGGTCGGATGACTCCACCCGCTTCGACGCCGCCAGCCGTCCGGCGGAAAACACCGCCGGGGTCTGCAGATGATGCGGGATCGGTCCGACCACTTCGATGCCCGAGACCAGTTTCAGCTCGCTGATCTGCTGCACCGCGAGGTCAGCCTCGCCGCTGACCAGCCGTTCGGCGGTAAAACCTGATGGAATGATGATCGCCCTCGCGTTGATTTCGGACGCGATCCCGAGTCGCTCGATCAGCTGCGCGAACAAAATGCCGCTGGCGCCGATGCGCGAATACGCGACCGAACGCGCGCCCAGCAGCGTCGCGCACAGCGCCGGCTCGGTAGCGATATCGGGATGATCGGCGCCTTGCTTCACCGCGATGCCGACAAAGGAACGCGCCAGATCCACGCAACTGTCCGCGACCACCGCTCCCTTGGCGGAGAGATCGTCCAGCGCCTCCTTGGTCAGAATGACGACGTCGGCGCCCTCGCCGCCGCGCAGACGTTCCAATAGCGCCAGCGTCGGCGCGAAATCGGCATCGATCCGCACGCCGCTTTCCGCTTGATATCGCCCGGCAAGGCTGCTGATCGCGCCTTTCAAGGCGAGCGTCGAGAGCACCCGAACCACATTTTCCATCGGCTTAAGCCCGGCGCATCAGCTTCAGCACCGCGGTCAATCGCAGGCTGCGCTTGCCCGCCAGTGCAGTGGCTTCCAATAGCGTGCCCTGCTCGTCGCAAGTGCCGGAAAAGCCGATGCCGACCTCATGGCCGCCGAAGAGCGGATTCTCGTTCTTGGCCGGCGTGTGCTCCTGATTGAGGATTTCGCCCCGCCAGCGGCCGTTCGCCGAAGTGTAGGTGCCGATATAGTAGAAGAAGGCATCGCCGCCGAGGATGCGGCCTTCATTGAGCAGCATGACCCGGGTGAGGCCACCGGCGACGCCGTCGAGCATCCTTATGTGGATCGAATAAAGCCCGTTGACGAGGCCGCCTTCGCCCACCGCGCCGACCGCGGGGATGGTCTCGTCCTCGATCGGCGTCATGACCGAGCGAAACACGGCCCCGGGCATCTGCGGCGAGCTGCCGACAAAGCTGTAGATATCGGCTTCCGCGCTGCCCTTGACGTCGATGGTGGCGATGTCGGCGCCGAGCAGCGACTGGTAATCTGGATCTTCATTGTGGCGGTGGCTGGTGATCTCAGAGGTGACGACGCCGTCGCTCTCGGTGTAGGTGCCGTAATGCGCGAACGCCGAATTGCCGCCGAGCATGCTGCCGCCATGGGCGTACATCACGCTGCGGCCGACCGCGTCATTGACCTGGAACCGGACCTTGTAAAACCCCTCCAGCAAGAACCAATCCCCCAGCACCATGCAATGCAGATATCTAGCGTGGTTCGCATGGCGGGGGAACGGAATTAAAGCGCTGCGCCCAAACGCAATGATCCGCCAAAGCGGTGACGCTTTGGCGGATCAGGTCGCGGTCCGGGCGCCCCCGGCCCACGCCGTGGATCGAACGTTTTAGGCCGCAGCCGCTTTCGAGGCGGTCGCAACCGAAGCTACCGTCTTCAGGATCTGCGAAGCGATGGCGTAGGGGTCGCCCTGCGAGTTCGGGCGGCGATCTTCGAGATAACCCTTGTAGCCGTTATTGACGAAGCTGTGGGGCACGCGGATCGATGCGCCACGGTCAGCCACGCCATAGCTGAACTCGGTGATCGCAGCGGTCTCGTGCTTGCCGGTCAGCCGCAGATGGTTGTCCGGGCCATAGACCGCGATGTGATCCGCCCTTGCCGCCTCGAATGCGGCCATCAGCTTCTCGAAGTACTCCTTGCCGCCGGTCTCGCGCAGATAGGTGGTGGAGAAGTTGGCGTGCATGCCGGATCCGTTCCAGTCGGTGTCACCGAGCGGCTTGCAGTGATACTCGATGTCGATGCCGTAGGTCTCGGTCAGCCGCTGCATCAGGTAGCGGGCCATCCACATTTCGTCAGCGGCCTTCTTGGATCCTTTGCCGAAGATCTGGAATTCCCATTGGCCCTTCGCGACTTCGGCGTTGATGCCTTCATGGTTGATGCCGGCGGCGAGGCAGAGGTCGAGATGCTTCTCGACGATCTCGCGCGCCACCGAACCGACGTTCGAGTAGCCGACGCCGGTGTAATACGGACCCTGCGGAGCCGGATAGCCCGAGGTCGGGAAGCCGAGCGGGCGGCCGTCCTTGTAGAAGAAGTATTCCTGCTCAAACCCGAACCATGCGCCCTCGTCGTCGAGAATGGTCGCACGCTTGTTCGAGGCATGGGGGGTCTTGCCGTCGGGCATCATGACTTCGCACATCACCAGGACGCCATTGGTGCGCGCGCCGTCCGGGAAAACGCGGACCGGCTTGAGAACGCAGTCTGAGCTTTTGCCTTCGGCCTGCATGGTCGAGCTTCCGTCGAAGCCCCACAGCGGAAGCTGTTCCAGCGTTGGAAACGAATCGAATTCCTTGATCTGTGTCTTGCCGCGCAGATTCGGTGTCGGCGTATAGCCGTCGAGCCAGATATACTCGAGCTTATACTTTGTCATTGAGCTCTCTCATGAGTTGATGATGCGAAAGATGGGGAACTGCTGCCTGTTGGCCCCCCACAGATGGACCCGGCCACCATCGGCCAACCCTTACCAAGCAATTAAAGTGCCAATCGCTGCACTGCGGTAGCGGACCATGGGGCCAAACCCGCCCCGGCTTCTTCGCCCGCCGGCCAGATTTCAGGTGCGGCAAAGTCGCGCGGGGCTGTCGGCTCCGAAGCCTCGGAAGGCCCAACCTGGGCCGGAACGAGGCCTGATTCAGGAGCAGTCCGGGTCCTGTTTGCCGGCCCGATTAAAGCCGCGCCACTCGCCCGCAACATTGCTCAACAAAGCTGGCCCACCCCCGCAACCTTGGCGATGGCTCAAGCGTTAGTCAGTTCGCAGCTGCTTGTTTCGTAGCAAAAACAGGAATGCCTACAAATTGCACATTCAATGATTTTATTTTGATCATGTTGCACTAGGCGAGTGCAAGGACGATATCGATTTCAGTAACCACTCGAGAACGAGTCGGGCGCAGCATGAGTATCGGCGCAACGACCAAAGGAAAGACGGTCATGACGACGAGTTTGAATCACGGGTCCGCCAAGATCTACCAATTCCCCGCCGGGGGCCGCGCGGCTCTCGGGGGACGCCGCTACGATGAGACCAGAACCGCCGCCGACCTTGCTTCGTCGCGGGTCAGCGAAGTTGCCGTTGGAGGCGCCTGGTATCACGACGTGGCCATCCAGGAAGCCAAGCCGGTGCGCGAGCGCTGATGCCAACCGCACATGCGATGCCAACGCACAGTAGGTCTTGGTACCGATCAGAACAGAACAAAGGGTCGAAACAAAATCGTTTCGGCCCTTTTTTCAGATCATTTCGCATGAGGTCACCGGCCGCTTGCCGTGCTTGAGCGTGGCGCCTGCCTTGGCGATCTTGAGCGTAACGCCGCCCCCCGAATAGCGCGAGCCGGACAGCGCCAGGCGCTTGGCCAGGGTCACCGCCCTGCCGTCGATCTGCAGATGCGCGCGCTTGTCGGGCTTGAAAAATCCGACGATGAACTGGGCGCCATCGGCGCAGCGATAGTTCTGGAACGTCGTCTGCGCGAAGGCGGGCGAGGCGCAGGCTGCCACTCCGCCAATCGCGATTGCCGTGAAAAGCTTGATCTTGTACTGAATCATCTTCGTCCCCCTGAACAGCCAAGTATAGACCAGACCAAAGCGGGCGATATGCCGTTGCGGTCATTTCTCCGCCGCAGAGGATGGCCTAGACTGAACCCATGACTGAACCCATTACTGAACTCATGTCAGATTCTCCAGCCCGCCACCTCAATCTCGCCGGCGCCAGCAATTTCCGTGACCTCGGCGGCTATCCGGCCAGGGACGGCCGCATTGTGCGCTGGCGGCAGATCTTCCGTTCCAACCATCTCGGCCACCTTACCGCCGATGATGTCGAGGTGCTGCGCGGCCTCGGCGTGAAGAGCGCGTTCGATTTTCGCGGCACCGAGGAGCGCGCCGCCGCGCTATGCGGCGTCGAGGAGATCGTGGTGCATTCGCTGCCGATCGAGCCGACGGTGGTTGCCGCGCTGCGGGCGCGGCTTGCCAGCGGGGCGCCGCTGTCATCGGCCGCGGCGCTCGATGTGATGCGCGATTCCTACCGCAACTATGTACGCCACAACACGCAGAACTTCCGCGCGCTGTTCGCGCATCTGCTGGAAGACCGTGCGCCCCTGGTGATTCACTGCACCGCCGGCAAGGATCGCACCGGTTTCGCATGCGCGCTGATCCTGCATGCGCTCGGCGTCCCCGACGATCTGATATCAGAGGATTATCTGCTGACCAACCGCTTCTATCGGCGCGACCCCGCTGTCAGCCCCGATCTTCCCGAGGAAGTCAGGCAGGCGCTGGCGTCGGTCGAAGCCTCGTTCCTCGCCGCCGCCTTCGAGGTGATCCACGCCGATTACGGCAATCTCGAAACCTATTTCAGCGACGGATTGGGCCTCGCGACACGCGAACGCGCAAGGCTCGAGGCCATCTACCTGGAGGCCTGATTTCCGCCGCCTTGAAAGCGGCAAACCACAATCCGTTTACGCCGCGGCTTCCAATTCGGCATCGAGGTCGGCGATGACGTCCTCGAATGCCGAGATTGCCTGCTGAACCGCGGCGATCTGCATCAGCTCCCAGCCGCTGACCGGGCCGTTGCGGTTCTGCAGCGCGACGATCAAATCCCGCCGTTGTTCCTTGAGCTGAACCAGCGGTAAACCGTGATCGGGTAGGTATCTCATGGTGAATCGCCCCTGCCCATGGATTGGGCCATGGGAAGCCTAGCGCGAGGTCGCTGCAGCCGGATTACAAAACTCCGACAAATTTTAACGATCGGGGATCACCGGGTAGGCTCTGGCTACCGCATCCGCAATCAAGGCATCGAGCGCCCGTACCACGCAGCCGGTGCACCAGTCGGTCTGGTGCAGACCGTCGCTCTCGATCAGCTGATCGATGGGGATATTGCGGTCCTTGTTCCAATGCCGCATCAGGTCGAAGCGGCGAAACAGGTTGACGCCGGCCCTCGCGGCGGCGTCCGCGATCAGATTGACCGTGCATCGTGTGCCCGCGATCTTTCCCGGCTGCAGGATGGCCGGCGCATATTGCAGGTCCATCAGCACCACATCCATCGCAAGGCCGCCCAACCGTTTCAGGCCGGCATCGATCACCGCCGCGACGTCGTCCAGATCATAGCCGTCATGAAAGATCGCGTTGGTCCCGACCTGCCAGATAGTGAGGACCGGCGCGTGCGCGATGACATCCGCGTCAAATCGCTTGAACTCTTCCGGCGCCTCCTCGCCTCCCAGGCCCTTGTTGATGACGTGGACCGCAGGGCCGAACCGGCGCTGCAAAGCCGTCTCCAGCCGGCCGGGATAGGGCGGGACTGTCCCCTCGCCGGCCGTCGTCGACGATCCGATCGCCACGATCTTGATCGGCCCGGCCTCGTCGAGCTGTTTCGCCAGATGAAAGAGCGGACGCTCGAAACGAATGAGGCTGGCGGGTATATCGCAGCTCTTGAGCTCGTCGGGCATGTGAACATCCGTTCGCAATAGCCATCTGAAGTTGAGCGCGCATTTGGGACCGGATTTTCGCGCCATTGCAAATGATTTTCGCATGGCGGTAGGGTGCCCCCTTCTCACCCACCCGACCGGAGACCAGGAATGAACGGAAAAGTCGTTGTCGTCACCGGCGCCTCGGGCGCGCTCGGCAGAGTGGTCGCGGAGGCGGCATTGGCTCGGGGCGCGCGGGTCGCCGGGGTAGATCACGCGCCATCGCAGATCGAGGCTTCGCCCGATCGGATTGAAATAGGCAGCCTCGATCTTTCCGATGCGGCGCAGGCCAAGACGGCCATCGACGCCGTCGCGTCGCATTTCGGCAAGGTCGATGCGCTGATCAACATCGCCGGCGGCTTTGCGTTCGAGACGGTGGCCGAGGGCGATCCGAAAACCTGGCAGCGCATGTACGCCCTCAATGTGCTCACGGCGCTGAATGCGTCGCGGGCGGCGATCCCGCATCTCGCGGCCTCGCCCTCGGCACGGATCGTCAATGTCGGCGCGATCGGCGCGCTGCAGGCCGGCGCCGGCATGGGTCCCTATGCCGCGTCCAAGGCCGGCGTGCATCGCCTCACCGAAGCGCTCGCGGCGGAATGGAAGGGCAAGATCACCGTCAACGCCGTGCTGCCGTCGACCATCGACACCGCAGCCAATCGTGCCAGCATGCCGAAGGCGGATTTCGCAAAATGGGTGACGCCGGAGGAACTGGCCAATGTGATCCTGTTTCTCGCCAGCAACGCCGCCAGTGCCGTCACCGGCGCACTGCTGCCGGTGAGCGGAAGGGTGTGACTCCTCTCCGCATTCCGCACCTTTTCTGGCCGCTTTCCGGATGCTATATTCTTCACATGACCACCGCCGAAGACATCGAAAAGGCTATCGAGCAACTGGACCCGCGAGAGCTGGCGCGTTTCCGTGTGTGGTACGAGGCCTTCGAGGCTGATCGGTTCGACGCAGCCATCGAGCGCGATGCGCACGCCGGAAAGCTCGATGCCCTTGCAGAGGAAGCCCTCGCCGCACATCGCGCGGGGCGATACCGTAACGACAGGTAGTCGCTTACGACGTCTCACGCCTCCGCCAGCCTCTTCAAGACAGCGCTGAAGCGGATGCTGCGCTTGCCGGCAAGGGCTGTGGCTTCCCCGACCGCCCCGTCATCGGTGTAGGTGCCGGAAAAACCGATGCCGACCTCATAGCCACCGAACACCGGCCGCTCGCCCTTGCTCGGGGTGTGCTCGTGATTGACGAGTTCGCCCTTCCATTTGCCGTTGGCGCTGGTGTAGGAGCCGAGATAGTCGAAGAAGGCATCGCCGCCGCGTATCAGGCCATTGTGCAGCACCATGACGCCGGTGTTGCCGCCATCGATGCCGTCCAGCATCCGGATATGAATGG
>Ga0193699_10000677_pt1 | contig 13958 bp, 12 predicted proteins | sample L3c2metaG_FD_160095 | JGI IMG/M metagenome (GOLD analysis project Ga0193699, IMG submission 160095) | Soil microbial communities from a riparian zone of the East river system, Colorado, United States - L3c2 | ecosystem: Environmental > Terrestrial > Soil > Riparian zone | place: USA: East... | reverse complement strand
GGCACGCTCGTCGATCGTTTCAGTGGAGAAGCTGGCCAGCTTCTCGAGCTCGACGGCAAGCTGTGATAGATCGGCACCGACCGCCTCGACCAGTAGCGCGACCGCATCCGGGGTAATTGGCCGCCCCAGCACGGTCGCTGCGTGGTACGCGACCCACTTGGGCAGTCGATCGCCCGTGAGCGGGGCGAACTCCACCGCCGTGCTGCGATCGGCGAGTGGCTTGTCGGTTTTGGCCCCAGACGGGGCGACGAGAACGAGCACCGTGTCGGGCGCGGGCCGGTCGAGGTAGCGAAGAAGGAGGGTACGCGCGTCTTTCTTCAGCTTGTCCACGTCGCGCACGACGACGACGCGGCGTTCGGCGAGCATGGGAGGAGTGCTCAGGAGCGAATCGAGCGTCTCCGCGTCGATCTCGTTGCCGCGACGGAGCTCCAGATTGAAGTCGCGCGTCGCCGGGTCGACCGCCGCTTCTACGAGCTCACGCGTCCGCGCATCCTTCAGGTAGTCGTCTTCTCCAAAGAAGAAGTAGACGGGATCGAAGGTGCGCTTCTTCAGCGCGGCATGCAGTGCTTTTTCCCCGGCGGACGCCATGGGGGAAATATACGGCGACCGGCGGATGCCCGGATGAGCGGATGAGCGAATGAGCGAAAGGGCACGCCGACCTGCTGTCGGCGTGCCCTTCGTTGTTTTCCGGGTGTCCGGGCGACCAGGCCTCCGGTTTCTACCGTCCTGCCACGTCGCTCGCGAGGTGCCATGGTACTTCCTGTGCGACGTACAGCGCCGGCCACACCGTCATCCCCGTTGGCATCGAGGCCACTATGACCGGAGTTGCCAGCGTCGACGGCTCGGGCTCGGGAAGCGTCGCGACAACGGGTGCGAGACGGATGGCCTCCCGCTCCTGCCCCATGCCGTTCAGCGTCGCGGCCAGCCCCGCCGCGGCCAGTACCCCGGCCGCCATCGCGGCGTACGCACCAATTGAGAGGGGGCGCCACCGGCTTTCGGTGATCGCCCCGTGCGACGCACGCGCTACTCTGAGCAGGGCGCGCTCCTGGTCCAGCCGGCGTTGGAGCCGCTCGCCAAAGTGGGCCGACAGCTCGATGGGCGGAAGATTGTGCGCCAGAAGCAGTGCACGACGCACCCGGGTATCCAGTCGCGCGCACGACGCACAGAGGCTGCGGTGACGCGCCATCGCATCCAGCTCGACGCCACTCAGTGTGTCATCGATGTAAGCATCGTGCTTGCGGCGGAACTCCCGACAATTCATGAGGTGTGGACGTAGGTGGAGTGGGCACCTTGGACTGCCCTCCGTACCCCTCGGGACGAGGGGGTGTTCCCCCTGAAGCTCGTGTCACGGGACTGAACTGGAAAGAGAATGGGCACCCTCGGCCCGTGCCATGGATGCCCATTTCCCGTACGATTCTTACTTCTCACGTCTCATGATTCACGTGCCGTTAGTCCACCCACGGCTCGATGATCTCCGCGAACGCATTGCGCGCCCGGTTGAGCCGCGACTTCACTGTGCCGAGGTTGCAATCCGTGATCTCGGCGATCTCCTCGTACGATTTCCCCTCGAGCTCGCGCAGGACGAACACCTGACGATGATGCTCCGGTAGCTTCGCGACCGTCTCCGCCACCAGCTCGCGCAGGTGCCGCTTGCGGTAGAGATCATCCGGCCGCGCCGTGGTGTCCTCGAACTGCAGCGGCCGGTCGTCGTCGTCCCAGCTTCCCTTGATGGTCTGGAAGAGCACGAGCGGATTGCGCGACCGGTTGCGCAGCTCGTTCTTCGCGAGATTTGACGCGATGGTATATGCCCAGGTCGAAAATTTCTTCGACCGGTCAAAACGATGCAGGTGCCGGTAGACGCGGATGAAGACTTCCTGGACGAGGTCCTCCGCCTTCTCTCGGTCCCCGATCGTGCGATAGATGAAGTTCAGCAGGCGCGTCTGATAGCGCTCCACGAGCTCCTGGAAGGCGCGCTCCTCCCCTCCCAGAAACGACGTGACGACTTCGGCGTCGTCCATCGTACGGAGCTGTTCGCGGATAGTCGGCCCTTTTTGGGCGACCCGCTTCGTTGCGACGTCAGCCATGTTCTCAACCCCCAATACCTACGTAAAGAGATACGCATCGACAATCCAGATTCGATGTAGCGCTCCTTTTGGCTCTTTCTCTGGCCCCTTCAAAAGCAGGGTCCATGCCGATCCGTAAATGGCGAGCCGCGCATACTAAGTAGTTGGTGTATAACAACTTAAGCGTGTTGGCCGTATTGACGGATCGACTGCCGAAAACGATAAAGCGTCCTATTTTTGCCACAGGACGCGAGAATGCCCCCGGCTGGTGTCCACTTTCGACACACCCCGAAGGCATTGGGTTTCCTGCGATTTCCACCGGACTCTCATTTCGAGCCCGGTAATCGATTATATGACAGAGCCCGCTACGATCCTGTTCGGAAGCCCGCCACGAAGAGAATGGACAGCGCCGTCTTCGCATCCATGATCTCGCCGACACGGATCAGATCGAGCGCCTCGGCCAGACGCATAATCACGACGTCGGCGAACTCGTCCGCTTCGCGGGCCGATTTCCCGTGTGACAGGCCGGTCGCCATGAAGACGTGGATCTTCTCGTCAGTAAAGCCTGGGGTCGTGAACATCGTGAACAGCGGCTCCATCTTCTCCGCCGTGCACCCCGTCTCCTCTTTCAGTTCGCGCACCGCACACTCGGCGGGTGATTCATCGCCGTCCAGCCGGCCCGCGGGCACTTCGTAGATGTATCCGCCTGCTGCGTAGCGGTATTGGCGAAGCAGAAGTAGTTGGGGATCTTCGCCCTCCGGGTCGCTCAGGAAAGGGACGATCGCCGACGCGCCCGGATGCCGGATGATGTCCATCTCGGCCACGGTGCCGTCGGGAAAGCGCACCGTATCGCGATCGAGCCTGAAGATCTTCCCCTTGTACAGCTCTCGCGACGCGATCTGCGCCTCCGGAGTCGCTCCCTTCGCCCGAGCGTTCGCTTCTTCCGCCGTCACGACGCGCGATGCCTGCTTCTTCGTCATGCCGGCTTCTCCATTCGGTCTGGGGTCACCACTTCCGTCGTCATCCCCGCCACTTTGCCGAGCGGCTCGGCGATGATCGCCGGGTCGCCGACGACGACGATCCGCAGCCGATCGGGGTGCAGGTGCGCCTGCGCCGCGCGCAGCACGCCCTGCGTCGTTACCGCGCGCACGCGCTCGCGGTAACGGTCGTAGTAGTCGTCGGGCAGCTCATGGATGACGAGGTTCGCCAGCGCGGCCGCGATCGCCGACGTCGTTTCGTAGCGAATCGGGAAGACGCCGTCGAGGTAGCTCGTCGCCAGTGTGAGCTCGTCCTCGGCGATCTCCTCGCGCCGCATGCGATCGATCTCGTTGAGGATCTCCTGAGCCGCCGCCGCCGTGACGTCGCTCTTCACGGCGGTCGAGACGACGAACGGGCCCGCTCCCCGGCGCCACTCGAAGCCGGAAAAGGCGCCATAGGTGTAGCCATGCGCCTCACGGAGGTTGAGGTTGATGCGTGACGAGAACAGCCCGCCCAGCACGGCGTTCATCACCATTGCGTCAAAGTAGTCGGGTGCGCGGCGCGGAAGGCCCACGTGCCCGATCCGTATCTCGGACTGGGGGGCGTCCGCCTTGGCGACGACACGCGTCAGGCGGTCCGGCTGCCCGGCGTCGATTCCCTGCGCCGCGGCTGGTGGACGCGCTCCCGTCCAGTTGCCGAACAGGTCGTCGGCAAGCGCACTTGCCTGCGCCATCGTCACGTCACCGGCGATCACGAGCGTCGTGGCCGCTGGTCGGTAGCGCGCCGAGTAGAAGTCGCGTACGTCGTCGCGCGTGAGCCCACGCACGCTCGCGGCATCGCCGTCGGCCGGCAATGCGTATCGCGCTGCGGGCTGATAGAGTGCGCGCGAGAACTGCTCGTCGGCGAGGCCGCGCGGCTCGGCGCGCTGCTGAAGGAGTTCCGCCAGGCGTTCCTCCTTGAGCCGGCCCACCTCACGGTCGGGGAATTCTGGTGCGCGCAGGAGATCGCGTACCAGCGCCAGCGCATCGGGAAGCTGCTTCGTGAGTACGGTGAGGGATACGGCGGCCACATCCCAATCGGCGTGGGCTTCCACCGTCGTGCCAATGCGCTCGAACCGGTCGGTGAGCGCCACGCCGTCCAGACCGGCTGCGCCTTCAGGCAGCAGTCGCGCCGTGAGCGCGGCCACTCCTTCCTTCCCCGCCGGCTCTGCCGAGGCGCCCGCATCGACGACGGCGATTACCGTGGCCAGCGGTAGCTTGTCCACCGGCGCGACGACGAGCTGCATGCCGTTGGGCAGCGTGCGGCGCTCGAAGCGGGGGAAATGATAGCTGCGCGGCGCCGCCGGCTCCGGGCGTGGGGCCGGGGCCGGGGTGGGGGAGGCTGATGCGCTCACGGTGTCTCCGCCATGGCGAGGTCGCTCTGCGTCGGCTCGGCATCGCCGTCACGCGGTACGTAGAGCAGGCTGGCCCGGTTTTCCCGCCCCAGCCGCTCGCGCACGAATAGGTTCACGCGCTCGGCAGTCACCGTGCGATATCGATCGCCTTGCTGGTTCACGAGCTCGGGATCCCCGAAGTACGTCGCGAACATGGAGAGCTTGTCGGCGCGTTCGCTAGCGGACTGCAGCGACGCCACGAGCTCGGTCTCGATCAGTGTCACGACGCGCGACACCTCATCGGACGTCACGCCATCCGCAGCCATCCGATCGAGCTCGGCGTGCACCGCTTCTTCCAGACGCTCGACGCTCGTCTCGGGGCGTGCCGTGACGTCCACGACGAGCAGGTCGCTCCCCTTCGCGAGGTCGTAGGTGTACGCCTGCGCCTCGGCCGCCACTTGCTGCTCGCGCACCAGCGCGCGGTACAGCCGGCTCCCTTTCTTCATGCCGAGGATCGCTCCCGCCACGCTCGCGGCATAGTACTCATCGCTTCCGAACACCGGCGAGCGAAGGGCCAGGAAGAGCCGCGGCAACATCACGTCGTCCGCCACCACTTCGCGCAGCGGACCGCCGAAGGTGGGCGGCACTGACATATCGGGCAGTGGTGGCTTCCCCGCGCCGCGTGGGATCGCGCCAAAATGTCGCTCCACCATGCTGCGGGCCTCATCCCGGTCGAAATCGCCGGCGATCGTCAGCACGGCGTTGTCGGGCGTGTAGTAGGTCGCGAAGAAGTGTGCGATGTCGTCAAGGCTCGCTGCGTCGAGATCCGCCATCGATCCGATCAACGAGTGATGGAACGGATGATCGATCGGATAGGCCAGTGCGGGGAGGCGCTCCCACCAGGTGCCGTACGGTTGGTTGTCCATCGACCAACGCCGCTCGTTCTGTACGACGTCGCGCTGGGTGTCGAGCTTCTGCTGCGTCATGGCGGGAAGCAGCCACCCCATTCGGTTCGCTTCGAGCCAGAGCGCGAGCTCCAGTTGGTTCGACGGAACCGTCTCGAAATAGTTGGTGCGGTCCAGCCAGGTGGATCCGTTCAGCGTGCCGCCGGCGCGCTGCACGAGCTCGAAGTGTTCGTTCGCCGCCACGTTCGCCGAGCCCTGGAAGAGCATGTGTTCGAACAGGTGAGCGAAGCCGGTGCGTCCCCGGCGCTCGTTCGCCGAGCCGACATGGTACCACAGGTTCACCGCCACGAGTGGCGCCGTATGGTCCTCGGAGAGGATGACCCTCAGCCCATTGGGTAGCGTGAAGGTCTCGATCGGAATACGCATCGTCGAAATGTGCACTGAGCACGCGCGGCGTGGAACCGGGCAGACTGGTGAAAAAATCGGGAGCGAGGACTCGGAAACGACGAAGGGCACACCGGACTCGAGCCGGCGTGCCCTTCGCAGTCTGACTGCCTTACCGTCTCATCCTTACGGCGTCGGGGGCGCTCCCAGGACGTCGCGAACGTCGCGAACGATGATCTCTCCGGGACGCAGCGCGCGTAGCCCCGGTTCGATCGACTTGCGATCACCCACGATCACCAGTGTGAGCCGGTCGGGATCCACATACTGACGCGCCACGCGTTGGACGTCGGACTGAGTGACCGCGCCGATGTTCTCTACGGCCGAGTTGTAGAAGTCGAGCGGGATTCCGTAGGTGATGAGCGGGAGCATCTGGCCTGCGATGCTTCCCGTCGTCTCGAAGTCCTCCGGCAACCCGAGTTGGAGGTAGCGCTTTGCCTTGGCCAGCTCGTCGCTGGGCACGGTGTCGCGGATCGCCCGCAACTCCTTCAGGAACTCGATCAGCGCCGAGTCCGACTTGGCCGAGACGATCTCCGCGCTCGCCGTGAACGGCCCGGCCTGACGCCGCATGGAGAAGCCGGAGCGGGCGCCGTAAGTGTAGCCTTTCGTCTCGCGCAGGTTCTGGTTGAGGCGGCTGCTGAACGGGCCACCGAGGATCGTGTTCAGCACCTGGAGCGCGAAGTAGTCCTTCGTCGAGCGTGGCGCGCCGATGCCCCCGAGCCGGAACGACGACTGCGCGGCGCCGGGCTTGTCGATCAGCACGAGCGTCGTCGCTTTCGGCGTCTGCGCCGTCGCGTTCGTCGGTGCGGGCACGTCACCCCGAGCCCAGCCCCCGAACAGCGCCTGCGCCCGGCGCTCCACGTCGTCGGGCTTCACGTCGCCCACGACGAGCAGCGTGGCGTTGTTCGGTCGGTAGAACGTGTCGTAGAAGCTCTGGAGATCGGCACGTGAGATCGCCGCGATCGATGCCTCGGTGCCGGCCAGCGGCCGGCCATACGGATGCTGCTCGCCGTACAAGGCTGTGGCGTATGCGCGGTCGGCGATCGCCGGCCCGCGGTCGCGCAGCTGCTGGAGCGAGGTGAGGCGTGCCTTGCGCACACGCTCGAGATCCGCCGCGGGAAAGGCGGGATGCAGCACGATGTCGGCGAACAGCGCCATCGCGCTGTCGAGCTGCGCCGTCGGCGTATGCAGTGACACGGTAGACTGCTCCCAGCCGCTCCCCGCGCCCACACCCATGCCGAGGAACGCCGCCTGGTCGGCGATCTGGAGCGCCGAGCGCGACGCCGTGCCCTCCGTGAGCAGGGCAGAGGTGAGGGCAGCCGTCCCCGTGCGGTTCATCGGGTCGGCCTCGCCACCATTGCGCACCTGGAGGATGACGTCGGCGATCGGCAGCTCGTGCTGCTCGACGACGACGATCTTCAACCCGTTCGGGAGCTGGCGCGTCGTGATGGGGGGCACGCGAAGCGCAGGGGGGGCAGCCAGCACCGGCGGCCTGGTGAGGTCAATCGGCGCCGAGACGACCGGCGTTGGAGGCGTCGGTGCCGCCGTGGTGACCACCGGCGCGCCGGAGCACGCAGCGAGCGCCCCGACACCGAAGAGCGTCGTCAGCGTGCAAAGCGTCGGCCGCATCACTTGGCACCTCCCATCACCATCAGGTCCTTCTTTCCCTGGGGAACCACGGTGAGCACCACCTTTGGCTTCGTGAGATACTGGGCGGCGACGCGCTGGACGTCGGCCGCAGTCACGCGATCGTAGCGTGCCGCATCTTCCTGGATGTAGTCGGGTGTGCCGGCGAAGTAGTTGTACTCGTTGAGGCGATCGGATTTGCCGAGCACCGAGGCGATCCGGTCGAGGAAGGCGGCCCGCCGTGTGTTCAGTGCGCGCGCGAGCTCCCGCTGGGTGATCCCCTCTCTCGCGATCTTATCTATCTCTTCCCTCACCAGTTCGGCCATGCGTGCCGGCGTTTGCCCCGGCTTCGAAGTCACGATGATGTTGAAGGAGCCGTCGAGCTTCGTGCTGTTGTTGAATGCGTTCACGTCCTGCGCGACCTGCATGTCGAACACCAGCCGCTTGTAGAGCCGCGAGTTCTTGTCGCCGGCCAGCACGTCGGCGAGCACATCGAGCGGCGCGTCGTTCTCATGGAACATCCGTTCGCTTTTCCATGTCTCGTACAGCCGCGGCAGCGTGACGCGGTCCTCGAGCACGAGGAAGGTGTCGCGCGGGATGGTCACGGCCGGGACGGTCGGTCGTGCGGGCATCTGCGGGCCACGTGGAATGGCTCCGAAGTAGCGGTTCACCCAGGTGACAGCCGAGTCGCGGTTGAAGTCCCCTGCGATCACCATCGTCGCGTTGTTCGGCGCGTAGTACGTGCGGAAGAACTGCTTCACATCGTCGAGCGATGCGGCGCTCAGGTCGGCCATCGATCCGATCGTCGGCCAGTGATAGGGATGGCTCGCCGGATAGAGGGCGGCAAAGATCATCTCGTTCGCGCGGCCGTACGGCACGTTGTCGTAGCTCTGACGCCGCTCGTTCTTCACGACATCGCGCTGCAGGTCGAGCTTCGCCTGGTCCATCACCGGCAGCAGGCGTCCCATCCGGTCGGCATCGAGCCAGAGGGCCAGTGGCAGGGCGTTCGACGGCGCTGATTCGTAGTAGTTCGTGCGGTCGCCCGTCGTCGAGCCGTTGTTGTTGGCCCCGGCGGCCTCGAGCCACTTGTCGAACTGCCCGGTCGGGACGTTCTCCGACCCCATGAACATGACGTGCTCGAACAGGTGCGCGAAGCCAGTCCGTCCAGGCTTCTCGTCGCCCGACCCCACCTTGTACCAGGTGTTCACGACGACGATGGGCGTCGAGTGATCCTCGTGCAGGATCACCTCGAGGCCGTTCGGCAGGGTGACCTTCTCGTACTGGAGCTTCGGCACGCTTTGCGCCGTCGCGGGGCCGGCGAGCGTGGTTATTAATAGACCAAACGCTACTAAATATCGTGTGTTCACCGGTTGTTCCTCTCGAAGATGTAGGCCAGGGGGGCTTTGACGGACTCGCTCAAGGCGTACTTCCACCGCTCGGTCGGGCTGGCCGCGATCGGGCTGGTCGGGGTTGGTGAGGCATAGGGCTCCAGGCCATGGCGTCGCGCCAGGATCGTGAGCCGGAGCATGTGAAAGGGATCGCTCACGAGCAGGATGTCGCGCCGCGAGCGGCTGCCGAGGATCGCCGCGACGCCTTCCATCGATTCGCTCGTCGTGCGTCCCTCATTCTCCATGAGGATGGCCGAGGCCGGTACTCCATGACGTATGGCGTATCGCTGGCTGACGGCAGCCTCGCTCGTCGTGTCGCCCATTCCCGTCCCACCCGTCACGATCATGAGCGGCGCGAGCTTTCGATGAAAGAGGGCGATCGCGTGATCGAGCCGCGCGCGCAGCACGGGGGAGAGCCGGCCGACGTACTGCGCTGCACCGAGGACGACGATTGCCGAGACCGGACGCGCCTGATCGTTTCGCTCCCAGGCGAGCACGGCCCCCAGGGACGTCACCCACACGAGCAGCACGAGCCCCAGCACGGCGAGCAGAAGGCGCACGAGGGGTGGACGAGACGGGGGCATCGCTGGGAAGCTACTCTCCGCCCGGCCAACGGCGGAAGCGGCGCCCCTCACTCGGCGAGGCTCAGCAGCGCCAGCCAGAACAGGTCGAAGCTCACCCTCGGATCACGCCCCGGCGACGCCGTACCGGCGGCGAGTCCATCGATGAAGGCCAGGCTCGCACCACCGAGCAGTGCGGCCGGCATTCGCGGCGTGAGCCCTAGGCCGGCGAAGAGCTGTTCCACCGTCTGGGTCGCGGCTCGACCACGAGCGGTCGTGACCTGCTCGGCCGCAGCTCTCAACTCCGGCTCGGGCTGCATGGCGAGCTCGAGCAACGCGCGCAGCTCGCCGCGCGCGAGCTCGGCGGCCAGCCATTCCCATAGCGCGTCCACGGCGCCGCTTCCCGTGGCATCGTCCATCGCCGCGCGCTCGCGCCCGGTGATCCGGTGCCCGAGCTGGGTGAGTACTTCGGCGAGCAGGCGTTCGCGGTCGGCATAGTGATAGTGGAGAAGGGCTTTGCTCACACCCCCTTCGCCGGCGATTGTTGCCATGCTGGCGCCTGATACGCCATGGCGGACGAGGCACCGCACCGCCGCGTCCACGATCCGCGCGCGCGCGGCGGCCCCCACCCGCGGTGAGCGAGACGGCCCGGGAATCGTCACAACGTGATGGTACTCCACGGCATCGGTGTACTCACCGAGTCGTAGCCAGCTGCACGCAGCTGTGTGGCGAAGGCGTCCTGCGCTTCCGGCTCGCCGTGTACCAGGTGCACGGCCGGCGCGGTGCCAGCTGGATTGCCCGCGCGCACGGTGTCGAGCCAGCGTTGCAGCTCGGTGCGGTCGGCGTGCGCGCTATAGCCGTCGAGCACTTCGACGCGGGCTCGCAGCGGCATTTCCTCACCGAACACCCGGATTACCGGTGCGCGCTCGACGATCCGGCGTCCGAGTGTATGCTCCGCCTGGAAGCCGACGATCAGAATCGTCGTGCGAGGATCGGCGGCATTGTGTGCGAGGTGATGAAGGATCCGGCCGGCTTCCGCCATTCCCGACGCAGCAATGATGACCATGGGTCCATGCTGCGCGTTCAGTGCTTTGGATTCGCTGGCGTCGCGGGTGTAACGCACCTGTGTGAACTCGAACAGATCCTTCACCTTCTGTACGAGGTCCTCCGTTTGGTCGAAGATCTCGGGGTGCATCGCGAATACCGTGGTCGTGTCGATCGCCAGCGGGCTGTCCACGATGATGGGGATCTCCGGAATCGCGCCTTCGCGCGCAAGCAGGTGGAGGTCATACACCAGCTCCTGAGTGCGCCCCACGGAGAAGGCGGGCACCAGCACCTTGCCGCCTCGAGCTGCGGTCTCGGTGATCACGCGCGCGAGCTGCGCCCGTGCTCCCTCCACGGACGCATGGTCACGGTTCCCATATGTGGATTCGAGCAGGACGACGTCGGCGCCGCCCGTCGGAGGATGTGGATCTCGAATGATCGGCAGCCCGTTGCGGCCCACGTCGCCGGAAAAGACGATCCGTTTCATCACGCTTCCCTCGATGCACTCGAGCACCACCGAGGCGGAACCGAGAATGTGGCCCGCATCCGTGTAGAGAGCACGCACGCCAGGCACGACGTCGAACCAGCTGTCGTACGGCAGGCCGACCATGCGGTCAACAGCGCTCGTGGCGTCCCGCATGCCGTAGAGGGGCTCGACCACTTCCTGCTTTCGCCGCGCCAGGAACTCCGCGTCCTTCTCCTGGATGTGCGCCGAGTCGGCGAGCATGACGGCGGACAGGTCGCGTGTCGCCGCGGTGCAGTAGATGGGACCCATGTAGCCGTGCCGGGTCAGGAATGGGAGTCGTCCCGCGTGATCGATGTGTGCATGCGAGAGGACGACGGCGTCGATCTCGTCGATGGGACAAGGCAGGCGTGCGTTCTTCTCACGCGTCTCGCTGCGCCGTCCTTGAAACATGCCGCAGTCGAGCAGAACGGTTTGCCCATTGACTCGGAGGATGTGACAGGAGCCCGTGACCTCGCGGGCGGCACCGGCGAACTCGATTTGCACGCGATGGCTCTCTCGGTAAGGGTGCTCGGGATGCGTGCGACGGCGCCCCGGTCTGGCCTTGCCCTGGGGTAGGCGGGCGGTGGGTCAGCTCTCCCCGTCGCCTGGACGCTCGAATACGAGTGTGAGGCGATGTGCATCCTGCGACATCATCGCCGGCCGCCAGCCCCCCCGACTACGCTCGTTCAGGAGATCGGTGAGCGCATCCTCGTCGTCACGCGCATGCCGCGACAGGCGTAGCATCACCGCTTGGTATTCTTTCATGCGCGCGAAGTTAGTAGCTTCCGCCCCATGGACACCACCCCTGCGTTTCCCACGCTGCGCGTCGTCTCGCATCCGCTCGTGCAGCACAAACTGTCCCTACTCCGTGACCGCGCCACACCGACGAAAATCTTCAAGGAGCTCGTCGACGAGATCGCCACGCTCATCGCGTACGAGGCAACGAGCGAGTTGACACTCGAGTCGGCGCCGGTGGAGACGCCTCTTGAGCGGACGATGGGGAAGCGGGTCAGCGGAAAGAAGTTGACACTCGTGCCCATCCTGCGCGCGGGGCTGGGGATGGTCGAGGGTGTCGCTCGTCTCGTGCCGGCGGCCCGGGTGGGCCACATTGGGCTCTACCGCGATCACGCCACCCTGGAACCGGTCGACTACTACTTCAAGGTGCCGGGCGACGCGGCGGAGCGTGATTTCTTCCTCCTGGACCCCATGCTCGCCACCGGCGGCAGCGCCTCAGCGGCAGTAGCCTCACTTAAACGAGCCGGGGCGGCACGAATTCGCTTCCTCTGCCTCGTCGCCGCCCCAGAGGGAGTGCGGCGACTGGCGGATGCGCACCCCGACGTGCTGGTGTACTGCGCGGCACTCGACCGGGGGCTGAATGATCAGGGCTACATCCTCCCCGGCCTCGGCGATGCCGGCGATCGGCTGTTCGGGACCCGATAATGGTCGTGAACCGTGAGCTGAACGGTGAACGTATGATCGAGAAAGGCACATCGGCCTGCGCTGGTGTGCCTTCACCGTTCATGATTCACGGTTGACGGTTCACAGGCAGTTCAACCGAACCACTCCCGCGGGCAATCGCGCTGCTGACGGGCGGCATCGAGCACCCACTGCTGGGTTGTCGAGTCGTTGATCTCCCCGCCGACACGATTGAACCAGTCCGTCGCCTGCCGGCCATCGCCCACGCGGCGCCACAGCTCGGCCACCAGATAGGTCAACACGGCACGTTCTTCCTGTGCGACGCCGTCAAAGCTGGCCAGCGCCTCTTCGAACTTCCACGCCGCCTTCCGCCGGAAGAATCGTTCGGCCTCGGTATCCGCCTCGTCCACGCAGCACCAGGCGGCCCGCAACAGGAGGTCGGCTACGTGCCGGACGTCCAGCCCCTGCCACTCGGCGACTTTCGCCGCGGCTTCGTATTTCTCCGACCCCGACACGGCGGCGGTCGAGAGTTGCGGGGCAAGCTCGTTCCACACGTGCTCCCGTAGTCCGGGGCTCACTTCTGCCTCTTCCGTGAAGTCCCGCTCAGCGCCAGAGTAGCCGCAACGGCTGCACATGTGGATGAGGTACGGCAGCGGTTGCGTACCTGCCGCGCGTTCGTGGAAGTCTGTGCGCTTCCCGCCGAACGAGTTGGTCGAGATCACCTGCTGGGACTTGAAGCGCGTGTCACAGATGGGACAGCGCAGCTCGATTAGTTGCAGCGTGGTCATTGCCGTGTCTCCCACTCCTTGGCTCCCCTTCGCTGATGGACGTCAAAGGAAAGAACCGTGCCACACCCAGACTTCGCCTCCGGCTTGCCGCTCCAGCCGTGGTGGCGCCTGGAGCGTTGCGGGTCGGAACGCGGCGGAGCATGAATCGCGGCTTGCGTGCCATGTCTTCACGGTCTCTCTTGTTCACCCCATCGGTCGCCGCTATCATTCCGCGTCCAACGCGCCCGCTGTCGGCGCCACCGTCCGCGCGACGGTCGCCTCGCCGCCCTCTCGCAGGTCGCTTCCCGGTCGAATGCTGATCAACCTGCTGCCTGATTTCTTCGCCGTTCTCAATAGCTCCGACCGCGTCGCCGCCTACCAGCGCTACTACAACGCCCACCGCCGTCTTCTCGAGCCTTACTGGAACAACTACGTCGTCGATCCTGACGGGCCCCATTTCGGGGACGTCGTACGCGCCACCGCGCTCGCGGATCGCACCGATCTCCAGGAGATGCTCGACCGCACCGACGTGGTGGCGCTTGCCCGCAGCACCGAGCAGCGCTGCGCCCAGTTGCTGGAGCAGGACGTCGATGTCGATATCGTCCTCATGGTCGGTGTCGGCGCTGCCAACGCCGGCGAAATGGTCGTCGACGGACGCGGCATCGCGTTCGCGTGCCTCGAGCACTTCACCTCGGTGGCGAATCCCGAGACTCAGGGGCTTGGACTCGATCCGGAGCTCCTTCCGCTCTGGCTCGCCCACGAGATCGCCCACGCCATTCGGTACACCTCGCCGACCAGCCGCAGCGAGCTACGTCAGTTGATCGACGAGTCGGGTGGCTACTACTCGTACTGGGACACCGGACGCCGCGCATCGCTGCGGGAGCTGCTGCTCA
>Ga0193699_10000676_pt1 | contig 13994 bp, 11 predicted proteins | sample L3c2metaG_FD_160095 | JGI IMG/M metagenome (GOLD analysis project Ga0193699, IMG submission 160095) | Soil microbial communities from a riparian zone of the East river system, Colorado, United States - L3c2 | ecosystem: Environmental > Terrestrial > Soil > Riparian zone | place: USA: East... | reverse complement strand
AACAAACTTGCCCGACAGCGCGGGGTCGCCGTCTCCACGAATGTAGAGGCTTCCGTTGACCGTGCCGTCGGCGCCAACTGGCCCATCTCGAAGTGCGTCCGTGCTGAACTGGTACGTCGGCCCGAACCGGTCCAACGCGACGGCGCTCGTGAGCAGCTTCATCGTCGAAGCGGGCAGCATCTGCTCGCCCGCGTTGTCGGCGTAGAGAGTGTCGCCGCGCGTGAGAGAGACGACCATCGCTCCCCAGGTTCCGCTGCGCGTGCGGCCGGCGAGTCCGCTGAGCGTCGAAGCCAGATCATCAGCGCTTCTCGGCGTGCTGTAGCGCACCACGGGAACAGCTGGCGGCCTGTTGCGGCTTGGTCTCCGCACCCGGCGTCTCGTGGTTGTCGTCTTCTTTTTGGTTTGCGCTTCGAGAATTGGTGGGGTGGCGGCGCAAGCCGCGAGCGCCATGAGGATGGCGATTCGAATCTTACGGGAAAACATCATTGACCGGTGAACGTGATGACATGATTTCCGGAGTGGTCGAGCGGACAGGCTTCGGATGGCGAGAACGGTGCCACATCCCGATGCTCCAACAATTTCGGGCTCGCTTGGAATATACCCGGAGGTTGCGTATTTTTTCCGCAGGGAGCGGAATCGAACGGATCAGAGGAGCCAATGGCTGAACGGCCGCACAATTTTCTGCGTGAAGGCGTGATCACCGGCATCATCGGCGCAACGGCAATCGCAGTCTGGTTCCTCATCGTCGACACCATCGCAGGCCACCCTTTCGCCACCCCGATCTTTCTTGGCAAGGGCGTCGTCAGCGTGCTCGGCAAGAACATGATGGGCGACACCGTATTCACACAGGTGGTCGGCTACACGATCTTTCACTACCTCGCTTTCCTGATCGTGGGAATAGTGCTCACGGTCATCGTGCACCAGGCGGAACGGACTCCCGCAATTCTGGCAGGGCTGCTCGTCGCGTTCGTGATGACGACGTTGGGGTTCTACATGATCGCGGCCGCGTTTGCGCAGTCCGCGCTCGGTCAGATTGCGTGGGCGCAGATCTTCATCGCCAATCTTCTCGCCGCCGGAGCGATGGGCGGATATCTGTGGCGCCGGCACCCCAAGCTGAACCGGCAGCTGAAGCAGGCCCTTGAAGGAACCGACGACTAAGCCGTCGAGGGTTTCCAGTCCACCTGTGCGCCCGCGGTCGAGTCCTCGCCGCGGGCGTTCCATTTGAAGAACACCACCGTCATGATGATCATGAAGATGAGCCCGCCGGGGATCCACATGATGAGCGCGCCGAGGAGCTGATCCTCGATGGGTGAGAGCGGGAGAATCCGGGGCGCCGCGGAGTACGCCGGGTAGAGCACGTGGTCCGACATTGCGATGTACACCGCGACGATGGACATGGGGATGCTCATTAGAAAGCTGTAGAGCATCTGCCCCGGATACGCGAGCCGCGGAAACTCCGGGAGCTGACTGAGAAGCGGCCACCACATCAGCACCGCGGCCACCATGAACATCAGGTGCTCGAGAATGTGCAGATTGTGATTCGCCATCGCCGCGTTGTAGAACGGCGGCAGGTGCCACACCGCGATCACGAGGTTGAACGTCACGAACGCCATCGGCGCGCGGGTGAAAAAGCGCGCAACCGGCGCCACTCCACCGCGCGTCAGCAATGGTCTCAACATCGAACCAGGCACGCCGGCGAGCAGAAGCGGCGGCATCGCCAGCGTCAGCAGCAGGTGTTGAACCATGTGCGCGCTGAAGAGATAGTCATCGCTCAGATCGTGTATCGGCCCGTTGAGAGAGCCGAACATTACGACTAGGCCCGCGAAGAAATAGATCCGCTGAGCAAGGGCAGGAGTTTGTCCGGGTTTTCCCGCGGCCCATAGGTAGATCGCGGCCAGGGCTGCGATGCCAACAGCGGTGCTCGGGTGAATCGACCATCGCCACCAATTGAGGGTGACGATGGGATGGAGCAGCGCCAGGAACAACATGCTACATGACTTTGATGTAGAGATGTCCGAAGAGGAACATCAGCGCCAGAAGCGTCAGCGACGCGATCAGAAGGGGGCCGGTGAAGAGCACCCGGAACAGTCTGTGATCGTACTTCAGATGCATGTAGAACATTACGACGATCGTGAACTTCAATGCTGAAAGAATCAGCAGCGTCGGGACGAATCCACGGCCGGCGACGAACGACGGGATGTAATACGCCCAGACTTCAGCCACCGTGATGAGCGTAAGAATGAGCGCGACCTTCCAGTAGGTGGACCAGGTCGGATGTGTGTGTTCTTCTTCCCCGTGCGGGGCGTGTGCGCCGCCCTCGGCCGAATCAGGAAGATTTGTAACGCTGGCGTGGGGATCCATCATTCCGCCGTTACTTGATGAGGTAGACGAGAGTAAAGATCACGATCCAGATGACGTCGACGAAATGCCAGTACAGCGCGGCGATGTCGACCAGCAATGAATCTTTCGAGCCGAGTCCGCGCCGGTAGTCGATCGCGAGCAGCGTCACGAGCCACAGCACTCCCGCCGTCACGTGCGCGCCGTGAAAGCCGGTGAGAGTGAAGAACGACGAGCCGAACAGATTGGTTCGGATCGAGAGTCCCTCGTGCACGAACGACGTGAACTCGAACGCCTGAAACCCGAGGAACGTCGCGCCCGCGATCGCCGTCATCCAGAGCCACAGCTTCGACGAGCCGAGTATTCGCTCGCCGCGAGTCCGCTTCGGCTTCTCCTTGTTCTGAACCGCGGCGAGAGCGAGCACCATGAACAGCGACGACATGAGCAGCACGAACGTCGACGCCGACGTCACCGGAATGTTCAGGATCGGCTTGAGGACGTGGCCGGTGGCGGGATCCGTCCAGCTCTCGTGCGGGAACGGGCCGACGACGCTTCGTCCCTTGTAGATCAGATAGGTCGAGATCAGCGACACGAAGAGCATGCACTCGGAGCCGATGAAGGCCCAGATGGCGACCTTGCGGCTGTCGAGACCGAGCGTCGTGTAGTGGTGCGACGCGGGGGCGCTCGTGTGCGCTACGGATGTTGACATTGTCTAGTGGTGCTCCGGCTCGAGCGGGCTCAGGAGCCAGCTGTAAAGAGAAAAGATCATGATCACCGCGCCGATGCCGATGAGCGCCCGCGCAGAGATCAGCCCGCAGAACATGATCACCAGGCCAGCCGCAACGAACAGCGGCTTGATGGTGTTGTACGGCATGACGATTCCCAGCTGAGCGGCGGTCTTGCCTTCCTGCGCGTTGACGCGCGCGCTTTCGTGGTCGGCTTCCTTGCCTTCCCAGATCGGATAACGGCTCGTGACGGTCGGGATCTTGGCGAAGTTGTACTCGGGCGGCGGACTGGGAATCGTCCACTCCAGCGTACCCGCGCCCCACGGATTAGCGCCGGCTATTTCTCCGCTCTTCCTGCTCTTGAAGAAATTGTAGATGAAGATCAACGTCGCGATCGGAAAGATCATCGCGCCGGCGGTGGACATCGCATTGAACAGATCCCAGCCCTGTCCGCTGTCGTAGGTGTAGATACGGCGTGGCATCCCCAGCATTCCCGAGAAATGCATCGGGAAGAACGTCAGGTTCATGGCGATGAAGGTGAGCCAGAAATGCCATCTCCCCAGCTTCTCGTCCAGCAGACGCCCCTGGATCTTGGGGAAGTAGTGGTAGATGCCGGCGAATATTCCCATGATCGAGCCACCGAACAGCACGTAGTGGAAATGCGCGACGATGAAGTAGGTATCCGTCTGCTGCAGGTCGGCCGGGGGAGACGAGTGCATGATCCCCGAGATTCCACCGATCGTAAACAGCGCGACGAGCGAGATTCCGAACAGCATCGCCGTCGTGTAGCGGATCGCGCCCTGTGCCATCGTCGCAATCCAGTTGAAGATCTTCACGCCGGTCGGTATTGCAATGAGCATCGTGCTCAAGCCGAAGAACGTATCGGCGATCGGTCCCATCCCCACGGCGAACATGTGGTGCGCCCATACTCCGAAGCCGAGCACGGCGATCAGGATTCCCGAGTACACCATCACCGGATACCCGAACAGCGGCTTCTTCGAGTACGTCGGGAGCACTTCGGACACGAGTCCGAACGCGGGAAGAACGAGGATGTAGACCTCCGGGTGCCCGAAGATCCAGAACAGGTGCTGCCAGAGTAGCGGATCAGCGCCAGCGCTCACCGTGTTGTAGAAGTTCGTCCCGAAGAAGCGATCGAACAGCAGGAACACCAGCGCGATCGTGATGACCGGGAACGCGAGCACCAGCAGGATCTGAACGATGAACGCCATCCACGTGAACATCGGCATGCGCATGAGCGTCATGCCCGGCGCGCGCAGATTGATGATCGTAGTCAGGAAGTTGAACGCCGCCGCGAGCGATGAGATGCCGAGGATCTGCAGGCCGATCACCCAGAAGTCGATGTTGACGCCGGGCGAGTACTGTCTGATCGTGAGCGGCGCATAGCCGAACCACCCGCCATTCGGCGCCACCGCGAACAGAATCGGAACCGTGATGAAGATTCCGCCGAATAGGTAAACCCAGTAGCTGAACGCGTTCAGTCTCGGGAACGCGACATCACGCGCTCCGATCTGCAGCGGAATCAGGAAGTTGAAGAACACCGCCGAGAGCGGCATGATCGCGAGGAAGATCATGGTCGTCCCGTGCATCGTGAAGAGCTGGTTGTAGAACTCCGCCGATACGATGTGCTGGTTGGGAGCGCCGAGCTGTGCGCGGATGATCATCGCTTCCAGTCCGCCGATCACGAAGAAAGTGAGCGCCGTGTACAGGTACAGGACGCCGATGCGCTTGTGATCTACGGTGGTGAGCCAGCTCCAAAGTCCGCTTTGCTCACCCGAATACGCTGGGGCGTGGGCCGGTGCTGGGTATGCAGTGCTAGCCAAGTCGGTCTCCGGTTACTTCAGCGAGGATAAATAAGCAACGATGTCGGCAATCTGCTGATCGGTGAGTCCGCCGGTCGCCGATGTGACTTTCGTCTTCAGGACAGGATCGTATTCGTTCAGGCCGAGCGTCGGCATCAACGCTTCGGGTTTCATTGCGCGGGCATTCTTGATCCAGAGCGCGAGGTAAGCGGCCGCCATCGGGTAGCGACCTGCCGCAATCGTGCTTCGCGAGCCAACGTGCGTAAGGTTTGGAGCCGTTACGCCCATTGCCGCGGGGTTTCCGGCGATCGAATGACAACCGATGCACGCGGAGCTGGAGAACACCTGCTTGCCACGACCCGCGTTGCCGGTGAGACCGGCCGTGAACTTCAGTCCCGGCGGAATCGGAGCGTGCGGGACTGCGTAATCGGGAATCTGCTCGCGCGGAAAGATGTAGCCCGCCGGTATCCCACCAGGTGTCGATGCAAAGCTCGTAGCAGCCGGTGCGACTCCCTTCACTCCAGTCTGCGCGCCTGGATTGGCAGCGGGATTCTGTGAGCGTTGAACCGCCGGCTGCGTTCCGCCAACCGCGCCCGTTCCGGAGCTTCGTTGGGCAATTCCCTGTGCCGCGGCTTGAGCCGCCTGCGTCGGAGCGTTGGGTCCGCCAGGAATCGTGACACCCGGCGCTTCGAGCGGCGGTGGAATCGGACCACCAGCCGGTGCAACGGGGCCGACTGCGCCGAATCTCGCCGGCATCTTCTGACCCGCGACCCACGACGCGAACTGCTCCGGCGTCACCGTGAATACCCTGAAGCGCATGTTCGCGTGCGACGCGCCGCAGTACTCGACACAGAATCCGTTCCAGACGTTGCTCGCGGTCGAGGAGTCCGGCGTGTACCACAGATAATTCGTGCGATTCGTCACGACGTCGCGCTTTCCACCCAGCTGCGGTGTCCAGAACGAGTGGATCACGTCAGCCGAGCGAAGCCGGAAATTCACAGTGCGTCCGGCGGGGAGGTAGATCTCGTTCGCCGTCGTAACGCCATACTCGGGATATCTGAACTCCCACCACCACTGATGGCCCGTTACATCGATGTTGAGCGAGCCGGGCGCGGCCTGCGCCTGAGTGATGAAAATCGTCCTGACAGTCGGAACCGCGATGAAAACCAGGATGACCGCGGGGATGAGCGTCCAGGTGATCTCGAGCTTCGTGCTGCCGTGCGTCTGCGGCGGAGTCGGCTGATTCTCTCTGCGGCGATACTTGAATACGATGTAGACGAGAACCGCTTCGACGAGAATAAATACGATCGTGCCAAGGAGCAGCAGGCGGTCCCAGAGAAAATCTATTTCCCGTCCGAGATCGGAATGTGGGACGAGCGTGGTATTGGGATGCGCTTCGTTGCAAGAGACAGCCGCGACGACGAGCGCCGCGACCAACGCGTAAGATGCAATCCGCCGGAGGCGGTCAGAACCATTCATGCGAAGGAAATCCTGTTCTCGTCGTATGGGGAGCGTTTCACCTTCGCTGCGTGAAACACCGTGCAGATTTTTCAGGGTGAAGCACGTACAAACTAACCTTCAACCGTCCTTTGCGGGAGTTCTCCGCGGCGCCGCCATCGACTCCATGTGCTCACGGTTGGCCGTGATTCCCTCGACGCAGCGCTCCTGAAGAATCTTGCAGGCGCGCGTCAGGTACGTCATTCCGCTCAGCAGTCGGAACGCGATTATCGGCTCGAACGCGTTGAGTTGGAGCTGCCCCGCCTCGGCCGCCATCGTCACCGTCATATCGCCGCCGATGATGTCGAAGCAGACCTGATTCACCATCTCCGGAATTACCGGGTTCACTTTCTCGGGCATGATCGACGAGCCCGGCTGCACGGGCGGCAGATTGATTTCCCCGAGGCCCGCGCGGGGTCCGGAGCTCAGTAACCGGAGATCGTTGCAGATCTTGGAGAGCTTGACTGCGCAGCGCTTTACGACTCCGGATAGCTGGACAAACGCGCCCGTGTCCGCGGTGGCTTCGACGAGGTCGGGCGCAGTGATGAACGGCAGCCCGGTGATGTGCTCGAGGTGCCGGCGCACGCTGTCGGCGTAGTCTGCCGGCGCATTGATGCCCGTCCCGATCGCCGTCGCACCCATGTTGATCTCGCGGATCAGCGCCTGCGCTTCTCCGAGCCGGTCGACGTCCTCGAGCATGGTGTGCGCGAACGCGTTGAACTCCTGGCCGAGCATCATCGGTACGGCGTCCTGAAGGTGGGTACGTCCCATCTTGCTGTATTCGCTGAACTCTTCGCCTTTGTGCAGAAACGCGGCGGCCAGCGCGATCATCGCCAGCTGCAGATCACCGATGCTCGTGTGAAGCGCGAGCTTCACCGCGGTCGGATAGACGTCGTTGGTCGACTGGCTGAGATTGAGATGATTGTTGGGGTGCACGAACTCGTATTGCCCATGCTGCTTCCCGAGAATCTCCAGCGCGCGGTTCGCCATTACCTCGTTGGCATTCATGTTCGACGACGTGCCGGCTCCTCCCTGGATCATGTCGACGCGAAAGTATTCCAGGTGCCGGCCTTCCCTGATTTCCGCAGCTGTCTCACAGATGGCGTCGACGATGTCGCGATCGAGCAGCTTCAGCTCGTGATTCGCGAGAGCGGCTGCTTCTTTCACGGTCGCAAGCGCGCCGACGAGTGTCGGAAATTCGCGCAGCTCGATGCCGGTGATGCAGAAATTCTCGATCGCGCGAAGTGTCTGTATCCCGTATAGGGCGTGCGCTGGAACATCGCGCTCGCCGAGCAGGTCACGCTCGCGGCGGGTGGGTCCGGCAAGGTCGATGCGCGGGGCGTCGGCGGCCTCGAGACGCAGCTTCCTCAGTCTGGACGGGTGAGAGGATTTCATGCGTAGCGGGAAGCTATATGAGCCGGATACCTTATTGAAGCCACCCGTCCGGCCGGTCGCGCGGACCCCGAAAATCCCTTCGCACCCCACGAAAATGTCGCGCCCGTCTCTGCGTCTGGCCGCATGCGCCGGCCTCCTCGTTTCGATCCTTGGTCCAACGTCCGGACGATCACAGATAGCAGCATCCGCGCCCAATTTCGCGATGGTGATCCACGGCGGCGCCGGAACGATCCTCCGGCAGAACATGACGCCGGAGATGGAGAAGGCCTACATCGACACCCTCACGATCGCGCTCCGCACCGGTTACCAGATACTGGCGCGCGGAGGAACCAGCCTCGACGCCGTCGAGGCCACGATCAGAGTGATGGAGGATTCACCGCTCTTCAACGCCGGTAAAGGCGCGGTCTTTACCGCCGACGGGACGAACGAGCTGGACGCTTCGATCATGGATGGGCGGACGCTCAACGCTGGTGCCGTCGCTGCGCTGCAGCACGTGAAGAATCCGATTTCGCTCGCGCGGCTCGTAATGGAGAAATCTCCACACGTGATGATGGTTGGAGCGGGCGCCGAGGAATTCGCCAAGTCACAGGGGGTGAAGCTCGTGCCGGCCTACTACTTCTGGACCGAGCGGCGGTGGAAAGCGTTCGAGGCGGCCAAGGCGCGTGCGGACAGCGGAAAGAGCGGCATCGTCCCAGGCGAAGAACGGAAATTCGGAACCGTGGGCGCGGTCGCACTCGACAAGGCTGGCAACCTTGCCGCGGCGACGTCGACCGGCGGAACCAACATGAAGCGATTCGGCCGCGTTGGCGACTCGCCCATCATCGGAGCGGGGACTTACGCCAATAATCTGAGCTGCGCCGTCTCGGGAACGGGAGATGGCGAGTTCTTCATCCGCAACAACGTCGCGGCCGACATCTGCGCGCGACTCCGGTACATGGGAGTCTCCATCCAGCAGGCGGCGGATGATGTGGTGATGAAGGAGCTGGTGGCGCAGCACGGCGAGGGCGGGGTGATCGCAATGGACTGGAAGGGGAACATCGCGACGCCCTTCAACTCGGCGGGCATGTACCGCGGCTGGGTCGGGAGTGACGGCAAGATCACGGTCAAGATTTACAAGGACTGATCTCAAACAACCAAGACAAAGGACGCGACGCATGGCAATCTCGAGAAGGACGTTCATAGGGGCCGGCGCGGCGGCAGCGGCGTCCCTGACATTTGACCGCGTGGCAAGAGCCGAGGGTCTCTCCGCGGCGGTGACCGGGCTAGGGAGATCGGCATCGCCTCGTCCAGTCGTGATCGCATCCGCCAACGGCATTCGTGGGGTCGCAAAAGCCTACGACATGATTACGCGGCAGAGCGCGGACACTCTCGACGCGATCATCGCCGGCGTCAACATTCAGGAGCTCGATCCGGAAGATCAATCGGTGGGGCTCGGCGGATTACCCAATGAAGAGGGAATAGTGCAGCTCGACGCGTCGTGCATGCACGGACCCACGAGGCGCGCAGGCTCGGTCGGCGCGCTGGAAGACATCGCGACGCCGTCGCTGGTGGCGAAAGCCGTGATGGATTACACCGACCACATCATGCTCGTCGGCGCCGGCGCCAAAAAGTTCGCGCTGAAGATGGGCTTCAAGGAGCAGAACCTTCTCACCGAGAAGAGCAGGCAGGACTGGCTGCGCTGGAAGGCGTGTCTCAATCCGGCCGATGCCTGGCTCGACAATCCGGGCGAAAGCGCGCCCCCGCCACGGACCTCCAGCCTGTCGCTCGACGATCCGCTGCACGTCAAGTTCACGACCGGGACGATCAACATGAACGCTGTGAACGCCGCCGGCGACATGTCGTCATGTACGACGACGAGTGGGCTCTCGTGGAAAGTCGCGGGGAGGGTCGGCGACTCTCCTATCATCGGCGCGGGCCAGTACTGCGACAACACCGTTGGCGCGGCGGGATCGACCGGCCGCGGCGAAGCGAACATCAAAGTGTGCGGCGCGTTTCTGATCGTAGAGATGATGCGGCAGGGGATGTCACCCGATCAGGCGTGCATGAAAACGATCGACCGGGTAATTGCCATGACGGAGAAGCGGCTCCTCGACGCACAGGGCCGGCCATTGTTCGACTTACAGTTCTACGCGCTGGCGAAGGATGGGCGCTTCGGATCGGCGACAGCGTATGAGGGAGCGAGTTTCGCCGTCGCGGATTCCCAGGGAGCGCGACTCATTCCGATGCCGTTCAAATTCACGCGATCGGAAAGACCAAAGATGCCGGGTGTCAGCTGCCGCGGAGCTTGAACGTCTTTGCCAGCTGAGACATTTCTCCCGACGTGTCGGTGAGCGCGGTCGCCGCGGCCGCGATCTCACCGATGTTCTTGCTCTGTTCTTCGTTCGAGACCGCAACGTGCTGCATCGCGCGCGAGAACGCGGCGGTGCCCTGGGACAGGCTCGCGAGCCGCTGATTCATGGCGGTGATCAGTTCGGTCGATTCCTTGACGCCCGCATCGATGCGTTTGCTCAGGTCCTCGCCCTCGACGGTTCCCTCTTCGACCTTCGCGAGGGACTGACGGCCGGCCCGCGTGGATTCGAGAACCTGCTCGACCGTCGCGACCGTGCGAGCCGTCGATTCGCGCGAGTGCGTGACGCTCTCCAGCATCTCCTGCACCAGAGATGTCGTGCGTTGCGCTGCCTCGGCGGAGCTGCTCGCGAGACGTCTGACCTCGGTAGCGACAACCGCGAAGCCATGACCGTGCTCACCCGCGCGCGCTGCTTCGAGCGCGGCGTTCAAGGCGAGCAGCTTCGATTGACGCGAGATCTTCTGGACGAGGACCAGGAATGCCTGGATCTCGTCCGCTGCCGCCGAAAGGGCGTCGATTCCCTCGGCGCTCTCGAGCGCGTCGGAAGCAAGCTCCTGAAGTGAGTTGGTGCTGCGCTCGAGGCGTGTGCGGTTGTCGCGCGCCAGCTGCCGAAGAGCCTGGTCTCGCTTCAATCCTTCGGAGGCGGCCGCGCGAAGATTCGTGAGGATCTCGACGAGCCGCGCTGCTTCCGCCGTCAGCTCGTTGATCGTGCGCTCGCGCGTGACCGCGTCCTGGCTCAATACCGTCGATGTCGCAGCCCCTTCACGCGCCGACGCAGCGACACTCTGCGAGGCAAGACTTATCTGCGAAACGAGCTCGCTATTGTCGTCCGCTGAGTTCTGCATCTTGCCCGCGACTTCTCTCAGATGGGACAACATCGATCGCGTAGAGCGCGTGAGGCGGTCCACGGCGGCGTTCCCGGCCGACGGCTTGTACGCGCCCGACAAATCGCCCTTCGCGATTGCTTCGTGAACGCGCGCCAGCTCCGCAGCTGGGCCACTCACGTGCAGTCTGACAAAGATGATCGCGGCTGAGGCGGTCGTGATCAACGCCACGCCGATCCAGAGAGACGCAATGATGAGGGCGGTGTTGAATCCAGCGACGTTTTGGACGTCCTGTCGCGTCTGGGGCGGGAGCAGGTGATAGATCTGCCAGCAAATCGCGGCGAGTCCTACGACGAACACCAATCCGAACACGATGCTCGCGTTGATCACTCGACGCTGCAGCGCGCTGAACACCGGCTTGAGAAAGCCGGCCGCGGTGCGTGGAGAGATCGGGAGAGGCGTTGCGGTCATTTTGTTGAGCGATTGTGAAACCACTCGGCCAGCCGCACGGAAACGTGAAAGTCCGTCGCTGAGCCGCTACTTTGTACAGATGGACAATTCGGCAACACGAAACGACCCATTCCCCTCGTCCGCCGTGACTTACGATCCCGGCGCGGTCGAGCGGAAATGGCAGCGCATCTGGCAGGAACGTGGAACGAACAACACGGACCTGCAGCGCGCCCAAAGGCCGTTCTATGCACTGATGATGTTCCCCTACCCGTCCGCCGAAGGACTCCACGTCGGGAATCTTTTTGCGTTCACTGGGAACGACATTTATGGACGATTCCAGCGTCTCAAGGGACACAACGTCTTCGAGCCGCTCGGATACGACGCGTTCGGGATTCATTCGGAGAACTACGCCCTCAAGGTCGGGGTGCATCCGATGGACCTCATCCCGAGGAACATCGAGAACTTCCGCAGACAGCTCGAGAGAAGCGGACTCATGGTCGATTGGCGCTACACGCTGTCGACGACGGAGCCCAGCTACTACAAGTGGACTCAATGGCTCTTCCTGAAGCTTTTCGAGCAGGGGCTCGCGTACAAGAAGCAGGCGGCGGTCAACTGGTGCCCGAAGGACAAGACCGTCCTTGCCAACGAGCAGGTCGTCGGCGGGCATTGCGAGAGGTGCGGCACGCCCGTGGAGCAGCGCTTGCTCGAGCAGTGGTTTTTCCGCATCGCCGACTACGCGCCACGACTGCTCGACAATCTCGATCACATCGATTGGTCGGAGACGACGAAGACGGCCCAGCGGAACTGGATCGGCCGGTCTGAGGGTGCGGAGATCGCATTCGCGACCCACACATTGGAGGGCGCGGAGACCGAAATACGGGTATTCACTACGCGTTCCGACACGATTTATGGCGCGACGTACATGGTGCTCGCGCCCGAGCATCCGCTCGTCAAGTCGCTGACCAAGCCGGAGCAGACGAAAAAGGTCGAGGCCTACCGCGAGAAGACGAAGAAGCAGGACATCATCACGCGGAAGACGAGCACCGAGAAGACGGGCGTCTTCACCGGGTCGTACGCGATCAATCCGGCGACCGGCAAGGAGATTCCGGTGTGGGTCTCCGACTACGTGCTGATGGAGTACGGCACCGGCGCGATCATGGGCGTTCCCGGTCACGATGAGCGCGATTTCGAGTTCGCAACGAAGTTCGAGCTTCCCATCGTGCGGGTGGTATGCGGCGAACGAGAGGATGCGAATACGCCGCTCCACGAGCCGTTTGTGGAGTGCGAGTCAGGCACGCTCGTGAATTCGGACGTCTTCGACGGGTACCGCGTCGAGGCGGCCAAGAAGGCAATCATCGAGTTCCTCGCGAAGGGTGGCTCGGCCAAGCCAGTCGTGCACTACCGGCTTCACGATTGGTGCATCTCGCGGCAGCGCTACTGGGGTCCGCCGATTCCGATCATTTACTGCGAGTCGTGCGGGACAGTACCCGTGCCCGAGAAGGATCTTCCGGTGAAGCTCCCCTGGATTGAAGACTTCAAGCCGGACGATTCGGGGGTCTCGCCACTCGCGCGCCACGAGGAGTTCTTTCTCGTAGAGTGTCCGAAATGCGGAAAGCCTGGCCGCCGCGAGACCGACGTGTCAGACAACTTCCTCGACAACTCGTGGTATTTCCTGCGCTATCCGAGTGTTGGCCGCGATGACGTTCCGTTCGACAAGGCCGTTACGAAGAAGTGGCTGCCCGTCACCTCGTACATCGGCGGCAACGAGCACGCGGTACTGCACCTGCTGTATTCGCGCTTCATCACGATGGTTCTGCACGACGCGAAGATTCTGGATTTCGAGGAGCCGTTCACGAAGTTCCGCGCGCACGGGCACATCATCCGCGAAGGCGCGAAGATGTCGAAGACGCAGGGCAACATCGTGAACCCCGACGAATACATCGAGGAGTGGGGCGCGGACGCGTTTCGCACCTACCTCATGTTCCTCGGCCCGTACGAGCAAGGCGGCGATTTCCGCGACCGGAGCATCTCGGGAACGCGTCGGTTCCTCGACCGCCTGTTCGCGTCGGTCCAGAGCATGTCAGGCGATGGCGGGCCGGATCACACAGTGATGCAAAAGCTGCATCAGACGATTCGGAAAGTCGGCGAGGACATCGCGCGTCTCAGCTACAACACGGCGATCGCCGCGATGATGGAGTACATCAACGTGTTGAGAAAGGGAGAGCGCACACCGCACCGCGACGAAGTGCTGCCGCTCATTCCGCTGGTCGCCCCCTTCGCGCCGCACATCGCCGAGGAGCTGTGGGAGCAGACGGGCGGCACGGGAAGCGTGTTCGACTCGGCGTGGCCAAGCTTCGATCCCGCGCTCGCGGTAGAGGATACGATCGAGCTCGTCGTGCAGGTCAACGGGAAAGTGCGCTCACGGATCACTGTGCCGCGCGATATCGCCGAGGATGCGGCCGTCGCGGCGGCACTGGCTGATCCAACGGTTGCGCGGTTCGTGGCCGGAGCGCCAAAAAAGATCATCTTCGTCCCCGGGCGGCTCCTAAACATCGTCGCGTAGTCCAACAACAAAAGATTTAACGCGGATGCTTCGGAT
>Ga0193699_10000675_pt1 | contig 14028 bp, 13 predicted proteins | sample L3c2metaG_FD_160095 | JGI IMG/M metagenome (GOLD analysis project Ga0193699, IMG submission 160095) | Soil microbial communities from a riparian zone of the East river system, Colorado, United States - L3c2 | ecosystem: Environmental > Terrestrial > Soil > Riparian zone | place: USA: East... | reverse complement strand
CTCAAAAAGATCGAGCCCAAATTCACCAAGGACGTTTATAAAGTGCTCTCGCTCGAGTCTTCCGTGGCCGCGCGCAGGAGCTTGGGCGGAACGGCGCCCGAACGCGTTCGCGAACAGGTCGCCTTTTGGAAGGGACAGTTGAAATGAGCACGCGAATTCTGCTGGCCGCTTCTATCGCGTTGGCTCTGGTTTCCTGCGGCGTGAAATCCGAGCTCGAGCGGCCCATGGGCCAGGTGTTGCAGCAGGATCGGAAAGATCCTTCCCGGCCGCCGGTGCCGCTTGGCCAGCCCGGCGGAACCACGCCGCCCTATCCGACCGGCCCATGAGCGCGACGTGAATCATTTCCAGTACAAGGATGGAGTCCTTTCGGCCGAAGACGTTCCGCTCACCGAATTGGCCGCTTCCGTAGGCACACCGTTCTATTGCTACTCCACCGCGACGCTGACACGCCATTACCGTGTGTTCGCCGCCGCTCTGCCCAAGGACGCCCTGATCGCGTTTTCGGTGAAGGCGAACGGCAATCTCGCGGTGTTGAAGACTCTAGGCAATCTCGGTGCCGGCGCCGACGTGGTGTCGGGCGGCGAATTGAAGAAGGCGCTCGCGGCCGGCATTCCCGCGCGCCGCATCGTTTTTTCCGGCGTCGGTAAGACGCGTGAAGAAATGCGGCTCGCGCTGGACGCGGGAATCTACCAATTCAATGTCGAGAGCGAACCCGAGCTCGATGCTCTCGGCGAGATCGCAGCGAGCATGGGAGTGACCGCGCCGGTGACGATCCGGGTCAATCCCGACATCGACGCCAAGACCCATGCCAAAATCACCACCGGAACCTATGAAACGAAATTTGGGATTCCCTGGTCACGCGCGCGCGCGACTTACGCGCATGCCGCGAAATTGCCCGGAATCGAAATCGTCGGCGTCGATGTTCACATCGGCAGCCAGATCACCGAACTCGGCCCGTTCCGGGAGGCGTTCAAGCGAGTCGCCGACCTCATCGCAGATCTTCGCGCGCAAGGTCACCGAATCGCGCGCGCCGATTTCGGCGGCGGCCTGGGCGTTCCCTATCGCCTGGACAATGCGCCGCCGCCTGACCCCGCCGCCTACGGAGAAGTGATCGCCGCGGCGACAAAAGGTCTCGATGTCCAACTCATTTTCGAACCCGGCCGGTTGATCGCCGCCAATGCCGGCATCCTGGTGGCGCGCGTGATCTATATTAAATCGGGCGAATCCAAGAGCTTCATGGTTTTGGACGCGGGAATGAACGATCTGATCCGCCCTGCGCTTTACGATGCCCACCACGATATTCTTCCTGTTTTCGCGCCGGATCCCAACCTTCCCAGACGGCGTTATGACGTTGTCGGCCCGGTCTGCGAAACCGCCGATTGCTTCGCCCAAGATCGAGACTTGCCGGAAGCCAATGGTAATGATCTGATGGCTATTATGACGGCGGGAGCCTATGGCGCGGTAATGGCATCCGCCTATAATGCTCGTCCGCCCGCACCGGAGATTCTGGTGAACGGGCGAGAGTGGTGTGTAGTACGGCCGCGATTGACGCTAGAGGCGCTTATTGCGCTGGATCGGGTTCCGGGCTGGCTTGAGCACTGAGAACAAAGACCTAGATCGGGAAGCGCGCCGCCAAAGAGCCGAGCGCTTCGTAGCGGTTGCGAGACTGATCCTTCTTTGGGAGAGGGTCTGGCCTGCGATGTGGCCGGGCATGGGCGTCGTCGGCGCGGGAATGATCCTCGCGCTGATCGGGCTCTTTGCCCTCATTCCGGGCGCGGTGCATGCCGTGCTGCTGCTCGCTTTGTTCGGCGCCATAGTGTTCGCCTTCTGGCGTTCGTTTGCGCGCGTTCGCGGGCCCGGTTGGGTAGATGGCGCGCGCCGCGTCGAGCGCGACAGCGAGCTTCCCAACCGTCCGATCACCGAAGGCACAGACGTTGTTGCCGCCGGCAAAGGCGATCCTCTGGCCGAAAAGCTCTGGCGCGCGCACATCGTTCGATTGCTCGCATCGGCAAAAAGCCTACGCTTGAAATTTCCCGCACCCGGCATGGCGCGGCGCGACCCGCGCGGCCTGCGCTTTGCGGTGCTTCTGGGTGTCGTTGTCGGTTTCATCATTGCCGGACCGCAATCCGGCCAAAGGCTGTTGTCGGGCCTGTTCCCGGTGTTCGCCGACAGCGTCGACAATTCGGTCTTCGTCGCCTGGGTCTCGCCGCCCGCCTATACCGGGCTTCCGCCCCGCTCCTTGACCGACCGCACGGTGATGAATTCCGAGGGCGACATTCAGGCCCCGATCAACAGCACGCTGGTGATGCGCCTTCGCGGCACGTCGAGCCGCCCCACCATCGACGCACGCCCGGTCCCAAAAGGTGGGCAGCCGAAATTTACCAAGGGCGAAGCGGGCTACGAAGCCAAGCTCGATGTCGTCACCAATTCGCACGTCTCGATCCGACTCGGCTCGCATGCCTATGGCGATTACCGTTTCGCCATCATCGCCGACAAGCCGCCGACGATCGCCTTCACCGAGGCGCCCGCCGCGCAGCAGAATGCGTCGCTGAAGCTCTCTTATAAGGGCTCGGACGATTACGGTGTGGTGAAGGCTGCCGCGCTCATCCGCCCGCTCGACGATAAGGGCCAGGAGATCAAGACTGCCGAAACCCTGACCGTCGAATTGCCGGTGCCGGGTTCGGGCAAAGTGGTGAGCGATACGGTGTTTCGCGATCTCACTGCGCACGCCTATGCGGGCTCGAATGTCCACATCTCGCTCGAGGCAACCGACGCCGCCGGCCAGATTGGCCTGTCCACGCCGCTGACGATCAAACTGCCGCAGCGCGTCTTCACCGAACCTTTGGCGCAATCGCTCATCGAGCAGCGCAAAACTCTGGCGGTGGACGGCGAAAAGTCGCGTCCGCGAGTCCAGACGGCGCTGGATGCTCTCAGTCTTGGTGCCGATCGGTTCTACAAGGACGATTACGGCAATTATCTCGCTTTGCGGGCGCTGAATTACCGCCTCGCCAAAGCGAAGAACGATCCCGGGTTCAAGACCTCGCAGAACTTCATGTGGGATATGGCGCTCGCCATCGAAGACGGCGATCTGGCCAACGCCGCCGAAGAACTCCGCCGTCTGCAGGATCAGCTTCAGGATGCGCTGGAACGCGGCGCTCCGGACGAGGAAATCCGCGGCCTTATGGACAAGCTGCGCGAGGCGATGGCGCGCTACATGCAGCAGCTCGCGCGCAACGCACAGCGCGGCAACCAGCAAATGGGCCAGATGCCGCCCGGCGCGCGCATGATGTCCCAGAAGGATCTTCAGGATCTGCTGAAAGCGATCGAGGATTTGGCGCGCACCGGCAATCGCGACATGGCGCGGCAAATGCTCGCCCAGCTGATGCAGATGCTGGAAAACATGAAGATGATGGCGGGCCGTGGACAACCCGGTCAGCAAGGCCAGCAGGGTCAACAGGGCCAACAGGGTCAGGGCAATCCGCAACAGAACGCCATGAACGAAGCCCTGCAAGGGCTTGGGGATCTGATGGGCGGCCAACGTCAGCTTCTCGACCGCACCTTCCGTGCGCAGCGCGGCCAAGGCCAGCAGGGTCAGCAAGGGCAGCAGGGCCAACAAGGGCGGCAGGGTCAGCAAGGCCAAGGCCAGCAGGGTCAACAGGGCCAAGGGCAGCAGGGCCAGCAAGGTCAGCCTGGTCAGGGTCAGGGTGGCCCGTTTGGACAGCAGCCGGGCCAAGGCCAGTTCGGCCAGCAGGGCCAACCCGTGCCTGGGATGGATCCCAATGCGCTGGCGCAAGATCAGCAAGGCTTGCGCGACAAGCTCGACAAGATCATCCAAGGCCTCGGACGCAACGGCGTGCAAATGCCCGGTGGCCTCAACGAGGCGGGCCGCGAGATGGGCCAGTCCCGCGACAATCTTTCGGGCAATCAGCTGCAAACCGCCGAGCAGGCGCAGCAGCGGGCGCTCGATCAGTTGCGCAACAGCGCCCAGCAGCTCGCCAAGAACATCATGACGGCGAATGGGCAGCAGCCGGGCAATGGCAATGATCAGCAAGGCGAGCGCACCGATCCGCTCGGCCGGCCGCTGGATCAGGCGGGCTCCATGGCGGGCGGTACGGTGAAAATCCCCGACCAGTCGGACTTGGCCCGTGCGCGCGAGATTCTCGACGAGCTTCGTCGCCGCGCCGGCGAAGCAAGCCGCGCGCAGGAAGAACTCGAATATATCGAACGGCTGTTGAAGCAGTTCTAAGAAACCGGTTTTCGACGAAAGCCCCCTGCCGCAAGCATGGGGGCTTTTTTTTGCTCAGCGGCGCTTCACTCTGATGTCCGGCACCCCGCGCCCAAGTCCCTCTCGGTCCATGCCATAGCCGAAGAGAAATTCCTCGCCCGCCGTGAACAGGGCGTGATCGGCTTTGAACAGAGGTTCGGGGTGGGATTTCACCACCGCGACCACGGAAAGAATCGAGGCGGCGCCCGCTTCGTCCAGCATCTCCTTCGCGCGCGTCAAAGTGAGCCCGCGGTCGAGCACGCCGTCGATCAAGAGGATCGTCCGGCTACGGACGATCTCCGTCGGCCGCTTCAGGACAGTCACCTCGCCCGGCGTTTGCGCGCGGCCATAGGAGCGCAGCCAGATGAAATCGGTTTCGAGATCGAGCCCCTCGCGGGCGAGCGCACGCAACAGATCGGCGGCGAAGACGAAGGCTCCAGCCAAAATCGGAACGGCAATCTCGGGGCGTAGCGGGCTTTGCGCAATCTCGCGCGCAACCGCCTTCACCCGCCGCGCAATCCTGGCCGGCGAGAACAGCGTAACGTCGTGCGCATCAGCGCTCATCGGCAGCGCCCGTTACGCATTCATCGCGCGTCGCCACTTTCCGCAAAACGAACGTTCAAATTGCGTGCCTCGGGAGGCGGGCTCGAAAGCCGCGTCACGAACGTGCTCTCGCCCCCCGGTTTCAGTGTGGGAATTCCAGCATCGAAGTTCCAGTGATACAATTCATGCTTGGCTTCATCGAGCAACACCACGCGGATCTCCGGGACCGGCAGCTCGCGGTTGCTGATGTTGACCACCTTGCCGGTCACCGAAAGCACCGGCTGGCCGTCCTCAAATTCCTGCTGATAGGAGATGTTGGTGAGTTCGATTCCGCGAACATTGACCGGAAGACCCACCGCCGCATAGAGCGAAGCTGATCGCGGCCAAACGCTGGCAATCGTCTGACGGTATTGCACGCTGGCCCAGCCAAGCGCGGCAACAAGGAAGATGAGAGCGGCCCAGCCGGCCGATTGCGCAAAATTGGCAACGCGCCGCGGCGGCGTCCTCTCTACCGGAGCCGAAATCGAATCCTTGGAGACCGGTCGAGCGGCAAAATTTGGCGAACTCCCTTCGGAGGGCGCAGCCTCCGTAACGGGCGCGGCGCTGGGGGCATAGGCTGGCGCCGCCGGGGGCGCGGCCATAATCGGTTCGGGCTCGAGCTCCGCGTCAGGGCCAGGAGCCGCCTGAAACCACACCTGCCCACATTTTGCGCACCGCACATTGCGGCCGGGCGCCACGAACTTGGCACTATCGGCTTGATAGCGCGTGCTGCAAGACGGGCAGGTTAGAATCATGATCTCTATCGCGTCCGGCGTTGCGCGAAATTGGCGCATCGCCCGCGTTGTGACAAGTCACATCGTCTTCTCGGGGACGAAGCTATAGGTTGGGAACAGGTTTTTGCGGCCGCTCGCATTGGCGTTCGGCGTGGCGTGCCGCTTCCGTGCTGGTTATGTTGCATCCAAGTCGATTCGTGATGGGCGCCGAGAGGCGCAATCCTTGAGAGGAGCATGGTCCGCTTCGAAAATGTCGGCATGCGCTATGGCGCGGGGCCCGAGGTTCTGCGCGATGTGAGTTTTGCGCTGGATCCGGGGTCCTTTACCTTTCTGACGGGACCGTCCGGCGCCGGCAAGAGCACACTTCTAAAGCTCGTTTTCATGGCCGAACGCCCATCGCGCGGATTGATCTCGCTGTTTGGACGCGACCTCGCGATATTGAGGCGCGCCGACCTGCCTGCCTTGCGCCGGCGCCTCGGGGTGGTATTTCAGGAGTTCCGGCTGCTCGATCATCTCTCCGCCTTCGACAATGTCGCGCTCCCCTTGCGCTTGGCAGGAAACCGTCCGGGCGATTACCTTCGCGACGTGGAAGAGCTGCTATCCTGGGTGGGCCTCGGTGAAAGAATGCACCACAAGCCCGCGACACTGTCGGGTGGCGAGCAGCAGCGCGTGGCGATCGCGCGCGCCGTCGTCGCCAAGCCTGACCTGCTGCTGGCCGACGAACCGACCGGCAATGTCGACCCTGACATGGGCGAGCGGTTGATCCGCCTGTTCGTGGAGCTCAATCGTTTCGGCACCACGGTGATGATCGCGACCCATGATCGGGCGCTGATCGAAAGCACGCGAGCCCGCGAGATCCGTCTGATTGACGGGCGCCTCATCGAAATGCGGGGGTCCGCATGAGACAGCCCGCGGCGGACACAGGCGAGCGCCGACGCATCGGCATCCTGCCGCGCGAACAGGGCGCAGGCTCGCTGGACCTTGTGATCGGAGTCATGGCGTTCCTCGCGGCCCTTGCACTTGGCGGCGTGCTGATCGCCAATCGCAGCGCGGAGACCTGGCAGGCGGGGCTCGCCGGTCGCCTCACGGTGCAAATCCTGCCGCAGGGCCAAGCCGCGCCGGAAAAGGAAGTGGGCGCCGCCCTCAAGCTCTTGCGCTCGACGCCGGGCGTGGTTTTCGCGGGGCCGCTTTCGGATGCGGACAATCTCGCCCTCGTAGAACCATGGCTTGGCCGCGATGCCGTCATCTCGGCGCTGCCCTTTCCCACATTGATCGATGTGCGTCTCGCGCCCGGCGCGACGCCCGACATCGCGGGGCTCGAAAGGCAACTGAAAGCAGCCTCGCCCCATGCCGTGCTCGACGATCATCGCCGCTGGATCGGCCGGCTGAGGAATACGGCAAACACCGTCGTGCTCAGCGCCTTCGCCATTCTTGCTCTCATTGCGCTCGCAACCGCGGCGACGGTCGCCTTCGCGACCCGCGCAGGCCTGGCAGCACATCGCGAAATTGTGGAACTCCTGCATCTCATGGGCGCGAAGGACCGTTTCATCGCTCGCGCCTTCGAATGGCATTATTTCCTTGCGGCGCTGATCGCCGGGGTCTGCGGCGCAGCCCTCGCCGTGGCGGCCTTTCTCGGCGCCGGCAGCCTCGACCAATTCGGCTTTGCCAGCGTTTCGTTCCTGCCGCCCCTTGGTCTGCCGCTGAGCGAGCTACCTTGGCTGGCCGCGGTTCCCGTGGGAGCCTCGATCATCGCCTGGGCAACGGCCCGCGCCTCGGTCATCGCGGCGCTGCACGAACTCTATTGAGCGCGCTAAGATCGGAATGGGTAGATCGGACGGCGTGATGGCGAAAAAACACCGCGATACGTTTGCAAATGGCTCAAAGCGGTCCCGGCGCCGGTTTCATCTGCTGTTCGCGACGGCGCTGGTCCTGCTCCTCTTGTTCGGAATCGGCTTTGGGGGGTTTCTCGCCAATTTGCCGCCCGCCGCCTCGGGTTCGGCTGCAAAGGCCGACGCCATCATCGCCTTGACCGGCGAAGGCGGCCGGCTCACCCCCGCGGTAACGCTGCTGGAGAAGGGCAGTGGGAAGCGGCTTCTCATCACCGGGGTAAACCGTCAGACGTCCAAGCCTTTCCTGAAAAAGCTCCTTCACGGCGGAGAGTCCTTCGACTGCTGCGCCGATCTCGGGCTGGCGGCATTGGACACACGAGGCAACGCCGAGGAAGCGGCAAGGTGGGTGACCGCGCGCGGCTACCACAGCCTCATCATCGTCACGGCCGATTATCATATGCCGCGCAGCCTGGTGGAGTTCGGCGCGCAGATGCCCGGAGTGCAGCTCATTCCCTATCCCGTGGCCGCCGATAACCCGAGATCCACGAGATGGGAGAGTGCGAGGCGGCTCAGCGGCGAATATGTGAAATATCTCGCAAGCGTCGTTCGCGTCTCGCTGTTCGGTGTCCGGCGCGATGCGTGACGCATGATCCTGTATCTGCGCTCCGCATTGTTCCTCGTCTGGTTCATCGTCGTCTCCGTGATCATGAATGTCGGCGCCTTGCCGCTCCTTCTGCTGCCCTACCGCTTCACGCTGAAAACCGCGGGGCTATGGGCTCGCCTGGTCCTCTTCGGCTTGAGGACCATCGCGGGAATGGGCATCGAGGTGCGCGGAGGCCTGGAAGACCCGCATGTTCTCGTCGCCGCCAAACATTTCAGCATGTGGGAGACGGTCGCCCTGCTCGCTTTGCTGCCGGCACCGGCCATCGTGCTGAAGCGCTCGCTCTTGCGCGTTCCGTTCTATGGCTGGTACTGCCGCAAGATGCGCATGATCGCGATCGATCGCGCGGCGGGGTCAAAGGCCATCCGCCTCATGCACGGTGAGGCCGGCCGCGCCCTGAAGGAAGGCCGGCCTATCGTCATTTTTCCAGAAGGCACCCGCAGGAAACCGGGCGACCCGCCGGACTACAGGCCCGGCGTCGCGGGGCTTTACATGCAGCTTGGCGTCCCCTGCGTGCCGGTCGCGCATAATTCCGGCCTGTTCTGGGACGGCGGCTTCTTCAGAAAGCCCGGTACGGTCATTTTCGAATTTCTTCCTGCCATCCCGCCCGGCCTCTCCCGTCGCGACTTCATGGGTTTGCTGGAATCGCGCATCGAGGAGGCCAGCAACCGCCTGCTCGCCGAAGGAAGACGCGGAACCGGGTTCGCGAAAGAGCCCGAATGGACTATGAATCAGCGGGGATAGGAGAAGCGCCGATGAGCACAGAGGCGACAAGCCGGCACGACGAGCATCGGACTGACCTTTACGGCGTTCGCGGCTGGCTGCTCTTGCTTTGCCTCTACCTGATCATCGTGATGCCGCTGATCGCATTTCTGGGGGCGATCGGCGCGTTGCAGCGTGTGGCGACTGCCCCTGCGCTGAGAGGTGCTTTGCTCACGGAAGTCGTGTTGGAAATCGCGCTCGCAGGTCTCGCTGCCTATGCGGGTTGGGCACTGTACCGGATGCGTCCCAACGCCATAAAAATCGCGAGAGTCTATTTCATCATCATGTTTTGGCTCGCGATCTTGGGATTGGGCATGCTCGTGGCCACGGCGCCCGCCCCCTCCCAGACGCCAGACAATGCGTTGTTCAATACGCTGCGAGCCCCCGCTACGGTTGCGAGCATAAGGCAAGCCATTCTTTCCGCCGTGTGGCTCATTTATCTTCTGCGCTCGAAACGCGTGCGCGCCACTTTTGCCCAGACGTGATCTCTTTCCTTCTTGATCGTGGAGGAGCACCGATGTCGCGGATCTTTTTAGGACCTTTCGTCAGCGCGCTTGCCATTCTTGCATTCACGGTGCCGGCCGCGCGGGCCGACACCATCATCGAGCAAAACGTGGAACAGCGATTCCAGCTCGATTTCCATGTGCCCGATGCGGCGCTGAAGAAGATGCTGCCGGAAGGGTGGGAACCTGTCGTCGCCACCGCGGGAAACGCAAAAGACGCCAATCTGCGCATGATCTTCATCGACCGCGTCGCCATTCTCGGCCCGGACGCCAAGCCACGCGGTTCGACGCAAATGGTCTATCTCGCCATTCCCGTGAAGCAGACGGCAGGGAGCGCAGCGGGGCAGATGATCATCGCCGGTCTCACCAAGGATGCCGCCGACGCGCCCGGCGCTTTCGGCGTCTATCAGCCCGCGAGCACCGCCAAGATGGCTCGGTCGCAGACGGTGTCGGGCGGCGCGATGATTGTGGACGAGGATTGGGATTTTGCCGCCGCGAGCGGCGAACACATGCAGGTCCATGTCAAATATGAGCGGGCGCCCGCGAACAAGGGCGGCGGCGAGGTGAGATTCTTCAATCCCTCCGATCCGCGCAAATATCAAACCTTCGAAACCGAACAGGGCATAGACATCACGCGTAACGTGACGACCAATCCGCCCGACCGCGTGAAGGAGTTCTCCTACAGAGCGGGCGGCGGACGCATCGCAGCTTTGTTCGACGGCACGGAAAAAGTCCTGAGTTGGGATTCCTTCCCCTGGTACAACCGCACTGTCCTCGCGCCCTAGGCGCGCGACGGCTGCACTTTGCGAGCGCCCATCTTGCGGCCCATCACCAAGACGATGATGGCGGAGATCATCATCGCTGTGGCCATCGCCGCCATGGCCGAGGCATACCCGCCGCTCGATTCCTTCAGAACACCCACGCCATACGGCCCGATAAACCGCCCGAGGCTGCCAATGGTGTTGACGAAGCCAATGCCGCCGGCGGCCGCGGTGCCGGCAAGGAAGGTCGAGGGCAGGCTGAAGAACGGCCCGTTATAGGAAAGCGTCCCGACCAGCGCGAGCGCGAGCGACAGCAAGATCAGCAGGTTGGATTGCGCGACCGCCGCCAAAGCCAGCCCGAACGCACCGAGCAGAAGCGGAATCGCCACGTGCCAGATGCGCTCGCCTTTGGCATCGCTGCGCCGAGCCCAGGCGATCATCGCGATCATGCCGGCAATGAAGCAGAGCGCTACGACGAAGCCGTTCGCGAAATTGGAAAAGCCCATGCCCTGAACGATCTGCGGCAGCCACAATTGCACGCCGTAAAGGCCGATCTGATTGCCGAGCAGCACGAGCCCGAGCGCGATGACGCGAGGATCGCGCACGGCCGGCCAGAAGTCGCGATGCTCCGAGGTGTCTTCGGCGGCAAGCCGCGCAACGACCCGCTGTTTCTCCTCGGCCGTGAGCCACGAGGCGTTCGCCGGGCGGTCGGGGAGCAATTTAAGCGCCAAGAAGGCAAAGATGCTGGCCGGCAGGCCTTCCAGGATGAACATCCATTGCCAGCCATGCAGGCCTCCTATGCCGTCCATGCCGAGGATGGAAGTAGAGAGCGGCCCACCAATGATATTGGCCAGCGGGATCGCGGCCATGAAGATGCCGACGAAGCGCCCGCGCCAGGAATGCGGGAACCAATAGGTCATATAGAGCAGCATGCCCGGAAAGAATCCGGCCTCGGCGACGCCGAGAAGAAAGCGCAGCGCATAATAGCTCAGCGGGCCTTGCATGAAGGCGTTGGCCGCCGAGATCACGCCCCAGACGGCGAGGATGATGAACATCCAGCGGCGGGCGCCGATCTTTTCCAGGATCAGATTGGCCGGCACCTGGAAGATGAGATAGCCGAGGAAAAAGATGCCGGCGCCGAAGCCGAACACCGAGGGCGAAAGGCCCAGATCCTTGTTCATGGTGAGCGCCGCGAAACCGACATTCACGCGGTCGATATAGTTCACCACATAGAGCAGCATGATGAAGGGAATCAGTCGCTTCGCACAGCGGGCGAAGATCTGGTCTTCGGTCATGTCTGCTTCTGCTCCTGTTGTACTTCCCGGCCCCGCGATGTACCGCGCCCCCTCGGCCGGGACCCAGCCACGCTAGCATAGTCTGACCTTCGCGCCAGACCGGCATGACCCTCACATCTTCAAGGGCGTGAAGTAGCCGGTGAGCTCAAGATAGCCGCGCCCGCCCTCCACGGTGGCGGCACCCTCCCAATAGACCGGCCCACCGCCCTTTCGGCTGTCGAGCTCCTGATCGTCGAATAGCGGCTTCAGATGAAAGCGCTGCTCGCCGTTCGGCAGGCGCAATGTCAGAGTCTGTTCCACAGGATAATCGGTCCCCGTGCGCGGCGAATGCCAGTGCCGCTCGGTGGCGAAGGTCACATCGCCTGGCGCGAAACGGGTGAGCACGCCCTTGGCATCGCGCCACGTGCCGCCCGCCCATAGGGCGCCACCCTTGGCGTCGCGAATCCGGAACGCCATGACCGCGCCGCCATCGTCGAGATTAAGCCCGACCCAATCCCAACCGACGCCCCGCGGATCGAGATAGGCCGACGACCATTCGCGGTCGAGCCAGGCGCTGCCTTTCACCGGCAAGTTGCGGCCGCTGCGCTGCACGGTGCCCGATACCCGCATATGCGGCATGCTGTAATAATGGCTCGCCTGCGCGCCTTCCGGCCCCTTGCGGCTGTAGCCGTTCTCGCCTTCGAGCAGCACCGGTTGGGTCGGCGTGAAAGCGAGGTCGAGCGCAAATTCCTTGCCGCCCAGCTTGGCGCGGAAAACGTCGTCGGCGCCGCGCTTCAGACTCCAATCGTCGAGCACGACATCGGCGTCGCCCAGCGCCGCTTGCGCGAGTCCAAAGCCGGCACGCGCCGCGCGCTGATCATGCAACAGGCGGCCCAAGGACGGGTCGGACAGGGCGGCATGCGCGAACAGGATCTGCTTGGCTGCAAAGGCGCTGGGATTGTTTTCATCGATCGCAGGTCGCGTGCGGAAGAACGTCACCTGGAAGCCGAGCGGGCGCCCGTCGCCGGTATCGAGCCAGCCGGTGATGTACCACCACTCGGCGCGAAATTCGGGATGCGCGCCATGGTCGGCGGGGAAACTCATCGCCACGCCCGGGCGCACGTCGGGATAATGCGGCAGGAGGGGCCCATCCGCCGCCATGGAGCCGGACGCAATCGCGAGAAGCAGAATCGCGGCAGCAGATAAAATTCTCGCGAATGCCGACGAGACCATTACCAATCCTCCCGCACCGCGCGCACCGCATCGGCGGAGAGCGCACGCCGTCCGGCGAGAAGCGCGGTTCCGGCAGCAGCAAGAATCAGCGTCACGGCGAGAATGGCGAAGAGCGTCAGCGGCAGACGCGTCTCCATGCTCCAGTGGAAGGATTGCGGATTGATCACATCGATCAGCACCCGACTGATGGCGATCCCCAGACAAATGCCGGCGATGACGCCTACCGTGCCCAGCAACGCGCCTTCGGCGGCGAGCATGGCGACGATCTGCCGGCGCAGCACACCGATATGACGCAGCATGCCGAACTCCTTGGTGCGGGCGAGCGTCTGCGCGGAAAAGGTCGCCGCCACTCCGGCGAGCCCGACCAGCATCGCGATCGCTTCCAAGACATAGGTGACGGCGAAACTGCGATCGAAAATCTGCAGCGACAACGCGCGCAGCTGGCGCGACTCGACAAAGGCAACCCGCCCGGCCAGAGAGGTGGGGAGAGCCGCGCGCAAGCCAGCGGTCACGGCGTCCTCATTGGCACCCGGAGCAAGTTCGATCGCCGCATCGCTGCGCAGCGTGTCCCCGGTAACGCGCGTGTAGTCGGCCTCATCCATCGCGATCGCGCCTTGCTGCCGGCCATAATCGCGCCAGATCCCGGCGACGAAAACCCTGTTCGCCTGATTTCCGTTCGTACCGAGGGAAGCATTTACGGCCGGAAGATCGATCCAATCTCCGCGGCCATAGCCGTAAAGCCAGAAGGCGGGTTCGGAGACCCATACCGGCGTGGCACCGTCCGGAACGGGCAAAGAGGGACCGAGCATCGGAAGGCTTTTTGCCGGATCTGCGCGATCGATATGTTGTGCGACCCAGGCGATAGGCGTCTGTTCCGGCGACAGCCGAAGCGGCGTGATTTTGCGGAAATGGATAGCCGCAACGCCCGGCGCCGCCGCCATCTTGCGCTGAATTTCGGGGGCGAAGGCGCTGTTGTCATTGCCTTCCACGCGCAAATACAGATCGGCGGGCAACACCTGCACCAGCCAATCGTCGACCGAACCGCGGAAGCTCGACACCATCACCGCCATGGCGATGGTCAGACTGGTGCTCGCCACGATCCCGCACAGCGCAATGGCCGCTTGCGAGGGAGCGCCCCAGAGATGCTTCGACGCCAGATGGGCCGGAACGGCGAAAGTGAAGCGCTGCAGCGGCGCGAGCAGGATACGCGCCAGCAACGGCATCGCCGCGACGCCGCCCGCCAACAGAAGCGCGATCGACAGATAGCCGAACAACGGCAGCCCGGCGATCGCCGGAAGACGCGCGGCGACCGCACCGGCGAGAAGGAGCGCGAGCGCGATGATCGCGCCGGGAATGGCATTGGCATCGGCCGCATCGCCGGCATCTTTGAGCGCAATGGCGGGCTGGGCCCGCGCCGCATCGCGC
>Ga0193699_10000674_pt1 | contig 14045 bp, 11 predicted proteins | sample L3c2metaG_FD_160095 | JGI IMG/M metagenome (GOLD analysis project Ga0193699, IMG submission 160095) | Soil microbial communities from a riparian zone of the East river system, Colorado, United States - L3c2 | ecosystem: Environmental > Terrestrial > Soil > Riparian zone | place: USA: East... | reverse complement strand
TGCCCTCCCCGCGTTGCGCGACCGGCTTGCCCCCGGCGGAGTGCTGGCCGTGCTGGCCTATCACTCGGGCGAGGATCGCCTGGTGAAGCACGCCTTCCGCGCCTGGAGCGAAGACTGCGTGTGCCCGCCGAAGCATCCGATGTGCACCTGCGGTGGCGGTCACGCCCTCGGGACGGTGCTCACGAAGCGCGCGATCGTCGCGTCGCCGGAGGAAGTGGTCGGCAACCCGCGCGCTCGCAGCGCCAAGCTCCGGGCATGGCGAAGGGCCGAGTAGCGGGGCGGGGAAGCGGACGACTTCGCTTCGTTCTGCTGCTCCTCGGTTTCCTCGTCATCGCCATGGGCGTCATTCTGCGGCGCAGCTTCGGCATCGCGGCGGCGCGTGAGCTCCAGGACCTGGAGACGCGACGCGCGGCACTGGTGGCCGAGCGGCTGCGGCTCGAGGGCGAGGTCCGCGCCGCGTCGAGCCGTGCCACTCTCCAGCCTATCGCCGAACAGCGGCTCCAGATGCACGTCCCGCCCGACAGTCAGGTGATCATTCTCCCCCGCGCCTCGAATGAAAGGCCCTAGCCGCGTCGGCCTCGTGAATCTCGGCCTCGCGCTCTTTGCCCTCGCCATCGTGGGCAAGGCCGCGAAGGTGCAGCTCTGGCAGGGGCGAGCCTGGGCGGCGAGCGCGCAGCGGCAGCAGAGCACCGAGCGCGTCATCCCCGCGCCGCGCGGCGAGATCCTCGACGCCGCGGGCGAGACGCTGGCGCAGAGCCGCGAGACGGTGAAGCTGGACGTGGCGCCGCCGGAGGTGAAGAACCGTCGTGCGCTGCGCGAGGCACTGATCGCGGCGGGCGTACCCACACCGATGGTCCTGCGGGCGGTGGACCCGTCCCGAAAGTGGGTCGAGCTGCCCGGCCGCTACGTGGCCTCGCACGTGGCGCGCATCTCGGCCATGCGCGGTGTGTACACGACGCCGATCATCGAGCGCGCCTATGCCTCGAGCGAGGGACTGCGGCGCATCATCGGACGCGTGGATGCCGACGGCGACCCCGTGGACGGTGTGGAGCTCGCGCTCGACGCGGTCCTGCGGGGACAGCCCGGATCGGCGACGGTGATGCGCGACGGCCGCGGACGGAAGTTCGAGTCGCCGACGGCGCCGGGCACGGCGCCGGTGATCGGCCAGACGGTGATGCTCACGATCAACCACGAGCTCCAGGAGATCGCCGAGCGCGCGCTCGCCGACGCGGTGGCGAAGATGAGCGCCGAGGGAGGCGACGTCGTGGTGCTCGACCCCGCCGACGGCGCCATCCTCGCCATGGCGAGCCAGCGCCAGGACCCGCGCGCCACCGCCTCCACCGCGCTCACGGAACCCTACGAGCCCGGCTCGACGCTGAAGCCGTTCATCGCCGCCGTACTGCTCGACAAGGGTCGGGCTCGCGAGACGGACGTCGTGAGCACGTTCGATGGGCGGCTGACGATCAACGGCCGCACGATCAACGACGAGCACCGCGCCGCGCGCCTCACGCTCGCGGAGGTCATCCGCTGGTCGAGCAACGTGGGGATCGTGCAGTTCGCCGAACGACTCTCGCCGCGCGAGGAATACGAGGCGCTGCGCGACTTCGGCTTCGGCACGGCCACCGGCGTGCCGTATCCGGTGGAGGCCTCGGGCACGCTGCGCGAGCCGCTGCGGTGGTCGAGGCAGTCGGCGAACTCGCTGGCGATGGGCTATGAGATCGCCGTCACGCCGCTGCAGCTGGCCGCGGCCTACGTGGCGCTGGCGAACGACGGCGAGCTGCTCGAGCCGGCGTTGGTGCGCGAGGTGCGCGCGCCGGATGGCCGGGTGCTGTTCAGGCACGAGCGGCGGGTCGTGCGGCAGGTCGTCTCTCCGGCCGTGGCGCGCCGTGTGCGTACCATGCTGCTCGGCGTCGTCGAGGGTGGCACCGCGGTCAAGGCCGATCTGGGGAGCTTCTCCCTGGCCGGCAAGACGGGGACGGCACGCCGCACCGTGCAGGGCCGCTACGCGCTGGGGCAGCACATCCCCACATTCGTCGGGCTCTTTCCCGCCGAGCACCCTCAGTTCGTCATCCTCGTGAAGATCGACAATCCACGCGGCGCCTACGTCGGGGGGCTCACGGCGGCGCCTGTCACCAAGGCGGTGCTCGAAGCGGCGCTCGCGTCGCGCAACGCGGCGCTGGATCGCGGCACGCTGGCCGCGACGCGCCGCGAGCGGCCGCTCGACGCCGAGGGCACGGCGCGCCGCGACGCCGCGGCGTCGCAGGTGGTCCGCGACAGCACCACCGCCAGCCAGTTCGTGGAAGACGATGCGGTCGGCTCGACACCCTTCGTCGCGCTGCTCCCGTCACCGCCGCCGCCGCGCCTCACGGCCATGCCGCCGCGCGCCGTGCCGGACGTGCGTGGCTTGCCCACGAGGCAGGCGGCGCACGCGCTGCACGTGGCCGGCTTTCGCGTGCAGCTCGTGACCGGGCCGTTCGGCACGACGAGCCCGTCGGCCGGAAGCCTGGCGGCGGCAGGATCGATCGTGCGACTGGCCACGCAATGAGTCGCGTCGCCCTGTCCGTCATCGTCGACGCGCTGAGCGAGGCCGACCTGCTCGACGTCGTGCGTGGCGAGCTCCCGCGCGAGGTGACGGCGATCTCCGACGACAGCCGCGCACTGCGCGCCGGCTCGCTCTTCCTGGCCGTGCGTGGCGCGGAGCGCGACGGACACGATTATCTCGACGCGGCGGCGAGCGCGGGGGCGGTGGCCGCGCTCGTCGCGGACCCGTTGCGCACCCCGCTGCCGGCGATCGTCGTGAAGGACACGCGCCGCGCCGCCGCCGTGGCCGCAGCGGCCTTTCACGGCTTCCCCGCCCGTCAGCTCCGGCTCGTCGGCGTCACCGGGACCAACGGCAAGACCACGACGGTCGGAATGCTCCGCCACCTGCTCGACGCGCCCTCGGCGCGCGCCGCGTCGATCGGGACCCTCGGCGTCCTCGTCGGATCGGAAGGCGCCCTCATCGAGGGAGGCAGCGGCCTCACCACGCCCGGTCCGGCCGAGCTGCAACGCGTGCTGCGCGTCCTGCACGACCAGGGAGTGCGCACCGTGGTGATGGAGACGTCCTCGCACGCCCTGCATCAGAAGCGTCTCGAGGGGCTGCGCTTCGACGCCGGCGTCTTCACGAACCTCACGCGCGACCATCTCGACTACCATGTCACGATGGAAGCGTATCTCGCCGCGAAGGCGCTGCTCGCGTCCCAACTCGCGCCGTACGGCACCGCTGTCGTGAACGCCGACGATGTCGCCTGGTCGGCGCTGCCGACGCCCTCGCGCACCGTGCGCTTCGGGTTGCACGCCCCCGCCGACGTGACGGCGGCCGACGTGCGCTACACTCCACGCGGCAGCGACTGGATGTTCGTTGCGGCGGGGGAGCGGCACCAGGTCAACCTCCCGCTCATCGGAGACTTCAACGTCGCCAACGCCCTCGCGGCGGGAGCGGCGGCGTGGTCGCTGCGCATGCCCGCCGCCGAGGTGGCGGCCCGGCTCACCACGATGCCGCAGGTGCCCGGCCGCCTGGAGCTCGTGAACGCGTCGCCCACCGTACTGCGCGACTACGCGCACACCCCCGATGCCCTGGAGCGCGCGCTCGCTGCCGTGCGTCCCTTCACGACCGGCTCGCTCGTCGTGGTGTTCGGCTGTGGCGGCGACCGCGACCGCGGGAAGCGGCCGGAGATGGGGCGCATCGCCGAGGCGGGCGCCGACCGCGTCATCGTGACGAGCGACAACCCGCGCACGGAGGATCCCGAACGGATCCTCGACGACATCGAGGCGGGGATGACTGGGGGACGCCACGAGCGCATCGAGGACCGCCGCGAGGCCATTTTCCACGCCATCGACGGCGCGAGGCCCGGCGATGTGATCCTGCTCGCAGGCAAGGGGCACGAGACGTATCAGATTCGCGGGACCGTGAAGCTTCCATTCGACGAGCGCGCGATCGTGCGCGAGATCACTGCCGACGGAGTGACCTGATGGCCGACGTCTCCACCCCGCTGGCCAGCGCGCTCGCGCAGCCGCCATTCTGGACTCTCGACCGGATCGCCCACGCGCTCGGCAGCGGGCCGCACGGCGCCACGAAGCTGACGCGCATTTCCACCGACACGCGCCACGTCGGGCCAGGTGACGCCTTTCTCGCGCTCAAGGGCGAGACTTTCGACGCGCACGATTTCCTGGCCGAGGCGGTGAAGAAAGGGGCGACGGCGCTGATCGTGCACGACGCGACGCGGGCCGCGGGCTTGAACGTGCCGGTGTACGAGACCTCCGATACCCTGAAGGCGCTCGGCGCGCTGGCGCGCTATCGACGGCGGGCGTGGGGCAAGCCGGTGGTCGGCGTCGTCGGCACCAATGGCAAGACGAGCACGAAGGAGCTGCTCCGCGCGGCCCTCGGCGGGACGATGCGCGTGCACGCGACCGTCGGCAACTACAACAACCTCGTCGGCGTCCCGCTCACGCTGTTCGCCCTGCCGGACGATGCCGACATCGCCGTGATCGAGATGGGGACGAACCAGCCGGGCGAGGTCGCGGCGCTGCGCGCGATCGTCGAGCCGGACGTCGTCGTCGTGACGTCGGTCGCCGAGGAGCATCTCGAGGGGCTCGGCGATCTCGAGGGCGTGCTCCGGGAGGAGGTCTCGGCGTGCGACGGCGTGGGGCTGGCGGTCGTGCCGGCGTCGCAGCCGGAGATCGCTGTGGCGGCGCTCACGCGGGCGCAGCGCGTTCTCAGCGCGGGGCTGGACTCGGGCGATCTGCGTCCGGACGCGTGGGGCGTGGAGAGCGATGGTCGTGGCTGGGTCGAGCTGGAGGGGGTGCGCGTGCTGGTGCCCCTTCGCGGCGTCCACAACCTGCGCAATGCAATGCTGGCGCTGGCCGTGGCGCGCGAGGCCGGCGTCCCGGTGCAGGCCGCCGCGCAGTCGATCGCCGTGATGCCCGCTCCGCCGATGCGCGTGAACTTCGAGCTCGTCGGCGCCGCGACGATCATCAACGACGCCTACAACTCGAACCCCGGCTCGGCCCGCGTCGCGCTCCAGCTGCTGGAGCATGCGGGTGTCGGTCGCCAGCGCGTCGCGGTGCTCGGCACCATGCTCGAGCTCGGCGCTCAGGCGGACCAGCTGCACGACGACGTCGCGCGTGGCGCGCTGGCCTCGCCGATCGAGATCGTCGTCGGCGTCGGCGCCTATGCCGACGCGCTGGCGCGGATCGCACCCGGCGATCCGCGCGTCGCATCGGGCACCGATCCCGAGTCGGCGTGGAACGCCGTGCGTTCGCGCCTCGCTCCGGACGCGGTTATTCTGCTCAAGGGCTCGCGCGGAGTTCGACTCGAGCGCCTCATTCCCGTCATCACGGAGTGGGCGTCGGCCCCCCGCTGACCGTCGCTCCCCGGCTCGATCACGCTTTCCGCCCGGTACTCTTGCTCTACTACCTGTTCCTTCCGCTCATCCCGTCGTTCCATTTTCTGAACGTCTTCACCTACATCACCTTCCGCGCGGCGGGCGCGGTGGTGACGGCGATCCTGCTCAGCTTCATCATCGGACCGACCATCCTGCGCCGCCTGAACGCGGCGGCGAACTACCAGGTGGTGCGCGAAGGGACGCCCGACTCGCATGCGGTGAAGGGAAAGACGCCGACGATGGGCGGGCTGATCTTCCTCATTTCGGCGCTCATCTCGACCCTGCTCTGGGCTCGCGTGTTCAGCCACTACGTCCTGATCGCCATTGGCGTCACGGCGTGGATGGGCGCGATCGGCCTGATCGACGACATGCTGAAGCTCAAGCAGAAGCGGCTCGGTCTGAAGAACGAGGGGCTCGTCGAGCGCAACAAGCTGTTCGGCCAGGTGTTCATCGGACTGGTACTGGGCACGTACCTCTGGCTCGCGCCTCTCTCGCCGGGCCTTCCGGGGGCGTCCACGACGCTTCCCTTCTACAAGTACGTGCTCCTGGTGCCGACGTTCCCTATCCTCTACGTCCTGTTCGTGACGTTCATCCTCACGGGCGTCAGCAATGCCGTCAACCTCACGGACGGCCTCGACGGACTCGCCGCGGGCCTGTGCGCGGTCGCGTTCGCCGTGATGGCCATCTTCGCCTACCTCATCGGCCGCGTCGACGCGAGCGCCTACCTCGGCATCTTCTATCTCCAGCACGCGGGGGAGCTGACGATCTTCTGCTCGGCGATGTTCGGCGCGCTGATCGGCTTCCTCTGGTACAACACCTATCCGGCCCAGGTCTTCATGGGCGACACCGGCTCGCTCGCGCTCGGCGGGGCGCTCGGCGCGGTGGCGATCATGCTGAAGTCCGAGTTCCTGCTGATCTTCGTCGGGGTCGTGTTCATCGCCGAGACGATGTCGGTGCTGATCCAGCGCTTCGTGTTCAAGTATCATCGGCGTCGGTACGGATTGGAGTACGCACAGCAGCATCGCGTCTTCCTGCGGGCGCCGCTCCATCATCACTTCGAGGTGAAGGGCTGGAGCGAGCAGCAGGTGGTGGTGCGCTTCTGGATCATCGGAATCATCGGCGCGTTCCTCGCGCTCAGCACCCTGAAGCTCCGCTAGCATGCCCGTCCGCTCGCTCACCGAAGCGCTGCCGGCCGCGTGGACACGCGGCGAGATCAGCGTGCTGGGGCTCGCACGCAGCGGACGCGCCGCTGCGGAGCTGCTGCGCCGCGCCGGAGCGGACGTCTACGCGAGCGACGCCGGCACCGGCGACGCCATCGCCCACGCCGCCGCGGCGCTCGAGACGCTCGGCGTCGCGGTGCAGCAGGGGGGGCACGACCTTGCGCGCATCGCGAGGAGCGCGCTCGTCGTCGCCAGCCCGGGCATTCCACCCGAGGCACCGCCGCTCCGCGCGGCGCGCGACGCCGGCGTGCCGATCGTCGGCGAGCTGGAGGTGGCGCTGCACTTCCTGCCGCATCAGCGCTACGTCGCCATCACCGGCACCAACGGCAAGACGACGACGACGGCGATCGCCCACCGGCTGCTCGAGGGACTGGGCTACGACGCCGTGGCGGCGGGGAACATCGGGACCCCGCTCGCCGAGGTGGCGCTGCGCGACAAGCAGCCCGACTGGATCGCGCTCGAGACGTCGTCGTTCCAGCTGCACGACGCGCCGTCCATCGCGCCGACGGTCGGCATCATCACGAACCTGTCGGCGAACCATCTCGACCGCTACGCCGACGTCGGCGGGTACTTCGGCGACAAGGCGCAGCTCTTCCGCAACGCGAACGACCGTTCCGTGTGGGTGAGCAACGCCGACGATGCGGAGGTACAGACGATGGTGCGCGGCGTGCGCGGGACGCATCTGCGCTTCACGACCGGTCCGGGCGCCGCCGATGGCTACTTCGACCGATCGCGGGTGCAGCTCGTCGTGCTCGGGGCGCCGCTGATCGACCGGAACGATCTCGTGCTCCTCGGCGATCATAACGTCGCGAACGCGCTCGCGGCGTCGCTGGCCGTCATGGGCGCCGACGAGGCCCATCGTACCGACGACGCGCGCGCGCGAGTGGCCGACGCGCTGCGCCGGTTCCGCGCGCTGGAGCATCGCATCGAACCGGCCGGGCGCTACGGCGACGTGGAGTGGATCAACGATTCGAAGTCGACGAACGTCGCGTCGACGCTCGTGGCGCTGAAGGGGATGCAGCGCCCCACCGTGCTGCTGCTCGGCGGGCGGCACAAGGGCGAGCCCTATGGCGCGTTGGCCGACGAGCTGCGCCGCACGGTGAAGCTCGTCGTGGCGTATGGCGAGGCGGCGCCGCTCGTCGAGCAGGACCTGACCGGTGTGGTGCCAGTCGCGCGGCTCGGCGCGTCGTTCGACGAGGTGCTGAAGCGTGCGCGCGCCGCGGCCGCGCCCGGAGACGCGGTGCTCCTGTCGCCCGCCTGCTCGAGCTACGACATGTTCGACAACTACGAGGAGCGCGGCCGCACCTTCAAGCGCATCGCCGCCGAGCTGGGAGCCGAACGCTAGTGGCCACCGCGGCGAGCGCACGGGAGCGTCCGCACGCGGTGGCGCAGATGCGGGAGCGCTGGCGCATGGGGAGCGAAGCGCGCGGTCTCATTCTCGTCACCGCCGTGCTGCTGGCGTTCGGCCTGGCCGTCCTGTACAGCGCCAGCGCGATCGTCGCGATGCAGGAGGGACGCAACAGCTGGTACTACATCGCGCGGCAGGCCACCGGCGTGCTCGCCGGCGTCATCGCCTTCGCCCTGGCGGCCAAGCTGCCGGCGGAGAAATGGCAGGAGTGGGCGTGGCCGGTGATGTACCTCGCCATCGCGGCGCTCTTCCTCTGTCTCGTCCTGCCCGAGCGCATCGCCCCGCGCATCAACGGCTCGAAGCGTTTTCTGTTCGGCAGCTCGTTCCAGCCGTCGGAGTTCGGCAAGCTCGCCGTCGTCGTCTGGACGTCGATGCTCATCGTCAAGAAGGGGCCGCAGCTCCGGCGCCTGACCAAGGGCGTGCTGCCGTTCTTCGTCGTCGTCGGACTGTGCGACATCCTGGCCGCCCTGGAGCCCGACCTGTCGGTGGCGATGCTGTACACCCTGCTGCTCGCCGTGCTGCTCTTCGTCGGCGGCGTGCGCATCGCCCACTTCGTGTTCATCGGCGCGCTGGCCATCCCGGTGCTCTGGCAGCAGATCGAGCAGGCACAGTACGCCGTGCTGCGGCTCACGTCGTTCCTCGATCCCGGCCGCGCGCCGGCGCAGGTGAGCTACCAGCTCAACCAGTCGCTCATCGCCGTCGGTTCCGGCGGCGCCATTGGCCAGGGATTCGGGCAGGGGCGGCAGCAGTATGGCTTCCTGCCGTTCCCGTACAGCGACTTCATCGCCAGCAACATCGGTGAGGAATGGGGCTTCATCGGGCTCACGGCCGTGACGGTGGCGTTCGCCGCGTACGCCCTGTTCGGCTTTCGCATCGCCCGCCGGGCGCGCAGTCCCTTTCTCCAGCTGGTGGCGGTTGGACTGACGTTCGTCACCGTGCTCACGGCGTACCTGCACATCGGCGTCGTGGTCGGGCTCTTGCCTACCACTGGGCTGACCCTCCCATTCGTCTCCTATGGCCGCTCCAACATCGTGCTCACGATGTTCTTCACGGGCATCCTCGTGAACATCGGCAGCACCCGCGAACGCGTCATCGGCGGCGGAGCTACCGATCCCGTGTCACTTGGAGGACCGCCCGGTGGCAGATAGGACGGCAACCAGGACGCCAGATGAGACGGCGGACAGTACGACGGTCCTCTTCGCGGGCGGCGGCACGGGCGGGCATCTCTATCCCGGGCTGGCCATCGCACGCACGCTCGTGCGGCTCGACCCCGGCGTGCAGCCGGTGTTCGTCGGCGCGCTACGCGGCATCGAGAGGTCGGTGCTGCCGGGGACCGAGTTCCCTCACCTGCTGCTCGATCTCCACCCGCTGTATCGCACGAAGCCCTGGCAGAACTGGCGCACGATTCTCGGCGCCGTCGGCGCGTGGCGCCGGTTGGGCGCCCTCGCGCGGGAGAAGCAGCCGAAGCTGGTCGTCGGCACCGGTGGCTACGCCGCCGGCGTCGCGCTGGCGTATGCCGCGATGCACGGCATCCCGATCGTGCAGCAGGCCGGCGACAGCTATCCCGGTCTCACGGCGCGCGCCTTCCGCCGATGGACGCAGGAGTACTATCTCGCCTTTCCGGAGGCGGCGCGCGTCATCGGCGGCGACTCGGCGCAGCATGTGGACACCGGCGCACCGATCGAGCCGCCCCCACGGCCGCGTCCCGATCGCGCCGCGTCACGCCGCGCGTGGGGCTTCCCCGCCCAGGACGGGCCCGTGCTGTTGATCTACGGCGGGAGCCAGGGCTCGCGGGCGATCAACGTCGTGGTCGCGGAGTGGGTGAAGCGCGGCCTGCCCGACGATCTCTACCTGATCTGGATGACGGGGAAGGCGAGCTACGCCGAGTTCGCGGCGCTCGACGGTCCGCGCGTGAAGGTCCGCGACTATCTCTCGCCGATCGCCGACGCGTACGCCGCCACCGACCTGGCGCTCGTGCGCGCCGGGGCGATGACGACGGCCGAGCTGTTCGCGTGGGGGATTCCGGCCGTGCTCGTGCCACTGCCCACGGCGGCGGCCGACCACCAGTCGGTGAATGCGAGGACGCTGGAGGGCGCCGGTGCGGCGATCAATCTCCCGCAGGCCGAGCTGACCGTCGATCGCCTCGACGCGACGCTGCGCTCACTCATCGGCGACCCGCCCGCCATGCAACGTCTCGCGCAGGGCGCGCGTGCGCGAGCGCGCCCCGATGCCGCGGAGACGATCGCCAGACGGATCTTGGTCCTGCTCTCGCGCGACAAGGTGTAGGTGCGGTTAGAGCTGTTCCCGACTGCCCTGGGTACTTGGTACGAGGTACTCCGTCCTTCGTGCGGCTGATTCGGCGCACACCACGAACGCGAACGACGGCTCACGCCGAACATGGGGTACGCGGTACCAGAGTACTTCGTACCAAGTACCGAGTACCGCCATGTCGAGATTCGCGGCTGGTATGAGTGCCAGGCGCTGTCGTATATTCATCCCCGATGCCGTCCCTCCTCGACCCCGCCGACTCGCGACCCATCCACTTCGTCGGCATCGCCGGCGCAGGGATGAGCGCCCTCGCCGAGCTGTTCAGCCTCCGTGGCGTCCTCGTCACCGGTTGCGACCAGCACCCCGAGAACGCCACCGATCTGCTGCGGCTCGGGATCGCGGTGCAGGGTGGGCATTCGCCGGACCACGTGCGCGGCGCGCGCGCGCTCGTCGTCACGTCGGCGATGCCCAAGGACCACCCCGAGCTGGCGCACGCGCGCGAGCTCGGCATCCCGGTCATCCGCCGTGCCGAAGCACTCGGTGAGGTCACCGCGGGCACCATGCTCGTCGGCGTGGCGGGCACGCACGGCAAGTCCACGACGACGGTGCTGACAACCGAAGTGCTGGCGGCCGCCGGCTTCGAGCCCACCGGGTATGTCGGCGCCCGCGTCACGTCATGGGGCGGCAACGTGCGCGCCGGGGGCGGCGAGCACTTCGTCGTCGAGGCGGACGAGTACGACCGGTCCTTCCTCGCGCTCGCGCCGACCGTGGCCGTGGTGACGAATCTCGAGGCGGACCACATGGACATCTACGCCGGCATGGATGACTTGCGCCGCACTTTCGCGACGTACGTACGCGGCGCGCGGTACGTCGTGCTCTGCGCCGACGACCCTGAAGCGAATCGGATCCCGACTCCGTCGACGGCCGAGGTCATCCGCTACGGCCTCACCTCGCCCGATGCGCGGTTGCACGCCACCGCGCTGCGGCGCGAAGGGCTGGGGACGCGCTTCACCGTCGTCTACGATGGCAAGCCGGTGGGCGAGGTCGCGCTTGCGGTGCCGGGCGAGCACAACGTGCGCAATGCGCTCGCCGCGCTGGCCGTCGGGCTCGGGCTCGGGGCCACCGTGCCGCAGATGGCGCCCGGCATCGCCGCGTTCAAGGGCGTCGAGCGCCGCTTCCAGCTCCTGGGCGAAGTGGCGGGCGCGCTCATCGTGGACGACTACGCGCACCATCCCACCGAGGTGCAGGCGACGATCCAGGCCGCCCGGGCCGCCGCGCCGGAGCGGCGGCTGGTCGTCGCCTTCCAGCCGCATCTGTTCTCCCGCACGCGCGATCTCGCGCGCGAGTTCGCCGACGCGCTGGTGGCGGCGGACGTCGTCTATCTACTCGACGTCTATCCCTCGCGCGAGCAGCCGATGCCCGGCGTGACGAGCGATCTGATCGCCGCGGTCATGCGCGAGCGCGGACGTCCGCCCGCGTGGCAGGGCTCGCGCGGCGCGCTCGCCGATGCCCTGGCCGGCACCGTGCGCGCGGGCGATCTCGTCATCACCATGGGCGCCGGCGACGTCACGCGCTGCGGCGCCGAGCTGCTCAGCTCATTGGGGGCGGCCGCGGCATGAGCGACGTCAGCGACGCGCTCCCGACCCGGACGGGCGGAGCCAGCCGCGTTCCGCGCTGGCGACTCGCCGCTGGCGCCCTCGTCGTCGTCGCCCTGCTCGCCAGCCCGTTGTGGGGACCGCGCGTGCTCGCCAAGCTCGACTTCTTCCGTGTCCGCAAGATCGAGGTGCTCGGCCTGCGCTATACCCCGCCCGGCGAGGTGCTCGACCGCCTGCGCGTCGATACGACGCGCAGCGTCTGGGAGCCGTTGGAGCCGCTCATGGCCCGCGTGGCGGCGCACCCGCAGGTCGCGAGCGTCGTGGTGACACGCAAGCTACCGGGAACCCTCGTCGTCGACGTCACGGAGCGGCGCCCCGTCGCCCTCGTGCCCACGGGCGCGACGTTGCGCGCCGTGGACGAGCGCGGAGTGCTCCTGCCGCTCGACCCGAGCCGCACGCCGGTGGACGCGCCCATCGTGACCGCCGCGCCGCGCGAGACGGGAGTGTATCATTTACTGGGAGCGATGCAGCGGGAGGCGCCCCGCCTCTACGCGCGCGTCAGCTCCATCCGGTCGACGGGGGGCGGCGAGCTCCTCTTCCAGTTGGCCGGCCTGCCCGTGCGCACCATGACGAGTGTGACGCTTGCGCGTCTTGGGGACATCGAACCCGTCGAGCGCGATCTCGCGCGGCGCCAGCTGCGCGCCGCCGAGCTCGATCTCCGTTATAGAGACCAAGTGATCGCCAGACTGCCATGAACTCCGACCGCCTCGTCGCCGGACTGGACATCGGCTCGGCCAAGACGACCGCCATCATTGCCGAGGTCGTCGGGGAGATGAAGCATCCCACGATCAAGGTGCTCGGCGTGGGGCAGGCCCGCACCACCGGGATGCGACGCGGCGTCGTGTCTGACATCGAGGAGACGACGCGCTCGATCCGCAAGGCGCTCCAGGATGCCGAGCGGATGGCGGGCGCGCAGATCACCGACGTGTACGCCGGCATCGCCGGCGAGCACGTGCGGGCGATGACCTCCAAGGGGATCGTCGCCGTCGCGAACGACGAGATCGCGAAGTCCGACGTCGATCGGGCGAACGAGGTGGCGCGTGCCCAGGCCATCCCGCAGGACCGTGAGCTGCTGCACGCGATCCCCCAGGAGTACGCCGTCGACAAGGACACCGGCATTCGCGACCCCATCGGCATGAGCGGGACGCGGCTCGAGACGGAGATGTACCTCGTCACGATCGGCTCGTCGCCGGCGATCAACCTGCGGAAGAGCGTGGAGCGCGCCGGCTACAAGGTGCGCGAGCTGGTGCTGGAGCCCCTCGCCAGCGCGCTGGCTGTGCTCACGGAGGACGAGAAGGAGCTCGGCGTCGCGCTGGTGGAGATGGGCGCCGGCACCACCGACCTCGCGATCTTTCACGAGGGGAAGATCCGCCACCTGGGTACGATCGCCTTCGGCGGCAACAACGTGACGAGCGACATCGTGCACGGCCTCGGCGTCACCCAGGCCGACGCCGAGCGCCTCAAGGAGCGGCACGGGTGCGCGTACGAGGCGCTCGTGGACCCCAGCGAGATCATCCAGCTCCCGAGCACGGTGGCGCAGGGCGACCGCCAGATCCCGCGCGAGCTGCTGGCCCACATCATCCACCAGCGAATGGACGAGATCTTCGACCTCGTCCAGCGCGAGGTGGCGACGGCCGGCTACGCCGGCAAGCTGGCGGCCGGTCTCGTGATCACGGGCGGCGCCGCGGCGATGCAGGGCGCCGCTGAGCTGGCGAGCGACGTCTTCGGGACCGGCGTGCGAGTCGGGACACCGTCCGAGCAGGTTGGGGGGCTCAGCGATTCGGTGGACGCGTCGCGCTTCGCGACGGTGGTGGGGCTCGCCCAATACGGCGCCCACCGGATGGCCCTCGGCGGCGCAACGGCCTCGGCCAAGCGTCTCAAGCTGCCCTCCGGCGGCGGCATGGACAAGCTTGGCGAGCGGATCAAATTCTGGCTCCAGGATTTCTTCTAGCCGCAAGCGGATCCCTAGGTTTGTCGTCCTGAACGCAGCGAAGGATCTGCACCTGTGTTGGTGGTGCAGGTCCTTCGCTGCGCTCAGGACGACAAATCGTGACGGTTCACGGTTCACCGT
>Ga0193699_10000673_pt1 | contig 14046 bp, 12 predicted proteins | sample L3c2metaG_FD_160095 | JGI IMG/M metagenome (GOLD analysis project Ga0193699, IMG submission 160095) | Soil microbial communities from a riparian zone of the East river system, Colorado, United States - L3c2 | ecosystem: Environmental > Terrestrial > Soil > Riparian zone | place: USA: East... | reverse complement strand
GGAGAACTGGGCGAAGCTGCCGCCGGGCTGGAACCTGACCGACGTCGCCTCGGTCGCGGTCGACAGCAACGACCGCATCTACGTCTTCAATCGCGGTGCCCATCCGATGGTGGTGCTCGACCGCGAAGGGAATTTCATCACGAGCTGGGGCGAAGGCCTGTTCAACCGCGCGCACGGGCTGCACATCGACGCCGACGACAATCTCTATTGCACCGATGACGGCGACCATACCGTGCGCAAATGCTCTGTTAGCGGCAAGGTGCTGCTGACCATCGGCATCCCCAACAAGCCGGCGCCGTTCATGAGCGGCGAGCCGTTCCACCGCTGCACCCACACCGCGCTATCGCCGAAGGGCGAGATTTACGTCTCGGACGGCTACGGCAATGCCTGCGTCCACAAATACACGCCCGACGGAAAATTGATAAAGACCTGGGGCGAGCCCGGCACCGACCCCGGCCAGTTCAACATCGTTCACAACATCGTCACCGATGCCGACGGCTGGGTCTATGTCGCCGACCGCGAGAACCACCGCGTCCAGGTGTTCGACGGGCAACGGCAAATACGAGACGCAGTGGAACAATTTGCACCGGCCCTGCGCGCTCTGCGCTTGCGGCAGCGGCAAGTCACCCAATTTTATTATCGGCGAACTCGGCCCGGGCCTGGCGGTGAACCGAAAAGTGCCGAATTTGGGGCCGCGCCTCTCCATCGTCGATTCCAAGGGCAAGCGTATCGGGCGTCTCGGCGGCGAAAATGGTCCCGGCCTCGAGACCGGAAAATTCCTGGCACCGCACGGCATCGCGCTGGATTCCAAAGGCGACATCTATATCGGCGAAGTCGGCGTCACCGACTGGAAGACCAGCTTTCCCGACACGCCGATGCCGCCGGAAGTCGGCGTGGTCCGCTGTCTGCAGAAGCTGGAGAAGATTTAGCGTGTCACTCCGCCGTCATTCCGAGGAGCGATAGCGACGAAGCAATCCATACTACTTCCTTTGTTTCGCTGGATTGTTTCGCTGGCGCTCGCAATGACGTTGAAAGTGCGGCGCGATAGCAAAGCAAAGTTCATTCCGCCTTGATATTGGCCGCCTTGATGATCGGCCACCAGCGCTCCGCCTCCGCCTTCTGATAGGCGCGCAGGGCCTCGGGCGACTGCTGGACCAGCGGCGTGATCCCGATGCCAAGCTCGTCGAAACGCTTTCGCACCGGGGGATCGGCCAGCACCTGCACCATGCTGGCATTGAGCTTGGCGACAACATCCTTCGGCGTGTCCTTCGGCACCCACAGCCCATACCAGAGCGAGGCGAAGAAGCCGGGCAGTCCCGCCTCCTCGGCGGTGGGAATATCCGGTGACGACGGCAGCCGCGTCCTGCCGGTGATCGCATAGGGCTTGACGCTGCCGGCGCCGAGCAGTGATTTGAACGACGACGGCTCGATCATGAAATCGATCTGCTCGGCCAAAAGGTCCTGCATGGCCGGCGCGTTGCCGCGATAGGGCACGAACTGAAATTTGGTTCCGGTCTCCTTCTGAAAGGAAATGCCGGTGAGATGACCGGTGGCGCCGACGCCGGCGATGCCGACCGACGCCTTGTCGGGATTGGCCTTGAGATACGCAATCAGCCCCTTGAGATCGTCGGCCGGCAGGCTCTTCTTGCCGACGATCAGCAGCGGTTCGGATCCGATCTGGATCACCGGCTCCAGGTCCTTCAGCAGGTCGAACTGCAGGGCGTAAAGCCCGCCGGTCAGCATATGGGTGGTCGAGGTGCCGATGCTCAGCGTGTAGCCGTCGGCGGGTGAACGGACGGCACGGCCGACCCCGAGGCTGCCGGCGGCGCCCGCAACGTTCTCGATGATGACGGGCTGGCCGAGAATGGCCCGCATCCGCTCGCCCAGGAATCGCGCCAGCGTGTCGGTGGCGCCGCCGGCGGGGAACGGCACGATCATGGTGACCGGACGCGCCGGATAGTTTTGGGCGGCGGCGATGCCGAGCCATCCCAGAGTGAGCAGAATCGCACCCATTACCGTCGGCAGTCTGCGCATGTGGTTCCTCCGGTGGCGATTGCTCACCGCATGTTTAGCGCATTTTCGGATTTCGTAGGGTGCGCTCGCTTCGCTCGGTCCACCTACGGATTGCCGACTAGATATCGCCAACGGCTTCGCGCCGCCGTTGTTCGGATTCCTCGGCATAGCGCCGCATCGCGTGGGCTTCGGTGAGAGTTCCAACCGGCCGGTGCTCGCCGTCGGTTTCGACCACCGCCAGCGACTCGGCTTCGGCGGCGTCAAAAACGGCGATGGCCTGCTGGATGTTCATGGCGGGATGCAGCACGACGTCACGATGATGAAGGATCGTGACCACTGCGTCCGCCTGATCGATATCCGGGGCGTGCGCATCGGCCACCAGCGCCAGCCCGACATAGCGGCCGCCACCGTCGACCGCCACCACCTGGGTCTTCGATCCCAGCGGAAACTTGCCGCGGAATTCTTCGATCGGCATGCTGGCGCTTACGGTGGCGACGTCGGGCCGCATCAGGCGCCGCACGGTGAGATCGCGGATCCAGCCCACATCGGCGGCGCTGCGGATGGTTTCGCCACGCAGATGCAATCGCCAGGTGGCGAACGAGTAGCCGAACAGTTCGCGGGTGATCTGGGTCGAGATGATGACCGCGACCAGCACGGCGGTGGTGAGCGAGAGATTGCCGGTGGATTCCAGCGCGATGAACGACATCGTCAGCGGCCCGCCGACGACCGAGGCCGACAGCGCGCTCATGCCGATCACCGCGTAGACATTCGGATCGAGGTGGAGACCGGGCCAGATCATGTCGAAGCCGATAGCGAACAGGTGACCTCCCAGCGCGCCCAGAAACAGCGTGGCGAAAAACAACCCGCCGCGAAAGCCGCTGCCCAGCGATACCACCGAGGCAATGGCTTTCAGGACGAACATGGTCGCGATTACCGTCAACGGAACTGAGACGAAACCGGCAAAATGCAGCGCGCCATGTCCCGACGACATCACCTGCGGCGTTACCAATGCCAGCAGGCCGACGACAAGCCCGCCGAGCGCCGGCCGCAGCGGCGGCCAGATCCGGGCCTTCGCCAGCAAGACCTCGCATAGCGCCACGCCGCGCATGATGGCGATGCCAATCAGCGCGGCAAGAATTCCGAGCAGCGCGGCGACGGCAAGATCACGCCCGAGCACGTCGCCGACCCGGCCGACGTTGATGCCGAGCGACGTCACGGTAAATCCGTGCGCGACAAAATAACCCGCCACCGCGGCGACGCCGACCGGCGTCAGGCTGGCCGGCGTATATCCCCCGATCACCAGTTCAAAGGCATAGAACGCGCCGGCAAGCGGTGCCCCGAACGCGCCGGCAATCGCGGCCGCCGCGCCGCAGCCGACCATGATGCGCTGATCGGCGCGGCGCAGATGAAAGGCGCGGCCGAACGAGGCGGCCATGCCGCTGGCAAGCTGGGTATATCCCGCCTCAAGTCCGACGGACGCGCCGACGCCGCTGGACCACACCGTCTGCAGCGCCACGATCAAGCTGCCGCGAAACGACATCCGCCCGCCATGCAGGGCATTGGCCTCGATCGGATCAATTTCGCGCGCCGGCCGCCATCGTTGCAGCAGCAGAAAGGCCAATCCCAACAGCAACCCGCCGAGGCTCGGAACCAGCAGGGCGCGCAGCGGGTCGATCCTGAACTGGCTTGAAAGGCGGTCCCCCATTTCCAGGTTGAACAGCAGCGCATGCAGCCCTTCGACCGCCGCGCTCATCGCGACCACCACCAGTCCACCGACGGCACCGACCAGCGCGGCAAGGGCGACCAGGCTGGTTTCATGGGCGCGAACGAAGGCCCGCAGCCGCCGCGGCGCCTCAAGATAAAAGGACGTGCTGACCATTTTCGACGCGACCGATTACGGCCAAAAGGTGCCGCCGGCCCGGTTTAGCGGTGTTGGGACCCATCCCGCAATCCCCGCGCGGTTCCTGCCCCGCTGGATAAACCTCCCAACGCTCTTCACAATACCGTCACGCTGCCTGTAGTATGTCGACACATGCTGCTTCGGTAGCGATATGGGGGCCAGGAGCGTTACTTGAACGCACATGTCTCGCAAGGCGGTTGGCCGGTACTGGTGTTGAATGCGGACTTCCGGCCGCTCAGTTATTATCCGCTGTCTCTTTGGTCGTGGCAGGACGCGATCAAGGCGGTCTTCCTCGACCGCGTCAATATCGTTGAGCACTACGACCGCGCGGTGCGCAGCCCCTCGTTCGAGATCCAGCTGCCGAGCGTGGTGTCGCTGAAATCCTTCGTCAAGCCGACCACGCATCCGGCCTTCACCCGGTTCAACGTGTTCCTGCGCGACCGTTTCGTCTGCCAGTATTGCTCGGCCGATGACGACCTCACCTTCGATCACATCATCCCGCGCTCCAAGGGCGGCCAGACCACCTGGGAAAACGTCGTCGCCGCCTGTTCGCCATGCAATCTGCGCAAGGGCAATCTGACGCCGCAGCAGGCCCGGATGTTCCCGCGCCAGCTGCCCTTCGCGCCGACGGTGCATCAGCTACACCGCAACGGCCGGCTGTTCCCGCCAAACTACCTGCACGACAGCTGGCTGGATTATTTATACTGGGATACCGAGCTCGATCCGTAGGATCAGGTTTCCCCCGAATCAAACTACCGAAGTCATCTCAACGTCGCTGCGTTCGTCCTATCGCGGCGGCCTGGAATGTGCTGCGGCTGAACGCGCCGAAGTGCTGAGATCGAAGACGCCGAAGTGATCGGCGACCCTCTTTAACAGACTGGCCGTCTTTGACAGTGCCTCGTCTAGTTTCCCTGGCGGAGGCGGGTCACTAATGCCGCCTTTGGTTCGCGGTAGCGAAACGCGGTTGCGTAAGCTTCCAACCACGTCAGGTCCAACAGGTCCGATGCGAACGCATTATCCGCAGGAAGTCCTCGGACCATCGTATCAAGCTGGTGATGTTGCGAGCGGGAGTAGTGCACAGCCTCGGACTGCGCCAGCGCCAGTACGATCATCTCGACGGCTTGTTCAGCATTGTAAACAGCGTTCCTGTTGCCGTCGCGCAGAAGAGACCGGGCGGCTTTGACCGCTTCATTGGCCAGCCGCAGATGCGAGGCAATGAGGAACTCAGTCGACAATCAGACGAACCCCTTCGCGGGCAAGGTCATAACCCAAGGTATTCGGAAGCCCCCATATCTCTTCCAGGTCGCTGCGTCTCGTTGTCAGGACGGTCGATCGAACATTGCTTTCTCGGGAAATACGCCAAGCCAGAACTGGGTCGGACAATTCGGCGGCCGCGTTGTCATCGAGGACGGCCAGGAGATCCCAGTCGCTATCTCGTCCGGCCGTACCTCTCGCACGGCTGCCGAACAGCCAAATTTCGGAAGGGCGCAACCTTTCGCGCACCATCGACACCAGAACACCGATCTCGTCGGGTACTGCGATGGCAGGCCGGGCGTTTTGTGCGATTGTCATGCCGGCGTCGGTCTCAGCTGAGAAACAAAGACAGTATACGCATTTGCCCAGGAATTGCGAGTCCGACGTATGTCCAGCAATACCACTGCCGCCTTGGCAACCCTCGGCCGTCGGCATCACAACCCCGTTGATCGCGGTTACCTTTGCGGCGATGTCGCACGTCTTGACTCATAACATCTTCCGTTGGTGAAGTGCTTGTCGTGGCCACGCGCCACCGCATTCGAAACACAAGAGCGGCATCAAGACGCCCTGTAACGGAAACGCCCCATGCTGATTCCCATCGCCGACGTGCCGCGCTGGTATGCCGAACGCAAGCCGAAGGATACGGTCGCGGTCAGCCACGGCGAGGACACGCTGACCTGGGAGCAACTCGAACGCGGCGCCAACGCCCGCGCCCGCGCCTTTGCGGCCAAAGGCGTCAAACCCGGCGATTTCGTCGCCATCGGCCTGCCCAACGGCAACACCTTTTTCGAGACCAGCTTTGCGGTGTGGAAGTGCGGTGCCACGCCGACTTCGCTGTCGTGGCGGCTGCCGCGCGGGGAAGCCGCCGCCGTGCTGGAAATTCTCAAACCGGCGCTGGTAGTCGGTGGGGAAGCCGACTGGAACGCGCCCAATTCGGTGCCCGCCGATTTCGTGCCGGAAGGCATGTCGGACGAGCCGCTGAACAGCCCGGTGGCGCGCTACTGGAAAGCGATGACCAGCGGCGGCTCGACGGGACGGCCCAAGGTGATCCTCGATCACCAGCCCGCGGTGGCCGACACATCGGCCGAACCGATACTCGGCATTCCGCACGGCGTGTCGCTGCTCAATCCCGGCCCGCTCTATCACAACGCGCCGTTCATCGCCTCGCATCTCGGGCTGTTCGCGGGCGGCCGCGTCACCGGTCTGGTGAAGTTCGACGCCGAGGAGACGCTGCGCCTGATCGAAGCCAACCGGGTGCAGTGGGTCAACTTCGTTCCGACCATGATGCATCGGATCTGGGCGCTGCCGGAGAAGGTGCGCAACGCCTATGATCTGTCGAGCCTCAAAATCGTGTTTCACATGGCAGCCCCGATGCCGCCATGGCTGAAGGAGAAATGGATCGAATGGCTCGGGCCGGAGCGAATCTTTGAACTCTATGGCGGCACCGAGCGGCAGGGCAGCACCGTGATATCGGGCGTCGAATGGCTCGCGCACAAGGGCTCGGTCGGCAAGATCGGGGAAACATCCGCTCTAAGGATCATCGGCGAGGACGGCAACGATGTCGCGCTTGGCGAAACCGGCGAAATCTATTTCCTGCCCGCCGACGGCGCCGGCAGTACCTATCACTATCTCGGCGCCGAGCCGAAACGCCGCCCGGACGGCTGGGAATCGCTCGGCGACATCGGCCGGCTCGACGCCGACGGCTATCTCTATCTCGGCGACCGGCTCGCCGACATGATCCTGCGCGGCGGCGCCAATATCTATCCGGCCGAGGTCGAAGCCGCGGTGACGGCGCATCCCAAGGTGCGCTCCTGCGTCGTGGTCGGCCTGCCCGATCCCGAACTCGGACAACGCGTCCACGCCATCCTCGAACTTGGCGAGGCCGCCGATGCCACCGCGGTGGTTGACGGCATGGGTGACTTCCTGGCCGACCAGCTCAGCCGCTACAAGCATCCGGAAAGTTTCGAGATCGTCAGCGTCGGCCCGCGCGACGATTCCGGAAAAGTCCGCCGCACCCTGCTGCGCGACGAACGCGCGGCATGGCTGCGGGAAGGCCGCGCGTTCCGGATCGTGCCGCCGCGCGGTTCGGGGAAGCGCGTCGAGTAGGTCTGCTGCGTCGCGCGCGACCGGCTGTGACCCGAGGGCGAGGTTTCAGAACGGCACATCCTGAGGTAGGGTGACGCCGGTCGATGCCATGGCCATGGCGCTCCATCGAACCGCAGGGGGCTGGATGTCTTTCCGCAAGGACAATGACGAATACGAAGCCTGGTTGGCCACGCAGTGCGACGTCGTCAAGAAGGATATCAAGGAAAAGCACCACCAGATGAAGAAGAGCGCCTTCATCTTCCTGCGCGCGACTTATTTCCGCTGGGCCAAAAAAATCCCGACGCTGTGTCCGGAATTGATGGATGCCCCGCAGCTGCTCTCCGTCGGCGACCTGCACCTGGAAAACTTCGGCACCTGGCGTGATGCGGACGGCCGGCTGGTCTGGGGCGTCAACGATTTCGACGAAGCCGCCATCATGCCGTATCCGCTGGATCTGGTCCGCCTCACGGCCAGTGTCCGCCTTGCCGATCTCCCGGTCAGTAATCAGGCGGCGACCGCGGCCTTGCTCAGGGGATACCGGGAAGGTCTTGCCCAGCCTCAGCCGGCGCTGCTCGACGAAGGGGAAACCTGGCTGCGCCCCTACGCCGCCGACACCGAGGAAAAGTCGAGAAAGTTCTGGAAAAAGGTTGACGGTTATTCAAAAGCGAAACTGCCGCGCGAGATTACTTCCCCATTGGTTGCAAGCCTGCCGAAGGACGCAGAAAACATCCGCTTCGCCTCGCGCGTTGCCGGCATTGGCAGCCTGGGACGGCCGCGTTACGTCGCGGTTGCTTTCTGGCGCGGCGGACGGGTCCTGCGCGAGGCCAAGGCACTGGTGCCGTCGGCGTGGATTTTGGCGCATGGCGGAAAATCCAGGGCGTCGCACTTCCTGGCTTTGGCGAATGGCAAATATCGGGCGCCGGACCCGTTTCTCGATGTGCATGACAAGTTCATCTTCCGGCGCATTGCCGCCGATTCTCGCAAGATCGAGTTGGTCGACGCCGCGGGCTCGATCAGGGTCAATGTCGTGCAAGCCATGGGATTCGACCTCGGATCGATCCATGCGGCGGGTTCGCCCGGCGTCCGTGTGCTGCGAGCCGACCTCAAGAAGCGGCCGCGCGGCTGGTTGAACGCCGCCGCGAAGACGGCGGTGGCGGCGGTCAAGCGCGACTATGAGGAGTGGCGGGGCTGACGCAAGCTCCTTACATCAAGCGACGCGGCCGGCGGTTCGGGCGTTTGATCCGATCTCGATCAGGAACCGTTTCGCTGTTATAAGCATTGTGTGACTGTCATTTTCCTGACAGCCCATTATTTGATTCCGATCGCGCCGGTCCGCTGCAACGCTGGGGATTGCGGGCACGCTCGTTGAATTGGAGAGACTGCATGCCCTCTTTGACCGAATGGAAGGTGCCGCCGGCGAACCAGCCCCGCGCCAGCGACTACGGTTTCGATCTCGATCGCGTGCTTGCCTCGGTGGTCGGCCTGCATTCGATCATCCCGAGCGACGCCTTCAGCGCCGATACGCTCGGAACCGAGCGCGCCGGCAATGGCGTCGTGATCGACGACGGGCTGGTGTTGACCATCGGCTATCTGATCACCGAGGCCGAGACGGTCTGGCTGCATCTCGGCGACGGCCGGGTAGTGGAAGGCCACGCGCTCGGCTTCGATTTCGAGAGCGGCTTCGGCCTGGTGCAGGCGCTCGGCCGCCTCGAACTCGATCCCGTACCGCTGGGATCCTCGGCCTCGGCCCAGATCGGCGACCGCGTGGTGCTGGGCGGTGCCGGCGGACGCACCCGGTCGGTCGCCAGCCACATCGCCGCCAAGCAGGAATTCGCCGGCTACTGGGAGTACCTGCTCGACGAGGCGATCTTCACCTATCCCGCGCATCCGAATTGGGGCGGCACCGGACTGATCTCGAACCGCGGCGAATTGCTCGGCATCGGCTCGCTGCAGCTCGAACGCGAGCGCGAGGGCAAGGCGGAACATGTCAACATGATCGTGCCGATCGATCCGCTCAAGCCGGTGCTCGACGATCTCAGAAAGTTCGGCCGCGTCAACAAGCCGGCGCGGCCCTGGCTCGGCATGTACACCACCGAGATCGACAACCGGGTGGTGGTGGTCGGCATCGCCGGCAAGGGACCGGCGGCGCGCGCCGAACTCAAGGCCGGCGACGTCATTCTCGCCGTCAAGGGCGAGGATATCTCAAGTCAAACCGGTTTTTACCGGAAACTCTGGTCGCTCGGAGCCGCGGGCGTCGATGTGCCGCTCACCGTCTATCATGAAGGCGTCACCTTCAATGTGGTGCTAACCTCGACCGACCGAGCCAGGCTCTTGAAGGCGCCGCGGCTGCATTGAAGCAGGGATCGCCGGGATGAGCGAGGCCGTGGTGGACGACATCGTGGCCGTACTGCCGCCGCTGTTGCAATCGCTGGAATCGCTGGGCTTCATTGCGCGCCATCTCAATCCGCCGGATTTCGATCGCGTCATGGAAGCCGCAGGCGCCCCGGATCAGGCCTTGCGGGCGGTCCGTCCGCGGCTGGCCGACTGGCCCGAGGAATTCGCAGGGATCAAGACCTCGCTGGAAGCGGCTGCTGACGCCGCGCTCGCGGCGTTCGACGGTTTGCGCGCGGTACAGCATGGCAATGGCGATCTGGTCGCGGTGTTTCGTGCGCTACGTTACGCGCCGCGCGCGCAGGAGGCGCTGTATCCGCTTGCCGCCAAACTGCCGCCGGTCAGCAGCTTCTTCGTCGATCCCCCCTTGCGGGAAGACGCCGATCTGCTGGCGCGCCTCGCCGGGCCGGCCAACGAAAACACCGGCATCCTTCACGACCATAACGAACCCGGCAGCCGCGGCGGCTTCTCGCTCTACGTGCCGGAATATTACACGCCGGATCGGACCTGGCCGCTGGTGATGGCGCTGCATGGCGGCAGCGGCAATGGCCGCGGTTTTTTGTGGAGCTGGCTGCGCGACGCGCGCAGCCACGGCGCGATCCTGGTCGCACCGACCGCCACCGGCGGCACCTGGGCCCTGATGGGCGAGGATACCGACACGCCGAACCTCGCCCGCATTCTCAGCTCCGTGCAGGCGCGCTGGAACGTCGATCCCACAAAACTGCTGCTGACCGGGATGAGCGACGGCGGCACGTTCTGCTACGTCACCGGGCTGGAGCGCGCCTCACCCTTCACCCACCTCGCCCCGGTCGCCGCCACCTTCCATCCGCTGATGGCCGAGATGGCCGACGCCGAGCGATTGCGGGCCTTGCCGGTCTATCTCGTGCACGGCAAACTCGACTGGATGTTCCCGGTGCAGGTGGCGCGGCAGACGCGAGCGGCTTTGTCGGCGGCGGGGGCCGATGTGACCTACCGCGAGCTCGACGACCTCAGCCATACCTATCCGCGCGAGATGAACGCGCCGATCCTGAACTGGCTGCGCGGCGGGCGCTGAACTCAGACCATGCCGCCATTGGCGCGCAGCACCTGGCCGTTGATCCACCCGCCGTCGGGACCGGCAAGGAAGGCGACGACCGAGGCGATGTCTTCGGGCGTACCCAGCCGCTCCAGCGGATTCATCTTGGCCATGCGGTCGACCAGTTCAGCGGATTTGCCTGACAGGAACAGGTCGGTCGCGGTCGGCCCCGGGGCCACCGCGTTGACGGTGATGTTGCGGCTGCGCATCTCCTTCGAGAGGATCGCCGTCATGATCTCGATCGCGGATTTGGTGGCGGCATAGACGGCGTAGGTCTCCAGCTTGGTCCCGACCACGCTGGTGGAGAAATTGACGACCCGGCCGCCGTCGCGCAGCCGTTTGGCGGCTTCGCGCATCGCATTGAAACTGCCCTTGAGGTTGACCGCGATCTGCTGGTCGAACAGCGCATCGTCGCTGTCGGCGATTTTCGCCAGCTTCATGATGCCGGCATTGTTGACCAGCACATCGACTCCGCCGAACGCGGCTTCCGTCGCGTCGAACAGGCCGCGCACCGCCTTGGGGTCACTGACATCGGCCTTGATCGCAAGCGCCCGGCCGCCGCTGCCCTCGATCTTGGCGACAAGAGCCTCGGCTGATTTGGTGTCGCCGGAATAATTGACGACGACGGTAAAGGCGTCGGCGGCGAGCCGTTCCGCCACCGCGGCGCCGATGCCGCGGGAGGCGCCGGTCACGATCGCGACCTTGCTGGTTTTGTCGGTCATTTCTCTCCTCCCACCGCAAGCTGCGGCATTGCTTTCGATGGGAGAGAGATAGGCATTACACCGGAGCTTGCACCCCTCGCGGCAGCTTCCCGTCGACGAACTGGCGGTGAAACTCCTTTTCGGTGACCGCCTCGATCGGTTCGAACTGATAAACGCCGGCATTGTTCACGACACGTCCAGCGCGCCGAACGAGGCTTTTGTCGTTTGGTCGAGCGGGTGCGATCGACGGGCCGCTGAAATCCGCCAATCTATGATTCTGCTATCAGCCCAGATCGCAGAGCCACGTCTGGCAAATGGCCGATTTGATCGCGCGCGCGTCGCAGCAGATTTTGATCGTCTTTGCCGAGCATATCCAGATCTCCATCCCCGAAATAGCCGAGCGCACGCAGCACTTGCGCCGGTTCGCCGTCGAACATTTGCCTGAAGGCGCTCAAACCGGCTGGCAATGACACGCCCGCGGAAATCATTGCGGCGATGTCCCGATAGTCTTTCGCTTCGGCACGATCGAGGATCGCCTTCAGCTTGGTCGCCATCAGATCGTCGAGAGATGCGACAAGTAATGTGCCGTCGCGGGTCAGGAGCGGATCATTGACACGGCCAAACCCGATCCCGCCGAAGAATGAGACCTTTACAGAACCGGCCGGCATTTCGTCGACTACCACCAGGGTTTCTGGAGCGTCCTGCAAAATGGGGGCTCGGCGAGCAAATCCGAATGCGGCGCGCACCTGATCCTTATCCAGCGATTCGGATCGAAAGAAGTCAAAATCCAGCGACTCCCTATGTCCAAGGTGAAGCGCTATGGCCGTCCCGCCATAGAGAACAAAATTCAATTGAGCGGCCGCCGCAAGGCTGGTCCAGATTTCCCTTTGCGCCGCCGGCAAGATGGAGAATTTCGGCTCAAGGCGTTGTGGCATGAAACGTCCGTCGCGGAGCCTTTTCCGGAATGGCTGCGCCCGTGGCAAACGACAACCGTCCGCGCCAGAATTCCCAGGAACGATCATTGATCCAGCCGGGCTGCGCATGCAGCATGATTTCAACCAAGCGGGACCGACCCGCCGTCTGCTCCAGCAGGAGAATGTCGTCGTATGTCCCGAGATTCATCGTCTGGGCGATGATCCGATCTTCGGAAAATGACGCTCCGCCTACCGGTTCCCACCACAGGTATTTCCGGCCGAGTTCCGCGATCACATCGGTCAAAACGCTATTTGTCGTCATGCGCCATGATAGCCCATCCGTCAGCTGTTTTCCACGATCCCAGACATAATCTCGTCGGAATTTATCTTCAAAAGTAAGGGCTTAGCGAACAGCGGGGCGCTGGTCATAGCGGTTTTTGACCGCAGCAGGATTCTCATCATGCTCTCGGATATTGCCTCCGCGTCACAGCTCTCCCGTTCGCCTGCCTCCAATTCAGTGCTGCTGTCGAAAGGCGTCACCCGCCTCGAAGTCACGCTGAAACTCACCACCGCGATCCTCGCGCTGGCAGCCGGCGTCTACACCTATCTCGGCGTCCGCGAACTCCTGAACGGCAGCCCGACCACGGTGCTCTTCGCCGCGGTGATCTATTCGGTGGCGGTGTCGGTCGGCATCTATGCGTTCTGGGTGTTTTTGATGCATTTCATGCCGCATGTGGTGGATCGCACCGGGCGCTGGCTGATGTTCGGCTGCATGCTGCTGGGATCGCTGATGATCGTGGCGATGTCGTCCTGGCTCAACGCCTCGGCGCTGGCGGGCGCCGCTGCGATCCAGCAGCATCTCGCCATCACCGTGCAGAATTACACCCGCGATCTCGATACCGCCAATTCCAACGCCATTGCCGCCCAAGGGCTGTTGCCGGATATCCAGTTGGCGTCATCACGCTTCGCAAAACTGGCCGACGCCGAGCGCGCCGGTTCGCTGACCGGCACCGCCGGCTCCGGCACCGTGGTGCAGCTCTTGACCCAGATGTCGGGGCAGCTCGACGGCCTCGGCCAGGAGGTCCAGGCCTCGGGCAAACGCGTCTCCGCGCTGTACGAACAGGGCGGCAAGCATCTTGCAAAAATGCGCGAATGGATCAGCGACCGCGGACCGATTTCGACCCGCAGCGACGCGTTCGCCGCGGAGTCGCTGGCGCTGATGGGCGTGATCGCCAATCTGCAGCAGACCTCGGTGGCCCCGGCGGTGAAGCGCGCCGCGGCGTCGCTGTCGTCGGGCTTCATTGCGCCCGCCGCGGGCGGGCGCAGCGCCGATCTGGCGGATCGTCAGACCGCCGTGGTCGGCAAGGTCGAAAGCTCGATCGCGGCGCAGGCGGCCTCGCTGTCTGACGCCGCCGACAAGATTCTGGCCACGCCGCGCGTCGAGCCTGCACGCTTTCAGGCAATGTCGCCCGCCGAAGCGGTGCTGCGCTACGCCGGCGATTTCATTCCAAGCTGGGCCGGCGCGATCTCGATCGACCTGATGCCGGCGGTGCTGGTGCTGATCCTGTGCGTGGTGCACGCCGCGATCCGGCGCGAAGGGCCTCCCGCGGTCAGCCCCTCCAACATGACCGCGGGCGAACTGGTCGCGGCCTTGCAGATGGCGCGGGAGGTCGAGCAGGCGCGGCGCGGAACGCCAGACAAGAATTCGCCGGG
>Ga0193699_10000671_pt1 | contig 14081 bp, 14 predicted proteins | sample L3c2metaG_FD_160095 | JGI IMG/M metagenome (GOLD analysis project Ga0193699, IMG submission 160095) | Soil microbial communities from a riparian zone of the East river system, Colorado, United States - L3c2 | ecosystem: Environmental > Terrestrial > Soil > Riparian zone | place: USA: East... | reverse complement strand
AGTCGAAGGTACGGCTTGAAGCTGAGAACGCGGTGCTTCGACATCAGTTGATTGTCTTGAGGCGCAGGCTGCATGGTCGCGTCCGGCTCACCAACCATGATCGCTGGTTCTTTATCCAGCTGTATCGCTGGTTTCCATCAATCCTGCAGGTCCTCACAATCATCCGGCCCGAGGCGCTCGTGCGTTGGCATAGGGCCGGTTTTCGCTGCTACTGGCGTTGGAAGTTGCGCCCATTGGGAGGGCGACCGCAGATCGACACGGAGCTGCGCGCGTTGATCCGGCGGATGAGCGTCGAAAACCCGCTTTGGGGTGTGCGCCACGCATTCACGGCGAACTGCTCAAGCTCGGGTTTGAGGTCGCGCAGTCGAGCGTCGCCAAGTACATGGTCAAACAGCGGGGGCCGCCCAGCCAGGGATGGCGGACCTTCTTGCGTAACCACGCGCCAGACATTGCCGCCATGGACCTGTTTGTTGTCCCGACCATCGGCGTCGACCTGCTCTATGCCTTCATTATCGTGCGGCTCGATCGCAGAGGCCTCGTCTGGATCAACGTCACGACAAACCCCACCGCAGAATGGATCGCGCGCCAGCTAACGGAGGCATTTCCCTGGGATGAGGCTCCGCATTACCTCATCCGCGATCGGGATCAAATCTATGGCGCTATCGTCACACGCCGATTACGCGCCATGGGCATCCGGGACAAGCCTACCGCACCAGCCTCGCCCTGGCAGAATGGCTTTGCCGAACGGCTGATCGGGTCGATCCGGCGTGAGTGTGTGGATCACATCATTGTCCTGGGCGAGGTGCATTTGCGTCGGGTCCTCAAATCCTACGCCGACTATTCGTTGGAGAAGGATGCGCCGTTCTCGCGTGCCGTCGAACGAGCCGGGCAGATTCTTGGCCGGCCAATTCTCGGCGGGCTGCACCACCAATATGTCCGGATTTGATTTTCGACAGGCACACCTAGCGTCGAAGCGGTCGGCGCCAAAGTGCGCTATTTGCCGGCCTACTCGCCGGACCTCAATCCAATCGAAATGGCGTTCTCAAAGCTGAAGACGGCGCTGCGCAAGGGTGCCGCTCGTACCGTAACAACGCTGATGAAGCTGATCGGCAAGCTCATCAAGACATTTGCACCCGAGCAGTGCGCGAACTACTTTCGGCACGCCGGATACGCGCAGTGACCCACATAAAGTGGAAAGCGCTCTAGCTAAGATGCCGCGTCGACCCGGGCAGAAAATTAGATAGTGCTCACAATGACATACGAGTTCCCAGTTTCATCCTGCCGGGCGCGCCAGTTAAATAAGGTATTTCTGGCATTTTTGGCTGCACGACGTGTAACTCAATTTGTGCGGGGGGCACGCCGGGGACGCAAATGTTCCTGCGCTGCCGATGCAAACTGGGGACGATAGAAAATCCTCTTGCGCCACCAGTAAAAGCGGCCGGGCGTTACAGCCAGCCCCGCTCGCCAAATGTAGAGAGATCAATTCCAGGCGGGGCATACCATCCCGTCGAGCCATAACGGGCGCCAAGCTTTAGAGCGATCTCCTTGTTACCATAAGGAATTCGCAGCGGCGTACCTGTTACGAAATTTGGCTGAGCGGGAGTCGATGCAACGGCAACAGCACCAGCCTTGCGTTTCCGAGACCTTTTCGTCGGCGCCGTCGATTGAGCCGCAATTGATCCCGCCGGCTTGAAGGCGGTCTTGCGACCGCTCTTGCGGCGCTTCGTGCCTTGGTTCGAGTCAATCCACGCGGACATGGTTGGCGAGTTGGCCTTGGCCTCGCCGGGGATGATGAGGCCTTTCCCGTACGCGATCATCTTGGCGTACAACATCTGCGCCGGACTAACCGGTTTGGGTTCGAGCTTTCCGGGTACTTCACCATCGGCTTTCTTGGGTGCGTGCTGCTTGAGAAACGCGCCGCAGATCGATATTGACGTCTTGTAGCCGGGCGGTGGTTTGATGCCGTTTTGCCGGGCGAGGCTGTCGGCGAAGCGCTTCATCGCAGGCGTGGGTGGATATGCTGCAGCGCCGTTGCCGACTGCGGCACCAAGCAAGGGAGGCCCTCCAAGGGCGGCGCCTTCCATGAGCTTGTCGATGATGCGCTGGGCGACATCACACACGGCGTCGATTGCGCCGACCATCTCCTGTTTGCCGACAACGACATCGTCGAGCAGGCATTCAAGTTGCGCCGTCACTCCCGGATCGACCAGCGCCGGATCAGCCTGTTTGAGAACGCCGAACAGCGAAAGGCCGATCTCGGTCGGCACAATATTCTTTCCCTGGGCAATCAGAAAACCCTGCTTCTTCAATCCGCCGATGATCTCGGCTCGGGTCGCCGGCGTGCCAATGCCCTTGGCTTCCTTCAGGCGTTCCCGAAGAACCCCATCGTCAACAAAACGCCAGGCATTTTGCATTGCCTCGATCAGAGTGCCTTCGTTATAGCGCGGGGGCGGTCGGGTCTCCTTGTCCTCAATTTTGGGATCCTGCAGTTGCGCGGTCTCGCCGTTGTGCAACAGCGGCAGCAATTGCGCCTCGTCGCCCTTTTCGTCATTGGGTTCCCACTCCGGGAATGCTGCTCGCCAGCCGAGATCGATGGGCTGACGGCCGGCGGCGCGGAATTCAAAGCCGTGCACGTCGAGCGTTGCGCTCGTCTGCCGATAGCGGAAGTCAGGCATCAGCGCTGACAGATAGGCCCGCGCGATAACGTCGAACAGTTTCTTCTCGTCGGACGAAAGACGAGGCCAGACCTCGCGCAGTTTGTCGATCGTGTTGACGTTAGGAATGACGGCATGATGGCTCGCGCCCTCTAGCCCCTTGTCGTAGAAGGTGCCGCTCGGGCCTCTACGGATAACCGGCGGCTCGGGTACGGGGATCGCACTGAACGATTGGCCCACCCGCAGTCCGGCCACGATCCGCGGCACGTCCGAAATCAGGCTCTGCGGCAGGTAGCGCACCTCGGCGCGAGGGTAGGTAATGATCTTCTTGCCTTGCCCGTCATAGAGTGCTTGCGCCACCTCAAGCGTTTTGCCGGCCGGCCAGCCAAAGCGCGAGCCGCATAGTTTCTGCAGCGACGGCAAATCATGCAGCTTGGGCGGCCCTTGCCGCTTGTCTTCGACGCGCACGGCAAGCGCGCCCTCGAAGCCGTCGACTGCCTTGACTACGTCCTGAGCAATCTCGCGCCGAACGATTCGGTTCTGAGGCGCGTGCCGCATCTGGAATTGGCCTCCCGTAACCTTCGCGGTGGCGACAATTTCAAAATAGGCAAGCGGCACGAAGTTCCGGATTTCCAACTCGCGCCTGCAAACGATTGCCAAGGTCGGCGTTTTTACGCGCCCAACTCCGATCACGCCACGCGCGCCCCGGCCCAGGATGACGGTCGCAGTGCGGGTGAGGGATAAATTGTAGATCTGGTCGGCCTGCCGGCGCGCGACGGCGGCTGCGTAAAGGCGAGCGTATTCGGTATTTGGCTTTGCCCGATCAAATGCGGTGCGAATTGTCTGCGAGTCCTGCGCTGTGAACAGCACCCGCATGACCTCGCCGTGGTACTTGTAATGTTCGAGAATTTCCTGGCCGATGAGCTGACCCTCGCGATCACAATCGGTGGCGAGCCAAACCCTCTTGGCAGTGCGCAGTGCCTCGCGAATTGCTTTGAGCTTGGCGGCTTTGTTTCCGCCCGTTGCCGGGCTAGTGCCGTAAAGACCTTCCGGACGCAGAAGTATCGGTGACCAGCGTTTCCAGGCCGGCACAACATCCTCTGGTTCGAGCAGGTCGAACAAATGGCCCTCCGCCGGGAGAATGTCTCCGTAACGAGAACCAACGGCGCCGCGGACGTCTTTCGCCTGACTGGTTTTCTCAGTGATGACGATCTGATCAGGCATGAGGCAGTCGTTTGGAAGAATGGGCGATGGCGCGCTGTCGCGATTCCGAACATATAGTGAACATCGGAGGCTCGCAAGCAGCCTCTCAAAACGTAGCACTTGATGCCGAGACCCGCTCTGTAGCCTCCGGAGCGAGCCGGGGCCTGAACTGGAAGCGAGTACGGCCATTGCCTATGGCGAGGGGTGCCTATCTTGATTGTCCGAGGCGAGAACGAAACATGTTCTTGCGTGTCAGAAACGTGACAGAATAGATGCATTCTCCTGCATCGTTCTGCATTTAGACCCATCCGCGATTTTGAAGGCGTTCGCAAAAATACTGATTTTATTGGATAAAATGGTGCTGCCAGACAGGATTGAACTGTCGACCTCTCCATTACCAATGGAGTGCTCTACCACTGAGCTACGGCAGCATGCCACGGATGCGGGAATCGGCCCGAAAGGCCCCTGCAAGGTGCGCCGTTCCTTGCCACAAGGCCACTGGCCGCGCAAGCGCGGGAGCGCCTGCGGGGGTCATCAAAAACGGCCCAAAATCAGCGCAAGGCGGTCGCGGCCCGCTTCAGCCGCAGCAATTGCGGGCCGATCCGGTTCCCATTTCGTCCCCGGGCGCCTGGAGCGCCTTGATCGGGCGGATCATGACCTCGAATTCGGTCATTTCGCCGGCCTCGTCGAATTTGATCAGGCCAATGACCTCAAGCTGCCATTTGCCGATATTGGCGGAAAATTTCAGCGCGGCGTCACGGGAGCCTGCGATAAGGCCGCCCACCGGTCTATTCTCCGCCCGCGCGGTTATGGAAGCGCTGCCAGTTCGGACGGGTCTACGATGAAGGACGAGAAGGACAGGCGCGCGGGGCCTGCGGCAAAAACTCCAAAGCCGGATTCGAGGCAGGATCGGCTGAAGCGGGCATTGCGCGAAAACCTCAAGCGGCGAAAATCGCAGGCGAGGGGGCGAAGCGATCCCGCGCCCGCATCTTCCCATGACGATGAGGCCGCACCACATGACGACAGCGGCAACAAGCCGGATGAATAGCTTGCGTTCGCCGCATGGTCCGAAATCTGCTTCCCGGACTGATGACGGCGAGAGATGGGGATAAATGGCCGTAGACAGCACGACAGCTAAACGGATGAACGACCGCGTTTCCAGCATTGCCGCGTTTCCGCGGCTTGAGCAGACGTTTCCGGAACTGACGCCCCAAGAAATCGCGCGCATGCGCCGGTTCGGCGAAGTGACACACTATAAGGACGGCGAGATGCTGTTCGAGACCGGCAAACCCGGCCCGGGCATGTTCGTCATTCTGTCCGGCCAGGTCGGAATCACCCAGCGCGACGGTTTCGGCCACGTCACGCCTGTCATCGATCAGGGACCGGGTCAGTTTCTCGCCGAAATCGGCCAGCTCTCCGGCCGCGTCGCGCTGGTCGACGGCCATGCCGACGGCGACGTCGAAACGCTGCTGATTCCGCCGGACCGCTTGCGCGCGCTCCTGGTCGCGGAGGCCGATCTCGGCGAGCGCATCATGCGTGCGCTGATCCTGCGCCGGGTCAGCCTGATCCGGGGCGGCGTCGGCGGCCCGGTGTTGATCGGCCCCTCGAACTCGATCGGCGTGGTCCGCTTGCAGGGATTTCTCACCCGCAACGGCTATCCGCATCATCTGCTCGATCCGGCCAAAGATAATGACGCCGCCGAACTGATCGCGCGCTATTCGCCGTCGCCGCAGGATTGGCCGCTGGTGGTGGTGCCCGACGGCACCGTGCTGCGCAACCCCGGCGAATCGGAACTGGCGCGCGCGATGGGCATGCTCCGCGCCCTCGCCAAGGACAAGGTCTACGATGTCGCCGTCGTCGGCAGCGGTCCCGCCGGACTGTCGACCGCGGTCTATGCGGCGTCCGAAGGGCTCAACGTCGCGGTCTGCGATGCGCGGGCGTTCGGCGGCCAGGCCGGCGCGAGCGCGCGCATCGAAAATTATCTCGGCTTTCCCACCGGCATTTCCGGCATGGCGCTGACCGCGCGGGCCTTCAACCAGGCGCAGAAATTCGGCGCCGACATGATGATTCCGGTGTCGGTGATGTCGCTGGATTGCTCGCGCGACGACGGCACCTTCGGCCTGAAGCTCGACGACGGCGAAGTGTTGTGCGCCCGCTCGATCGTGGTGGCGAGCGGCGCGCGCTACCGGCGGCCCGAGATCGAAAACCTCGCCGATTTCGAAGGCCGCGGCGTCTGGTACTGGGCCTCGCCGATCGAGGCGCGGCTTTGCACCGAGCAGGAAATTGTGCTGGTCGGCGGCGGCAATTCGGCTGGGCAAGCCGCGGTGTTTCTCGCCGGCCACGCCCGCAAGGTTTACATGGTGATCCGCGGCGGCGGCCTTGGCGCCAGCATGTCGCGCTATTTGATCGAGCGCATCGAGGCCACGCCGAATATTGAATTGCTGTTCAATACCGAGGTGGTCGGCCTCGAAGGCACCAAGGACGCGACGCTGGAGCGGGTGCGCTGGCGCAGCCGTTTGGGCGGCGAAGAGATCGCGGCCGATATCCGCAACCTGTTCCTGTTCGTCGGCGCCGATCCCGCCACCGGCTGGCTCGACGGCTGCGGCGTCATGGTCGATCGCGGAGGTTTTGTCGTCACCGGCGAGAAGTGCAAGAAGATCGAAGGCCAGTTGGCATCGGCGCTGGAAACTTCGGTGCCGGGCGTGTTCGCGGTCGGCGATGTGCGTTCCGGATCGGTCAAGCGGGTCGGTGGCGCCATCGGCGAGGGCGCGCAGGTGGTGGCGGCGCTGCACGGATTTCTCGGCGACACCGCGAAACCGGCGCTGTAGGCCGGAGCAGGGACATGTCAAAAGGCTGCACCCACATCGCCGGCATCCGCAGCGTGACGCCGAGCGCACTCGGGTGCGAGGAATGTCTCAAGAGCGGCAGCGCGTGGCTGCACTTGAGGATCTGCCGTGCTTGCGGCCATGTCGGCTGCTGCGACGATTCCCCCAACAAGCACGCGTCAGCGCATTTCCATGCCACCGGGCATCCGGTGATCGAAGGCTATGATCCGCCCGAAGGTTGGGGTTGGTGTTACGTCGATGAGGTGCTGTTCGATCTCTCTAGTCGAAAGACTCCACACAACGGACCGATCCCGCGCTACTACTGATTCCTCTTTCAACGAAGAATGCAGAAAACCGGATGCAATCCGTGATAAATATCTGCCGTGCCGTCTTCGCTGTCATGTTGACGGCAGGTTTTGTCGCGTTGTTCAATCCGGTTACGGCGTCTGCGCAGGCGCCACAAAGCAAGTTCGCCGAGGTCAACGGCGTCAGGCTGCATTATCTCGTCGCCGGCAAGGGCGATCCGGTCGTGCTGCTGCACGGCTACGCCGAAACCAGCCATATGTGGCTGCCGCTGATCGCAAAACTCGCCGACAAACATACCGTGATTGCGCCTGATTTGCGCGGCTTCGGTCAATCCTCCGCGCCGGCGGACGGCTACACCAAGGCCGCGATGGCGCAGGATATTCACGCGCTGGTCAAAAACCTCAAATACGATCGCATTCGCCTCGTCGGCCACGACATCGGGCTGATGGTCGCCTATGCCTATGCGGCGCAGTATCCCGCCGAGGTCGATCGTATCGTGCTGATGGAAGCGTTTCTGCCCGGCGTCGGCGAATGGAATAACGTCTTTCTGCTGCGCGATCTCTGGCACTTCCATTTCTTCGGCAAGACGCCGCTGGCGCTGGTCACCGGCCGGGAGCGGATCTATCTCGATCATTTCTGGAATGATTTCGCCGCCGATCCCGCAAAATCAGTCCCGGAAGCCGATCGCCAGTTCTATGCCAAGGCCTACGCCCAGCCCGGCCACATGAAGGCCGGGATGGAAGTTTTCCGCGCTTTTCCAAAGGACGCCGAGGATTTCGCCGGATTTGCCAAGACAAAACTGACGATGCCAATGCTGGTGCTGTCAGGCGAAAAAGCCGGCGGCCCGTTTCTGATCGAGCAGGGCAAGATGGTCGCGACCAACGTCGAGGGCGTGCTGGTCAAGGGCCGCGGACACTGGCTGATGGAAGAAGCGCCGGAGCAAGTGATCCCGAAGCTGGTCGAATTTCTCAATCGCTGAGGATTGATCGTGCGATTCGACAAAAGTCTCACGCGACATGGAAGCCGTGCGGCGCGCGATTTGCGTAATTTATCGACGATGGGTGAGTAGCAATTCCCTGTCGGGGCCCATAGGATTTGATCGGTTCTAAAATGGGGAGCGCATCATGATCCTTGGTATGAGTTTGTCCATGTTTGTCACCGTGCACGTCATCATCAGCCTGATCGGCATCGTGGCCGGCATCATCGTCATGTTCGGGATGCTCGGCTCCAACCGGATGCCGGGCCTGACCGCGATATTCCTGCTGTTCACGATTCTGACCAGCGCCACCGGTTTTCTGATTCCGCCTCTGGTGTCCGACAAGCTGTTGCCGTCCCACATCATCGGCGCTCTCTCGCTGGTGCTGCTGGCGGTCGCCTGTTTCGCGCTTTACGGCCAGAAGCTTTCCGGCCGGTGGCGATTGATCTATGTGCTGACGGCGTTGATCTCGCTTTACCTCAACGTATTCGTGCTGGTGATCCAGAGCTTCCTGAAAGTACCGGCGCTGCACGCGCTGGCGCCGAGCGTGCCGCCCAGCGAGCCGCCGTTCGCCATCGTCCAAGGCATCGTGCTGGTGTTCTTCGTCATCGTGATCATCGGTGCGATCAGGCGATATCGGCCGATGCCTAGCTTCGCCTGATCTCACCGTTCGTCATTCCGGGGCGCGCGTGGTCCGCGCGAAGACGCGTGCCCCCTTGATGTGCAATCGCACATCAGAGAATGACGGAGTAAAAAAGGAGTGCTGCAATGCCAACCATCACCACCAAAGACGGCACCGAAATCTATTACAAGGACTGGGGCTCCGGTCAGCCCATCGTATTCAGCCATGGCTGGCCGCTGTCGGCCGATGACTGGGACAATCAGATGCTGTTCTTCCTGAACAACGGCTACCGCGTCATCGCCCATGACCGCCGCGGCCACGGCCGGTCCAGCCAGACCGGCGACGGTCATGACATGGATCATTATGCCGACGATCTGGCCGCGCTGACGGCGCATCTCGATCTGAAGAACGCCGTTCACGTCGGCCACTCCACCGGCGGCGGCGAGGTGGTGCACTACCTCGGACGGCACGGCGAGAGCCGGGTGGCGAAGGCGGCCATCATCAGCGCGGTGCCGCCGCTGATGGTGAAGACCCCGGCCAATCCTGGCGGCCTGCCCAAGGAAGTCTTTGACGGATTACAGGCGCAGCTCGCCGCCAATCGTTCGCAATTTTATCGCGATCTGCCGGCGGGACCGTTCTACGGCTACAACCGGCCAGGAGCGAAACCTTCGGAAGCCATCATCCAGAATTGGTGGCGCCAGGGCATGATGGGCGGCGCCAAGGCACATTACGACGGCATCGTCGCCTTCTCGCAGACAGACTTCACCGAAGACCTCAAGAAGATCACCGTGCCGGTTCTGGTGATGCATGGCGACGACGATCAGATCGTGCCCTATGCCGACTCCGGACCATTGTCGGCAAAGCTTTTGAAGAACGGGACGCTGAAGACCTACAAGGGCTTTCCGCACGGCATGCCCACCACGGAAGCGGCCACGATCAACGCGGACCTGCTCGCCTTCATCAAATCATGAAGGTCATCCTGTTCGGCGCCACCGGCATGGTCGGGCAGGGCGTGTTGCGCGAATGCCTGCTCGACCCTGATGTCGAGAGCGTGCTCGCGGTCGGGCGCAGCCCGACCGGGCAAACGCATGCAAAACTGCGTGAAATCGTGCACGGCAATTTCACGGATTTCTCCGCGGTCGAACCGCAGCTCACGGGATATGACGCCTGCTTCTTCTGCCTCGGCGTCAGCTCGGTCGGCATGGACGAGGCGCTCTACCGGCGTTTGACCTACGACATTACCATGGCCGCGGCGACGACATTGGCAAAACTCAATCCGGGCATGGTGTTCACCTATGTCACCGGCCGAAGCACCGACTCGACCGAGCAGGGCAGCCAGATGTGGGCACGCGTCAAGGGCAAGACCGAGAACGACCTGCTCAAGCTGCCGTTCAAGGCCGCCTACATGTTTCGTCCCGCCGGCATCCAGCCGCTGCATGGCGTTAAGTCGAAGACGGCGTGGGTCAACGCGATCTATGTCGTGGCCGCGCCGCTGTTGTCCTGGCTCAATCGCGTCGCGCCGAACTACATGACCACATCAGAGCAACTCGGCCGCGCCATGATCAAGGTCGCGCGCGACGGTTTTCCCAAGCCGGTGCTGGAGAGCGAAGACATCAATCGGGTTTAGCTAGCTTCTCCCTCGCCCCGCTTGCGGGGAGAGGGTTGGGGTGAGCTATCCGCGAACTCTGATGCGAATTGATGGACCGGAACCCCCTCACCCGGATCGCAAGTGCGATCCGACCTCTCCCCGCAAGCGGGGAGAGGTGAGCCGCCTCACCCCGGCACAAACGCTGTCCCGCTCCCATCCGTAATCATCTGCACCGGTGCGCCGTAGAGCGCTTCCAGCAGCTCTCGCGTCAGAATTTCTCCGACCGGACCCTCGGCGATGCGTTCGCCGCCGCGCAGCAGATAGGCGCGGTCGGCGGCGCGCAGCGCGTGATTGGGATCATGGGTGGTGAAGAGCACGCCGAGGCCGGAAGCGGCAAGCTCCCGGATCTCGCGCATCACCTTGCCCTGATTGCCGAAGTCGAGATTGGCGGTCGGCTCGTCCAGCACGATGAACTGCGGCTCCTGGGCCAGCGCGCGCGCCAGCAGCACCAGTTGCCGCTCGCCGCCGGAGATCATGGTGTAGGGCCGTTGCGCCAGCTCCGCGATTCCCAAGCGCTCAAGCATGTGAGCTGCGACCCGGCGGTCATCAGATGTCGGCCGGGCGAACAGGTCGCCATGCGCGGTGCGGCCCATCAGCACCACCGCTTCCACCGAAAATGCAAAGGTGGCGACATGGGTCTGCGGCACATAGGCGATCAGCCGCGCACGTTCCCGAATGGAGCGGGAAGACAGCGCCGCGCCGTCGAGCCGGACCTCGCCCGCCTTCGGCGTCAAGAGTCCCAACAGCGTCTTGAGCAGCGTGGTCTTGCCGCCGCCGTTCGGCCCGAGCAGCGCCAGCACCTCGCCCTTCGCCAGCTGGACATCGAGCCCGGCGCCGACGACGCGGTCCGGATAGCCGATGGTGAGCTTGTCGCCTTCGAGGATCATGACCAGTTCTTTTGCACGCTGGCGAGCAGCCAGATGAAGAACGGCGTGCCGATCACGGCGGTCAGGATGCCGAGCGGAATTTCGACCTGCGCCATGGTGCGCGCCAGCGTGTCGATCAGCAGCAGATAGCCGCCGCCGAGGATCGCCGCCGCCGGCAGCAGCCGCGCAAAGTCGGGGCCGACCAATGACCTTGCCAGATGCGGCACCACCAGCCCGACCCAGCCGATGATTCCGGCGGTGGCGACGCTGGCGGAGGTCACCAGCGTCGCGGCGGCGACGATGGCGATGCGCAGCGGCCCGGTGGCGACGCCGAGCGCGCGCGCCTCCTCTTCCGGAAGCGACATCACATTCATGCGCCAGCGCAAGGCGACCAGCACGGCCGCGCCCGCCGCGACCGGGCCGAACAACGGCAGCAGATCCGAAACCCCGGTCGCCGACAGGCTGCCCAACAGCCAGAACGTCATCGCCGGAAGCTGGTTGTAGGGGTCGGCGAGGTATTTCACGAGGCCGACGCCGGCGCCGAACAACGATCCGACCACGACGCCGGTCAAGACCAGCACCAGGATCGGATCGCGCGAACGCACCGACGCGCCGATCACATAGACCACCCCGACCGCCACCAGCCCGCCGAGAAAGGCGACCGCCTGGATCGCGAATACGCTCAGCGACAGATAGATGCCGACCACGGCGCCAAGCGCCGCGCCCGACGATGCCCCGAGAATGTCGGGAGAAACCAGTGGATTGCGAAACAGCCCCTGAAACGCGGTGCCGGCAACCGCGAGCGCCGCACCGACCAGCATCGCCGCCAGCACCCGCGGCCCGCGAACCTGCCATATGACGCTTTCGACCGCGGGTGCGACGTCAGCACGGTGGCCGGCTGCCTTGGCATAGAGCACGCTGAGGAGATCGCCAAGGCTCACCGGATAGCGGCCGACAGTCAGGGCCAGCAGCAGGCCCGCGATCAGCACCGCGATGGCGATCGCAAATCCGGGCACGGCGGATCGGGCAAGGCTGATGCTATCGAGGCTCATGCGGGGAAGGCTATCAATCCCGGCCCGCAAGTACATGGTCGATTTGCGCCGATGACGGCGTGACGTGATAGAAGCGGGAATAGAAGTCCTGCGTCAGCGCCAGCAGGTCTTCCGGAAACCGCTCCGGATAAAGAATCTTGGCGAGCCACCACAGCCCGATCAATCGGTTCACCGATGGCGGAAAATCCACCCAGCCGAACGGCATTTTTGGCGACAGATGCACCCGGTTGTCGCGCACCGCCTTGACCGATGCCCAGGAGGGGTCGCTTCGGACGGATGCGGCGAACTCCTGATCAATGGTCACGATGACGTCGGGATTCCACACCAGAATCTGCTCAATCGACACATTGGCGAGCCCGCCCTGGGTTTCGCCGGCGATGTTGCGGCCGAGCAGTTCGATGGTCTCGACATTGATCGAGCCGCCGAGCCCGGTCGCGAGCCCGCGCGGCCCCCGCGCATAATAGACTTTTGGCCGCTCGCTCATGGCAATCGGCTCGATCCGGCCGGTGATGGTCTTGACCGTATCCTCCGTATAGCGCGCAAGCTTCTCCGCGTCGTCAGTGCGGCCGATCAAGGCGCCGAGCGAACGGTAGCTATTGGCGATCCCGGCGAAGCGGCCATCCAGCAGCGCGTAGGGAATGCTGGTTTGCTCCTGCACCCGGTCCGCCAGCGAAACAAAAGTGGCGCTGGTCGAGCCAACGTCGAGAATGAGATCGGGTTTTAGGGCCAGCACGGTTTCCAGGTTCGCGGTGTTGCCGCGTCCGGTAATGCGCCCGACTTCCGGCCGGGTGCAGATCTCCGGCAGCATGTAGACGCACTCTTCAGGCCGGTTGGCGCGCGGCCAGCCGATCAGCATTTCCGGCGCCAGCGTATACAGCAGGATCGCCGCCGGCGGTCCGGCCGGGAACACGCGCGATACTTTGGCGGGAACCGGCACGGTTCGCCCGGCGGCATCGGTCACCGTCTCTGCGGATGCGGCGCGCGGCGCGATCAGAGCCGCCGACAGGCCCGCGATCAGGGTGCGGCGGTCGATCAATCGACGCCCACCATCACGTCGCTGGCCTTGATCACGGCGGTGGCCGCATTGCCTTTCGCCAGTTTGAGTTCGTCCACCGCCTCGTTGGTGATCGAGGCTGTCACGATGACCCCGCCGCCGATATCGATCCGGATATGCGACGTGGTCGCGCCCTTGACGACATCGACGATGGTGCCCTTGAGCTGATTGCGCGCGCTGATTTTCACGGCAGTTCTCCTGTTTGTATTCTGACAGATTGCGGCCTGAACATCCGTAGCTGCAAGAGGCGGGCCGCCGAAATCGCCTCTGACCGTCATTCCGGGGCGCGCGCCAGCGCGAACCCGGAATCTCGAGATATTGGTTCTAGATTCCGGGTTCGAGGCTTCGCCTCGCCCGGAATGACGGCAAAACCCATCAAATAGCCGCAAATTTCGGAACTTTTGCCATCAGGGCCTCCTTCGCCCTATACTTTGTGCATAGCAAAAAGCGGGAATTGGCATGGATCGCATTCGCATCGTCGGCGGCAGCAAGCTCAGTGGCACCATTCCGATCTCGGGCGCGAAGAATGCCGCGCTGCCCCTGATGATCGCGGGGCTTTTGACCGAGGAAACGCTGATCCTCGACAACGTGCCGCGGCTGGCCGATGTGGTCAATTTGCAGCGCATTCTCGGCAATCACGGCGTCGATATCATGTCGGCCGGAAAACGCCCCGGCGATCATGAATATCAGGGCCAGACCCTGCACATTTCGGCGGCCAACATCATCGACACCACGGCGCCCTATGAGCTGGTCTCGAAGATGCGCGCCAGCTTCTGGGTGATCGCGCCGCTGCTGGCGCGGATGCATGAGGCCAAGGTCTCGCTGCCCGGCGGCTGCGCCATCGGCACCCGGCCGGTGGATCTGCTGATCATGGC
>Ga0193699_10000670_pt1 | contig 14082 bp, 11 predicted proteins | sample L3c2metaG_FD_160095 | JGI IMG/M metagenome (GOLD analysis project Ga0193699, IMG submission 160095) | Soil microbial communities from a riparian zone of the East river system, Colorado, United States - L3c2 | ecosystem: Environmental > Terrestrial > Soil > Riparian zone | place: USA: East... | reverse complement strand
GAGGTCGATACCAAGGTATCGATTGTACCATCGTGCAATACTGTGATAGCCGCATCTCAGAGACATTCTCTCAGCGGTTAGCGCATCGGGATTATCCCAAGGTGATGCATGCCGCCATTAGCACTGTGTTGCGAGCGTCACTCAAGGAGAGGGGAAAGACATGCCAGAGCCCAATACCGTGGATCTGCCACTCGAGGCGCCGGCCCGCACGCCGAAGGTGGACACATCCATCCGACCGTTCCGCGTCAACATTTCGGACGAGGACCTCGCGGATCTCCGCCAGCGGATCAAGGCGACGAGGTGGCCCGAAAAAGAGCCCGTCGCCGATTTCTCCCAGGGTGTGCCGCTCGCGACGATGCAGAAGCTCGCTCGCTATTGGACGACGGAATACGATTGGCGCAAGGTCGAGGCGAAGCTCAACAGCTATCCGCAATTCATTACGAACATCGACGGCGTCGACATTCACTTCATTCACGTCAAGTCGAAGGAGAAGAATGCGTTGCCGGTCATCGTCACCCATGGATGGCCCGGTTCCATCATCGAGCAGCTGAAGATCATCGATCCGCTGACGAATCCCACGGCGTATGGTGGCAGCGCGTCGGACGCTTTCGATGTGGTGATTCCGTCGATGCCGGGTTACGGGTTTTCAGGCAAGCCGAGCACGACCGGCTGGGACCAAGCGCGGATCGCGCGTGCCTGGGCGGCGCTGATGAAGCGCCTTGGGTACACGCGATATGCGGCGCAAGGCGGGGATTGGGGCGCGATCATCAACGATCTGCTGGCTACGCAGGGACATCCGGAATTGATCGGGATGCACACGAACCTGCCCGCCGCGATTCCACCCGACATCAACAAGGCGGCCGCGGCCGGCAGCCCGGCGCCAACGGGTCTCTCGGCCGAAGAGAAGCGCGCGTACGAGACGATTGTCCTTTTGTACAAGACCATTCCAACACAGCTTTTCATGGGGTCGCACCCGCAAACGCTGTACGGTATCGCGGATTCACCCATCGGCGTGGCGGCCTGGCTACTCGACCACGACCCGATCAGTTTGCGCCTCATCGCACGTGCTTTCGACGGGGAGGCGACAGGCCTTACCCGGGACGATGTGCTCGACAACGCCACGCTGTTCTGGTTGACGAACACAACGATCTCGGCGGCGCGTCTCTACTGGGAGGGGTTCGCCAAGACCGACCTGGGACCCAAGAACGTCTCGATCCCGGTTGCGGTGAGCGTCTTTCCTGACGAGGTCTACTATACACCGCGGAGCTGGGCGGAGCGGGCGTATCCGAGGCTCATCCATTACAACCAGCTCGACAAGGGCGGGCACTTTGCGGCGTGGGAACAGCCGAGGCTTCTGGTAGATGAGATGCGCGCAGGGCTCAAGTCGCTGCGGTAGGTGGTCGCTCCGAGCAGCAGCTCGGCGTCACGCCTGACGAGCCAGTTTCTCCGCCTGGGTCCTGTTGGCGGCGGTTGGCTGCGGGGCAAACGCAACCGTCCCGCATGCGTCGGGAAGCAGCTGCTGGCGCGGTGACTCGCGGGCTTCGAGCGTCGCGACGAGTGCGGTGTCCTTCGAGAGGATGCTGGTTGCTTCAGCATCGTTGTTCGTGGAGCAGGCCGCGGCTGCGGCGAAGATCGCGAGCACGAGTCGCCGCGGCCCCGTTGCCGTTCAGGGCGCCGTGCTTCCCGTCTCCTTCGACTTGGCCGGCTCGCCGCCACTCCACGTCAGTCGCAGCACGTCGACGCTGTTGCCGCCGAGCCGCAGGCCGCGCTTGCGCGCCGGCGAGCCCTTCGCGGCGATGTGTCCCTGCGACGTCACGACCGCGCCGGATCCGTCCGGCGCGATCGCCAGTCCGACCGCGTACGGCGCGACGCGCACGCGCGCCAGCACGGTGAGCCGCGTCGCGTCGACGGCGACGATCTCCGATCGCCAGTTGAGCGCCACGAGCAGCACGGTGCCGGAGGGATCGAGCGCGATCGTCCGCGCGCCGCCGCCCACCGGCACGCTGCGCCAGCGCGGACCGCGCACGCGCTTACCGCGCGCACCTCGCAGCGCAGTGACCACCCGAGCGGCGCTCACGTGGCTCACCACTCCGGCGTCGCCCGACGACGCGAACAGAGTGCGGCCGTCGGCCGACAGCTCGAGGTGGCGCGGCGTGCGCGGCACGGCCATCACCGTGCCGAGGTAGCGCCCCGACGCGACGTCGAATCCGGCGACGCCCCCCTTCTTCCCCATGCGCGCGACGAGCAGCGTGCGCCCGTTGCGCGTGAACACCGTCCCGCGCAGACAGAAGCCGCAGGTGCGATCGCGATCCGTTCCGGCGAGCGGCGTCTGGTCGAGCACCCGTTCGACGACCATGTGGCGCACGTAATGGAACTTTGCGGGATCGCCGCTCGACACGTCGAGCAGGGCGACGGTGTTGTCCCCCCAATGCGTGACGGCCAGCAGCCGCCCGTTCGGCGACGCCGCGACGTACTTCGGGATCGGTCCCGTCGGCAGGACGCGCACGATGCTGTCGACGCGCGTGTCGATCACCGCGAGCGCGGACGGGGACTGGGCGGAGGCGTCGAAGCTGCGGCGGTAATAGGGGACGAACAGCCAGCGTCCGTCCGTCGACAGCTCGCTCTCCACCGGCCGGCCGGTGAACACGTTCGCCGAGCCGTCGGGCGATTGCGTGAAGTACGGGTAGTCGAACACCGTGCTGTCGCCGCGAAAGAGCGCCGAATCGGCGGGGCCGAAGCGGTGGACGATCGTCGGCAGCTTGTGCAGCGATGGCCACGCGTAGACGAGGGTCTTCCCTCCCTCGAGCGCGTTGACGTACACCTTCGTCCCGTCGAAGCTGAAGCGGACGCTCTTCGGGCTGAGGATCTCGCGGTCGTGCGTCTCGGGCGTCGAGTCGAGCGAACCGGCCTTCATCACCCGCGCGCCGAGGACGTTGCGCAGGCGGGCGCGCACCGTCATCGCGACGAGGCGCGTCGAGTCGGCAGGATGCATCGAGTCGGCGGCGACGACATTCGCGCTCTGTGCGCGGAGCGGCGCGATCGCTGCGCCGGACACGGTGGCGAGCGCGCAGATGCCGAGGATGGACGCGGCTCGCGCCATGGATGGATGAGTGGGTGGGGGGGGCCGGCGCGGGGGGGGGAGCGCCGGGGTCGTCATGGAGAATACGCGCTGCTGGTGTGCCAGGTCACAGCGGCGCGAGTTGGATGCGCCGGGGGCGGCTAGCGGCCCACCGCTGCGATGACGCTGGCGACACGCGTGCCATGATCCAGCCTCGAGGTGCCACCCGCCATCAATGTCGAGTCCCCCGCGTCAAAGTCCTGGACTACGGAGCCCACGAGGGCACCCAAGACGCTCAACCCCCGCCAGGTGATGCTGTAGTCTGCGGATCCGGCTCCTGCTGCCGCTGGCGGAGCTTGAGCTGCTGGCCGAAGCTGCGGCTGATGGTCAGGAAGACGCCCCGCGTCCCATATCGCCGTTCGCTGATCTCGATCACCTGAGCGTTGGTGGTACGCGAGCCGAAGATCATCAGGTTGAACGGGTCGACGACGCGAAGCGCCACGTAGCCTCGGTCCGCCCAGAGCTTGCGGCGCACGCCGAGGCTCATGTACACGAACGCGGATTGCGCCCCGCCTTCGGTCGCGTAGGCCGAGCGATAGTTCGTCTGCGCCTGCACGTCCACCAGTGGCGTCAGTTTCCACGTCGCGTTCATGCGTGCCGACCACACGGTGGCCCGCGTCGACAGGGCACGATCCAGGTTTGTGGCGTCGCTCGTGTAGCGGTAGGCTCCGCCACCGCCGAAGAGCGTGAGCGGACCGCCACGCACCGTCACGTTGACGTCGGCGCCGACGGTCGTGGCGCTCGCCACGTTGTCGTAGGTGCTGAGCAGCACGCCGGCGGCGTCGACCTGCTGGATGTACTTCACCGCGTGGGCCGTGTGGCGAAGGTACGGGGTCAGCTGGAGCGCGCCCCACGGGCGCGTATCCTGGAGCCCCAGCTCGAGCGCGTCGGTGTACTCGGCCTGCAGCGTCGGGTTGCCGCGGAAGACGATGCGCGGGGTCTCGCGATACTCGACGGGGGAGAGCTGGTACGGGCTGGGCCGGCTGATGCGGCGCGAGTAGCTCAGCTTCGCCTGACGGGTGTCCGTGACGTTGTAGGAGAGAATGCCGCTCGGGAACGCGCTGCCGTACCGGCGGTCGAAGCGACGCGAGGCGAGCGGCAGGTCGAGCTGCGTGGCGGCGTTCTCGAGCCGCAGCCCGGCCTGGGCCTGTACCTGCCCCCACTGCTGCGACAGCACGCCGTACGCCGCCCCGATCTGCTCCCGGTAGTCGAACGCCGTCGCCCGGCCGGGTGCCGCGACGTACGCCTGGCTGGACGCATCGAGCACGTCGGCGGTGAAGTCGCTCGCCGTGTGTCGCACGATCTCCTTCATCCCGAGCTCGAGCTTCCTGGTCGTGCCGTAGGGGCGCACGTAGTCGGTCTGCCACGTCACCGAGGGGGAGCGCGCCGACGTGAAGTCCCGCTGGGGCTGAAAGATCTCCGGGCTGGTCGTCACGTCGCCCTGGTGCAGCACGCCGGATAGCCGCGCCTGCGCATCGTTCCTGCTGGATGCGTAGCGCAGCTCCGAGCTGAACGTCGTCGTGGCCGGCCCGCCGGGCCGGCGGAAGCCGAGGGTGTAATCCTGGGTGGCGTTCGTGCTGGTGAAGTTCCGGAACTGGTCGAACAGCCCGATCGTCGCATGCGCGCTGTCCAGGTCAGAGTAGTGCACGCCGGTGAGCCCGACGTAGCGTCCGCCATTCAGGAAGGCGTCGAAGGAGATCGCGTCTCGGGCGCCGATCTTGTATTCCGAGCGCAGCGTCGCGTTGCCCGACTTCGGCGCCGCGGCGCCGTCGCTCGTGGACAGGACGAACGCGGGGACGGGCACGGTGAGGTTGGTCCGGTCAGTCGTGCCCGACGTGCCCCGCTCGTCCCGGTACAGACTGGCCGAGAGGAAGAGGGTGAGCGGCCCGGACTGCCGTCCCACGTTGCCCGACACGTTGACCATTCGCGTGGTCGCGGTGGCGGCGGTGAAGCCGCCGCTCAGCCCCAGCTCGGCGTCCTGGTTCAGGACGATGTTGATGATGCCGGCCGTCCCCTCGGGATCGCTCTTCGCCGACGGGTTCGTCGCTACCTCCACCGCCTTGACCGCGCTGGCGGGAAGCTGGCTGAGAAAGTTGCCTAGCTGCTCGCCCTTGAGCGGCGAGGTGCGCCCGTTGATCTGCACCACGACGTTCTCGCTGCCGCGCAGGCTCACCTTGTTCGATCCGTCCACCTCCACCGACGGGACGCTGCGCAGGACATCCACCGTGGTGCCGCCGCTCGCTGTGGTCATGTTCTTCGTGCTGTAGCTGTTCCGGTCGGGCGCCAGCGCCACCTCGTCCCGCTCGGCCACCACGCGTTGGCCCTCGAGCACGACGACCGCCGCGCCGAGCGTCACGTCGCCGAGGTCCACGAGGGGCGTCTCTGCCGTCACGGCGACGTCGCGCATGATGCGCGGCGCATAGCCGAGCGCGCGCACGCGGACGGTGTAACGGCCCGGCACCAGGCCGTCCACGCGGAATCCGCCGTCGGCGCGCGGCAGAGCGCCGCCGGCGAACGCGGTATCGGCGGCTCGACGAACGGTGACCGACCCGCCGGTGACGGGCCGGCCATCCACCGCGCCCACCAGTCGTCCACGGATCTCGCCCGCGCCGGTCGGCGCCGCCGGGAGCTGGGCCCGCGAGCCGGCGGGCGCGACGAGGAGCAGAAGAAGGAGCCGCGCCCGGCGATCGACGCCCGTCATTGCGACCCGGAGTGGCAGAACGGACCGTCGTCGGTGCCGCCTAGGGCGACGCGCGACACCCGACTTCGATCCGGCGCAAGGGTGAGCAAGAGCGCTTCTCCAGGGCCAATGTCCGCCACCGCTTCTGTCGCCGGCCGGCCGGCGATCGCCATGGCGCGGCGCAGGAACGGCTTGACGAACTCGGGCTCCACCACGACCACGACAGCCGCGCCTCGATTGCTCCCGACGGCATTGTCGGCGAGCCGGACGGCGAATCCGGAGGCGCTCAATCCGCCACGATCGTACGGCCGGAGGTCGCCCCCGACGACATCCTGCAGCCGCCGCGCGGCACGAAGCGTCGCGGCGTCGCCGGCGGAGTAGACGGCGACGACCCTGGCCGCGCCAAGCGCGTCGCACAACCTGGCCAGCCCCGGCGCGGCCGTCTCGACGCCAGTGGGCACGAGCAGCACCACCGTGGAATCGCGCCACTCGGCGGCGGAGCCAGCCGCCGATTGGGCCACTGCGCGCTCGCTGGCCGTTGCCAGGCAGCAAGCGATGACGGCGAGTCGGACGACGGACGGCAGCATGGCGACCTCCACTGGTGAGCACGGTGACGAGTTGGGCATGCCCTCGCACGGCGGCACGCTATCGGACAGCTAGACGAGGCGCGAGGGTTTGAACCGTGCCGGCATGCAGGTCCACGAGCATGCGGCCTCCGCCGTGGACAAGCCGATGAAAGAACAGCCCGACACCGGCGGCGCCGTAGGCGTAGTCCGTGCTGACGCGGTTGAGCCACCGCCCAGGGAATGCCAAGCCGCCTGGCCGCTCGATGCCGTACCAGAGAAGGGTCTCGGCGATCTCTCGCGCGCGCGTCACGTACTCGTCGCGTCCCGTCGCGAGATGCATGTCGAGCATGTACTCGCCGAGGCCGGCGAGCCCGTCCACGGCCGACGGCAGGACGGTCCATTTGCAGTACGCGACGTCCGCGATCATGGCGGCGGCATGGCCGAGCGCCTCGTCTCCGGCGGCGAGCCACAGGCGCAGCGCAGTCGTGCCGACGCCGGCGCTGCCGTGCGCGAAGTACGGCAGGCTCAACGTGCCGTTCTCCTTGTCGGACCAGGTCCAGCCATAGATGTCCTCTCCGCGCCTCGCGAGGTCGTACCGGACCGCGTCGTGCGCCAGCGCCATCAGATCGGGATCGCCGAGCGGCTCGCTCGCGTGGAGGAGGAAATGGGCGATGCCGCTCGCGCCGCAGGCGAAGCCGAGATGGACCGCGCCATCCATGGCGTGCCGCCAGTAGACGCCGTCATCCGTTCGACCTGCGGTACGCCTCAGAAAGGCGACGGCGTCAGCGGCGCGCTCCAGGTAAGAGTGGTCGCCGGTCAGGTGGTGCAGCGACAGGCTCACCAGCCCCCAACCCGCCACCCCGTAGAAGACCGTGGGATCGGCGTACAGGAGCGGCGACTCGTAGCAGACGTTCATCGCCGCGCGCGCCCGGTCGTGCAGTCCCAGTTCGCAGAGGGCGTACGCAACCCCCGCGGTCCCGACGTACAGACCGGGGGGGTAGGCATCCGCGCTGAGCGGCTGCGCGAGCAGCCACTCCGTCGCCTCCGGCGGAATGCCACCCCGGGCCCGATGGAGGAACAGCGCCGTGCCGCATGCGCCGAAGCCCAGCGAGAGCGGATTGGTCGCGAACGCCTGAAAGTGCGGCGGCCACAGACGGTCGCGGCGCGAATAGTCAGCCGTACTGATGATGTAGTCGCCGACTCGATCCACCGCCGCCTGCAGGTCCTCGTCGCTGATCATTCTCCGTCCTCGGTGATGGAGCGGGGCTGAATGGGGCGGCGCCGAGGTGCAGCTCGCGGTCGAACCGGTCCCGGTACTCGTCGTCGCCATGCATGATCACGACGAGGCGCGCCCCCTCGGTCGCCTCCACGATCGCGCTCATGATCACGTGCTTCGTGGCGCTGTCGATGTTGCTGAGCGGCTCGTCGAACACGTACAGTTCCGCCGTCTTGCTGAGCGCGAGCAGTATTTGCGCCTTGCGCTGCTCCCCCTGCGAGAGCGAGGCGGGATCGCGGTGCAGCTTGTCGGCGAGCCCGAGTTGCTCCGCGAGCGCCATCGCCCGCGCGGCCCTCTCGGGCGAGAGGCGCGCGAAGCCGACGTTCTGTCGCAGGTCGCCGGGCAGGAACGCCGCTGGCAGGAGCTGCGCGCTCACGCGCGAGAGGTGCGGCGTCGACGACTCGCCGGCATCCACGTCGAGCAGCCCGACCAGAACGTGCGCGAGGGTGGACTTCCCGGTGCCGTTGGCGCCTGTGACGAGCAATCGCTCGCCCATGCCTACGGTCATCGTGAGGTCGCGGAGCACGGGCACCGCATCGTACGTCACCGTCACCCCCGTGAGCGACAAATCCACGCCACTTCCGGCGGTCGGTCGCGGCGGTGGCGTATCCACGAACTCGGCCAGTCGCTGCACCTGGCCCCGCAGCCGGGCGACGATCGGCCACTGCGCGCTCAGCAGGCTGATAGCGTTGGCCACACGCCAGAAGGCAGACAGAAATGCGAACAATGCGCCGAGGGTCATCTCGTGACGCAGCACCTCGATCCCGGCCCCGACGATGACCGCGAGTTCCGCATACGAGAGGAAGATGCGGCTGGCGCCCTGAAAGCGCGCCGTGTGCATGGCGCGCCGGTCGAGCGACTGAAGATGCGGGCGCATGAGCGTCCGCACGCACTCGTCCACCAGGCCGGTCAGCTCGAAGATGCGGACCGCGCGATAGGCGCTCACGGCGCGGCTCAGACCGTCCTTGAGGACGGCCTCCTGCTCGCTGGCCTCCTTCGTAGCGCGTGCGATCTTGTCGGCGACACGCCTGGACAGCCAGAAGAGCGCCGGACCGACAACGGCGAGCACGAACGCCAGCTTCCACGACAGCCACAGGGCGACCGTGAGCGCCGACGCGAGCACCACAACGCCGTGCGCTGAGCGTACCGCGGTGTCGACCACGTCGGTGGTCGTCCGCGCCGGCTCGTCGAAGATACGCGAGACGAAGTAGCCCGGCTCGTGGCTCATGACGCCCCGATACGGCAGCCGGTAGAAGGCGGCCGCTGCCTCCAGCGACAGCTCGGCCGCAAGCGCGTTCTTCAACCGCTGGGTGGCCCGGGCGCTCCAGTAGGAGAGGACGCGCGTGAACGTCGCCATCACCACGATGGTCAGGGCGGCGAGGGCGAAGTGGCGCGGGCGCGATTGCACGATCCCGTCGATCACGATCCGCTGAAAGATCGGATCGAGCGCCCCCCCGATCACGGCGCTCGAGACAGTGATCCCAAGGACCGCCGCCGTGAGCCGCCCGTGGCGCACCAGCAGCCGCCACCAGGCACCTCGGCTCAGCACTCCGGCCGTCGCGGACTGCCCCGGCATGCAGCGCGACCGCGCCTACCGCACCGACCGCGCGCGCAGGACCGAATCGAGCGCGGTGGTGAAGAAGGTCAACGCACGCCCCCCCTGCACGATCATCTTGCCATCCACCATGAACGCCGGCACCCCGCCGACCCGCCATGCCGCGTCGTTCCGAAGATCGGCATCGACCTCACGCCGCGCCGTCCCGGACGCCAGGCAGTGGGTGAGCCGCGTCCGCTCGATCGCCGCGCCGGCCGCCATCGCGTGGAAGGCGGAATCCGGATCGGCGAGGCCGGCCCACTCCCTTTGCGTGGCGAACGCGACATCGTGAAACGCGCGGAAGCGGCCCTGCGCCGCGGCACAGACGCCAAACTCCGCGGCGCGCATCGCGTTCTTATGGATCGCCGCCTTGGGGTAGTTGACGAACACCCAGCGGACCTTTCCCGTGGCGACGTACAGCGAGTCGAGCGTGGGCATCGTCTCCATGGCGAATTGTCGGCAGTAGGGACACTGGAAGTCCGAGAGCTCGTATACGGTGACCGTGGCATCAGGCGAGCCATGCGTCCGCGCGACGAACGCGGCGCGGTATACGGTGTCGCCCGGGCTCGTGGCATCGCGCGCGCTCCCGCCGGCAAAGGTGGCGGCGGGAGCCGACGCGCAGGCCAGCGCCACGGCTCCGGCCGATGCCGCACACCCATACAATGCGATAACCGGGATCAGCTGACGCATGTGAGGTCTCCCAGTGTGTTGACCGAGGCGCGCTCGGCCGACGCGAGCAGCAGCGTCCGCGCCTCGTCCGCCCGCCCCGCCCAGAGCGCCTCGATCGCGGCGGCGATGTCGGCCGGCACGCCGAGTGCGCGCAATCTGGCGAGGAAACGGGGCAGGGCGTCGGCGTGGAGATCGAAGAACTGCAAGCCACCTACGAAGAGCCCGAACAACGCCATGCCCAGCGCGTAATGGTCGTCGCGGCGCGTGATGCGGCGGCCGTCGCGGCGCTCCCGGCTGGCGAATCCCGGCGTGGCCCATGCACCGGCGAAGGCGATCAGGCCATCGTCCTCGTCCTCGATGATGGCGGTCTCGAGATCGATCAGGGTCACGCGCGCGAGGTCCGGGGTCACGATGATGTTGCCGTGCGAGAGATCCCCGATCAGCACGCCCTCGGCATGAATGCGATCCACCACGCCGAAGAGCGCCGCCGCGATGCAGTGGAACTTCGGCAGGAAGGCCAGCAGGACTCCGTCGCGCAGGATGTACGGGAGCACCAGGTTCTCCATGAGGGGGGTCCACCGATGGAGCGACACCCCGTCGATCCGCTCCTCAACGAGGAACTTGTGCTCCCATTCGTCGAAGAGCGCGATGGGCCTGGGCGCGCATCCGGTGGCGGCGATGCGTGTCAGCACGTGATGCTCGTGCTCCAGCAGCGTCGTGGAGTCGACGACGCGCCCCGCCCGGACGCTCCGGTTGACGTAGGGGCGCGCCTCCTTGATGATCACGGAATCGCCCGTGTGGGTGTCGGTCCCGATGTACACGCCCCCCCGGTTCGTCACCGAGATCATGGACTCCACCACGAAGCGCTCGCCGAGCACGAGGCCGGAGGGCGCCTCGATCTCCCGACTGCCGCCGAACGGGTCGTCGACCCAGGGCGGGAGCCGGAAGTACCCGAGGCGCTCGTCAGCCGTTGCCGTGCCGTCCGGTGCGGTGAGATGCGAGCTGAAGGTGCCGTCGAGCTCCAGCCGGCGCGGCGGCCGGATCCCACCGTATCGATAGTAGAGGATCGGGCTGTCCTTGTACCGCCGGTCCGACAGGATGTACGGCCCCTTGAACGGCTCGTGCCCGGTGGCCTCGTGGAACCGCTCGATGAGGTCGACGAAGGCGGCGCGATCCACGGGGTAGATCGTCATGAACTTGCCCGCTCCGCCGCGCCCGTACGGCTTGGAGTTGAGCATGTCGTGGATCGCCGGCGTAGCGGCGCACTTGAAACAGACGCCGTGCTGCACGCACAGTGCGACCATGCGGGCGAGCACCGCCGTGGCGCATTCCGGCGTGCTCGAGACGTGGATCTTGAACCCCTGCTGCGGCAACGCAACCTCGGGGCGGCGCACGTGAAGCCAGATCGTCTGACGATTCGTCTCCCATCCGGCCGCCGGCAGATGACGACGCACGATCTCCTCGAAGGTGGACGAGCCACGATGGCGGGACGCGTCCTCGTAGAACTCCGGATCGGCCAACGTGTAGGCGCTGTCGGCGCGCACATTTGCTCCGTTCGCTGGTGGGTGTGCACCGCCAGACGAGCCGCCGCGAGCGTCGCGGCGGCTCGTCGCGGCCGGCTGTGATCAAGCGTCCGTCGTCTCGTTGCAGCAGTGGTCGTGACTCTCGGTGCTGCCGCCACAACAGTGGCTCTCCGTGCTGTCGAACTGCTCCTGGCTCTCCACGAGCGTGTCGCTGAGTTTCTGCAGGGCGAGAACCAACATGCGAACCTCCGTGTTGGACTTTGACCGACGTGCAGTCCGGGTGACTGCGGGCGCCAGTATTGCGCGCCGCTCCGATGGCGAGCAAGTACACAGGTGGTGCAGAATGATGAGAATTTTCTTACAGAGGGTACAGCACAGTTCGGTCTTCATGCCGCGCACGCACCCACTCGCGTCAGCGCACTACGCGGTTGGCCACAACCTTGCACTCGCGCGAGAACCGTGCAACATTCTGCTGCCGTCGTCCCCGCCGGAGGGGACGCGCTCTGCATGTTCGTGCAGATGCCCCGCTCGTCTGGCTACGCACAATGACGATTCCGGCATTCTGTGTTCTCCACGCCGCGGCCTGCTCGCCCGACGTCACGATGTGTCGCCTGCCGGATCTTGCGGCCTGGGAAGCGGCGGTGTGTGCCCCGGTCGACGATGCGTCCGTCGCGGTCGCGTCGGCCGTCGATCGGGAGGGCCGCGAGCTGGCCGACGTGATCGGGCGGCTTCCGATCTCGGCCACCGAACGGTTTCGCATCGTAGTGCTACTCGACTACAGGTCGACCGGTCGCGCGTTGCTCGCGTCGCCGGTGCGTGAGCGCATCACTGATCTAGTGGACGTTGATCACGAGCCGGCGATGGACCTGCTCATGGCGCACGCGCACGATGTCGCGGGCGATTCGTGCTGCGCTGACGCGCTACGCCTATTGCTCCATCGCTGGGGACCCGTCACCGCCGCCCTGCTCCAATGCAGCATCGGCAGCCGATTCGCCTGCGGGTCGGTGAAGGCAGCCGTGTCGCTCCTCGGCACCGATCGATGGACGCTCAGCCGCCACCTGCGCAGCGAAGGCGGGGCCTCGCCCCGACGTGTGCTCGACGCCGCGCTCGTGACAGTTGCTGTGCTGCTCGCGCGACGCACCGACTGGCCGTTCGACCAGCTCGGCCGCTACCTTCGGCAGGCCGACGAACGACCGCTCAATGCCGCATCGCTGCGCGCGCTCGGGATGCCGCTCGCCGAGCTGCGCGGGGAGGAAGAGGGCGACCTCGATCGCATTGTCCGCCGTCTCGACCACTACGTGTCCGACTTCGGCGATGCAGACCTGAGCCGTCTGCGCCTCCGACTTGGACGAGAGGTGCCAGTCCGACCGCTTGGTTTCCACGCTGACCGGCCGCGCAATGCCTGCGGCGGATCCGCGGCGCCTGGTGAAGGCTGGCTCCGATTTGAGCAGTGGTAGGCGGGATCGTCTATCGGCCAAGACTCGCCAAGCCCGCCTCGCCCATCACGAGGAAGTCTCATCTGAGGGTGCGCCCGCGACGCACACCGCGACCTGCGTCGGGGTCACCATACCAGACGTGCGCGGCCCAAACATGGCCTCGAAAGGTGCACAACGGTGACCGCAACGGTGACCACGAAAAAAGCGGCTGGTCACCGTTGGTGATCAGCCGCTCATAACCTATTCCAACCACATGACTTCTGTAGAGCGGGCGACCGGACTCGAACCGGCGACGTCCAGCTTGGGAAGCGGGCCTTGCAGGCGCCTTGCTTTCAAGTCTCCCACTTCCTGCTCGACGAAGAAACGTGCGCTACCTGATCTGCCTTCAGGTGCGGCGGCGTTCAAATGCGCACCCACCGACGGACGTCATTGATGCACAACGGCTTGCGTGGCGTGCTGCGCGGAGTCTCGCTCGCGGACGTCGCCCTGCGGCACCGACAAATGCCGCGAAACATACACCAGCATTTGCGCGTGACTCCGCGACGGACCTTGAGTATCGAGGCGTTCACCGACGCACCCGATTCCCGACCAATCAGTTACGTCGGCACACTTGTGGCGTACGTTTAGCAAAACGACCGCGTCAGGCACTTAACAACGTCGTGAATACCAAGGCTGGCATCAGCCCCGATATGGCAATCCAGCTATCCAAGGTTTTTGGCAGCACCGCGGAGACGTGGTTGCAGATGCAGCTGGCCTATGATCTCGCGCAGGCGCGCAAGCGCGAGAAGCAGATCAAAGTGAAGCGCGTTGAACCCGCGAATCCCTAAACCCCATTCAGGTCACGGGAAGCCGGTTATTTAGAGATGCTGGCACCCGTACAACATCAGTGTCGCGAATGAGAGTTTGGGTGTACTTGCGCAACGGGAGCCTGCGCCATGGCCGAAGCGGCCACCAGAAACCAGCCGGCGTGCGGGATCCACTGTTCGATCCAGCGCCACTCGTTGCCGCCGTCCGTGGTTTTCCAATCAATGCCGCTGCCGTCTCCGTTGCCCTTCTTGCCGGTCACGCCGTTCGCGATGCCGCCCTTGTTGGTGCCGTGGCCGAAGAGCGCGGAGATGACGGGAGGATTGTTCTTGCCGAAGCCGTGCATGAAGGTGACGCTGAAGGGATTGCGTCCCAGGATCCAGGCGATCTGGTCGGCCGCGAATTCCGCCAGTTCG
>Ga0193699_10000669_pt1 | contig 14084 bp, 12 predicted proteins | sample L3c2metaG_FD_160095 | JGI IMG/M metagenome (GOLD analysis project Ga0193699, IMG submission 160095) | Soil microbial communities from a riparian zone of the East river system, Colorado, United States - L3c2 | ecosystem: Environmental > Terrestrial > Soil > Riparian zone | place: USA: East... | reverse complement strand
TAGGCGGAGCCGTCGATGCCGACGAAGCGCTGGTAGATCGCGTTGGTGGCGGGAAGATTGTAAACCAGCGTCATGGTGCGCGCGCCGTCGCCGCCCCAGTCGAAGCCGACCGAGGGGCCCTGCCAGTAGACGCGCAAATCGCCGGCATTCTTGGTGTAGAGCGTGCCTTCGCCGTAGCGCAGTCCGGCGACAAAGGCGCCGGAGCCTTCCTCGCCGAGAATGTAGCCGTTCGGCAGGCCCCATTGGCTGACCGCGCGCTCGATCACCGAGGCGAGGCCGCGTGAGACGTTGCCGAAAAACTTGTGCCCGGCGCCGACCAGTTCGTCGGGCCCATAGTTGTTCGGGGTCGGCTGGCGCTGCGGCGGCGGCATCTGCGGCGGCGGCGCCTGCTGCGCGGAAACGGGCACGGTCCAGCACATCAGCGCGGCCAGCGTCACCGCTGCAAGGCGTGAAGCGAAAATCATGAAAGAACCCCTGGGTATTGAAATCCTGGGCGCCGCCTTAACCTGATGCCAACAGGCACGGCTTTAGGTTGCGCCCAGTGTCCCCCGACTCGGATGTTATCCGCACCAACTATGACGGCACAACGGCAGGAAAGAAACGGCTGGCGCCCCGGAATAGCCTTTATCGGGCTTCTGGCAGGCTTTGCCGCGCTGGCCGGCCCCTTTTTCGCGGCCCGGGCGGCGACCACCGAGCAGGTGATCGTCAACCGCTACACCGGTCTCGCCATCGAGGGTTACGACCCCGTCGCCTATTTCACGGATGCGGTGGCCGAACTTGGCCTGCCGGACTTCGAGGCCTCGGAAGCCGGGGCGGTCTGGCGCTTCCGCAACGAGGGCAATCGCGCCTCCTTTGTCGCCCATCCCGAAATCTACGGCCCCCAGTTCGGCGGCTACGACCCGACCGATCTGGCGCGGGGCGTTACTGTGGCCGGGAACCCGCGGGTCTGGCTGCTCGCAGGCGAGCGGCTTTATCTGTTCGGCCGCGAGGAAACCCGGGATGCCTTCGCCGCCGACCCCGCGCACTTGCTGCGGGAGGCCAACGCGCGCTGGCCGCAGCTAAGGGAGAATCTGGCGCGTTAGCCCGCGATATGTTCGTCATGCCCGGGCTTGACCCGGGCATCCACGCCTTACTTCTTTTGCGAGAGAAAGACGTGGATGGCCGGGACAAGCCCGGCCATGACGAATCGATGGAGCTTGCGCGCTAGCCCGCCGCCTCGGGGTCACCCCAGGCGATGAACTCCGGCACGACAAACCCTTCCCGCCCTTCGCCAAAGCGCAGGTCATTGCCCCGCCCGTCCGTAATCTTGCCGCCGGCCGCGGTGATGACGGCATGGCCGGCCGCGACGTCCCATTCGCGGGTCGGAGCGAGGCGGGGATAGATGTCGGCGCCGCCTTCCGCCACCCGGCCGAATTTGACCGCCGATCCCAGTGTTTCGCGGACGGCGCCGGGCCGCGCCTCGATGAAGGCTTCGGTCCTTAAGTCACCATGCGAGCGGCTGACGGCGACGATCCAGGGTTCGCCGCGCTTCGGAAAGCTGCGGGTCCGGATCGGCTCGGCCACCCGCGCCGACGCTTTATTCACGGTGACCCGTTCCGCGCCGCGGCCCACCAGCCCGCGCCAAACCAATCCGAGCGCCGGCGCCCCGATAATGCCGAGCAGCGGCGTCCCGTTCGTCACCAGCGCGAGATTGACCGTGAACTCGTTGCGGCCGGCGACGAATTCCTTGGTGCCGTCCAGCGGATCGATCAGAAAGAAGCTGCCGCGATAGGGCGGCTTCGCCAGGTGAAGGCGCTCCTCGGACAGCGCGGGGACGTCGGCAATCAGGCGCGCCAGACCTTCGTCGATGATCCGGTCGGCGGCCAGGTCCGCCTCCGTTACCGGCGATCCGTCGACCTTGCCGTCGATCTTCATGGCGCGGCGGTTGACGGCAAGAATGGCGGCCCCGGCCCGGATCACCAGATCGGTCAGGGGCTCCATCAGCGCGGCCGCGCGATCGCGCTCGATCACCGGCGCGGTTGAGGCTGCCTCATTCATAAGCGGGTCTCATGGCCATCCGTGTTTCCCTCAACGTTTCCTGCCTTTTATTGGCAGCCCGCGCGTCCGCAGTGTATCAAACCAGCGAACATGCGATGATTCGCCATCGTCCGCGCTGCGCGGATTTCCAGGAACACCTTAATGTCTGGCACCCCGACTCCCGGTCCCGCCCCCGATGCCCTCGAACTCGCGGCGCTGCTGTGTTCGCGGGTCTGCCACGATCTCATCAGTCCGGTCGGCGCCATCGTCAATGGGCTTGAAGTCCTCGACGACAATCCGAAGCCGGAAGATCGCGAATTCGCGCTCGATTTGATCCGCAAGAGCGCCAAGACCGCCTCGGCGCGATTGCAGTTCTGCCGTCTTGCCTTCGGCGCGGCCGGTTCCTCGGGCGCCCAGATCGACCTCGGCGACGCCCAGACCATGGCGCGCGGTCATCTCGAGGATGCCAAGACCAGCATCGCGTGGAACTTGCCGCGCGTGCTGCTGCCGAAGAACCGGGTCAAGCTGCTCCTGAACATGATGGTGATCGCGCAGCAGACGATACCGCGCGGCGGCGTGCTCACGGTCGATCCCGTCGGCGAAGGCGAGGTTTTCGGCTTTCGCGTCGCGGCCAGCGGGCTGAATGCCCGGATGCCGCAGAATATCGCCGATCTCCTGAGTTCGGGCTCGACCCAAAGCGTCGATGCCCATGCCGTGCAGCCTTATTACACGCGCCTGCTGGCACAGGCCTGCGGGCTGAAGGTGGTGCTGGCGCCCGAGGGCGATGCGGTGGTCGTGACCGCTTCCTGAAGCGGGTAGCGCGAAAATATGGTTAACGAACGGTTTACAATCCGCGCCCGGATTCAATGAAGCCGTCTTATCTCTTTGTTGAGCCCGTTCTTTTCCAATTACTCAACCAATATTAAACGCTTTGCGGAGATGCTGGCCAAACTCCGGAAAAGGCGCGGCGAAGTCGCGCGCCCGTGCGTTCGAAGGCCTGTTTCATGGATGATCTGTTGCGGGAGTTTTTGACGGAGACCAGCGAGAGCCTAGATACCGTCGATAACCAGTTGGTACGGTTCGAGCAAGATCCGAACAACGCCAAGATCCTGGATAATATTTTTCGGCTGGTTCACACCATCAAGGGCACCTGCGGCTTCCTCGGGCTGCCGCGTCTCGAAGCGCTGGCGCATGCAGGCGAAACCTTGATGGGTAAATTCCGCGACGGCATGCCGGTCACATCGGAAGCCGTCACCCTGATCCTGAGCAGCATCGATCGCATCAAGGAAATCCTTTCCGGGCTGGAGGCCACCGAGGCCGAGCCGGAAGGCAGCGATCAGGACCTGATCGTCAATCTGCATCAGATGGTCGAACTCGGGATGGCGGCGATGTCCGTACCCGCCTCGCCAGCTATTCCGGTCAAGCCCGCGATCGAGCAGGGCACATTGGTGCCACAGATACTGGAACGGCAATTGCGTCCCGGCGAGGTTTCGCTGGACGAGCTGGAACGCGCGTTCCGCGAAACTGCGATTGAGGTGGCGCCTCCGCCCAAGCAGGACGCAGCACCTCCGAAGGAGAAAAAGCCGGTCGCCAGAAAAACATTTGCCGAGCCGGAAATTTCCGACGGTGACAAGGTCGCCAACCAGTCGATCCGCGTCAATGTGGACACGCTGGAACATCTGATGACGATGGTGTCGGAACTGGTTCTGACCCGCAATCAGCTGCTGGAGATATCAAGGCGTAACGAGGATACCGAGTTCAAGGTGCCGCTGCAGCGGCTGTCGAATGTCACCGCCGAGCTGCAGGAAGGCGTCATGAAGACGCGGATGCAGCCGATCGGCAATGCCTGGCAAAAGCTGCCACGGATCGTGCGCGACCTCTCCGGCGAGTTGCACAAGCAGATCGAACTGGAGATGCACGGCGCCGACACCGAGCTCGACCGCCAGGTGCTCGACCTGATCAAGGATCCGCTGACGCACATGGTGCGCAACTCCGCCGATCATGGCCTGGAGACCCCGGCCGAGCGTTTAGCCTGTGGCAAGCCGGAGCAGGGCACCATCAGGCTCTCCGCCTATCACGAAGGCGGCCATATCATCATCTGCATCGCCGACAATGGCCGCGGGCTCAATACCGGGCGGATCAAGGCCAAGGCAGTCTCGAACGGTCTCGTCAGCGAGGCCGAACTCGAGAAGATGACCGAAGCCCAGATCCACAAGTTCATCTTCGCGCCCGGCTTCTCCACCGCCGCCGCCGTCACCTCGGTATCCGGCCGCGGCGTCGGCATGGACGTGGTGCGCACCAATATCGACCAGATCGGCGGCACCATCGACGTCAAGTCGGTGGCCGGCGAGGGGTCTTCCGTTACCATCAAGATTCCGCTGACGCTCGCCATCGTCTCCGCCTTGATCGTGGAAGCCGCCGGCGACCGCTTTGCGATCCCGCAGCTCGCGGTGGTCGAACTGGTGCGGGCGCGGGCCAATTCCGAGCACCGCATCGAGCGCATCAAGGACACCGCGGTCCTGCGGCTGCGCAACAAGCTGCTGCCGCTGATGCATCTCAAAAAGCTGCTCAAGATCGACGACGGCTCCTCTTCCGATCCCGAGAACGGTTTTATCGTGGTGACCCAGGTCGGCAGCCAGACCTTCGGCATCGTGGTCGACGGCGTGTTCCACACCGAAGAGATCGTGGTCAAGCCGATGTCCACCAAACTGCGCCACATCGACATGTTCTCCGGCAACACCATTTTGGGTGACGGCGCGGTGATCATGATTATCGATCCCAACGGTATCGCCAAGGCATTGGGCGCCTCCGGGGGCGCCTCCCACGAGATCGCCGAGGAGAACGCCGCGATGCGCGCCAGCGCCGCCGAGCAGCTGACCTCGCTGCTGGTGTTTCGCGCCGGCTCCGCCCAGCCCAAGGCGGTGCCGCTCGGCCTCGTCACCCGGCTGGAAGAGATCGCCGTCGACAAGATCGAGCTCTCCAACGGCCGCTATATGGTGCAATACCGCGATCAACTGATGCCGCTGGTGCAGATGACCGGTGTCAGCGTCCAGACCTCGGGCGCCCAGCCGATCCTGGTGTTCGCCGATGACGGCCGCTCCATGGGCCTTGTCGTCGACGAGATCATCGACATCGTCGAGGAACGGCTCAACATCGAAGTCGCCGGCTCCCAGGATGGCATTCTGGGCTCGGCCGTGATCAAGGGCCAGGCCACCGAAGTGATCGACGTCGGCCACTTCCTGCCGATGGCGTTCTCCGACTGGTTCAGCCGCAAGGAGATGCGGCCCTCGATGACCGCGCAATCGGTGCTTTTGGTCGACGACTCCGCGTTCTTCCGCAACATGCTGGCGCCGGTGCTGAAGGCCGCCGGTTACCGGGTGCGGGTCGCCCCCAACGCGCAGGAAGGCCTCGTCGCCCTGCGTTCGGGCCAGGCCTTCGACGTGGTGCTGACCGATATCGAAATGCCCGACATGAACGGGTTTGAATTCGCCGAGACCATCCGGGCCGATGCGCATTTGAGCACGATGCCGATCATCGCGCTGTCCTCAATGGTGTCGCCGGCCGCGATCGAGCGCGGGCGCCTCGCCGGCTTCTACGATTACGTCGCCAAGTTCGACCGCCCCGGCCTGATCGCGGCGCTGAAGGAACAGACCGCCGAACTCAACCGGGCGGCATGAAACAAGTTCAGCCTGACGGCTTGAGGACACCAGCATGACCAGCAAGAACGATAACACCGAGGGCGCCGTCTCCGAATACGTCACCGCGATGATCGGCGGCCAGCTGTTCGGCTTGCCGATCTCCCGGGTCCAGGACGTGTTCATGCCGGAGCGACTCACCCGCGTGCCGCTGTCGTCGGGCGAGATCGCCGGCGTGCTCAATCTGCGCGGCCGCATCGTCACTGTCGTGAACATGCGCGCCCGTCTCGGCCTGCCGAAGAACGACGACGGCAAGCCCGCGATGGCGGTCGGCGTCGACCTGCGCGGCGAATCCTATGGCCTGCTGATCGACCAGATCGGCGAAGTTCTAAAACTCGCCGACGACGGCCGCGAGGAAAACCCCGTCAACCTCGATCCCCGCATGGCCAAGCTGGCCGGCGGCGTGCATCGCCTCGACGGCCAGCTCATGGTCGTCCTTGATGTCGATCGCGTCCTCGAACTCGCGCCTGACATGATGGCGGCATAAGAACCAGCTGCAGGCGAAACGTAAACTTAAGCGGCAATGGAAACGTCCCTTCGGGGATCTGGAAGAAGCAGAGGCTAAAATGAGAACATGTCTGGTCGTTGACGACTCAAGCGTGATCCGCAAAGTCGCAAGGCGCATCCTGGAAGGCCTGGATTTCCAGATCGTCGAAGCCGAGGACGGCGAGAAGGCGCTCGAAGTCTGCAAGCGCGGACTGCCCGATGCGATCCTGCTCGACTGGAACATGCCGATCATGGATGGCTATGAATTCCTCGGCAATCTGCGCCGCATGCCTGGCGGCGATGTACCCAAGGTGGTGTTCTGCACCACCGAAAACGATGTCGCGCACATCGCGCGCGCGCTTCACGCCGGCGCCAACGAATACATCATGAAGCCGTTCGACAAGGACATCGTCACGGCGAAATTCCAGGAAGTCGGGCTGATCTGATTTTCGTCTTTTCGATCCGTCGGCTGAACGGCCCTCGGCGTTATCGCTTCAAGTGTGCCGCTTCAGCCGTATCTGGTGAACAATGAGTGTTGCGTTGGCAGGTTCCTCTACCCCTACTTCGACGCGGCACGAGCCGCTGCGGGTGATGGTGGTCGATGACTCCGTCGTCATCAGGGGATTGATCTCGCGCTGGATCGAAACCGAACCCGACATGGTTGTCGCGGCTTCGCTGCGGACCGGCCTTGACGCCGTCAATCAGATCGAGCGCGTCAATCCCGATGTTGCCGTGCTCGACATCGAAATGCCGGACCTCGACGGCATCTCCGCGCTGCCTTTGCTGCTGGCGAAGAAGCGCAACCTCATCATCATCATGGCTTCGACCCTGACCCGCCGCAACGCGGAGATCAGCTTCAAGGCGCTCTCGCTCGGTGCCTCCGACTACATTCCAAAGCCGGAAAGCACCCGCGAAGCTACCGCCGCCGAAACCTTCCGCCACGATCTCATTCAGAAAATCCGCCATCTCGGCGCCAAGGTCCGCCGCGCCGTCCCGGCTACCGCGAGTCCTCCTCTGGCGCCGGCGCTGGATCGGCCGCGCGGGCCGTTGCCCCGGGCGACAGTGTCCCCGGTCGCACAGCCGCAGCTGATGCGCTGCGCGTTCAGCACGCAGGCGCCGCGCGTGCTCCTGATCGGTTCGTCGACCGGCGGTCCGCAGGCGCTGATGACGCTGGTCACCGACATCGGTGCCGTGATCGATCGTTTTCCGGTGCTGATCACGCAGCATATGCCGCCTACCTTCACGACGATTCTGGCAGAGCATCTGGCCCGCTCGAGCCATCGGCCGGCGCACGAAGCCGTCGATGGCGAGATCGTCAAGGCCGGCCAGATCTATCTGGCGCCGGGCGGGCGTCACATGCGCGTCGTGCGCCGCGGCACCGAAATCGTGATCGCGCTCGACGACGGACCGCCGGTCAATTTCTGCAAGCCCGCCGTCGATCCACTGTTCACCTCCGCGATCGATGTCTGGCAGGGCGGCGTTCTGGCGGTGGTGCTGACCGGCATGGGTTCGGACGGCATGCGCGGCGGCAAGGAGATCGTCGCGGCCGGCGGCAGCGTGATCGCGCAGGACGAAGCTTCAAGCGTGGTGTGGGGAATGCCGGGCGCAGCCGCGAATGCGGGCATTTGCGCCGCCATCCTGCCCCTCAATCAGATCGCGCCAAAACTGGTTCGATTGTTCTCGGGAGACCGTTCGTGACGCCGTTGGACTATGAGTTTTTGCGTAAGCTTCTGAGAGAGCGGTCCGGACTGGACCTGTCTTCCGACAAGCAATATCTGGTTGAAAGCCGGTTGATCCCGCTGGCGCGGAGGGGTGGCCTCGCCGGGATCGCCGAACTCGTGCAGAAAATAAAGAGCGGAGCCGACGCGCTGACGTCGGAAGTGGTCGAGGCGATGACCACCAACGAAACCTTCTTCTTTCGCGACAAGATTCCGTACGACCACCTTCGGGAAACCATCCTGCCGGCGCTGCTGCAGGCGCGCGCCAGCCGCCGCAGCTTGCGCATCTGGTCGGCGGCGTCCTCCACCGGGCAGGAACCCTATTCGATCGCGATGTGCCTGAAGGAATACGGCGCGGCGCTGGCGGGATGGCGCATCGAGATCCTTGCCACTGACCTGTCGCATGCCGTGCTGGAAAAATCCAAGGCCGGCATCTTCAGCCAGTTCGAGGTCCAGCGCGGCCTCCCGATTCAGATGCTGGTCAAGTATTTCACGCAGGTCGGAGACCTCTGGCAGATCAATGCCGATATCCGCGCCATGGTGCAGCACCGCCAGCTCAATCTGCTGCAGGACTTCTCCCATCTGGGAAGTTTCGACGTGATTTTCTGCCGCAACGTCATGATCTATTTCGACCAGGACACCAAGACCGGCATCTTCGAACGGCTCACCAAAGTGATCGAGCCCGATGGCATCCTGGCGCTGGGCGCCGCCGAATCCGTGGTCGGAATCTCCGACGCCTTCAAGCCCTATCCGGAACGGCGCGGGCTTTACCGCCCAAATCCGGCGCGAGCCGCGCGGGCGGGCGCCACGATCATGCCGTTGCGGGCGGTCGCTTCAGCGACGCGCTGAGCGCGTTTACAGGATCGCGTGCGGCAGGAACCGCGACGTATTGCCGGTGATCGGGTTCTCGTCCTCGCGGATCGATAGCCCGCACGGCGTATGATCGACCAGCCAGCTTCCGAGCACCGGATACTGACCGGAAAAATTCGGCAGCGGCGCGAAGGCCTGGCGAATAAAGCCCTCCGCGCCATATGGTCCTTGCTGTTCCACCAGCGTGGTGCCGGCGCTGACCAGCGCGATATTGGCGCCCTCGCGCGAATAAAGCGGCTTGCGGACAAAGGAAGCGCCAAGCCGCGCGGCGTTCGGATCGTCCTCGAAATAAGCCGGCAGCAGATTGGGGTGATTTGGAAACATCTCCCACAGCAGCGGAAGAATGCCCTTGTTGGAAAGGATCGCCTTCCATGGCGGCTCGATCCAGCGCGTCGGCGCTTTGGCCAATTGTTCGCCGAACGCATCGGCAAACATCCATTCCCAGGGATAGAGCTTGAACGCGCGCTCGATGGCGCGGTCGTCGAGATCGACGAAGCTGCCGTCATCGCGCAGGCCGATATCCTCGATATCGATCAGGGTGGTTTCGAGCCCGGCCTGCCTTGCGGCATCCTCGAGATAGGCCAGCGTGCCGGCATCCTCGGTATTCTCGCTTATTCCCGTCAGATGAACGTGGCATCCGGCGGCGAGCTTCTTCCACGCCTCGATCAGGCGCTCGTGGATCGAGTTGAACTGGTCGGCGCGTTTCGGAATGATGCGCCGCTCGATCGCCTGCTCCAGCCAGGTCCATTGAAACACCGCCGCCTCGAAGATCGATGTCGGCGTGTCCGCGTTGTATTCCAGCAGTTTCGCCGGTCCCCGCCCGTCAAAGCTGAGGTCGAGCCTGCCGTAGAGACTGGCTTCGTCGCGGTGCCAGCTGTCCGAGATCAGCGGCCAGAACGCTTCCGGTATCTTCAACCGGCGCAGCGTGCCCTCATCGTCGATGGCGTGACCGACCAGCTCCAGGCACATCGCGTCGATCTCGCCCGTGGGCTGCTCGATCCCGCGCTCGATCTCATCGAGCGTGAACGCATAATAGGCGCGCTCGTCCCAATAGCGCTCGTCATCGATGGTATGAAAATCGAATCCGGTCGCTTCCGCGGTCGCGCGCCAGTCGTCGCGCTCAGGGCAGGCGATGCGCTGCATCAGGCGCGCTAGCCGCCGCCATGCGCATGGCCGTGCGCGTGGAATCGATGTGGTGCGCCGCCGAAGCCGCCATAGGTCGCGCGGCAAATCGCGGTCGGGCGCCCGTCCGGGCCGCGCGTCACGATCGGAACGCCTCCGGGACCGCAGTCGCTTCGCCGCACAAAACCCATCGATACCGCGCCGACGGCCGCGGTTCCCATCATGGTCAGGATCACCCGGCGCGATCGTTTCATGTTGCGGCTCCCGGTTGGCATTTCCATTATTCAGGCATGCGCGTCCAAACAAGGCAAGTAAAGGCCGGTCGTCTCACCGCATCGTGCAATCGGCCCCGCGTCTCCGAAAGCATGAACGCAGCTGGTTTCCGGCTGCAGGTCGATCCCCTGACTTCCTCACGGGACCAGTTGACTGCAACAATCTAAAGTTGTATAACCAGAGAACCAATCGCTCCGGATTGAAGGGCGGCTTGGAACGGCGCGTTGGCGCCGATCGACATCGCCGCAGCATCGCATTGGCAGCAAGATGCTGGCGGCACGACGCACTCATTTGCCTGACTTCTTCGGCCTCATTGGGAGGCTTCAACAGAAGGTGGATGTGCAATGGCCCGGAAACCCACTGAGACACCCGCAGCACGGCCCAGGATCGCGATCGTAGACGAAACCGGAAAACCCCAAGAGGCCATCGAGGCAGGAGCCGCTTTGGTTCTTCGTGCCGAGGGGTTGCACCCCTCGACGCTCTACACGGTGACGCTGGCCGATGACGGCGAAATCGCTTCGCAATCGATCATGAGCGACCGCCACGGCGCTATCCGTGACACGGTAATCTGGCCCCAAGTCGGCCTCGACGATCCAAGGGCTGTCGAGCGGGTGCCCATCGAGAAAGCGCGGGAGCGCTGGCGCGACCGCGCGGTCGGAATCGTCCTCCGGGATCCCAGGAAGGCGACCGTCGGCGAGACACGTATCAAGGTAACCAACGACGCAAGGCCGCTCGCGGTGGCGACCGACGCGGACGGGCGCCTGCTCAACGGGTTCGAGATTGGCGACTTCGATGCCACGCTGTCGCTGCACGGCTTCGAGAAGAACACTCCACTGCGGATCTGGATGGTGCCGCGCCAGCATGAATGGCGCGCCGGCGATCTGATCCAGCCGGCGCCGCTCGCGAACGGCCGGCGGGCGGTGATGGATGTGACGTCTGAAGGAAAAGCGCAGCGTGTCGTCGTCGCAAAGCGCGGCGACCTCGTGCCGGGCGCCTACGATTTCATTCTTCGCCGCATTCGATATGGCTACGAGGACGATCACGAGTTGGTTGTGCGTGCGGACGAAATCATCACGAGCCGCCGGTCAACCGGCCTTGTGGTCCGCGAGAAGTTCATGGCCAGCAAGGTCATCCTCGGTGGTTGCGCCAATCTCCAGCAAATAGCCTGTCGCCGTACGCTGGGCGGCATGTGGCCCTACGTCCAGTTCACCGATACCTTCCAGGTCGGGGAGGATGTGTGGGGGACGCTCGACCCGAACGCACTCGACCCGGCGCACACGGGCAAGGCGGCCGCCGTCTACATCGTGCCGCACAAGACGGCCGCACAATGGACGGCCAATAACAGCCTCAGCCATCTGGCCGTCCTGGGAGGCAATGCCGCGACCATCAAGTGGGTCACCCAGTCGTGGTGCACCAACGCCAATCTGCATCTGCTGTGGTCCAACGCGACGCAAGTCGGGGATTACGACGTGGTGGTTGATTTCGGCAATAATTCAACGACGCTCGCCGGATTTGCCCAGGATGACCACTACGACATGCCGCTCGACATCATCGACGGCTATATCGTGCCCGGCTTTCGCATCCTGCCGGATCCTACGGTCGACACCTCGTTCGTCGACGTCGGTGCCTTTTCCTACACACAGCCATCGGTAACGGTCACCAACGATTTCGGATCGGCCGTAACAGTGCCGCTCATCGCCAACGTCCGCTTTCCCGCCGACGTCCCCGGGGCCACGACGGCCTCACAGATCAGCGCTGCGCAACAGAACTACCCGGTCGTCGTTTGCGTACACGGCAACGCGAGCCAGACCAACAGTTATCAAGGTTACGACTATCTGCTCGACCATCTGGCGCGGAACGGTTTTATTGCCGTGAGCATCCACATGCAACCTGGCCAGACCGGAACCGACCGGGCGCGCATCCTGCAGAATCATCTGCCGATCATCTTCAGCATGTTCGGATCGCACGCCGCCAACAACGTCGGCATCATGGGCCACAGCCGGGGCGGCGAAGCGGTGGTCATTGCCGCGCGCCTGAATCAGCAGGAAGCGTGGGGCTATAACATCAATGCGGTGATTTCGCTTGCGCCGACCAACCAATACACGTTCGAGCACTTTGGCGGGGCCTGGGCCAAGCCCTACCTCGTCATCTACGGTTCGCTCGACGGCGATCTGGGTGGCATTGGCGATACAGGGTTCGAACTCTACGACCACGCCAGTGCGATGAACAAGAGCATGGCGTTCATCTATCGGGCCTGCCACGATCGCTTCAACACGGTATGGGGCGACGGCGACTTCTTTTTCGGCCAGATGACGGCAGCCGACCAGGCCGCCGTTCTGTCCGCCAATTCTCACCAGTTGATAGCCAAGGGATACATGACGGCCTTCTTCCGGCAGTGTCTCAAGCAGGAAACGCAATGGTCCGGCATATTCCGCGGTGAGTGGATACCGGCGGCGGTGCAGGCGTCGGACGCCAACATGAAGATCTACACCCAGTACGAGGACACGACGGTGCGCACCGTTGACGACTTCGAAGGGGCTCACAGCGCCACAAGCTGGCAGACGAGTACGATTGGCGGTGCTGTGACGCAGTCGGGGCTGCCGGCGGCGCCGCAGGAAAACGACCTGCGGACCATGGATGCGCATTCCCCTCATCTGGCGGCCGGACTCTCGGTCCGGTGGGACAGCACCACCGACACGATCGACTACGCTATTCCGGCGGGGCAGCGTGACATATCGGGGTTCCAGGCGGTGAGTTTCCGCATCTCGCAGAAGGTTGCCAGCGCATCGAATCCGGCAAATCAGGCCCAGGATCTGCGTGTCACGCTCACCGATGGCGGCGGACATTCGAGAGCGATCCGCGTTTCGAAGCTCAAGGAAATCCCGTATCCTTATCAGCGGGGCATCGCCAGTCTGGTCAAGTCGGCGCTTTGCACGATCCGAATTCCGCTCGCAGCCTATCATATCCATTGCTTGAACGTCGATCAGGTCGACTTGACCGACGTCACGACCCTCTCCTTCCAGTTTGCGGAGAAGACCACGGGAGAAATCGAGATCGACAGCCTGCAATTCACCAACTGAGGTGCACCATGAAATTCGAGGAGATCATCCGGTTGCCGGAGCAGAAGAGGAGCGTCACGGCGGAAATCACTGAGGTCGTCCGCGACGTCGCCCAACAGCCGCATATTTTCGTCCGGGTCCGCTTGCGCGGATGGCATTTTCCGGAGCGTGCGCCTGAGCCTTTCCTCGTGATCGGCAAGGCGGTGTCGAAGTTTGTGCTGATCGCCCAGGATCGGGAGACGGCCGACGCCTACTTCGACGCCGTGCCGCCGGCCGCGCAGGGCGTGAGCTTCGGTTATGGCAAGACCATATCATGGGACTTCGATCTCGCGGTCGATCCGAAGAAGATCATACGCCTGGATCGCGCGCGCTTGCCGAGAGGCCACATTGACCTCAAGGACTCGCCGTGACGCCAAGGCGGCGGCGAGAACGCAAGGGGTTGGTTTTCGTCAGCCGCCGCCGGAAAAATGCGACGTGAAGGCATGGGCGAACGAACCGAAGCCGCCGCGCGTCACCTGGCCCGAGCCGGAATCGGACGACGTGCCGGATGACGCCTGGCTCGACGAGGAATCGCCGCTGAAGAAACTGCTGCGCGACGACGACCCGCCCGAGGAGCCGTGACCGCTGCCGGATGAAGATCCGCGCGGCCGGCATTCGGCGTTGGTTTGCGGCCCCGAGGGTGCGACCATTCCCGGCCGGTTCGGTTCGCAGTTCTCGCTTGGTATCAGCGCATAGGCGCCACTGCCGACGGCCAAGGTGCCCATCAGCAGCAGCGCCACCTGGCCGCGCTTTACGGGCTGGGCCGGCCGGATCGCAACCGGCTTGCGCGCCCCGAACTGCGTGTT
>Ga0193699_10000668_pt1 | contig 14100 bp, 9 predicted proteins | sample L3c2metaG_FD_160095 | JGI IMG/M metagenome (GOLD analysis project Ga0193699, IMG submission 160095) | Soil microbial communities from a riparian zone of the East river system, Colorado, United States - L3c2 | ecosystem: Environmental > Terrestrial > Soil > Riparian zone | place: USA: East River... | reverse complement strand
CCTTCTGATGCTTGAGGCCGCGAATGCGGACCTCGTTCCACCATCAGCCTGAAGCGCAGCACCCAAAATCTCCAGCGATTGAAACGCCGGCCGGCCGATTACCCCATCTATTGGCTGGCCCCTTTGGCGGCTCCGGGAACCTCATGCTCTTGCGTTTTGCCGGTTTTGAACTCGATCCGCGCCGCGCGGAGCTGCGCGGGCCCGGCGGCGAAGCCATCAAGCTTCGGCCGAAAACCTTCGACATACTGGCGCTGTTCGCCGCCAACCCCGGACGTGTCCTGAGCAAGCAGGAGCTGATGGAAGCGGTCTGGCCGAACGTCCACGTCGGCGACGACAGCCTGTTCCAATGCATCCGCGAGATCCGCGCCGCGCTGGGCGACGAGGACCGCACGATCGTCAAGCTGGTGTCCGGCCGCGGCTATCTCTTCGACGCCGAGGTGTCGACTGAGGCGTTAGACACGCCCCCGCAAATTCCGCCTACCGGCGCTGCTGCCGCACCGGCCGCCGTGCCGGCAAAAAACTGGCGGCCGTTCGGTCTGAGCGGCCCGACGGCGCTTGCCGCCGTCGCGGTCCTTGGCGCCGTGTTCGGGCTCGCCATTGCGGCGCCGATGTTCGGGCCGGACCTCTTCAAACAAAGACCGCCGGCCATCGCCGTCATGCCGGTCACCGGCGCCGATGCGGACGCAGGCCCGGCGGCGGCAGCCGTCACTGTTCGCCTCGCCGATGGCTTGGCGAAGATCGAGAATATCCGCGTGGTGACGCCCGAAGTGGGCAGCGCTTCGCCGCAGGCGGCTTCGGCGCGCGCGCCGCAAGCTGACTTCATATTGAGCAGCGAATTGCAGAAGATCGGCCCGTCATGGGAACTGCGCGCCCGCCTCACCCGGACCGCGACCCAGGAAGTGATCTGGTCGGCGCCGGTTTCTGTCGCAATCGGCGAAACTGACTTAGACCTGCAGCAATCGCGTTTGGCGGCGGGCCTTGGCCATCTGCTCGCGCTGCGCCTTAATGAGCTGGCGCAGGCCGGCGCCCCAACGGCCGACGGCGCGGCTAAGGTCGCGGTCGAGCAGGCCACCGCCCAGATCAATCAAACCAGCAAAGAGCGATTTGCCACCGCGCAGACGATGCTGGAAAAATCGCTCGGCGATCATCCCGGCAATGTCGACATCCAAGTCGCGCTCGTCGCGCTGCAACTGCGCGGAATCCAGATGGTCTGGTACAGCCCGGCCGACGCCGCGGCGGCGGAGACAAAAGCCAAATCGATGCTGGAGCGCGCGCTCGGCGCCAAGCCCGACTCCATTCCGGTGCTCGAAGCCTATTGCCGCTTCCTCAACGCGACGAATTATTTCACCGAGAGCCTGGTGGCCTGCGCGCGCGCGCTGAGCTTCGATCCGTGGAACGGACTGGCGCTGTACCACGTCGGTCTCGCGCAACTTCAATTGGGCCGCTTCGAGGACGCGGTGGCGGCTTTCAAGCAAGCCGACCGGTTCGATACGCCGCAGGTGTCGCGCTGGGCCTGGCTGGTCGGTGCGGGATGGACCTACTTGCTCATGGGCCGCGCCGAAGAAGCCGTGCCGTGGCTCCAACGGTCGCTCGCCATCACGCCGGGGACGGGGCGCACCCATATGCTGCTGGCCGCGGCCTACCAGCGTTCGGGCCGCCCGGACGAAGCCAAAGCTGTTTTGGCAAAGGCGTTGGAACTGAGGCCCGGCACGACGGCGCTCAATGTCGCGCCGCCGACCAAGAATGCCAGCCCGGTTTTTCTCGAGGCGAGCCCGCGGGTCATCCAGGCCATGGTCGACGCCGGGTTGCCGGAGCGCTGACGAGCGGCACTAGACCGATAGCTTGTCGGCCAGACCCGCTAAATCCTTCGCCGCAAAATCGACCGGCACGCTCGGCGCGGTTTCGCCTTTGCCGGGGCCGTGCTCGTTGGGCCGCGCAAGATGCGCGGTGCGCAGGCCACACGCGGCAGCGGCCGACAAATCGCTCGAATGCGCGGCCACCATCATGCAGTGCTCGGGCTTGAGATCGAGCGCCTCGCAAGCAACGAGATAAACGCCGGGCTTGGGTTTGAAGTCGCGCGCGACCTCGGCGCCGAGGATCGCGTCCCACGGAAAATGATTGCGGCGCGCGAGATCGACCATCAGCGAGATGTTGCCGTTCGACACTGGCGCGATCATGAAATTGCGTTTGAGCCGCGTCAGCGCCGCCGGCACTTCCGGCCAGGCGTCGAGCCGGTGCCAGGCCAGCGTCAGATCGTGCAGTGTCGCTTCGGATAAGCTCGTGACGCCAAAGCGTGGCAGAAAGCGTTCGAGGTTGCGCCGGTGCAGCGCGTCGAGCTTGCTGAACGGGATGCGGCCGGAGCGCACCTCCTCCATGCCGGGCTGGTACTCGTCCCGCCAGGCGTCGGCGAAAGCCGCCCAGTCGAGGCTAAATCCCTGTGGACGCAGGATGGCCTGGGCCTCCCGGGCAACCGAGCCTCGCCAGTCCACGAGGGTGCCGAATACGTCGAAGAACAGGGCTCGGAGGCCGAGGATCGGGGCTTCTACGAGCATGAAATAGCGCTTTTTTGGGCCGCGAAAGCGCGGCCGGAATATGGGCTAAGTCATTGATAAAATGGCGGGAGCGACGGGACTCGAACCCGCGACCTCTGCCGTGACAGGGCAGCGCTCTAACCAACTGAGCTACGCCCCCGCGGGCGATGGCTGGAGTTAAAGGCGCACCTTCCCCAAGTCAAGGCAAACCGGGTGTCCGGGCGGAAATTGCGAAAAAGCCTTATTTATCGATAGAATCGGTGGTCAGAGTGCCCCCGAATCGTCTATGCGGGCACGGTGTTTGGCGCTTCGCCAAACCCGGATTCATGAGGAGGGTCCCCTAATGGCTACGGTTCCTGGAAAAGCCCCGACACCGCCCACTGTCACGTTGAAGCATCTCGCGGCCGCGCTCGCGGAAACCCACGAGATGTCGAAGAAGCAGGCGGAAGCCGTGCTGGGCGATTTCGTCGGTAATATCGTCAAGCACTTGAAGAAGGGCGAGCGTATCCGCATCGGCGGTCTCGGCATCCTTCAGGTGCGCAAGCGTGCCGCGCGTATGGGCCGTAACCCTGCGACCGGCGAAGCGATCCAGATCAAGGCGAGCAAGAAGGTCGCTTTCCGCGCGTCGAAGGAATTGAAAGAGTCGGTCTAAGCAGACCGGACCCTCCGGGGATAATAGCGGCAGGCCTGGACGCGAACAGCGCCCTCGCCTGCCGTTTTTGTTTATGCAAACCGGTTTTGATTGGCGCCATTTCGTTCGACAGCGGCCGATGAACGCTCCCTACGCCGCGAGCGGCTCGGTGCCGCCCGAGGGCACTAGAAGCAAGGGCAGCCTTATCCGCACGGTCGTTCCTGTCAGCCCCTGTTGGGTAGGAACGACGGCGCCGCCAAGCTGGCGCACAAAGATCGCGACGTAGTCGGAGCCGCGTTTCTCCGGGCTCTTTGCCGAATCCTTGTTCTTCATGCCGATACCGTCGTCGGAAATAACCAGATCGATCTGATCGCCCACCCGTTCCACGCCCAACTTGATACGTCCGCTCCCGTGCGGAAAAGCATGCTTGATGGCGTTGGTGGTCAGTTCATTGACGAGAAGGCCGAACGGAACGGCACGATCCGGGTCAATTTCCACCGGGTCGCCCTCGACCTCGATTTTGATCCCCGACATGTTTCCGAGCAGACTCGCCGACATCGCTTTGGCGATTTCGCGCAAATAAGCGTCGAGGGCGACCGTGCGGCCGAGGCTGGTCTGAGAAATCAAGTCGTACAGATGCGCAATGGCGCCGATGCGCGCCTGCATGGTTTTATAGCCCTGCACGCAAGGCGCCGCGGTCCATTTGGCTTCGTACGAGATCAGGCCGACGATGACCTGAAGATTATTCTTGATCCGGTGCGAGATTTCGTTGGTCAGGGTCAGCGCGTCGCGTTCGCGCTGCTTGCGTTCTGTCACGTCGCGCGCGGAGGCGAAGACGCCCTGCAACGTACGGCCGCGATCGTAGAAGGTGGTTGCGTTGTAGGACACCACCGTCTCCTTGCCGTCGCGCGCGCGCGCGGTCAGTTCGTAGTCGGTGACCTTCTTTTCCATCAGCACGCGCTTGATCCCCGCTTCGGCCCGCTCAGGATCGGTGAAATAGTCTTTGAACGGCGCGCCAATCAATTCGTCCCGGGTGCAGCCGGTGAGCGCTTCCATCTGCTTGTTGACGTCGGTGATGATACCGGAGGGGTCGGTGGTCATCAGGGCGTCGATGTTGGATTCGATCAGCGAGCGGGTATAAAATTGTTGGTCGCGCAGGCGCTGATCGAGCTTTTTTTGCTCGGCTTCGACCAGCTTGCGCGCGGTATTGTCGGTGCCGATCAGCAGATAGCCGATGATGCCGTTCTGCGCGTCACGCAAAGCCGTCACCGACACAACCGCCGGAAACCGGGTGCCATCCTTGCGGATGTAGGTCAGTTCGTAGATGTCCTCGATGCCGCGCGAGGCCTTGAACACCAGCGCTTCGAAACCCGGTGTGATCGCCGTTCCGAGCTCGACGCTCAGTTCTTTGGCGCGTGCGATCACTTCCTGCGGGTCGGAAATATCGGCCGGCGTGATCTTGTTCATCACCTCGGCGGCCGTGTAACCCAGCATGCGCTCGGCGCCGACGTTGAAAATCTGAATGACGCCCTTGGCGTCGGTCGCGATGCTGGAGAAGTTGGCGCTGTTGAAAATGGCACGCTGCAGGGCGCCGGCCTTGAGCAAGGCCTCTTCCGCGTGCTTGCGCGCGGTGTTGTCGGTGCCGATCAGCAGATAGCCGATGATGCCGTTTTGCGCGTCGCGCAGCGCCGTCACCGACACAACCGCCGGAAACCGGCTGCCGTCCTTGCGGATGTAGGTCAGTTCGTAGATGTCCTCGATGCCGCGCGAGGCCTTGAACACCAGCGCTTCGAAGCCCGGTGTGATCGCCGTTCCGAGCTCGACGCTCAGTTCTTTGGCGCGTGCGATCACTTCCTGCGGGTCGGAAATATCGGCCGGCGTGATCTTGTTCATCACCTCGGCGGCCGTGTAGCCCAGCATGCGCTCGGCGCCGACGTTGAAAATCTGGATGACGCCCTTGGCGTCGGTCGCGATGCTCGAGAAATTGGCGCTGTTGAAAATCGCGTTTTGCAACGCGCCTGCTTTGAGCAGCGTCTCCTCCGCCTGCCGGAGCGCGATGGCGCCGTCGGACACGCCCGTCATGGCCGCGTCTTTCCGAATGTTCACTGTTTTGCCCCCGGCTCTATGAATTCTTCGCCGCGTAACCTCGTCACGTGAACATGGTCTTCACGGATTCTTCGAGCTGGGTTTCCGTGTAGGGCTTGCGCAGGAAGTGCGTGCCTTCGACCAGCAGCGCTTTCATCTTGTCGGTGATGGTATTGCCGGTCGTATACAGCACCCGCAATCCCGGCCGCAGCGCGATGGCCTGAATGGCGACGTCGCAGCCGCCGAGAACCGCCGTTTTGAGGTAGATATCGGTGAAAAGCGCGTCGATATGCTGCGGCGAGCGCAAAATGGCCAGCGCTTCATCGACGTCGCTGGCGGTTAGCGTCTGATGGCCCCAGCCCTCGATCATCATTTCCGCGACTTCACGGATGAAAACATCGTCTTCGACGATCAAAATCACGGCCATTGTCAAACTTTCGGCCGTGACGAGGTCCAGTGCATCGTTTTGGGCTCTCTACGCCAAGACAGGCTGTAAGAGCCCGTTCAAGCACTATCAGGGCGTTGGCATAATCGCCCAAAGGCCTAAAGGTTCCGTAAGGATTGGATATTTTCCCGGATGGAGGCGGTAACGGCCTCCCGTCGGAGAAGTGGTAGGCGATGACGGACTCGAACCGCCGACATCCTCCGTGTAAAGGAGGCGCTCTACCAACTGAGCTAATCGCCCGATTTCACCCGTTTATCGCTTTAAGGCGGACTTAGGCAAGCAAACCTTGGCCTTAAATGAAAACGGCGCCCTGAGGCGCCGTTTCTGTCTCGTATCGACCTCCCGCGCTTAGTGCGCGGTCAGGCCGCCCTCGTCCTCGATGACGGGTTCAGCGGTCGTGGCGGCCGCGGCCGCCAGCTTCGCGCTTTCCTCGTCCCACACGATCGGCTCCGGCTTACGCACCAGTGCCTTGGCGATCACTTCGTCCATGCGGCTCACCGGGATGATTTCCAGGTGCTTTTTGATGTTCTCGGAGATGTCCACCAAGTCCTTGGCGTTCTCCTCCGGGATCAGCACGGTCTTCATCCCGCCGCGCGCGGCGGCCAGGAGCTTCTCTTTCAGGCCGCCTATCGGCAGCACGCGACCACGGAGCGTGATCTCGCCGGTCATGGCCACGTCACGCCGCACCGGGATGCCGGTCATGATCGAGACGATGGCCGTGACCATGGCGACACCCGCCGACGGTCCATCCTTGGGCGTCGCGCCTTCCGGCACGTGCACGTGGATGTCGCGCTTGTCGAACAGCGGTGGCTCGATGCCGAAGGCAACCGCGCGCGAGCGGACGTACGACGCCGCCGCCGAGATCGACTCCTTCATCACGTCACGCAAGTTGCCGGTGACGGTCATCTTGCCCTTGCCGGGCATCATGACGCCTTCGATGGTCAGCAACTCGCCGCCCACGTCGGTCCACGCCAAACCGGTCACCATGCCGATCAGGTCCTCGGCTTCGATCTCGCCGTAGCGGTATTTCGCCACGCCAAGGTAGTCGCCGAGATTGGCCGCGGTGACGGCAACGGTCTTCTTCTTCGAGGTCATCAGTTCCTTGACCGCCTTGCGGATCAGGGTCGAGAGCTCGCGTTCGAGATTGCGAACCCCCGCCTCCCGCGTATAGCGGCGGACCATCAGGAGCAGAGCCTCGTCGTCGATCGACCATTCCTTCATCTCGAGGCCGTGCTTGGCGACCGCGTGCGGGATCAAGTGCTTGCGCGCGATCTCAACCTTCTCATCCTCGGTGTAGCCGGCGATGCGGATGATCTCCATGCGGTCCATCAACGGGCCAGGGATATTCAGCGTATTGGCCGTGGTGATGAACATCACGTTGGACAGATCGTAGTCGACCTCAAGATAGTGGTCGGCGAAGGTCGAGTTCTGTTCCGGATCGAGCACCTCGAGCAAAGCCGAGGACGGATCGCCGCGGAAATCGGCGCCCATCTTGTCGACTTCGTCCAAGAGGAACAGCGGATTCGAGGTCTTGGCCTTCCTCATCGACTGGATGATCTTGCCGGGCATCGAACCGATGTAGGTGCGGCGGTGACCGCGGATTTCGGCCTCGTCACGCACGCCGCCGAGCGACACACGCACGAACTCACGGCCGGTCGCCTTCGCGATCGACTTGCCGAGCGAAGTCTTGCCGACGCCCGGAGGCCCGACGAGGCACAGAATCGGCCCGGTCAGCTTGTTGGCGCGCTGTTGCACGGCGAGATACTCGACGATGCGTTCCTTGACCTTCTCCAGGCCATAGTGGTCGGCATCGAGAATGGTCTCGGCGGCGGACAGATCCTTCTTGACCTTGCTCTTCTTGTTCCACGGAATGGACAACAGCCAGTCGAGATAGTTGCGCACGACCGTGGCCTCGGCAGACATCGGCGACATCTGACGCAGCTTCTTGAGTTCGTGCGTGGCCTTCTCGCGGGCTTCCTTGGAGAGCTTGGTCTTCTTGATCTTCTCTTCCAACTCCTGAAGCTCGTCGCGACCTTCCTCGTCGCCGAGCTCCTTCTGGATCGCCTTCATCTGTTCGTTGAGGTAGTACTCGCGCTGGGTCTTCTCCATCTGCCGCTTGACGCGGGTCCGGATGCGCTTTTCCACCTGCAGCACGGAGATCTCGCTCTCCATCAAGCCAAGCACCCGCTCCAGGCGCTGGGTGACGACGGGCGTCTCCAGGATTTCCTGCTTATCGGGAATCTTGACGGCCAGATGCGAAGCCACCGTGTCGGCGAGCTTGGCGTAATCCTCGATTTGCTGGATCACGCCGACGACTTCGGGCGACACTTTCTTGTTCAGCTTCACGTAATTTTCGAATTCGGTGACGACCGAACGCGCCATGGCCTCGGCCTCGACGCTGTCGCCCATATCGTCGACCAGCGCGGTGGCATCGGCTTCATAGTAGTCCTGGCGATCGGTGTACTTGAGCACCTTCGCGCGCGTGGCGCCTTCGACCAGCACCTTCACGGTGCCGTCGGGCAGCTTCAGCAATTGCAGGACGCTGGCGAGCGTGCCGACTTCGAAGATCGAGTCGGTCGACGGATCGTCGTCGGACGCATTTTTCTGCGTCGCCAAAAGAATGAAGGTGTCGGAGCGCATGACTTCTTCCAGCGCCTTGATCGACTTTTCACGGCCGACGAAGAGCGGGACGATCATGTGCGGAAACACCACGATGTCGCGCAGCGGCAGAACCGGATAGGCCCGGGTTTCGCCAGGTTGCAGCTGGGGTCGTGGCTTGGTGGTCATGGCGCGGTCCTTTTTGTTGTGCCCCTGTTCCTGGACCCGCGGTTGCGGCATCGATGGAACAGTGCCGAGAGGATGGGCAAGGCGGCGTGAGCGTTTCGGCGCTCACGACTGTCGGAAGGGTCAAACCCCTCACCCAGACGAGATACTACGAACTTTCGTACGCCAGTTCGCTTCCGACACTATACGTAGGATGACGCTATACGCTCTGCAAGTAACGCCCGGAAATCACGTTAAAATCCGGTGTCGCAACCAAATCATACCGCTAACGGTGCGATTCGGCGGGCTTTTCCCTGTGGCCGGGAGTCCGCCCACAGGTACTTGCAAGGGAACCAGCTGCCCTTGATCAGGCGCTGGCGCTGCTCGACTCGGCAGTGCGGTCGCTGCGGTCGGCGTAGATGTAGAGCGGCCGGGCGGTTCCCTCGACCACTTCCTTGGAGATCACGACTTCCTCGACGCCTTCCAGGCTCGGAAGGTCGAACATGGTGTCGAGCAGGATCGTCTCCATGATGGAGCGCAACCCGCGCGCGCCAGTCTTGCGTTCGATCGCCTTGCGGGCGATGGCGCCAAGAGCTTCTTCGGCGAGCGTGAGGTCGATCGATTCCATCTCGAACAGACGCTGGTATTGCTTGACCAGCGCGTTCTTCGGCTCGACCAGAATCTTCTTGAGCGAGGCTTCGTCGAGATCCTCGAGCGTCGCGACCACCGGCAGACGGCCGACGAATTCCGGGATCAGGCCGTATTTGAGCAGATCCTCAGGCTCGACTTCGCGGAAGATTTCACCCTGCTTGCGATCTTCGGGCGCCGCGACCTTGGCCGAGAAGCCGATCGAGGTGGAACGGCCGCGCGCCGAGATGATCTTCTCGAGGCCGGAGAACGCACCGCCGCAGACGAACAGAATGTTGGTCGTATCCACCTGCAGGAACTCCTGCTGCGGATGCTTGCGGCCACCCTGCGGCGGCACCGACGCGATGGTGCCTTCCATGATCTTCAGAAGCGCCTGCTGCACGCCCTCACCCGACACGTCGCGGGTGATCGAGGGATTGTCGGACTTGCGCGAGATCTTGTCGATTTCGTCGATGTAGACGATGCCGCGCTGCGCCCGCTCGACATTGTAGTCGGCCGACTGCAGCAGCTTGAGGATGATGTTCTCCACGTCCTCGCCGACGTAACCGGCTTCGGTGAGCGTGGTGGCGTCCGCCATCGTGAACGGCACGTCGAGAATGCGCGCCAGCGTCTGCGCCAGCAGCGTCTTGCCCGAACCGGTCGGCCCGATCAGCAGGATGTTCGACTTCGCCAACTCAACGTCGTTGTGCTTGGTCTGATGATTGAGACGCTTGTAGTGATTGTGCACGGCCACCGAGAGCACGCGCTTGGCGTGCTGCTGACCGATGACGTAGTCGTCGAGCACCTTGCAGATTTCTTTGGGCGTCGGAATACCGTCGCGCGACTTCACCAGCGAGGATTTGTTTTCCTCGCGAATGATGTCCATGCAGAGTTCGACGCATTCATCGCAGATGAAAACGGTCGGGCCGGCGATGAGCTTGCGTACTTCGTGCTGGCTCTTGCCGCAGAACGAGCAATACAGGGTGTTCTTCGAATCACTGCCGCCGACTTTGCTCATTCCAATCTCCGTAAACTCTCGTCCGTACTCCGTGATCGGCGAAGCTAGTACGTGTTCGCCACTACGCAAGATACGAAGCAAGTTTCGCGCCGGACTTCCGACACGGCGGCCACTCCCGGGCGGCCTGCAAACCCAACATTTCCCCTAGCACCCTAAGCCAAGCATGCTAACGACCTGATAATCAACATTCTGTTAACGATAACACCGCACTCACAACTTGGTTTGGTGGTCCCGTTTTCGGAACATTTAGGTCGCTGGCTTGGCCTTCGAACCCTCCGGAGATACCAGCCGGCGGGCAAATTTCAGGCGGAGAAACTCAGACCGGCTTCGGCAGAAGTTCCTCCGGCCGCGCCGCGATCACTTTGTCCACAAGGCCGAAGTCTTTGGCCATATCGGCGGTCAGAAAGTAATCGCGCTCGAGCGCGTCTTCGATTTTCTTCAGCGACTGCCCGGTGTGCTTCACATAGATCTCGTTCAGCCGCTTCTTCAGGTTCAAAATCTCTTGAGCATGCAACATGATATCGGTCGCCTGGCCCTGGAACCCGCCCGACGGCTGGTGGACCATGATACGCGCGTTCGGCAGCGCAAAACGCATGTCCTTGGCGCCGGCGGCCAGCAGCAGGGAGCCCATCGAGGCGGCCTGCCCGACGCAGAGCGTCGAAACCGGCGGGCGCACGAACTGCATGGTGTCATAAATCGCCATGCCCGAGGTCACCACCCCGCCTGGCGAGTTGATGTACATCGACAGTTCTTTTTTCGGATTTTCGGCCTCGAGGAACAAAAGCTGCGCCACGATCAGCGTCGCCACATTGTCCTCGATCGGACCGGTGATGAAGATGATGCGCTCCTTCAGGAGCCGGGAATATATGTCATAGGAACGCTCGCCGCGGTTGGTCTGTTCGACCACCATCGGCACCAGATAGTTCATGTAGGTATCAACGGGATCTCTCATTTCGGCTCCATAACGCGAATCACAAGCGGTCACGCGCTAGCTTAGCCGCCCCCGTCGTGTCAGCACGATCTATTTCCTAAGACCGCCCACCGCAAGGAGCGGGCTTGGACAAGCTTACGAGAAGCTTTAGGCGATCGTCTGCTCGTCTTCCTTGAACAGCTCTTCGCGTGACACCTTGTTTTCGGTCACGCCGGCCAATTCGACCACGAAGTCGACCACCTTTTCCTCAAAAAGCGGCGCCCGCAAGGACGCGATGGCCTGCTGATTTTGGCGGAAATAATCGAACACTCTCTGTTCCTGGCCGGGGAATTCGCGCACCTTGTTCATCAAGGCGCGATTCAATTCCTCTTCGGTCACGGTGATGGCGTTCTTCTCGCCGATCTCGGCCAGCACCAGGCCGAGCCGCACGCGGCGCTCGGCGATGGCGCGGTATTCGGCCTTGGCCTTTTCCTCGGTGGTGTTCTCGTCGGCGAAGGTCTTCTTCTCGGTTTCGAGCTCTTGCAGCACCGACTTCCAGACCCGGTCGAATTCTTCCTCGACCAGCGACGGCGGCGGCTCGAACTTGTGGCTCTTGTCGAGTTCGTCGAGCAGCTGGCGCTTGAGCTTCTGGCGCGACATCGCGGTGTGCTCTTGCGCGATGCGTTCCTTGACCGCGTCGCGCAGCTTGGCGATCGATTCAAGGCCGAGTGATTTGGCGAACTCATCGTCGGCAGCAACCGTGCCGGGCGCTTCGATCGTCTTGGCGACAACAACGAACTCGGCATTCTTGCCGGCCAGCGCTTCGGCGCCATAGTGCTGCGGGAACGTCACTTTGAGCGTGCGCGTTTCACCGGCTTTCATGCCGATGATCTGATCCTCGAAACCGGGGATGAAGGTGTTCGATCCGATCAGCACAGTGGCGTCGTCGCCGGTCCCGCCCTCGAAGGCCACACCGTCAATGGTGCCGGCGTAGGAAATCGTCACGCGATCTCCGGTCTGGGCGGCCTCGCCTTCTGCCCGCGCGGTGAAAGGCTTGTTCTGCTCGGTGATGCGGACAATGGCCTCATCGACTTCGGAGTCCGCCACGTCGCTGGTGAGCTTGGTCAGCTTGAAGCCTTTGAAATCGGCCAGCTTGATGTCCGGCACGATCTCGACGGCGACAGTGTAGTCGAGGTCGCTCTCGCCACCGATCAGCTTCTCAACCGCGGCCTGCTCGGTCGGCAATGTCACCTTCGGCTCGGAGGCGAGCTTGAAGCCGCGCTCGCTGACGATCTGATTATTGGTGTCGCGCACCGTGGCTTCGATCACTTCGGCCATGGCCGAGCGGCCGTACATCCGCTTCAGGTGAGCCACCGGCACCTTGCCGGGGCGGAAGCCGTTGATGCGGACGCGATCTTTCATCTCGTCCAGGCGCGAGTTCACTTTAGACTCGAGTTCGGCGGCCGGAACGACCACTTTGAATTCGCGCTTGAGGCCTTCGGACAATGTCTCGGTAACTTGCATGACCACACTTCTTTGATGTTGAACGTAAACAGCGTCGCGTCAGTTTTGGCTTGCGGGTCCTAAAACGACCGGCCGCGCCGCCGTCAGATTACCCTGTTGGTGCGGGCGGAGGGACTCGAACCCCCACGACTTTCGCCACTGGAACCTAAATCCAGCGCGTCTACCAATTCCGCCACGCCCGCTAGGGTCGTCCAGGACGATTTCCGCGCCGCAATCCGGCTAAGGCTTAGCGCGGCACGGCTTAACGCGGCGCACCCCGCGGTGCAAGCCGTTCACGACCATTTGGCAGCCGGGCGCTGCGGGTTTCCGGCCGCTGAGTTTCGATGACCGTCGCAAGGTAGATTACCTCCACCAGGGAGCCTGGTAGAGCGTCAGAGACCCGCCACCTTCAGTTGAGCGAACAGCCGGCGATATACCGCCGGAAGCGCCTCGGCGAGGTCCTCGGCGATCAGCCCGGGACCAAACTCGGTGGCCGCCTCGCCGTGCAGCCAGACGGCGGTGCTGGCGGCCTCGAAGCCAGGCATGCCCTGGGCCATCAGGCCGGCGATCAGCCCCGCCAGCACATCGCCGGCGCCTGCGGTGGCGAGGAAAGGCGGCGCGTTTTCTGCGATCGAGGCGCGGCCGTCCGGTGCGGCGACGGTGGTATCGCCGCCCTTCAACAGTACGATTGCCATGCTCGAATTGGCGGCTGCACGGGCTCTCTCAAGTTTAGCTGAAACATTAGAATTTTCATCTATCTTATTAAATAACCTACTGAACTCTCCATCGTGGGGCGTCAGCACGACATCCCGGTCAGGCTTAGTCTCAATCGCGGCAAATAGCGCGGCAGGGTACGCGGCGAAGCTGGTCAGCGCGTCGGCGTCCAGCACCACAGCCGCGCCGCTCTCAAGCGCCACAAAGGCCTGTGCTCTCATCTCGTCCCCTACGCCGCCACCCGGACCCAGGACGACCGCATTCCTGCGCTTATCGGCGAGAAACTCGGCCAGCTCGCTTGCACCATCGACCGGCCGCACCATGACCGCCAGGCTCGACGCGGCGTTGACCGCCAGAGCCTCGCGCGGGCTGGCGATGGTGACAAGGCCGGCCCCTGCCCGCAGTGCCGCCCGCGCCGCCAGCCGAGCGGCGCCCGTCGTCGACAGTCCGCCGGAGACGACCACGGCGTGGCCTCGCGCGTATTTGTGTCCCTCGGGCCGCGGCACGGGAAAAGCTTGGCCCCACAGCTGTGGTCCGTTGGCAAAGGTCATTGGCTTGATCGTCGCAAGCACGCTTGCCGGGATACCGATATCGGCCACGACAACCGGCCCGCAATGCAGCCGTCCCGGCAGCAGCAGATGGCCAGGCTTGCGGCGGAAGAAGGTCACGGTCTGCGTCGCCTTGACCGCGACACCCATCACCGCCCCGGTGGTGCCGTTGATGCCGCTTGGCAGATCGACCGCGACCACCGGTACGTCGCTGGCGTTCATCGCCTCGATCATGGCGCGCGGCAGGCCTTCGACATTGCGATCGAGCCCGGCGCCGAACAACGCGTCGACGATCAAGTCGCAGTCGCCGAGCGCCTCCGGCGCG
>Ga0193699_10000667_pt1 | contig 14123 bp, 10 predicted proteins | sample L3c2metaG_FD_160095 | JGI IMG/M metagenome (GOLD analysis project Ga0193699, IMG submission 160095) | Soil microbial communities from a riparian zone of the East river system, Colorado, United States - L3c2 | ecosystem: Environmental > Terrestrial > Soil > Riparian zone | place: USA: East... | reverse complement strand
TCGCCAGCAAGCGGGCCCAGCTCGACATGCAGCAGGCCGTGATCGCGGCCGCCAAGGCGACGCTCGACGTCGGCACCGCGACGATGACGTTCGCTGCGCAAGAGAACAAGCGCTACACCGATCTCGCCGCCAGCGGTTACGGCAGCGTGCAAAATGCGCAGCAGGCCCAATCGCGCAACGCCAGTGCGCAAGCCGCGATTCAGCGCGATATTGCGAACCTTGCGTCCGCTGAAAAGCAGGTGGAATTGCTCAAGGCCGAGATCGCGCAGGCCGTTGCCGCATCCGCCCGCGCCTCAGCGCTGCAGCAGCAAGCCGAACTCAATCTCGGTTACACCGCGATCGTTGCGCCGATCGACGGCGTGGTCGGCAACCGCACGCTGCGCACCGGCCAGTTCGTGCAGGCCGGCACGCAACTGATGTCACTGGTGCCGGCCACCGGCGCCTATGTCATCGCGAATTTCAAGGAAACCCAGCTCACCGACGTGCGCAAGGGCCAGAAGGTCGAAATCGCCGTCGACATGTTCCCGGGCCAGACGGTCCACGGCCACGTCGATTCGCTGGCGCCGGCGAGCGGCCAGGAATTCGCACTGCTGCCGCCGGACAACGCCACCGGCAATTTCACCAAAGTGGTTCAACGCATTCCGGTGAAAATCGCGCTCGACAGCACCTCGGTGGAACTGCGCCCCGGCATGTCCGTGATCCCGACCATCGAAACGCTGTCGCGCGTGGATAATCCAGCGCGGCCGGCCGTCACGCCCAAGATCGCCTACTCGGTTGCCGAAAGGTGATGCCATGTCGGACCTCGCCGTCTCAGCTGCAACGCCCGCGCCTCGCGCCGTAGCAAGTGCACCCAAGACCGCACCTCTCAACCCGGATCGCGCCAGCCTCCACGTCTGGATTTCCGTGCTGGCGGCGATGATCGGCGCGTTCATGGCGATCCTCAACATCCAGATCACCAACGCCTCGCTGCTCAACATCGAAGGCGGCATCGGCACTGGCGTCGACAACGGCTCATGGATCTCGACCTCCTACCTGATCGGCGAGATCGTGGTGATCCCGCTCACCGATTACCTGAGCCGCGTGTTCTCGTTCCGCAACATCATGATCGGCCACGCCACGCTGTTTGCGCTGTTCTCGGTTGCGTGCGCCTTCACACACGATTTGCCCTCGATGATCGCGATGCGCGGCCTGCAGGGCTTTTTCGGCGGCGTGCTGATTCCGATGGCATTCACGCTGGTCTTTACAAAGCTGCCCAAAGGCCAGCAGCCGATCGGCCTCGCGATGTTCGCGCTCGCCGTCACCTTCGCGCCGGCCATCGGCCCCACCATCGGCGGTTATCTCACCGAGAATTACGGCTGGCAGACCATTTTCTTCGTCAACGTGGTGCCGACCGCTGTCATGGTCACCACGCTCTATTTCACGCTCGAGCGGCAGCCGATGCAGTTCGGCCTGCTTCGAGAAGGCGACTGGTTCGGCATCGCGACCATGGCGATCGGCCTCTCCGCGCTGCAGGCGGTGCTGGAAGAGGGCAACAAGGACGACTGGTTCGGCTCGCCCTTCATCGTGCGGCTAGCGTTGATCGCCGCGATCAGCCTTTCGCTGTTCGTCGCAATCGAGCTAATCGTGGAGAAACCGCTGATCCGATTGCGGCTGCTGGCGCAGCGAAATTTCGGCTTCGGCACCATCTCCGCGATATTCGTCGGCTTCGCGCTGTTCGGCTCGGTGTATCTGCTGCCGGCGTATCTCGGCCAAGTGCAGCGCTATAACGCCGAGCAGATCGGCACCGTGCTGGCGTGGACCGGCCTGCCGCAGCTTATCCTGATTCCGCTGGTGCCGAAGCTCATGCAGCGGTTCGACGCCCGCTACATCGCCTTCACCGGCATGATGTTGTTCGCCTGGAGCTCCTTCATGAACACGGCGATGTCGCTCGATTATTCCGGCGACCAGCTCTGGATCCCCAATATCGTCCGCGCCATTGGCCAAGCCCTGATGCTGGCGCCGCTCAGTGCGGTGACGCTCGGCAGCGTCGCGCCGGAGGATGCGCCCGCGGCTTCCGGCATCTCCAACATGATGCGCAATCTCGGCGGCGCGATCGGCACTGCGGTGCTCGCAACTATCGTCACCAAGCGCGAGCAATTCCATTCCAACATCATCGGCCAGTCCGTCGACCTCGGCCGCGAGGAGGTGCGCAACCGCATCGCGCAGATGACCGAATACTTCATGGCCCATGGCATGACCGACCCGACCGGCGCGCGCCACCAGGCCATCATCGCGCTCGGCAACGCCGTCAAGCGCCAGGCGCTCGTGATGGGTTTTAGCGATACATTCGCGGTGCTCGGCGTGGTGCTGGTGGCTGCCGGCATCGCCATCCTCTTGACCGGAAAAGCCAAGGCCGGCGCGGCGGCGGGCGGCGCGCACTAGAGAATATATGAGACAACGCAAGGGCACAGCTAAGCACCCACTTGAGCGAGCGCGACTTCTACCGCCAGTAATGGCGAAAGCCCGCCCGATGCCAACGCAAGAGCGTCTCGGGACGGATGATCGTGAGAACCTGCGGGATCGAAGGAAACCAGCAATACATCCGGATAAAGATCCAGCGATCGCTGTTCGTCAGCCGAACGCGGCCGCCCAGTTTACGCCTCAAAACAATCAACTGATGTCGAAGTACCGCATTCTCCGCCTCAAGCCGGCCCTTCGACCTGAACGGCAAGACCAAAATGGCCAATACGAAATGCAGAAGCCCGAGCATCCCGCTAGCCTACGCGATTCCGTCACCTCATCAACGCAGATAAGGCTTTCGGCACACACAGGATGTGGGGCTGCTCGGTACAGCCGTCATTCCGTCTTCAGCGGCTGCGGCATGATCGGCAGCACGATGCGTGAGAGCCGCTGCGGGTCGTGATAGACGGATTGCTTGGCGCGTTTCATTTTCTCACTGCTGCTGATGGGCGCGCCGGTATTCAGGTTGCGGTCGTAGTGCGGAAAGTTGCTGCTGGAGATTTCAAGACGAATCCGATGTCCTGACTTGAACACATTGCTGGTCGGCATCAACGCGATCTTGAACGCGGTGACGTCACCCGGCGTCAACGGCGTGGGCTTCTCCAATGAGTCGCGGTAGCGCGCGCGCACGATGCCCTGGCTGACGTTAAAGGCCTTGCCGTCCGGATAGACATCGACCAGCTTGGCGGTGAAGTCGGTGTCGACCGCCGAACTTGCCGCATAGAGGTCGACGGTCACCGGTCCCGTCACCTCCATGGCTTCGCTGAGCGGCGGCGTCGTATAGACCAGAACGTCGGAGCGCTGTTCGATCGCCGCCTGATCGTATGGACCGACCGGCGCGAAAGCGATCGAGCAGCAGGAGTTGCCGCCACGGCTGGGCACCGGATTGGCCGGATCGTAGACGAAGTGGTCAGCCGGCTGTGGCCTTGCCGGCGCCGCACGGCTCAAACTGCCGTTACCGAAACTGGAGTTCGCAGCGCCTTCGCTTGTCAGATAGAACGACGTGAATTCCGTGCCGGGCACCGGCCAATCGGCGGCCTCGCGCCAGGCATTGGCGCCCATCACGAACAACTTGACCGGCGGCTCGCGATCGATGCCGTTATCCACGCCTTTCAGCCAGTGGTCGAACCAGCGCAACTGGATGCCGTCGAACTGGTTGTCCGCCTCGGGGCCGAAGTCGATCTCGCCGACCTTGCGCGTCCACGGGATATGGATATAGGGCGCGATCATCAGTTTCTGGTTTTTGCGGGCAACCTCCGAGCCGCCGCGGGCGCGCATGCCGGTGAAGTTCTCGATGCCGCCTTTCAGAAAGACATCATACCATCCGGCGATGCTGAGCGCCGGTACGCCGATGTCCTGATAGCGGTCGCGGATGCTCCACCGCTTCCAGTAATCGTTGCGCGTTTCGTTGCGGATCCAGTCGAGGTAGTAGGGCGCCACGCGCTTGTCGTCCGGCGACAGCCAGGAATATTTGGCGAGCGGCAGCGTCGTATAGGTCGCCTGCGCGGTGTCGCGTCCTTTGACGATGCGGTCGGTAATCTCCTGATCGCCGAGGCGGCGCGTACCGGTGAGCGCGATCGTCGTCAGCGGCCATGACTGAATGAAGGCGAGGCTCAGCGCGCCGCCCGAATAGGTCCAGCCGTCGTAGTAGTCCGACGCGGTGTGGGCCGGCGCGATCGCCGCCAGCGATGGCGGCTTCTTGGTCGCGGCCAACCACTGCGTCGCGCCGACATAAGAGAAGCCGTACATGCCGACCTTGCCGGTCGAGCCGGGCAGCTTCGCCGCCCATTCGACGCTGTCGTAACCGTCCTGCGCTTCGTTCCGAAACGGATAGAACTCGCCTTGCGACTTGTACTGGCCGCGCACGTCCTGAATGACCACGATGTAGCAGTGCGAGGCATAGGTCTCCGGCTTGGCGTAGACGTTGGCCTGCCCGAGATCCTTGTTGTAGGGCAAGCGCATCAGGATGACCGGGTAGCTGCCGGGCTCCTTCGGCCGCAGCACATTGGCCATGAGAATGGTACCGTCGCGCATGCGCGCGGGTACATCGTTTTCCTGCGCCACCGTACACGGCCCCGGCGCCAGTTGTGCCGACGCGCTGCTTGCAGCGATGACACTTGCCGCGATCACACCTGCAACGACGATATGAGTGGTTTTGCTGGTCATGCGTTTCCCCGACGTTCTTGCCGCGCCGGTATGGTCCGGCGTTCTTGCGTGAGGGGATTGCGACCGCGGACCTGGCGTCGTCCGCGATCCCGCTGCGCACAGCCCCGGCTCAGCAATTGCAACTATTGCCCAGTCCGCACTTGCTGACAAGGGCTTGGGCCAATTGGAAAGTGCACGGCAGCCGCGCGATTTCTAGCCTCCAGCCCAGACTTCGATTGCTGACGTCGATGCCGTTTACACCTTCGGCATGCCGCGCCCGGGCAACCAGGCGTTCGCCGATCTGTACAATCAGCGCCCTGGGTCGCGCACCTACCGGCAGGTGCATGGCAGATATAGTGGCGACCGTCGCACCCACTTCACTTGGTTTCAGACATCTCGGCCGATTCCTGCCTGTCATCCGATAATGGGCTCTAAGGCCCACGACGAGCAGCCACGACGGGAATTGCATTTGGTCGCCGCAGATCAGCCGCTGCCAAACTTGGATGGATCATCGTAGGCAGGAGGGTCGTCGTGGTCGGTCCGCAGACCACCCGGAACGGAGTCGTCGCGATAGATCCGCACACCATCTGGAGTGGCGTAGCTTGGGATCCCGGTCTGGCTGGGACGAACGATGACATGTCGCGATTTGGCATGATGCCCTCTTGCGGCGGCGTTCGCCGAAGCACAGAGAGCGATCAAAAGGGATAATGCCAGGACAGAACGCATTGCATTTTTCTCCAATTAATCAGCCCCGTTCTTACGTGGTGCGCGGGCCGCATTGCTCAAATTGGGGTGATCGTGGGACTCCATTTCTAACCCATGCTTATCGACCACGAGATGCTGTTGGGCATGAACGTCCGCTTTGCGCCAGAAGCGGAAGTCCAGAGCCGCTGTTGACCCAAGCTGACGAATTTCAGTGCAAACCACAGCGCTTCGCTTCGGAGCCAGGCGAAAAGGGCCCGCAGCGTTTCGCCGCACCGAGACTTCCCGTTGGCGTCACAGTATCGGGGCAACACACTAATTCATCGGCGTATCGCGGCGGCCCGACGAATGCCCTGCACCCGCACCTGACTTGTCGCTCGTGCAGACGTGATCTAAGTATACGACCGGCGGACGTCCAAATTAAATAATAATCGCGAACTTGATCCGCCTTCGAGGGAGAAGACAATGAAGACGCTCATGATGACCGCGGCCATGGTTGTCGGCATCGTTATCAACGTGGCACATGCCGGGCCGTTGCCGGAGGCAAAGCCGGACGATGTCGGATTCTCGCAACAGGGATTGACGCGGCTCGACGATTTCTTCGCCCGCGAGATCCGCAGATATCTGTCGCGCACGCAAGCGCCTCATCTCCCCAGCTGTCATCGCCCGGCTTGACCGGGCGACCTAGTTTCCAGAGACGGCCGTGTTCAACCGAAAAGCCGCGGCGTAATGGATCGCCCGGTCAAGCCGGGCGATGACGACTGAATGTGAACCGCGCTCATCACGGAATGATCCGCGCCTCGCGCAACCGGGCGAACAGATCGAAGAAACTGTCGTCGGTCGCCTGATAGTCGAGAAAGCCGAGCTTGCGGCTCTTGCTCATATCGGTGACCACCTCGATCGGGCGGCCGAGATCCGCGTCGGTGTGCCACGCCGAGGTGATCACGGAAAGATCGCTCTCGGCCAGACCATGCCTGCGGGCGATCTCCGCCCAGACCGGGCCGGCATCGGCGAGCTGACGCTGCAGCGGAATGCCTTCGCCCGGAAACGGCGCCGGCTGCAATCCGAACCAGCCGGCCAGCCGCGTCCACATCCAGTTCCAGCGGAAAACGTCGCCGTTGACGACATTGAACGCCTGGTTGCGCGCCACAGGAGTCGTCGCGGCCCATTCGAGATGGCGGGCCAGCAGCCTCGCATCGGTCATGTCGGTCAGGCCGTTCCATTGCGCGGCGGACCCGGGAAACAGAAACGGCCGACCGGTTTCCCGGCAGATCGTGGCGTAGACCGCGAGCGTCACGCCCATGTTCATGGCGTTGCCGACGGCGTAGCCGATGATGGTGTGCGGCCGGTGCACGCTCCAGCCGAAACCGTCGCGTTCGGCGGCGGCGAACACCTCGTCTTCCTGCGCGTAGTAGAAATTTTCCAGGTCGAGCCGCGGCTGCTCCTCGCGAAACGGCGTCGCCGGCAATTTGCCCCTGCCGTAGGCTTCGAACGGACCAAGGTAATGTTTCAGCCCGGTCACCAGCGCGACATGCCTGACCGAGCCGGCAGGCGACAACGCCTCGAGCAGATTGCGCACCATGGCGCGATTGATCCGGATGTTTTCCGCTTCGGTGTCTTGGCGCAACCATGTGGCGATGAAGATTTCGGTGGGACGCAGGCCTTGCAGGGCGGCGCGAAGCGACGCGGGATCCAGCAAGTCCGCGGCCACAGGCTGCACGCCGTCGATTTCGGTAGGCGGCCGCCGCGCCAGTCCATGCACCTGCCAGCCGCGATCACGCAGATGCCGCGCGAGATTGTTGCCGACGATGCCGCTGGCCCCAACCACAAGTGCCGACCGTGTCATTCCCTTACCCTTTCGATGGTGCAAAAGGGGGAGATAGGCGGCGCGGCCCGGATCGCCAGCAGCGAAACGTTCACGACCACTTGTGAAAAATGAAAAACGCCCCCGCCGCGATGAACGCAAAACCGAGGGCGTGATTCCAGCCCAGCGGCTCCTTCAGATACAAGACCGAGAAGCCGGCGAACACCACCAGGGTGATCACCTCCTGCATGGTCTTCAGCTGTGCGGCGGTATAGACCGCGCTGCCCCAGCGATTGGCGGGCACCGCCAGCCAGTATTCGAAGAACGCGATGCCCCAGCTCACCATGATCACGAGCGGCAGCGAGTTCTCCTTGAATTTCAGATGGCCATACCAGGCGAAGGTCATGAACACGTTGGAGGCAAACAGCATCAGGACCGGCAAGACCTGCGGCGAAGTGGTGGGCATGGACATCCTTCCAAATTCTCGGCGCTTAACACATCAGCGTGGAACCGGGTTCCGTCACCGGATCGATATCATTTGAACCAACAGATCGGAAAGCCGGGCGGGTTCGATCAACCGCTTTTTAAGCATCGAACAAGAAAATCGGCCGCGATTGCAACCATCCGTCACACTGGGCGACTTAACTCTCGAAAGCGAACGAGAACAGGCATGCAGATCGACTGGCGCGCAATCTCCGGTCCGGCTCTGACGACAGCGACGGCGCTCATCGCCATCGCTCTCGATCATCACCCTGTTGCCGTTCCCAACCCCGCGCCGCTGTTCGTCTGCATCGTTGCCCTGGCGGCTTCGATCAGCGGACTCGCCTCGGGCCTGATCAGCGCGGCCATCGCCGTCGTCGCCTCCGCGCTGTTCTTCGTCAATCACCGCGCCACGCCCGGCTACGACGTATCGGATCTGGTTCGCCTGGTGATGCTGGCGATGACGGCGGCCGGCACCGCCGCCATCACCGGCCTGTTGCGAAAAAAATGGATCGATGCGTTCGCGCAGGAGCGGCGGCATCACGCCACCGCGGAGCGGCTGTCGGCGGCGCTGGATCAGGTCGACATCGGCATCGTGCTATTGGATTCCGACACCCGCGCCGAATTCATCAACCGTGCCTTCCGCGATTATTTCTCGCTGCCGGACGAGAAGGCCGACAGCAAGCCGCCGTTCATCGCGCTGATGTATCACGGCCGCGACACCGGGGCCTATGAATTGCCGGAAGAGGAATTGGGCGCGTTCATCGCGCGGCGCACCGAGATGATGCGTGCGGGCGATTCGACGCCGATCAACATCAACCTCAGGGATGGTCAGGTGCTGCGCTTCAGTTGCACGGCATTGCCCGACGGCGGACGCATGCTGAGCTACACGCCGGTGACCGATCTGGTCCGTCATACCGACGATCCCGCCAGCGCCGATTATTACCGGTCGCTGCGCGGCGGCGGCGAGCGTGGCCTTGCCCGCCATCTGCGCGCCGCGGAATAGCCGCTGCTTGGCATCGAACGCCGAATGAGATTGATTCCTCCCGGCCCAGTCCATAATGAAGGGCGGCATCGCTCCGGCCGCACGCTTGAGTGATATCCCCGTCACCAACGCAGAATCACCAATGTCCAGCGACGACCTGTCCATCCGCCCCGTTGCCCGGAGCGATTATGATCAATGGCTTCCCTTGTGGAACGGCTACAACACGTTTTACGGACGGTCGGGTGCGACCGCGCTTTCCCCTGAGATTACAGCGATGACGTGGGCTCGCTTCTTCGATGCCTATGAGCCGGTGCATGCGCTTGTCGCGGAGAGCGGCGGCGAATTGCTTGCCCTGACGCACTACCTCTTCCACCGCAGCACGACGGCCATCGAGCCGACCTGCTATTTGCAGGACTTGTTCACCAGCGAGGCCGCACGCGGCAAGGGCGTCGGCAGGGCGCTCATCCATGGAGTCTACGAACAGGCGAGGCTCGCCGGATCACCGCGTGTCTACTGGCAAACGCACGAAACGAACCGCACCGCGATGCAGCTTTACGACAAGGTCGCGGAGCATTCCGGATTTGTCGTGTATCGTAAGCTATTCTGAGCGGTGCCAGCAGCGTGCCGGACGATGCTTCGCATCGCCGGGAGAACGCGACACCGTGTCCAGAACCGGCCTGTGGATAAGTCCGGCTGTCATGGCCGCGTTACAAAGCGGGACTAGGTTCGCCCTGCGTCTGATCAGGCCCCCCGTCACAGATCACGCGCCCCCAAGCGGTCCCCGTCAGTCGCCGCGTCTGACCGGGGCCGCATTTTTTTGTACCGACCGGTGGCGTTGAGTATAACCGCGCGGCGCGATCCGCAGCGCCAGCCACTCCCGCAACGAACCGCTCATGATCCGCGTCATATCCATCGCATTGGCCTTCGTCGCACTCACCCTGGTGCTGCTGCCGTTCCAGCTGATCGGCATGATCTTCGATCTGCGGCTGCAGCGGACCATTCCCCATCTCTACCATCGCATTCTCTGCGCGCTGATCGGGGTGCGGATTCGCGAGGTCGGCACAAGGTCGGCCGCCAGTCCGGCGCTGATCCTGTCCAACCACGTATCCTGGCTCGACATCTGCGTCATCACCGCGCTGGGGCCGGTGGTGTTCGTGGCCAAAAGCGAGGTCGCGGGATGGCCGGTGTTCGGCTGGCTCGCGCGATTGCAGCGGACCATCTTCGTCAACCGGCAGGCCCGGCACCAGACCGGCGCCGCGACGAGGGAGATCGCGGGCCGGTTGCTCGGCGGCGACGCGGTGGTGCTGTTCGCCGAGGGCACCTCGAGCGACGGCATCCGCGTGCTGCCGTTCCGCTCCTCGCTGGTCGGCGCGGTGCATCACGCGCTCGGCGACGGCACGCAGCATACCCAAGTCACGGTGCAGCCGATGTCGCTGGCCTATGTCAGCCTCAGTGGCCTCCGCATGGGCCGGGGTCTGCGCGAGCGCGTGGCGTGGTACGGTGATGTCGAGCTCGTTCCCCATCTGCTTTCCGTGCTGGCGTCAGGCGCCGTCGATGTCACCGTGAGCTGGGGCGAGGCCATCGCCTACGACATGCGCGCGGATCGCAAGGCGATCGCGCGCGACGCCGAACACTCGGTGCGGCGCATGACCGCGGCGGCGCTGCGCGCCGCGCCACCGGGACCGGCCACGCCGGTGCCGGAGCCAATGCAGCCCATGCCCGAACCGGCGTGAGGCATGCCGAATCCGCGCCTTGCGGCTTCGGCGCGCCGGGGGCACAATAGCCATCCCGCCTCGCCTCCCCATCTCACAGGATCAGTCCATGCAAATTCGCAATCTCGGCGGCTCCGGCTTGCGTGTCTCCGCCGTCGGCCTCGGCTGCAACAATTTCGGCCAGCGCACCGATCTGGAAACCTCGCGCAAGGTGATCCACAAGGCGATCGACCTCGGCATCACGCTGTTCGATACTGCCGACATCTATGCAGGCATCGGCGGCTCCGAGACCGTGCTGGGCCAGGTGCTCGGCGACCGCCGCAAGGACATCGTGCTGGCGACCAAATACTCCAAGGCGATGAGCACCGACGGCACCAAGCAGGGCGCGTCGCGGCGCTACATCATGTCCGCGGTCGAGGCCAGCCTGACGCGGATGAAGACCGACTACATCGATCTCTACCAGCAGCACGATTACGATCCGCTGACGCCGATCGAGGAGACCTTGCGCGCGCTCGACGATCTCGTGCGGCAGGGCAAGGTGCGCTACATCGGCAATTCGAATTTTCCGGCCTGGCGCATCGCCGAGGCCGAACTGATCGCGCGGCAGATGAACGTCAACCGGTTCGTATCGTGCCAGGACGAATACAGCCTGGTGGCGCGCGAGATCGAACAGGATCTGCTGCCGGCGGCGCAGCAATACAATCTGGGCCTGTTGCCGTTCTTCCCGCTGGCCAGCGGCCTCTTGACCGGAAAATACAAGCGCGGCGCCGCGGTGCCGGCGGACACCCGTTTTGCCAAGGCCCCGGGCCTGCGCGATCGTTACGCCACGCCGCGCAACGAGGACACCGTCGAAAAGCTGCAGGCGTTCGTCCAGGCGCGCGGCCACAGCATGCTCGAACTGGCATTCTCATGGCTGGCGTCGCGGCCGCAGGTATCGAGCGTCATCGCCGGCGCCACCCGGGTCGAACAGGTCGAGCAGAACGTCAAGGCGATGGGCTGGACGCTGAGCGCGGAGGAACTGGCCGAGATCGACAAGATTACGAAGGCGTAGAATAGATCGCGCAGCCTCGTCGTCCCGGCGAACGCCGGGACCCATACTCCGCGGCAGTTGTTGAGGAAGGCATCTGCCAAAGTGCTTGGACGATGGGACACGGCGTATGGGTCCCGGCGTTCGCCGGGACGACGATCGTTACAATCTCGCGACCAACGCGATCATCCCACCAGCCCCTGCATCGCCTTCACTGGCGCACTGTCGGGGAAAACCTGCTCCGCCAGCACGCGATCGGCGACGCCGAGATGATCGTGCAGCACCCCTTTCATCACGGCGCGCAGGTCGGTGGTCGGGGCCAGATCGCGGCCGTCATAGAGGCTGGCGGGTTTTAGGCCCGGCCAGTCCGAGATCACCCGGCCGCCCCTCACCGCGCCGCCGGCAAGCAGGGCCACGGTGCCGGTGCCGTGATCGGTGCCCTCGGTGCCGTTGATGCGCGCGGTGCGGCCGAATTCGGTGGCGACCACCACCACGGTATCGCGCCAGCGCTGGCCGAGGCCGGTTTCGAATTCAGCGAGTGCGCCGTCGAGTCCTCCCAGCAATTGCGCGAGCCTTCCGACCGAGCCGCCTTCATGGGCGTGGGTGTCCCAGCCGTCGAAGGCAAGGGCTGCGATCCGCGGGCCGTCGTCTGATGACATCAGCTTGGCCGCGCCGCGGGCCACCAGCTTCATCGCGCCGGCGCCGTTGGTGCCAGGCTTCGGCTTCATGTCGTCGCCTTGCGCGGCCTTGTCGAGTTGTAACCCTTGCGACAACGCCGTGCCCAGCTCGGGATCGCGATGACGGTAGAGTTCGACTAGCCGCATCGCGGTGTCGTCGGCGGCTTGCGGCAGCGCGACCGGCGCCCAGGCGACGGTCGCCGCCGCGCCGCGCAGCACCAAAGGCGTGGTCGGGCCGATGGCAAGGCCGCTCATCACCCGATCGCCTTTCGGCAGCGCTTCCAGCGCGCGGTTGAGCCAGCCGGATTGCACCCGACCCGGGCCGGCAAAACCGCTTTCGAGCACGTCCTGGCCGTCGAAATGCGAACGGTCGCGATAGGAGGTCGCCACCGCGTGAACCACCGCGGCGTGTTTCTCGCGGTACATCCGCGCGAATTCCGGCATCGAGGGATGCAGCGCGAAGAAGGAATCCAGCATGGTCGCCGCGTGCGGGCCATCAGACGTCAACGCGATCGAACCGTGCAGGCCGGCATAGTCGGGATCGCCTGTTGGAGCCACGGTGGCCAGGCCATCGAGCGCGCCGCGCAGGATCACCACGATCAGGCGCGGATCGCGTCCGTCGGCGGCGCGCGCGAATTTCGGCAAATAGGCCCAGGCGGCGAACGAGGCGCCGCCGAGCAGCAGCGCGCGGCGCGATGGGACCGATGATGTCAGGCTTTCGCAGCAATCCATCGTCATCTCCTCTGGAATTCCGGCGACATCAACAACAGGGCCAGCGCCTGTTGCCGCGATTCGGCGCGCTCGACCGCCCGCCGCGTATCCTGCGATGCGGCGTCAGCGAGGGCGAATTCGAGCAGAGCGCGGGGATCAACAGTGTCGCCGAGGCGCGAAGCCAGTTGGGCGGAGATGTCGAGCCGCAGTTTCATCCCCTCGGGTGCGGCCCAGGCGGCATTGGTATCGGGAAATCCGTTCGGCCCCGCCGGCGACCACAGCGGCTGGCCCAGCACGTTGAGACCACCGAGATAGCGGGTGGGATCTTCGGGGATACGCGCCAGCAGCCGGCCGGTCGCGACCAGAAATTCGTAAGGGCTACGCAGTTTTGTCAGTGGCGCCAGCCAGGCCTCATCGGAATCCAAGAGCGCCGTCGCCAGCGCCCTGAGGTCACCGTCGGATTTGGAAAATACGTCCTGCAGCCGCGCCACCAGGCCCGGCGGCGGATCGTCGGCGACGAAGTGACGGGCGAATTTGGTGGCGATGAATTTCGCGGTGGAGGGATGGCGGGCGATATCCGCCAGCGCCGCTTCGCCCTGCGCGACGCCGTTGTTCTCGTAGACCTTCCCCATCAGCCGCTGCGCGCCGGGCTGATGCGCATTGGCATTGAAGACAAAACTGCCGGGCGTGCCGAGCTGTCCCTGCCGTCCGGCATAGGTCCAGCCGGTGATGATGCGCGCCAGCGAGGTGACGTCGTCCTGCGAGTAGCCGCCGTCGACCCCGAGCGTATGCAGTTCCATGATTTCGCGCGCGAGATTTTCGTTCAGGCCCCGCTTGCGATTCTGCCCCGCGCGCGAGTCCGGGCCGAGCGATTGCTGATTGTCGAGGAAGAACAGCATCGCCGGATGCTGCTCGACCGCCTTCAGCATGTCGCCGAAGCGCCCCAGCACAAAGGGCCGGATCGCCTCGCGCTCGAACGAGCCGGCCCACATCCGCGCCAGCCCGCCCTTGTTGGCAGAAATGCAGAAATGATTCGACCAGAACGCCACTAGCCGCTCTGCGAATCCGCAATCCGCAAGGGTGGCGCGCTGCAGCCGCGCCAAGGCCTCGGCGCGGTAGGTTCTCTGAATGATGTTGAGCGGTTGCGGCGGCGGCTTCGGTGCGTTGGGCTGCATCGCTTCGGGCGCAACCAACACCGCATTGGCGCCGCCGTTCTCCGGCGCCTGCATCGCCGGTTCTTTTGGTGCCGGATCTTTTCCGACAATGTCCTGCGCGATGCTGCTGAGCGAAAGATCTTGCCGTTGTCCCTTGGCGTCTTCCGCCGGTTGCGTCGGATTGGCCCCGCTGGCCGGCATCTTCGCGGCCGCATCCCGCGCCTGCT
>Ga0193699_10000666_pt1 | contig 14137 bp, 12 predicted proteins | sample L3c2metaG_FD_160095 | JGI IMG/M metagenome (GOLD analysis project Ga0193699, IMG submission 160095) | Soil microbial communities from a riparian zone of the East river system, Colorado, United States - L3c2 | ecosystem: Environmental > Terrestrial > Soil > Riparian zone | place: USA: East... | reverse complement strand
AACGGAGGCAGGCATCGGTCGTGAAGCCGATGCTCCTTTCGCACGGCACGCTGATGTGCCGCGACCTCGCGAAATCGCGGCGCTTCTACGAGGAGTTCCTCGGCCTGGAGGTGGTGCGCCACGCGAGGCCCGCCATGATGCTGCGCCTCAGGACTGGAATGTACGTCGTCGCCGTATGCATCGGCGAGAATGTCCCCAACCAGCACGTTCTCACCCACTGGGGCTTGAACGTCGCCACGCGCGAGGAAGTCGACCGGGCGCACGCCGAGGCGCTCCGGCTGAAGGACCAGTACGGGATTCGAAGAATCAACAAGCTACTCGAACGCCACGGCGCGTACGGCTTCTACTTCCAGGACCTCGACAACAACTGGTGGGAGATCCAGCACGAGCCGCGCGCCATCGACGAGTTCTTCGAGCGCGGGGACATCGTCGACATGAGCGTGGTCGCGACCGACTCGGCCGAGTCCCACGAGTAGGGAAGCCATGACTGGAACAGCAGCCCTGAAGGCCGAAGCCGGCGCGGTGACCGCCGGTCTCCACTACACCGTCGACACCGGCGTGAAACCGGTGAACGAGACCTTCGGCCCCAACAACATCCGCCGCCGGGTCTCGGGCGAGCATGAAGTGCGGCAGATGACGATCCGAAACGGCCGGCCGCTCGCGCACGAGTTCGACCTCGAGGTCACCGGCTTCGAGTTCGTGGATCACCAGACGCAGGTTCGCGACTTCTTCGATCCCGAGGAGCTGAAGCGCGCCTACTACCCCGAGGTCGAGGCGCTGGTAAAGAAAGTCTCGGGCGCTTCGCGCGTCGCCGTCTTCGACCACACGCTGCGCTCGGGCGACGAAGCCGAGCGCGAGGCGCGGCTCATCCGCGAACCGGTGCTCAACGTGCACAACGACTACACCGAGTGGTCGGGGCCGCAGCGCGTGCGCGAGCTGCTGCCCGACGAGGCGGAAGACTTGCTGCGCCGCCGCTTCGCGATCATCCAGGTGTGGCGGGCGATCAATATGCCGATCCAGTCCAATCCGCTCGCCATCGCCGACGCGAGGAGCCTCGCGCCAAGGGACCTGATCCGCGCCGAGCGCCGCTATCCGAACCGGGTAGGCGAAACCTACCGCGTCGGTTACAACCCGGATCACCGCTGGTTCTATTTCCCGCAGATGCGGCGCGACGAGGCGCTGGTATTCAAGGTATTCGATTCGGCGAAGGACGGGCGGGCGCGCTTCACCGCGCACAGCTCCTTCGTCGACCCGACCACGCCGGAGGGAGCGCCGCCGCGCCAGAGCATCGAGGCGCGGACGCTCGCTTTTTTCGATTCCTAGGCTGTCCTGATGTTCTCGTCCGCGATGTAGTCGCGGATCACGGCCTCGATGCCCGGATCGGCCTTGAAGCCGAGCGCAGCCGCGCGCGGTGTAGCGAAGCGCACCGGCCAGGTCCTCACGATCGCATCGATGCGCGCGTCGAGCTTCCACGACACGCGCTTGGCGACGTGGGACCCTGCGACCTTCACCATCGCCGCAATCATTTCGCTGATGCTCACGGTAATGCCGGGCAGGTTGACCACGCGGTTCGGACCCCACTTCGCCGCGGGCAGGTCGTGCGCGTGGATGAAGGCTTCGACCACGCGGCGCGGCGAAAGCAGCCACACGCCGGTCTCGGACGGAAGCGGGCATTCGTAGGCGACGCCGTTCAGCGGCTCCCGGATCACGGCGCTCGCAAAAGAGGAGGCCGCGGCGTTCGGCTTTCCAGGGCGCACGACGATGGTCGGAAGGCGGAGCGACCTGCCGTCGACGTAGCCCTTGCGCGAGAAGTCGCTCACGAGATACTCGCTGATCACCTTCTGGGAGCCGTAGGAAGTCTGCGGCGCGGGAGTGGTCGAGTCGTCGAGAACCTCGGGAAGCTCGCCGCCGAAAGCGGCGACCGAGCTCGCGAACACCAGGCGCGGCGGTCGCGCGGCCGCGTCGAAAATGCGTCGCGCCTGATCGAGCACGTTGCGCATGCCTTGGAGGTTGACCCGCATGCCGAGATCGAAATCCGCCTCGGCAGCTCCGGAGACCACAGCGGCGAGGTGGAACACCGAGGCCGTGTCGGGCGCGATCGCGCGCGCAGCAAACTTCGGGTCGGAAATGTCGCCGGCGAGCGTTTCCAGGCGCGGGTCTGTGGGAAGACCGGCGGGAAAGGCCTGATCGACGAGCGTGAGACGCGCGATCTTCTCCCCGGCGAGCGTGCCGCGCGCGAGCAGCGCCTTGGCGAGCTTGAAGCCGATGAAGCCCCCGCCTCCGGTGATGACGATTTTCATGTTGGACGCAATCCTAGAAAAATTGCCGCGGCAGCCACAGCACGATCTCGGGAACGTAAGTGCACACGATGAGCGCGGCAAGAAGCGGCACGAGCCAGGGCAGGATCGCCATGGTCGTGCGTTCCACCGACAGCCTGGCGGTGCGCGACAGGACGAACAGCACCGTGCCGAGCGGCGGGTGCAGGAGGCCGATCATCAGATTGAGCACCATCACCAGGCCGAAATGAACGAGATCGATGCCGAGGGTCTTGCAGATCGGCACGAGGATGGGCACGAGCAGCGTGATCGCCGCGACCGGCTCGAGGAAACATCCGATGAAGAGCATCAGGATGTTCGCGAGCAGCAGGAACACCCATGGCGTGTGTGTGAAGGCGAGGACCCACGCGGCGACCGCATCGGTCACGCGCGTGACCGTCAGCAGCCACCCGAAAATCGACGCAGCCGCGACGATGAGCAGCACCGTGGCGGTCGTCTCGATCGTGTCCATCGAGATTTTCACGAGCATCTTCAGGTCGAGGGTGCGGTACCAGACGAGGCCCAGGGCCAGGGCGTAGGCCGATGCGATGATCGCGCCTTCGGTCGGCGTGAACACGCCGAAGGTCATGCCGCCCAGCAGAATCACCGGAGTCATCAGCGCGAGGAAGGCATCGGCAAAGGTGCTGACTAGCGCGGACCAGGAAAACGTCGTGTCGCGCCCGTAGTTTCGCCGGTACGCGTACCAGGTCACGGTCGCCATCATGAACAGGCCCATGACGATCCCCGGGATCACGCCCGCGAGAAAGAGCTGTCCTATGGAAACGCCGGCCATCATGCCGTAGATGACGAAGGGCAGCGAAGGCGGAATGATGGGCCCGAGCGTCGCCGAGGCCGCGGTCACGCCGACCGAGAAATCGATCGGGTAGCCGTGGTCCTTCATCGCCTTGATCTCGATCGTCCCCAGGCCCGCGGCGTCGGCGATCGCCGTTCCCGACATGCCGGCGAAAATCATCGAGCCGACGATGTTCACGTGTCCGAGCCCGCCCTTCAGCCATCCCACGAGGGCCAGCGCGAAGTTATAGATGCGGTTGGTGATTCCGGCCGAGTTCATCAGGTTGCCGGCCAAGATGAAGAACGGCACCGCGAGCAGCGGAAAGGAATCCACGCCGCCGTACATGCGGTGGATGACCACGAAATCGGGAACCGTCCCCGAGAGCATCACGTAGGCGAGCGCGGACACCACCATGGCGAGCGCAACCGGCAATCCGGCGAGCATCAGGAGCACGAACCCCAGCAGCAGCACCGCGGTCATGCCTTGCCTTCCTCGATCACGTCCGGGCGCTCCAGCACGCTGTATCCCTGGCGCCAGTGCTTCCAGCCCACCTGCAGCGCGCGGCCGAACATGAGCGCGAAGCCGAGGAGCATGGCGCCGAACACGAGGCCGATCGGAAGCTCGACGATCGCCATTCTCTGCGAGCCGATCTTGTCCATGAGGAGCCAGGTGAGCCACGTCGCGTAGCCGAAAAATGCGGCGCGCACGACGTCGACGAAGAGGGAGAGCGCACGGCCGCCTGAGCGCGGGAGGAAGCGATAGACGAAGTCCACCTGGATATGCGTGTTGCGCCGCACCGCCATCGCGCCGCCGAGAAAGGTGACCGCGACCAGGAGGTAGCGCGCTATCTCCTCGGTCCAGCCGGCCGCGTCGTTGAGCACGTAGCGGGTGAAGACCTGGTAGAAGACCACGAACGCGAGCGCCCAGAACACGGCGAGCACGATCCAGTCCTCCCAGCCGTAGATCGAGAGCCGGACTTCCTCGTCGGTGACGTGGAATCGGCCGTCGGCGCCGAGGACGTGGTCTTCGGCGCCGGATTCTTTCTCGGAAGCTGCGCTCATCTTTACGTCATGCCCGCGCAAGCGGGCATCCAGAGACTCTGGGTTCCCGCTTCCGCGGGAACGACAGGAATTACCGGATCGCCTGCAGCTGGTCGTAGGTCTCGCGCGGCCAGGGCAGGGCGTTTCCGTCCGGGAGTTTTCCGGTCTGGTAGTACTTCTGCACGGCTTCCATGAACGGGCGGCGATCGACCTTCACCACGGTCTTGCCGCGCTTGGCGAACTCTCCGGCGAGGCGGGCCTCGATGTCGATGATCTCGCCGGTCGCGCGTACCGCCGCTTCCTTGTAGACGGCCTCGAAGACCTTCCGGTCGGACTCCGACAGCTTGCTCCACAGCGGCCCGCCGATGATGGTGAGCAGCGCGTCGGTGATGTGCGCGGTGAGATTGATGTGCGACTGCACCTCGTAGAACTTCTTCGCGTCGATCGTGGGCAGCGGATTCTCCTGCGCCTCCACCGTGCCGTTCTGCAGCGCGAGGTAGACCTCGGCAAAGGCGATCGGCGTCGGGTTGGCTCCGACCGCGCGGGGAAAGAGCGTGTAGAGCGGCGCGTCCGGAACGCGTATTTTCAGACCCTTCATGTCCTCGGGGCGGTTCAGCGCCTTGTTGGCGGTGGTCTGGCGGTTGCCGTAGTAGGTGATCGCCACGACCGTGTTGCCACCCGAGGCCTTCTGGTAGCCCGCCGAGAGCGCACGGAAGAGGGGCGACTCGGCGTACTTCTTCCAGTGATCGAAGTCGCGGAACATGAAAGGCGCGCCGCCGATCGAGATCGGCCCGTGGCTGCGCCCCGCGAAAAGCTGCCCGGTGTAGATCATGTCAACGGTTGCGAGCGTCAGGCTCTGGTTGATCTGCGTCTCGTTGCCCAGCGACGACGCCGGGAACACGTCGACGGTGTAGCGGTTGCCGGTGCGCTTCGCGATCTCGCCCGCCGCCCACAGCGCGGCCGTATGGTACGGCTCGCTGGTTTCGTACACGTGCGCGAACTTGAGCTTCTGCTGCGAAAACGCCGCGGACGGCGCGGCGAGGGCGAGCCCGAGTGCCGCGAGAACGGACAGCTTGCGAGTGACGGACATGGTTTCCTCCCTGATGGCGCAGCCGGCGAACGGCGTCGGCTTATATGTCATCATACATCCCAACATTCGGGAGGGGAGGAAGCATGAAGAAGATCCTCATCACGGGCGCCGCCGGCGACGTCGGCAGCCATCTGCGCCGCGAGCTCGCCGGGCGCTACGCCCTGCGCCTGTCCGACATCCGCCCGATCAGGAATCTCGCCGGGGGCGAGGAATTCATCCGGGGCGACTGCGCGAACCTGCAGGACATGCTGCGCGCGACCAAAGGCGTCGACGCGGTCGTGCACCTGGGCGGCTTCTCCGTCGAAGGCGCGTGGGAGGTGATCCTGCGCGCCAACATCATCGGCACCTACAACGCGTTCGAGGCCGCGCGGCAGAACGGCGCGCGACGCATCGTGTTCGCGACCAGCAATCACGCCGTCGGCTTCTACCGCCGCGACGAAACCATCGGTCACCGCGCCGCCCCGAAGCCCGACAGCCGCTACGGCGTGTCGAAGGCGTTCGGCGAGGCGCTCGGCAGCCTCTACGCCGACAAGTACGGAATGGAAGTGGTCTGCATGCGCATCGGCAACGTCAATCCGCGGCCGATGGACAAGAGGCGGCTCTCGATCTGGCTCTCGCCGCGCGATCTCGCGCAGCTCGTGTCGATCGCGATCGATCGCCCGGGAATCCGCTTCGAGATCGTGTACGGAATCTCGGGCAACAAGCGCCGCTGGTACGACAACTCGAACGCCGAACGGCTCGGATACCGCCCGCAGGACGACAGCGAAGCCTACGCGGAGGAGATCCTCAGGAACGAGAAACCCGGCGCGGACCCGCGCACCGAGCTCTACCAGGGCGGAACCTTCGTCCTGGCCGAAGAGGGCGGCGATCCCACGCGCGCGCCGGTGAAGGCGCAAGGCCCGGCGGCTCGCGCCCGCCCCGCGAAGAAAGGGAAACGCAAATGAGCGTCGAAACACGCCCGCGCCTCAAGGCGCCGCCGAACTCATGCGACACGCACAACCATATCTACGATTCGCGCTTTCCGCAGGCGCCGGGCGGACCCAAACCGCCGGGTGATTTTCGGGTCGATGCGTACCGGCGCATGCAGGCGCGGCTCGGCGTGTCGCGGGTGGTGATCGTGCAGCCGAACGCCTACCAGGACGACAACCGCTGCACGCTCGATGCGATCGCGCAGCTCGGGGCGAACGCGAAGGGCGTGGGCGTGGTGAAGCCCTCGGTCACGGATGCGCAGCTCGAGGCGCTCACCCGCGGCGGCATCCGCGGGATCCGCTTCATGACGCTCCCCGGAGGCGCGCTCGGCTGGGACGTGATGGACGGGCTTGCCGCGCGCGTGCATGCCTTCGGCTGGCACGCGGTGGTGCAGCTCGACGGCCGCACGCTCCCCGAGCGCGAAGCGCAGATCCTGCGCCTCCCCGGGCGCTTCATCATCGACCACATCGGCAAGTTCCTCGAGCCCGTGCCGCCGGGGCATCCCTCGTTCAAGTCGCTGCTCAGGCTGGTCGACACCGGTCGCTGCTGGGTGAAGCTTTCGGCCGCGTACGAGGTATCGAAGAGCGGACCGCCGCGATACGAGGACGTCGGCCTTCTCGCGAAGGCGCTGGCCAAGGCGGCGCCGGAGCGCATGCTCTGGGCGAGCAACTGGCCGCACCCCACGGCGTCCAAGGACGCATTTCCGGACGACGCCAACCTGCTCGACCTCTTGCTCGAGTGGGCGCCCGACGAGGCCGTTCGCCGCAGGATCCTCGTGGACAATCCCGACGAGCTGTACCGGTTCTAGCGCACCGGCGAAGAAGAAAAGGAAAGGCAAATGAGCGCCGCTCGGCGCCAGCGGCGTTCCGACTTGGCCTGACTATCTCGCCGACGATCTCAAAGTATATCCGGCACTAAAACTGGTCCTGTATCGAGAGGCTGCAAACGGCCAAAAGCTGCCGTTCGGTCGATCATCAAAGGCGATACTAGACTCGCTCCGATCGCCCCCGCTGAGGGGTACCATCCGATCCAGGACTTCTACCTGCTGCAGGCGGTGAAGAGCTCGGGGCCGGACGGCGCGGAGATGCGCATCCTGCAGAAGGCCTTCGAGAAGCACAAGGATGCGTACTCGCAGGACTGCAAGATGAAATGGTGATCGGCGGGCGCACTAAGGAATGGTCTCGAATCCCGTACGGACCGGCAGGAGCGTCCCTGCTCCAGTCGGAGTCAGCAAAAAGGCGCGCACTTGTCCGTCGAAGACGCCGGTGCCAACGATTTGACCAGAGTCGTTGATGTCCCGGGCTTCGGTGAGGAGCCAACGCGCACCGGCAGGAATCAAACCGTTGAGATCCCTCGGCACACCGCGCTCGAAGAGCACCGCGCGCTGCGCACCGGCTGACGAATCAGATGCCCCGACGGCTTGACCCAGGTTGTTGATCGCATACGCGTAACTCTGGGTCCCGCCCGGCAGTGTGCCGAGGTCTGTCAATCTTCCGGCCTGGTAGAGGAACGCGTGATTCTCGCCGCTGCTGACCTGCGCGTACCCGACGACCTGCCTCGCGTCGTTGAGATCGGTGGGCGTCGTCATTTTGCCGCCAAGCGCGCCGAGATCGGTCAACCCGGTTTCGTCCAGCAGGAACCCACGGTGGTCGGCGTAGTCGGCGTGCGGTTCGGTGCCGAAGTATCCCACCATCTGGCCTGCCTCATTGATAGCCGCGACAACCCCATCCTCGCCGCCGAAAGCGCCGAAGTCGACGAGCTGAAAATTCCGGTAGATGAACGCGCGCCGCCGCGCCGCCATGTGGTCGCCATGGGTTTGACGGTACCCAACGACATAGCCTGCGCTGTTGATATCGACGGCCGTGCTGAAAATGCCTTTGAGGCGTGCGTCCAGCTCGCTGAGATCGAGCGGCTCGCCGCTTGCCGAGGTGACAAACGCCCGGAACTCGCCGTCCGTCGTGTTGGCGCGTCCGACGATGAGACCTCCGTCGCTGATGCGGTACGCGTGGCTCTCGTCGCCTCCGAGAGTGCCGAGATCGATGAGCGCACTCGTCAGATAGACGAAGGCGTGGGTCCGTCCGTCGGCCGTTTCCGCGGAACCAACCACGTGACCGGCGCGGTTGATGCCGAGCGCCACGCTTCGCTTGCCCCCGAGCGTGCCGAGATCCGTAAGCGCGTAGACGGCATCTTGCGCGAATCCGCCGGCTGGAACCAGCAACATCGCGATCGAGACGGCGCCCACGCCCCATCGGCCAAAGATCGTCGCTGTCATAGTCGCCATCACAGCAGCGGGACCGGCGTTATGGCGGTTGCGGCATTCGAGTATGCGGAATTGCCTGCACCATTGAATGCCCGCACGCGATAGCTGTATGCCGTGGCGGCGCTGAGGCCCGTGTCGCTGTAGGTGGTCGTGTTGGGACCTGTCTGCGCGATCTGGGCGAAATCGGCATCGGCGCACGTGACGTTCACGACGCCCGTGCATCGCTCGATTCGGAATCCGTCTTCCGTCGCCGCGTTGTCGGTCCAAGTCAGATCGATCCGAGTAGCCGACTTCGCGGTCGCTGTCAGGCCCGACGGTGCCGCGGGTGGGGCGGCGGTATCCACGCGCACGATCTTTGCCACCGACGGCACGCCGCTGCCGTTGAGAATGAACAGCATGTAGTGGCCCGGCGGCGAGAGGTTCGAGTTCGTCGGTCCCGCGACATTCAGGCCGCCAGCGGCGGCTGAGAATGCGAGGCGATTGATTCGCTGCTCCATGTTGAAGGCGTGCGTCACCGACGAAAGCCTCAGGAGACTCACGCGGCTGATTTGCGCGGCGTCTGCCGTCGTGACGAAAAATGGTTGGCCGTAGGTGACGGTGCTCGGCGCCGACGTGATGACCGGACGGGCGCCCTTGAAGAGATATCCCGGCGAATAGACTTCCGCGCTCATGCTGGCGTCGCCGCCTCCGGAAAGGACACGCCCGTCGGGCAACAACAGTGTGAAGGAATGATATCCACGGTACTGCGTAAAGCTCGCCACCGTGGTCCAGGTCTCGGTAACAGGATCCCACAGCTCGCCGGCGTACACGGCCCCCGCCGGTTCATTGAAGCCTGGTGAGCTGCTTCCGCCGGTCACGAGGACCGTCCCGTCCGGCAATAGCGTGGCGTTGATCTGACGGCGCTTGTAGGTCATCGGGCTCACAGAGCGCCAGGCCGGCGTGCTTGCGTTCAAGTCGATGACTTCCGCGGTATTGGTCGGGGGGTCGCTGCCGCCGACGATGAACACCTTGCCGTCGTCGTACAGCACGGAAGAACCGTAGGGGCGGAATCCGTAAATGGAGTTCGCCACGGCGCTCCAGGAGCCGCTGCCCGTTGTGTCGAGATACCACGAGACCTGGGAGGGACCGGAAGCAAACACCCGACCGTTGGGAGCGAGGTGCATGAACGGGTAGAGCGGCAGGGCCAGCTGGGCACCGGTGAGATCCCGCCATGCACCGGTGGCGCCTTGCCATATCTGTGGCAGCCGGTTCACTCCCTGAACTGTGTCGACATCGCCCGAAACGACGAGGACGTCTCCATTTGCCAGCGTCGTGTTCGTCGGGTACCAGCGCCCCGCATTCATGTTGGGAAGACGAACCCAGGAATCGCTCGCGGCGTCATAGGTCGCCGCGTTCGACAAGCCGACGTCGTTGCTGATGTGGCCTCCGGTCACCAACAACCGCCCGTCCGGGAGAAAAGAGTGACCTGAGCAGAAAGTGTTGTACCCCGCCCGCGCCGCGGGCGTGAGACCGGCTGTCGCTGGATCCCACAGCCAGGCCTCATCGGAGTAGCCCCAGAACAAGACCTTCCCCGTGGGAAGCATGTGGTTGTGCACTGCGGTCACCGGCCAGGCCTGCGGCGAGGACCACTGGCCGACCACCGAGAGATCCTGAGCTTCAACCGGCCGAATTGAGAGACCAGCCAGCAACGTGGCAGCGGTCAGCAGAAAACCCAGACGTCGTCCGTTGGCTCTCATCAGAAAAGTAATCGTAGTCCGTGAGCGATCTGCGATGACTTGCGCTTGCGCGCCTCAGCCGCGATGGTGCCAAGAGCGTCTCGCGTTTCCGCAGCCGTTTGCTGGTTGAACAGATCTACCTTCAGATAACCCGGCTCAACAATAATCGCGCATAGCATTTCAGCGCTCCCCAACGCGTTGTGTTGTTCGGGATTGGCCCTCCTCCGATCCCTCCGTTTCGGCCCGTTTCGCCGTATGGACAGCGTAGCCCTACCGCAATAAACCAACGTGCAACGAGTTAGTCCGTGCGGACCATTGTGGGATCCGGCCCTTCGCCTCCTTACGGTGGCGTCGGTGATCGGGTTTGAACCCCTCACTGGGGGTTTCTGGATCCCTGTCCCGCATTTAAGAAAGCTAGGGGACAAAGCCCTGGACGCTTCAGGAATAGCCACCGGACAAGCGGAGATTCGAGACGTAGCGTTCGACGGCTTTGATCAGCGGAGGCCGTGACAGTCACCTCGAATGTCCGCTTCGGGTCGGAAGCAGCCATCGGCACTGGCTTCCGGTGAGTTACCGGAATCTTGGCTCGGGACAGTTGGAACGGCGCTAGTGGTTGTCGCGCGGCACGAAGTCGCCGCTCTTGCCGGCGAGGAAGTCGAGGTCTGCGCCCTCGTTCGCCTGCAGCACGTGATCGAAATACAGCCGCCAATAGCCGCGTGGCAGCGGCGGCTCGGGCTCTTTCCACTTTCTGCGTCTTTGCGCGAGCTGCTCCTCCGGAACGAGCAGCTCCAGGCGGCGCTTCGCGACGTCGAGCTCGATGATGTCGCCGTTCTCGACCAGCGCGAGCGCGCCGCCCGCCGCGGCCTCGGGCGCGACATGCAGCACCACCGTTCCGTAGGCGGTGCCGCTCATGCGGGCATCCGAGACGCGAACCATGTCGGTGATGCCGCGCTTCAGCAATTTCGGCGGCAGCGGCATGTTGCCCACTTCGGCCATGCCCGGGTAGCCCTTCGGCCCGCAGTTCTTCAGCACCATCACGCAGCTCTTGTCGATGGCCAGCTTCGGATCGTCGATGCGCCTGTGGAAGTCCTCTATGCTCTCGAACACCACGGCCCGGCCGCGGTGCTTCATAAGCTTGGGCGTTGCCGCCGAAGGCTTGATGATCGCGCCGTCGGGGCAGAGGTTGCCGCGCAGCACCGCGATTCCGGAGTTCTTCTTGAAGGGCTTCCTGAGCTGGAAGATCACGTCGCGGTTCCAGCACGGGGCGCTCTTGTTGTTCTCCCAGATGCTCTTGCCGTTTACGGTCAGCGCGTCCTTGTGCAGGAGCCTGTTCGCGCCGAGCTCGCGGATCACCGCGGGCAGCCCTCCCGCGTAATAGAAATCCTCCATCAGGTGCTTGCCCGAGGGCATCAGGTTCACCAGGCAGTGCACGCCGCGGCCGATGCGGTCGAAGTCGTCGAGCTCCAGGTCGACGCCGATGCGCCGCGCGATCGCGATGAGGTGGATCACGGCGTTGGTCGACCCGCCGATCGCGGCATTCACCCGTATCGCGTTCTCGAAGGCCTTTCGCGTGAGGATTTTCGAGAGCGTCAGCTTTTCCCTCACGAGCTCCACGACTCGCCGCCCCGCCGTGCGCGCGAGCACGTTCCTGCGCGCGTCGACCGCCGGGATGGCGGCGTTGCCCGGCATGCCCACGCCGAGCGCTTCCACCATGGAGGCCATGGTGGAAGCGGTCCCCATGGTCATGCAATGGCCGTGCGAGCGGTTCATGCAGGATTCGGCCTCGTGAAATTCCTCGAGGGTGATTTTTCCGGCGCGCAGGTCTTCCGACATCGACCAGGTGTTCGTGCCCGAGCCGATGTCGGTGCCGCGGTACTTGCCCGAGAGCATCGGGCCGCCGGACACGCCGATCGCGGGGATATCGACGCTCGCTGCGCCCATCAGGAGCGCCGGCGTCGTCTTGTCGCAGCCCATGAGCAACACCACGCCGTCGAGCGGATTGCCGCGGATCGACTCCTCGACGTCCATGCTGGCGAGGTTGCGGTAGAGCATCGAGGTCGGGCGCAGCAAGGTTTCCCCGAGCGACATCACCGGGAATTCCATCGGGAACCCGCCCGCTTCGAGGACGCCGTTGCGGACGTGCTCGGCGAGGGTGCGGAAATGCGTGTTGCAGGGCGTGAGCTCCGACCAGGTGTTGCAGATTCCGATCACCGGGCGGCCGTCGAACTGGTCCTGGGGCACGCCGCGGTTCTTCACCCAGCCGCGGTAGATGAAGCCGTAGATGTCGTTGCGACCGAACCACCGCACCGAGCGCAATGCGGGTTTTTTCTTTGCCATGTCAGTAAGTCGCCCTTCCCCCGGAGATGTCGAATACCGCGCCGGTGGAGAACGAGCAGTCCTCGGAGGCGAGCCAGCACACGAGTGACGCGATTTCGTCCACGTTCACGAAGCGGTTCATCGGGATCCTGGAGAGCATATAGTTGATGTGCTCCTGGGTCATCTGGTCGAAAATCGCGGTCTTCGCGGCGGCGGGCGTCACGCAGTTGACGAGAACGCCGGTCCGCGCCAATTCCTTGCCGAGGGACTTGGTGAGCGCGATGACGCCGGCCTTGGACGCGCTGTAGGCGACCGCGTTCGGGTTGCCTTCCTTGCCCGCGATCGATGCGATGTTGACGATGCGCCCGTATTTGCGCTTCACCATGTGCGGGGCGACCGCGCGGCAGCACAGGAACTGGCTGGTGAGGTTTATCTTCAGCACGCGTTCCCATTCCTCGATGGGATAGTCAACGGTGGGCACGTTCAGGCCCGCGACGCCGGCGTTGTTGACCAGCACGTCGATCTTGCCGAGGTCCGCGAGCGCCTTTGCGGTGGCGCGCTCGACTGCCGCGGCATCCGCGACGTCGACGGCTCCGGTCTTCGCGGCCGCGTCCCAGACGCGGATCCGCGCGCCGGAGGCCTTGAGGCGCTTCGCAATCGCGGCGCCGATTCCCTGCAGGCCGCCGGTGACGACGGCGGTACGGCCCTTGAAATCCAGTTGGTTCATTCTTTCACCGCTCCAGTCATGCCGGACACGTAATACTCGACGAAGAACGAATAGAGAATCGCCACGGGCAGCGAGCCGAGCAGCGCGCCCGCCATCAGCGCGCCCCAGTGGTAGACGTCGCCTTCGACGAGCTCTGTGATCACACCGACCGGCACCGTCTTGTTCTCCGAGGACGAGATGAAGGTGAGCGCGTAGATGAACTCGTTCCACGACAGGGTGAAGGCGAAGATCCCGGCCGAGATCAGTCCCGGCACCGCCAGCGGCAGCATGATCTTCACGAGGATCTGCCAGCGCGTCGCCCCGTCGATAAGGGCGCACTCCTCGAGCTCGTACGGAATGGTGCGGAAATAGCCCATGAGCAGCCAGGTGCAGAACGGTATCAGGAACGTGGGATAGGTGAGGATGAGGGCCCACACCGAGTCGAACAGCCCGAGCTTGAACACGATGAGCGCGAGCGGGATGAACAGGATCGACGGCGGGACGAGGTAGGCGAAGAAGATCGACAGCCCGACCTGGCGCGAGCCCCTGAAGCGCAGCCGCTCGATGGCGTAGGCGGCGAGCACCGCCGCGAACAGCGAGATGAAGGTCGCGGCCACCGACACCAGGATCGTGTTCCACAGCCATTGCGGGTACTCGGTGTGCAACAGCAGCTTCTCGAAATGCGCGAGCGTCGGCTTGACGATCCAGTAGGGGTTCGCCGCCTTCGACATCAGCTCCTCGTTCGACTTGAACGAGGTCATGACCATCCAGTAGAACGGGAACAGCAGCACGAACATGAACGCCCCGAGCGGGATGTAGAGCGTCACCCAGCGCCGCGGCAAGGATTGCAGGTACTCCATTCCCGCGGCCTCGGTTTTATCGCTCATGACAGTCCGTCGCCCCCGCGAAACCTGTCCCCGAGTGCCTTAATCG
>Ga0193699_10000665_pt1 | contig 14191 bp, 11 predicted proteins | sample L3c2metaG_FD_160095 | JGI IMG/M metagenome (GOLD analysis project Ga0193699, IMG submission 160095) | Soil microbial communities from a riparian zone of the East river system, Colorado, United States - L3c2 | ecosystem: Environmental > Terrestrial > Soil > Riparian zone | place: USA: East... | reverse complement strand
GGCCGTCCCGGCGCTCCGCGGCGCGGTGGTCCGCCCGACCGCTCAGCTCGGGGAGGGCCCCGCAGAGATCGCGACCGCTCGTGAGTGGGCCGAGCGGACCCTTCCACCAGGCCGGTGGTTGGGTGGAAGTCATTGCGGGCGTGATGTTTAGCGGGAAGAGTGAGGAGTTGATCCGGCGGGTGCGGCGATCCATAATCGCCCGGAAGCGAGTGCAGGTGTTCAAGTCCCACCTCGACGCCCGCTACGCCGGTATCTACTCGATCTCCAGCCACGATGGGCGCACTGTCGAGGCCATTCCCGCCGACTCAGCCGCCCAGATTGCGCAGCAGATCGACCCTACGGCGCACGTAATCGCAATCGACGAAGCTCAGTTCCTGGATGAGGGGATCATCCCGCTCGTGACGTCCATGGCGAGCCGTGGCCGCCGGGTTATTGTCGCCGGAACGGACACCGACTTTCGCGGTGAGCCCTTTGGCGCCATGCCGGAACTAATGGCTATTGCCGAGGTCGTGGACAAGCTGCACGCGATTTGCGTGCTGTGTGGGGGGCCAGCCAGCCGCAATCAGAGGCTGATTGGCGGTCGCCCTGCCCCGTACAACTCTCCGCAGATAATGGTTGGAGGCACGGAATCGTACGAGGCGCGCTGTAGAATGTGTCACACGGTGCCAGCTGGCGACGCAGCGCAGGTCCCGCTCCTCTAGCCCCTGGAAGGGGCGGTTCGCTCCACAACCAGAAGTTTGTTCGTGACAGGCTTTGCAGAACTTCCTATCTTGGCGACGCACGCCGGCTGGGAATTCCACTTCAATCCATCGCCAGATGATCCTCATCGGACTGACAGGAAATATCGCCAGCGGAAAATCAGAGGTCGCGAGGATGCTCGCCGATCGCGGCGCGACCATCATCGATGCCGATGTCCTGGCGCGTGAGGCGGTTCGCCCCGAGACCCAGGCCCTCAGAGACATCGTAAAGCGCTGGGGCAAAGACGTCCTGCAGCAGGATGGAAGCCTGGACCGGGAAGCGCTTCGACAGATCGTCTTCGCCGACCGGAACGAGCTGGACGCGCTGAACCGGATCGTGCACCCGGGTGTCACCAGGATGCGCGACCGCGAAGTCGCGCTCGCCAAGGAGCGGGGCGATCCGATTGTCGTCTGCGTGATTCCGCTGTTGTTCGAGCGCAATCTGGTGGATGAGTTCGACGCGATCATACTCGTGGATGCACCCCGGCCCGTCCGCCTCGAGCGTCTGGTGACCACCCGCGGCCTGGAAGAGACGGAGGCGATGAACATGATCGCCGCGCAGATGCCCGCCGAGCTGAAACGCGCGCGCGCGGATCACTGTATCGACAACAACGGGTCACTCGATGACCTCGAGCGCGATGTCGATGCGCTGTGGAGCTCCCTTCAGCGAAATGCGGTCGACAAAGTGAGCACCATCCGCGCAATGGGGGCGGATCTGCATCCGATGGAGAGTCAGGTCAGCGTTTCTTGACTCTCTTTTGGGGCGCGGATAGACTTCGCGCCCTGCAGTCCTCCCCACGCATCACCACAGCGGAGCATCAGTGTCGAACATTCCGAGCGATCTCAAGTACACGGAAGAGCACGAGTACGTCCGGAAGGGTAGTGACGGCACCGCCGAGATCGGAATAACCGACTACGCGCAAGGTGAGCTCGGCGACATCGTCTACATCGAGCTGCCGAAGATCGGGACGAAGTTCGGCAAGCACGATGTGTTCGGAACGATCGAAGCGGTCAAGGCTGTGTCGGAGCTGTTTGCTCCAATCGCCGGCGAGATCGTCGCCATCAACGATCGCCTCGACAAGGAGCCGGCGCTCGTCAACACCGATCCCTACGGCGCCGGCTGGATGATCAAGGTGAAGCCGAGCAACCCGTCAGACCTGGACGCGATGCTCGGCTCGGCGGAGTACACCAAACACATCGGCCAGTAGCTCTACCAGGGGATCTGCGGCGACCGGTAGTAATTGACGCCCAGCAGGTTCCAACGCGGTGCCTGGCTTGCGAGCCGTACTCGAAAGTTCTCCCAATCCCTCAGTCGCTGTGGAGTCCATCCGACCTCGGCGACCGCCGGGAGTCGCGGCATGATGAGGTATTCCGCCGCCGTGATGTTCCTGATCGTCTCGCTCCAGAGCGCACCCTCGACGCCAACGATGTTGGCTTCGGTGACCCCGCTCATGTAGGTGGCGGGATCCCAATCGTAGGAATCGCGCACCTCGACGAAGGCTGCCCAGTTGAGTCCCAGCTCCGTCGCACGCGTGTACTTCATGTCGAGATAGATCTTCTTGGCGGGCGACATGATAAGCTTGGAGCCGTATTGCAGCGCGGCCGTCGCTGAGTCGCTCTTCCACTGCTGCGCCAGTGTGTTGGGATTGAGCTTCGCCTTCGTGATCTCCTCCCATCCGATCATCTTCTTGCCGTACTTGTTGACGATCGTCTGCAGCCGCTCGACGATGTGCACGTACTGCTCGTGCGTCAGCGCCTGCACCTCATCCCCTCCGATGTGGAAATACGGGCCGGGCGTAATGGCGCTGATCTCGCGAATGATGTCATCCGCCAGCGCGTAGGTCTCTTCCTTGTCGACGCAGAGCGCGCTCCAGCCTACATCGGTCTGAGTGTAAAGCGCCGTTGGCCGGACACTGCAGCCCACTTCGGGATACGCAACGATTGCCGCGTTGGTGTGCGCCGGCATGTCGATCTCCGGCACGACCGTGATGTAGCGCTGCTGCGCGTACTGCACGATCGCCTGATAATCCGCTTGCGTATAGAAGCCACCGGGCCCCCCGCCGACCTGTGTACTTCCACCGATAGTGGCGAGCTTCGGGCGCGAGTTGATGACGATGCGCCAGCCCTGATCATCGGACAGATGCAGGTGCAGCGTGTTCATCTTGTAGAGCGCGAGTAGATCGATGAACTGTTGCACTTCCCGCACGGTGAAGAAATGGCGGGCCACATCGAGCATCGCTCCGCGCCAGGCGAAGCGCGGTTGGTCCGTGATCGAGAGCGCGGGAATTGGCCACACCGAGCGTGACACTCCCATGTCTGACTCGAGGTCGAACGGCAGAAGCTGCCGGATCGTTTGAACTCCGTGGAACAATCCTGCGGGCCGATAGGCGGTCAACGTGAGCGAGTTGGCGGCCGCCGTCAGCTCGTATCCTTCTTCACCAAGCGATCCACGATCAGCCGCGAGGCGCAATTGAATCTTGTTCGGTGCCGTGTCAGCCGTTGATACCACGAGCGGAAACCCGGTCGACTTCCGCATCAATGCGCCGAGTCCCTGCGCGATTGCCGTCACTTCGGGGCTCGAACCATCCACCACGATGTTGGTGGCGCGTGTCACTTCGTATGGCGCGCCCGCGCCCATCGTGAGCGAGGCCGGCGCCGGAATTATCTGCGGTCCGGTGATTACCGGTCGCGTAGCGGTCGCTGGAGGCGGTGCGGTCGTGCAGGCCGCGAGTGAGAGCGTACAAAAGAGTAGTACCGCGCGCGACATGTCGCCTCCGTTCGGGTAGGTCTAATTCTGCAGCCGCCAAAGATTCACAATTTTATCCTCTCCGGCGGTGGCCAGCCACCTTCCGTCGGAACTCTGCGCGACAGAACCAACATCGTCTGAGTGTCCTGACAACTCCTGCTGCAGCGAGCCATCACTCACACGCCAGAGCCGCACCGTGCGTCCGTTGCCGCCCAACATGCGGTTGCCGAAGAACTGCTGCCACAACGTCGCGAGATTTCCTCTGGCTCGCCCCCCGCTCGCGAGCCACCGTCCGTCCCGACTGAATGCAACCGAGTAGACATGATCGGACCCGACCAGTGAGCGTACGGGCGTGCCGTCGCTCACGCGCCAGAGCCTGATCAGTTTGTCGTCGCCCCCGCTGGCGAGCAGTTGTCCGTCCGGGCTGAAGTCGATGTCCACTACTGCTTCTCCGCTACCAGTCAGTGTCCGGACCAGGGCGCCCGTATCGCTGCGCCACAGTTTTATGGTCTTGTCAAAGCTTCCGCTTCCGATCAGCGAGCCGTCGGGACTGAATGCAACGGACCACACGTTGAGCGCGTGGCCTCGAAGCGTGTTGACCAATGCGCCATCGCCTGCACGCCAGATTCTGACCGTCTTGTCCTCGCCGCTCGTCGCAATACGCTGTCCGTCGGGACTGAACGCGACTGACCAAACGGTGCCGGTGTGTGCCTTCAGCGTCCTGACCAGAGTGCCATCGCTAAGCCGCCATATCCTTGCCGCTGCGTCGTAACTACCGCTGACAACCCACTGCCCGTCAGCACTGAACGCGATCGAAGTCACGCCCTCCGGATGCTTAAGAGTGCGGACGAGTTTTCCATCGGCTACTCGCCAGAGTTTCACGGTCGAGTCCACGCTGCTGGTGGCGAGCAGCTGCGCATCGGGGCTGAACGCCACTTGTCTGAGCACCTGCGAATGACCGGCGATTCTCCGATAAAGCAGCGCCTTGAGCGTTGGTGCCTGTGCTGCCCCAACGACCGAAAGGCTGAGGCAAAACGCCAGCGCGCTCCCCTTGAGGAGCGAAACACGTCTTATGTTTTGGGGCATGAAGCTGTCTACGGGCGGGCGCCGCTATCGGTTTCAGACCGGTCCGACGCTCCTCTTCGCGGGTGCGCAGCCACCGACGTCAGCGCGTGCAGTGAGGCAATGGATCGAGTCTGGCAACCACTCTCGAGATCGGCGAAGTCGAAAACTCCTCCTGGCTCTGGGCAACAAGCATCTTGGAGGCGTTGAGGCCGCCGCGATCCATGTGCTTCCAGGTGGTGAATCCATACAATTCAACGAGGAGCACACGGGATTTTATGTCGCCGACGACGAACGGCTCGAATCTGAGTTTCGGCAGAAATGCGCACACCGCAGCGACGAATTCTGTCGGGGAAGAATTGAGGAAGCTCACTGTCTCGAGCTCCACGCGACCGGTCGTATCGATCACATAAGCCACAACAGGTACCGCCGTTATCCCTCTCATTTGCAGGTCCCACGGGTAGTGCGGACCTCCTGGAACTACCTTCACACTCGTGTCCCGCCGGAGGCCTGTCGGGTCAGCGCTGATCCCTTCGGGGTCCCGAAACCGCGAGCTGGCCGTTGACTGCGCCCTCAGTTCGGCCGCGAACAAAAACAAAGCGGCGATCATTAGCGGGCGAACGGCCATCAATGGAAATCGCATTCTTTCACCCACCTCAGCCAGTTCCCGCTTCGGCCTCCACGTACGAATCAGTCGGTGGGCACGAGCAAATCAGGTTCCTGTCGCCGTACGCGCTCTCGACCCGCGCCACCGCCGGCCAGAACTTGAACTCCACGGTCCACGGAGCCGGAAACGCCGCGCGCTCTCTCGTATACGGGTGAGTCCATGCCGAAGCAGTCACCCGGCTCATCGGATGCGGCGCATTCTTGAGAACGTTGTCCTGCCGGTCCGCCTTGCCGGATTCGATTTCCCGGATCTCCTCACGAATGGAGATCATCGCGTCGCAGAACCGATCCAGCTCCTCCTTCGGCTCGCTTTCCGTCGGCTCGATCATGAGAGTGCCGGGAACCGGAAACGATACAGTCGGCGCGTGGAAGCCGTAGTCCATCAGTCGCTTGGCGATGTCTTCCACGTCGACCCCGCTGCCCTGCTTCACCACCCGAGTGTCGACGATGCACTCGTGCGCGACGGTTCCGTGCGCCCCCTTGTACAACACGGGGAAATGCGGCTCCAGCCGCTTTGCGATGTAGTTGGCGTTGAGGATCGCGATTCGGGTAGCGTACTCGAGGCCTTCGCCTCCCATCATCCGGATGTAGGCGTGCGAGATCGGCAGAATGCTGGCGCTCCCCCACGGAGCCGCCGAGACCGCTCCGACTTCGTGGCGGCCGTGCAGCTTCACCACCGGATGGCCGGGAAGGAACGAAACGAGGTGCTTGGCGACGCCGATCGGACCCATCCCGGGTCCGCCACCGCCGTGCGGGATGCAGAACGTCTTGTGAAGGTTGAGGTGGCAGACATCGGCTCCGATGTCCGCCGGCCGGCAGAGGCCGACCATCGCGTTCATGTTGGCGCCGTCCATGTAGACCTGGCCGCCGAACTTGTGCACGATCTCGCAGATCTCGACGATCGACTCCTCGAACACTCCGTGCGTCGACGGATAGGTGATCATCAGCGCCGCGAGGTTGAGCGCGTGATCTTGCGCTTTCGATCTGAGGTCGGCGACATCGATATTGCCGCGCTCGTCGGTCTTCACTACTACGACCTTCATTCCAGCCATGACCGCGCTCGCCGGGTTGGTGCCGTGCGCGGATTGAGGAATCAGGCAGACCTTCCGGTTGCCGTCACCGCGCGCCCGATGATACGCGTCGATCACGAGCAGTCCCGCGTATTCTCCCTGTGACCCCGCATTCGGCTGCAGCGACACCGCGGCGAATCCCGTAATCTCCGACAGCGCGCTCTCGAGCTCGTCGAACAGCAGCTGGTAGCCCACCGTCTGCTCCAGCGGCGCGAAAGGATGGATCTTCGAGAATCCCGGCCACGTGATCGGCATCATCTCGGCGGTCGCATTCAGCTTCATCGTGCACGAGCCGAGCGGAATCATGGAATGAACCAGCGACAGGTCGCGCGACTGCAGCCTGTTCATGTAGCGGAGCATCTCGGTCTCCGCGTGGTGCTTGTTGAATACCGGATGGGTGAGAAACGGAGTCGTGCGGTTGAAGCGCTCGTCGTAGCGCGCGTCCACTCCGCCCAACAGTTCCTCCACGCCGAACTCGGTCTCCTTCCCGGCGTTGAACGACGCCAGAAGATTGGCCACATCATCATTCGAGACAGTCTCGTCCAGTGCGATGACGACGCTCCTGTCCTCCATCGCGCGCAGGTTGATGCGGCGTCTCCGCGCCTCCTCGACGATGGTCTGCGCGTTGTGCTTGCCCAGCTCGACACGAATCGTGTCGAAGTAATCCTCGTGCGCGATCGTGTAGCCGAGCCGGCGCAATCCATCGGCGAGCGCGGTCGTGTAGCCGTGCACCCTGCGGGCGATGCGCGTGAGCCCCTGCGGGCCATGATAAACCGCGTACATGCTCGCGACCACCGCGAGCAGAACCTGCGCTGTACACACATTGCTCGTCGCCTTCTCGCGGCGGATGTGCTGCTCCCTGGTCTGGAGCGCCATCCGTAGCGCCGGTTTGCCATCGGCATCGCGCGAAACGCCGATGATCCGTCCCGGAAGGTGGCGCTTAAACTCGTCCCTGGTCGCGAAATACGCCGCGTGCGGCCCGCCGTATCCGAGCGGGACACCGAACCGCTGGCTGTTGCCGACGACAATGTCAGCACCCCACTCGCCGGGCGGAGTCAGCAGCACGAGACTGAGTAGATCCGCCGCAACTGTTGCCAGCGCATCCGATGCGTGCAGCTCCTCTACTGTCTTTGTGTAATCGATGACCTCACCGTCGGTCGCCGGATACTGTACCAGGGCGCCGAACACCTCGGGTCCGATCCGGAAATCCTTGTGGCTGGAAACGCGCACCTCGATGCCGCGCACTCCCGCGCGCGTCTTCACCACATCGATCGTCTGCGGATGGCACTCCGCGCCCACCAGGAACACTTCCTTGCCCGGCTTGCCCTTGAGCGCATAGCTCATCGTCATCGCTTCGGCGGCGGCTGTCGCTTCGTCGAGCAGCGATGCGTTCGCGATCTCGAGGCCGGTGAGATCGATCACTATCGTCTGGAAGTTCAGCAGCGCCTCAAGTCGACCCTGCGCAATCTCGGCCTGGTACGGGGTATAGGCCGTATACCAGCCCGGGTTCTCGATGATGTTCCGCTGGATCACCGGTGGCGTAACACAGTCGGAGTAGCCCATTCCGATGAACGACCGGAATATCTGGTTCTTGGACGCCAGCAAGCGGAAGTAGGTGAGGGCTTCCAGCTCGGTCATCCCTTTGGGAAGATCGAGTCCGCGTCGGAATCGGATTTTGCCCGGAATCGTCGCGTCAATAAGCGCATCGAGCGATGGAAGGCCGAGCGTCTTCAGCATCTCGGCAACGTCGCGCTCGTCGGGTCCAACGTGTCGGGAAACGAAAGAATCAGCGGGATAAATCGCCGCTTCGACGTGCTTGATTGTGGTGCTCATAGGAGTGACAATTTAACACTCTATGCACCCCCGGCGAAGTTACACTCGCTGGCGCCTTCTCCTCGCGGCGCCACGCTCGGGCGCCGAGAACATGGCGCGCGACACCGCGCTCCAGGCGCGCGCGGCACGGACCGGAGAAACGGTGTTCAGCATCTATTCGTGGGCGCGTCCGACGCTTTCTTTCGGCAGGCATCAACCAGCGGCCGGTCTCTACGACATCGGGAAGATTCGCTCGGCGAACGTCGACATCGTGCGCCGCCCGACTGGCGGGCGGGCGATTCTGCACGACCACGAGGTGACCTATAGCGTCACTGCGCCTGCGACCGATGCAGAGCCTCTTCGGGCGACCTACAACCGCATCAATCGCATCCTTCTCGACGGACTCGCACGGCTCGGCGTCAGTGCCGCGCCGGCGTCAGCGGCCGGGCGAGCGCCGGCACCGAGCACGCGTCCCTGTTTCGAGGCTCCTGGGCAGGGTGAGCTGGTCGCAAGTGGGAACAAGCTCGTCGGCAGCGCACAGTGGCGCGACGACGGCGCGCTGTTGCAACACGGCTCGATCCTCGTCGATGATGATCAGTCTTCGCTGCCGTCGTTCGCGGCTGGCGACGGCGCTACGAATGTGTCGATTCCGCGACCAGCGACGCTCCGCATGCTCCTTGGCCGCGCCCCCGCCGCTGCCGAGGTCGCGAGCGCAATGTTCGACGCAGTCCGATCGCTGGAAGACGAAGGTGCGACCGAGTTGGCCGAAGAAGAGATCCACGCAGAGATGATGAGCCGTATACCACACTTTCTTGACGAGGGCTGGACATGGCGCCGTTGAATCGGACTCGGCTCCTTTGCGCAATGCTGCTGTGCGCGTGCGTGGGTACCGAACCCCAGTCGGGAAAAAGCTTGGGGGGCACCCTTGTCATCTCCACCGGCAGCAATCCCGACATCCTCGTTCCGGCTCTGCTCTCGAGTGTGCAGGCCGCGCAGATAGTCGACCTCGTGTATGACCGCCTCGCCAACATCGGCGATTCGCTCAACATCCTCAACGACGCCGGATTCACGCCGCGCCTCGCGGATGGCTGGACCTGGGGTCGGGACTCACTGACCATTGCGTTCCACATCGATCCCCGCGCAAAGTGGCACGACGGCGCGCCGGTTCGCTCGAACGATGTCCGCTTCACCTTTCAGAGCACGACCGACTCTACGCTGGGCTCCGGGACCGCGGCACTCATATCCAACATCGATTCGGTCACAACGCCCGATTCCGCGACCGCGGTCTTCTGGTTCCACGCGCGCAGCCCGCAGCAGTTCTACGACGCGACCTTCCAGATGCCCATCATTCCGGAGCATATCTGGAAGGGGGTGCCACCGGCTTCCTGGCGCGGCTCCGAGGCGGCGAGACATCCGATCGGATCGGGACAATACCGGTTTGTACGCTGGATTCCGGGCGCGGTGGTCGAGCTCGCGGCCGACACGGCGAACTACCGCGGCTCACCCAAACTGAGCCGCGTCATCTGGAGTATCGCGCCCGATTTCAACACTGCTGTCACAAGATTCCTGTCTGGCGAGACTGATTTCTTCGAGGCACTGCGCCTCGAGAACCTGCCGGAGGTCGCGCGGCATCCTGAGCTGAAGACGAAAAAGTACCGGGGGCTAGGGTACATCTTCGCGCAATTCAATCTGCGCGATCCGGTCAACCATTCGCGTCCGCATCCGATTTTCGGGAATCGAGATCTCCGCCGAGCGCTGACGATGGCGACGGACCGGGTGACCCTCGTGCGGAGCGTCTACGATTCACTGGCCATTCCGGCCCTGGGGCCGACGGTGCGCGCTTACCCAACCACCGATCCCAACCTGGCGCAAATTCCCTTCGATCTCGCTCGCGCCCGCCAGCTCCTCGACTCCCTTGGATGGCGCGATGCGAACGGCGACGGGATCCGGGAGCGCAACGGCCGTCCGCTTCAGTTCTCGCTCATAGTGCCGAACTCGAGCAGGCCGCGCGTTTCAGTCGCGGTGCTGCTGCAAGAGCAGCTGCGACAGGCCGGCGTCAAAGTCGACGTCGAACAGCTCGATTTCCCGGTACTCATCGAGCGTGAAAGGAAGCGCGCGTTCGACGCGGCGATCGGACAGTGGAATACACAGCCCAGTCCTGGAAGCATTCGCGGTACCTGGGGCACCGCTGGATCGCGAGCCTCGAGCGGTTCCAACTACAGCTCTTACGAGAATCCGATTTTCGACGCCAACGTCGACAGCGCCCTGTCCTCGTTCAACCCGGCCGCGCGGAAAGCGTATTTCACGAGAGCGTACGAGACGATAATCCAGGACGCCCCGGCGATCTGGCTGGCAGAGCCGCTTCCAACCGTCGGCTATCATTCCCGCCTTCAGCTCGCGCCCTTGAGATCCGACGCGTATTGGGCGCACATCCCGGACTGGTGGATACCGGCTGACAAGCGCATTCCGCGCGACAACGCTCCAACTTCGATCGTGCCGGCGGAATCGGCCGGCAAGAAGACTCCGTAGCGGGTGCTCCGCTACCTCGGGGGAAGACTCGTCCAGGCCGTGGTGATCGTCGCCATCGTCGCGACGATCACCTTTGCCCTGATCCACCTCGCGCCGGGCGACCCCTTCAGCGGGGTGATGGACAACCCGAACGTCAACGAGCGAGTTCGTACGACGCTGCGCGCTCAGTACGGACTGGATCGCCCGCTACCCGAGCAGTTCGTGAGATACTTCGGTCTGCTCGCGCGGGGCGACCTCGGATGGTCGTTCTCGCACGACCGGCCCGTGACGGAAGTTCTCGCCACCACGCTGCCGAATACGCTTCTTCTCATGGCGATTGCGCTCACGGGAAGTTTCGCCCTCGGAATTCTGATCGCGCTCGTCCAGGTGGCGCGACGCGGATCCACGACTGACCACGCGTTGAGCGCGATCTCTCTTTTCTTCTTTTCGATACCGGACTTCTGGCTGGCGATTCTGGCGCTCCTGGCGTTTACCTACTGGTTGCCGCTCTTCCCCGTCGGCGGCACCGTGGATGCCGTGACGCACGATTACATGGGGCTCGGAGAACGAATAGTCGATCGACTTCGGCACCTGGCGCTTCCAGCGCTCACTCTCACGGTGCTCGCATCGCCGGGCGTGGCCCGCTATCAGCGGGCGGCGCTTCTTGACGTTCTCCCAGCCGATTACATCCGGACCGCGCGCCTCAAAGGACTCACAGAGCGCGAGATACTGAGACGCCATGCGCTGCGTAACGCGCTCCTTCCAATCATCAGCCTGCTCGGCCTCTCGTTTCCCGCACTACTGACCGGCGCGTTCTTCATCGAGAAGATATTTTCGTGGCCCGGAATGGGACTCGCGGTCATCACCGCAATCGGATCCCGCGACTACAACCTCGTTATGGGTGGTGTGATCCTCGGCAGTATCATGGTGACGGCTGGAAGTCTTCTTGCCGACTTGCTTTATGCCTGGGCAGACCCAAGAATTCGCGCTCGCTAACCCGGCGCGTCCGCGCGAGTCGCCCCTCGCGCTGGTTGTGCGCCAGCTCCTGCGCGGCAAGTCGTCGCGCATAGCGCTCGTCGCGCTCGGAATCATCGTGCTCGTCGGCCTGCTGGCACCGTTCGTCGCTCCCTACGATCCATCGGCGCAACCGGATATCGTGGCGCTCAAGGATCTGCCGCCTTCCCTCGCGCATCCGTTCGGAACGGACCCATACAGCCGCGACGTCCTGAGCCGCGTGATCTACGGCGCCCGCCTGTCCCTGCTGATCGGAGTTCTCGCCACGATAGTGAGCCTCACCCTCGGAGTCGCCTACGGCGCGATTGCGGGCTACGCCGGTGGATTCGTCGACGCGGTCATGATGCGGCTGCTCGATGCACTCCTCTCGATCCCGCGGCTTCTGCTTCTCCTCGGGGCCTTGGTGGCATGGCCACGACTCTCGGTCGGTGCCCTCGTCCTCTTCCTCGGGTTCACCGGTTGGTTCGGCCTTAGCCGCATCGTCAGGGGTCAGGTTCTTGCGTTGAAGCACGCGGAATTCGTCATGGCGGCGCGGGCGCTGGGCGCCAGCCGGCGGCGGATTTTGTTGAGACACCTGCTTCCGAATCTGGTCTCTCCGATCGTCGTTGCGGCAACACTTGGCGTCGCCCACGTTATCGTCCTCGAAGCCGGACTCTCGTACCTGGGCATTGGCGTTCCGCAGCCGCAGGCAAGTTGGGGAAACATCATTTATGACGGTGCCGATCAAATCGCAACGCTGTGGTGGATGTCACTCTTTCCCGGTCTGTTCATGGTCTTCACAGTGATGACGCTCAACATCCTCGGCGAAGCCCTCCGCGACGCTTACGAGCGGCGGTCGTGATCCAATGACGCCGCCGCTTCTCTCGATCCACGACCTGCGCACCTGGTTTTACACCGAGAGTGGTGTGGCGCGCGCGGTCGATGGCGTCTCGTTCGACATTGGCGCCGGCGAGACGGTGGGCATTGTCGGAGAATCCGGGTGCGGGAAGTCGGTCACGGCGCTCTCGATCCTCCGCCTCATCCAGCCACCGGGTCGCATCGAGCCCGGAAGCCGCATCGAGTTCGAGGGACGGGATATAGTCACCCTCGGCGACGAGGAGATACGCGATATCCGCGGCAATCGCATCTCCATGATCTTTCAGGAGCCGATGTCGGCGCTCAACCCGGTGTTCACGGTCGGTGATCAGGTTGCCGAGGTCGCGCGCGTGCACGGAGGGATGAGCAAGTCACAGGCATGGGATCGCGCCGTCGAGATGCTCGCCCTCACCGGCATTCCCGACGCCGGGACTCGCGCCAGGCAGTATCCGCATCAGCTATCCGGTGGAATGCGGCAGCGCGTGCTCATAGCGATGGCGCTCATGATGAAGCCCGCTCTCGTGATCGCCGACGAGCCAACCACCGCGCTCGATGTCACCATCCAGGCGCAGATCCTGGATCTCCTGGTGGATCTCCAGAAGAAGATCGGAACTTCGATCCTGATGATCACCCACGACCTGGGCGTAATCGCCGAAACGACTTCACGGGTGATCGTGATGTATGCCGGTGAAATCGTGGAGCAGGCTGACGTGGACGAGCTTTTCGCCAAGCCGCACCACCCGTATACCGAGGGGCTCATGCACTCGATGCCGCACATCGGCCACGACCAGGAGCGCCTCAACGTGATTCCAGGCACAGTGCCATCTCCCACTGACTGGCCGCAGGGATGTCGCTTTCGAGATCGGTGCCCTTATTCGTGGGAGCTGTGCGAGCGAGAGCATCCGCCTCTTTATGAGGTGGGCGGCGCTCACGTGTCGCGCTGTCATCTCGCCATCGAGCCCGAGCGCCGGAATCATCCCCACGCTCCGCTGGTCGTTCAGGAGGGGATCGCAGCAGCATGAACGACACACAACCGCTGCTCTCGGTGCGAAACCTCCGCAAGGAATTCCCGATCAGGAAGGGAGTGTTCGCGCGTCAGGTCGGCGCGGTGAAAGCGGTGAACGATGTCTCGTTCGATGTTGCGCGTGGCGAGACGCTGGGCGTCGTCGGCGAATCCGGCTGCGGAAAGACTACCACCGGCCGGACGATCCTGCGGCTGATCGAGCCCACTTCCGGCGAGGTGAGATTTGAAGGGCGCGAATTGAGATCGATGGGAACTGCGGAGCTCCGCGCGTTGCGGCGCGAGATGCAGATCATCTTCCAGGATCCCGTCTCTTCGCTCAATCCGCGCATGACCGTTGGCGCAATCATTCGCGAGGGCCTGACGATCCACAAGCTGGCCGAAGGCGCCGCCGCCGACGCGCGGGTCCGGCAGCTCCTCGAAGAGGTCGGTCTTCGTTCTGAATACTCGAACCGATACCCGCACGAATTCTCCGGCGGCCAGCGGCAGCGAATAGGAATCGCGCGCGCCCTATCGGTCGAGCCGAAGTTCATCGTTTGCGACGAGCCAGTGTCGGCGCTCGACGTCTCGGTGCAGGCGCAGGTGATAAACCTCCTCGGCGACCTGCAGCGCGAGCACAATCTCACTTACATGTTCATCGCGCACGACCTCTCGGTGGTCGAACACATTGCCGACCGCGTCGCGGTGATGTACCTCGGCA
>Ga0193699_10000664_pt1 | contig 14191 bp, 11 predicted proteins | sample L3c2metaG_FD_160095 | JGI IMG/M metagenome (GOLD analysis project Ga0193699, IMG submission 160095) | Soil microbial communities from a riparian zone of the East river system, Colorado, United States - L3c2 | ecosystem: Environmental > Terrestrial > Soil > Riparian zone | place: USA: East... | reverse complement strand
CCAGACCATGCCGGCCTTCTCGATACACGGGTAGGATTTCAGTTTGATGTTCTTGGCGAAATTGCCTTCCGGCTCCGAGGGCACGTCGATGCATTGCCCGGTCACGTCGTATTTCCAGCCGTGATAGGGGCAGCGCAGCCCGCACTCCTCGTTCTGGCCGAACCACAGCGACACGCCGCGATGCGCGCAGAATTCATCGACCAATCCGATCTGCCCTTTGCTGTCGCGAAAGCAAACCAGCGGCTCGCCCATCAGCTTGACGCGCACCGGCGGACAGTCCGGTTCGGGGATCTCGCTCGACAGCAAAAACGGCGCCCAATAGCGTCGCAACAATTTTCCCATCAGCGTGCCGGGGCCGATACGGCTGAGCTGGTCGTTCTGTTCACGCGACATCATGGCGGACGTTTCCCTTAAGCTTGTTATTATGAGAGCATTATAGGCGCTGACGCCCGCTGGGGAAGACAGCTATGAGCCTGCCGACCATCGCCATCGCCACCGGGGACCCGGCCGGGATCGGGCCGGAAATCGCACTGAAAGCGACGCTCGATCCGCGTGTGCTGGCCTTGTGCCGGCCGCTGCTGGTCGGCGACCCCGCGGTGGTGCAAATTCATGCACACGCCGCGGGTCTCAAGCCGGAACTCCACATCGTCGCCAAACCGGCCGACGCCGATTGGTCGAACGGCGCCGTCAATCTGCTCGACGCGAGCGGCGGCGCCAATACGCCGCTTAAATTGGGGACCGTGGACGCAGCCTACGGCCGCGCCTCGCTGGCCAGCGCCCGCGCCGCCATCAAGGCCGCGCTTAGCGGCGATGTCGATGCAGTGGTGGCCGCGCCGCAGACCGAGCGCTCGATCGCTGCCGCCGGCATCGCCTTCGACGGCTATCCGTCATTCGTTGCACGCGAGACCAACACGCCGGTCAACGACGTTTATCTGATGATCTGCTTCGATGAATCGCGCATCGTGCACGCCACGCTTCATGTCAGCGTACGCGAGGCGGTCGACATGATCACCCAGGAGCATGTCGAGCGCGTCATCCGTGTCACCGACGCTTCGCTCAAGAAGCTGGGAATCGCGCGGCCGAAGATTTTCGTCAGCGGACTCAATCCGCATGCCGGCGAAGAAGGCATGTTCGGCACGGAAGAAATCGACATCATCATTCCGGCCATCGCCCAGGCGGCCAAAGACGGCATCGAAGCCACCGGGCCTTATGGCGCCGACACTATGTTCCGCAAGAAAGGCTGCGACGCCTTCATCGTGATGTTGCACGACCAGGGTCACATCGCCGCTAAGCTTCAAGCTTTCAACCGCACCGCCGGGCTGTCGATAGGCTCGCCTATTTTGTTCTCTTCCGTTGCGCATGGCAGCGCGCATGACATCGCCGGCAAGGGCCTGGGCGACCCTGGGGCGATGATCGAGGCGATCACCAGGTTGGCGAAGATCAAGACGCTTTAAATCCGCTCGTCCCCGCGAAAGCGGGGACCCAAGCCACACCCACAGAATATTTGGCTCTGGATTCCCGCTTGCGCGGGAATAAGCGGAATAGCAGTTCCTTGCCCTTGCTACTTCAACAACGGAATGCTGCTGACGTCCTTCGGCTTCGGCACCGACTGCAGAAACGCATAAATGTCCGCCAGATCCGCGCTCGGCAGGATCGCTTCGCGGTACGGCGGCATCGCCCGGTTGGTGCTGCGGACGAAGGCTTCGAAAGCTTCGTACGGCAGCTCGGTGTTGGACAGCACCGCGCCATTGCTGGTCACGGCGGAGCCCTGCCCTTCGAAACCATGGCACTGCCAGCAGCCGTGGGTAACGAACGCTTTCCTGCCGTTCTCGGCCGAAGCAGCTTGCGCCGCGCCGTTGAAAACACAGCCGGCGACAGCGAGTGCCAATGCAAATTTCACGACATTCCTCATCGCGGCTGCGTCCACACGTTCAGCAGTGCTGGCTGGCCCGACTGAACCACGGCGACCGCTTCCTTGATCGCGGGCCCGAGATCGGCCGGATCCTTGATCGGCCCCTTGGCCCACCAGCCCATCGATTGCGCCAGCTTGTGATATTCGATGTCCGGATTTTCGATCGAGGTACCGAGCGCCGCCAGGTCGTTGCCGTTGTAGACGACGCGGTTGCGGAAGTTCGCCAGCCGCTGCACGTGCATCGATTCCTGATGATAGCCGCGGTTGTTGTGCATCACGGCGAGCAGCGGAATCTTGTGCCGCGCCGCCGTCCACAGCACGCCGGGCGCGTACATCAGGTCGCCGTCGGACTGGAACGAAACCGAGAAGCGGCCGAGATCGCGGTTCGCCAGCGCGGCGCCGATCGAGGCCGGCGCGCCATAGCCGACGCCGTAGCCGCCGGAGCGGCCGAGCCAGTGGTGATGTTTTTCCATCGGCCATAGACGATTCGGCCAGTTGCTGACGTTGCCTTCGGAGGCAACCAGCGACCAGTCGAGGTCTTTGATCTGGTTCCAGGTCTCCATGACCAGCCGCGCGGTGCTGATGGGCGAAGCGTCCCAGGCTATCGCAGCGGCCTTTTTCACGTTTTCGCGGCCATTGGCGGAGGCCTTGCGGAAGGCTTCGCCGCGCTTGGCGATGGCGTCCTTGCGGCTGTCGGGAATAGCGGACCTCACCGCTTCGATCAGCGCCGGCAGTGTCGCCTCGGCGTCGGCAGGCATCGACACGTCGACCACCTGGAATCGCTGGAAGTCCTGGTAGTTCGACTTGGTGATGAGCTCCACCGAGTTGATGCTGATCAGCTTGGTGCCGGCCTTGATCTTGGATTCGTTGAAGCCGATGCCGTGGTCGCCGTTATCGACGTAGCCATTCACCACCGCCCAGAAATCGGACAACTCCATGCCAATGATGACGTCTGCCTGGCCGATGACATTTGGTGGCCGGTTGAGATAATGCATCTTCGGGAAGTTCATCCGGCCGCCCTGATCGACGACCGCGGCCTGCAAGGTCTCGGCGAGCTCAACCAGAAGCTTGATGCCGTTCGGCGTGCGCGCGGCGCGATCGACCACGATCACGGGGCGCTCGGCATTGGCGAGCATCTTGGCCGCTTCCTTGACCGCCCCAGTGTCGCCCTGCGGCGGTGAACTCGGCACGTAGCGTGGGATGTAGAGTTTTTCGCCGCCGTAATCGCGCATCGGCTCCTGCTGCAGGCCGGCGTCGAGCGACATCATCACCGGTCCATAGGGCGGCGTCATCGCGGTCTTGTACATGCGCACCATCGACTGGGCGAAGTGCTGCGGCGATGTCGGCGTGTCGTCCCATTTGGTGAAGTCGCGCACCAGCGCATTGATATCCTGCGCGGAATGAAACGTCGGCACGCCTGGCGGGCGATGCGCGGCGTCCAGGTCATTGCCGCCGACGACAATCACCGGCACGCGATCGCACCAGGCATTGTAGATTCCCATGGCCGCATGCTGCAGACCGACGGTGCCGTGCACCAATGTCATCAGCGGCTTGCCGGCGACCTTGAAATAGCCGTGCGCCATACCGACGGCGGACTCTTCGTGCATGCAGGTCAGAAATTCAGGGCTCTTGTTCTGGCCGTAGTCGATCAGCGACTCATGCAGCGCGCGGAAGCTCGAAGCCGGATTGCAGGGCAGATATTTGATGTCGAGCGTCTTGATGACGTCGACCATGAAGTCGGAGCCGGGCTTGCCGCCTTCGTGCTTGAGTTCTGGCGGCGTGCCGGTTTCGGCGGCGGCCACGGCCGCATTCGGACGTAGCGCGGATGGACGTGGGCTTGGGGCGGCGGTCGGCGAATCCGCCGATGTCGCGGCCTTTGCGCCGGGCGCCGCCGCCGTTACCGCTGCGCCGGCAACCGCCACGCCTGCCAAAAATTTACGTCGATTGAATTTGGTCTGCGATTCGTCGCGCGCCGAATCTTTGCTTCGCATGCCGGCCTCCCTATCGCTTCCAACCCTGAGGCCACACTTACCCGACACTTTCGGACGAGCGGCTTGTTGGCGCGATGGTAGTGCAGGCATCAGCGCCCCGCTACGGGGGCACCTATTCTTTTATGCGCACGCCACGATATCCGAAAAATATACGGAACACGGCCGTGGATATCACCGCACCGGCGGCAGCGGCTGGGACGAGATGGCGTTGCCTTGGGTCGCGCCCTGCCTTGACGGTGGCGCCATCGGATTGGCGGGTTCCGGCGGCGCGCCCGAATTGGCCACCGCATCGGGAGCCTTGCCTGGCAACACCACGACACGGGTTCCAACCTGCACGCGGCTGAACAGATCCTCGACGTCCTCGTTGAGCATGCCGACGCACCCCGACGACACATACTTGCCGATGGTCGACGGCTGGTTGGTGCCGTGAATGCGGTACAGCGTCTTGCCGAGATACATCGCGCGCGCGCCAAGCGGATTGCCGTTACCGCCGGCCATGAAGCGCGGCAGATAAGGCTGACGCTCGATCATTTCCGACGGCGGATGCCAGTCGGGCCATTCCGTCATCCTGCTGATGCGTTCGGTGCCGGTCCAGGTGAACCCGTCGCGACCGACGCGGACCCCATAACGCATCGCCTTCCCGTTGCCGAGCACGAGATACAGGTAGGTGTTTGCGGTATCGACGATGATGGTGCCGGCCGGTTCCTTGGTCGTGTAGTCGACCAGTTGCTTCTTCAGGTTATCAGGCAACGCCTGCGGCGCGCCGACTTCCGGCTGGTCTTCCGGCGGCAGCGAAGAGACGGCCGCTTGCGGGATCGGCCCCGGCGCAACGCCCGGGCCTCTGCTGCTGATCGAGCCCGGCGGACGCATCACCGTCTCGGCATTGCCGGGGCCAGGCGGGCCATTGGGCGCGGGCTGCGCGTCGAGCTGATGCCCGGACTGCGCGGAATCCGGATAAGGCAGAATATTGCTGGGGGCGCCGGGCTGTATTTGCGGCGGGTTCTGGCTGAACTGCGGACGGCGCGGGCGCACGATCGGCGCGTCGTCATCGTCTTCGTCCGTCATGTAGCCGGGGGCCGGCAGGCGGTCGTCCTGATAGACACCCCGTGGCGGCGCGGCCCGGTAATAAGGCTCGGGCGCGGAACGATAGTATTGAGCGTCTGCGGAAGCCAACGGAACAGCCAAGAGGGCCGAACTGGCCAGCAGAAAGAAGCCGAAACGTCGGAGCATATTGTGTCACCCGTCAGGCAAGATTGCGCATGGTCTGGCCCGAAAACCGATTCCCGGTTTTCGGGCCCATGCGACGGCTGAAAAGCCACCAAACCTGCCTTGGATTGCCCCGGGATGAAGGCACATTCAAGACAAGAATGGGGCTAACTCAGTATCGTATTCTGCCGTGACGCGCAGGCCACACCCTGTTGGACCTTCAGGTCAGGCTTTCTTGGCTTCCTCGGCCAGCACCGCCTTGGCGACGCGATGGCAATCGACCGCGGCCGGGAAGCCGCAATAAATAGCGACTTGGCGCAGAATGGCGGCCAATTCCGGGGGCGTCAGCCCGTTGCGCAACGCGCCCTTAAAATGCGCCTCGAATTCATGCATGCGGCCCAGGCAGGCGATCATGCCGAGGTTCAGCAGGCTCCGATCGCGCGGCTTGAGCGCCTCGTCGGACCACACCGCGCCCCAAGCGAATTCGTTGAGCAGATCCTGGAACTGGCGGTTGAAATCATCGGTATTGGCGATAGCGCGGTCGACATATTCGTCGCCCAGCACCTTGCGCCGCATCGCCAGGCCCTTGTCGTAGAGTGCCTTATCCATGGTTTTTGACCTCCCTCATGACGGATTATCCCGCCGGTTACGCTCATGTTGACAGGAAATAGCCGATCCCGTCCATTCACCGGCGAACCAGGAAGTCCGCATGGACGTAGCCATTATCGGCGGTGGAATTTGCGGTCTGTCGCTCGCGCTTAACCTGCGTCAGCGCGGCATCGCCGCCCGCATCTACGAGCGAGCGGGCGAGATCAAGCCGCTCGGCGTCGGCATCACGCTGCTACCGCATGCGATGCGCGAGTTCACGGCGCTCGGCATCGGCGATGAATTGCTCGCCACCGGCATCGAGAACCGAGAAAGCGCGTTCTTCAACCGCTTCGGCCAGCTCATCTACAAGGAAGCGCGCGGCAAGTTCGCCGGCTATCAGTACCCGGAAGTCGGCATTCATCGCGGCAAGCTTCATTTAATTCTGTACAAGGCGGCGAAAGCCAAGCTCGGCGGCAACGCGATCTTGCTCGACCACGACTGTACCGGCGCGGAACAGGACGAGCGCGGCGTCACTCTGCGGTTTGCCAACCGCGACAGCGTGCGCGCCGACGTCGCCATTGCCTGCGATGGAATCAATTCTGCGCTGCGCAAGCAGTTCTACCCCCGGGATAAGTTGGCCTTCGCCGGCATCAATACCTGGCGCGGGGTGACCCGGCGCAAACCGATTTTGGATGGCAGGACTTATATGCGGGTCGGCTCGATCCTGACCGGCAAAATGGTGATCTACCCCATCGTCGACGATATCGATGCCGAGGGCCGCCAACTCATCAACTGGATGGCCGAGATCAAGGGAGATTCCCCCGACCAGAACGACTGGAATAAGCCCGGAAAGCTCACGGATTTCATGTCGATCTACGAGAGCTGGCGCTTCGACTGGCTCGATGTCACGCAGCTGATCCGCGATGCCGACCAGATCCTGGAATATCCGATGGTGGACAAGGACCCCATCGACACCTGGACGTTCGACCGCATTACTTTGGCCGGTGACGCCGCCCACCCGATGTATCCGCGTGGATCCAACGGTGCCGCGCAGGCGGCCATCGACGCCCGGACGCTCGCCGACTTCCTATCCGCCGGTCATGAACCGCGCGACGCGCTGAAGGCCTACGAGGCCGCTCGCGCCCAGCCTGCGGCCAAAGTCGTGCACACCAACCGCGAATTTCCGCCCGATTTCATCAATATCAAGGTCGAAGAATTGGTCGGGGACCGGCCGTTCGAGGACCTGGACCGATACATCAGTCAGGACGAACTCCGCGCCCTGTCTGAAAACTACAAGCGTATCGCCGGCTTTGCGCTCACGGATGTGACAGGCCGGCACGGTTAAAGGACGTTTACTACAATCAATCCAAATGGTTAGGCTGTTCTTTAGCCAAGTACCCCCCGGGTCCAGCACAGGATTTAGCCGGCTCACGCGTTAATCGGATAGGCCAGGACTACAATGCACAGGCTTTCCGGATGTCGGCACCTACATCTCTATGGATGACAGCGACAACGCCGATGATTTGGCGCTCATGGCCGAGGTCGCGCGCGGCGACGAGGTGGCTTTCCGCCAGCTCTCCCGCCGCCATCTGCCGGCCATGCTCGGGCTCGCCCGCCGCATCCTCGGCAATGCCGCCGACGCCGAAGACGTCGCGCAGGAAGCCATGCTCCGCGTCTGGACCCATGCGCCACGCTGGCAGCCACTGGCGGCGTTCCGAACCTGGCTCACGCGGATCGTGGTCAACCTCTGTCTCGACCGGAAACGGCGGGCAAAGTGGGTCGATCTCGATACCGTCGGCGAGATCGCCGATCCAACGCCGGGCGCTGCCGACGTTGCCGAGCAAAGCGAGCGCGAACGCGCGCTCACGGCGGCGATCGCCACTTTGCCGGCCCGCCAGCGCACCGCGATCGTGCTCACTTACACCGAGGGCATGACCAATGCGCAGGTGGCGGAAGTTCTTGATACCTCCGTTTCGGCCGTCGAGACCCTCCTGATACGAGGCAAACAGAATTTGCGCGCGAAACTAAGCGAACTGATCGAAGGGGAAGAGCCATGGCCCGCAAGGAAACGCAGAATAAAATGAACGACCAAGACTTCGAAAATCTTCTGGCGACCACGCTCAAGCGGAGCGCCGACGCGCCGCAGTCCGATACCACCGCGGTCAATCGCGTGCTGGCGCGGCTGAGCGGCCCGTTGCCGCGGCAGAAATTCGCGCTGTGGCGCCTGCCCGCCGTGCTGCTCGACTGGGAATTCGCGCCGGCCTGGCCGCGCGTCGTGGCGCTCGCAACCTGTGCCGTGCTCGGCTTCCTCATCGGCCTGATTGGCCTCGACCGCCAAGTCGACACCGCGGACGCGGCACTCAGCTATGTCAGCCGCGCCGACCTGGGCGGCATCGTGTTCGAAGCCGAACCGCCCCGTGGAGCAAAACAATGAGCGTCGCCCACTTCACCCCGTCAATGATGGCGCGCGGCTCATCGCGCTGGCTGTTGCTCGGTTCGCTGGCGCTCAATCTGTTCTTTATCGGCATCGCGATCGCCATGGCGATCCGGCCGGCGGCCTCGCCGTCATGGGACCGCAACGTGTTCGTGCGCGTCGAGCGGCTGGCCGCCAGTTTGCCGCCGGCCGACGGCGACCTGGTGCGCGGCCAGATTAGGGCCAATCACGCGCCGATCGAGGACACCCAAACCAAATACCGCGCCGCCCAGGACGCGATCCGCGCAACGTTGCGCAATGAACCGTTCGACGTCGCGGCTTTGCAAGCGGCCATGGCGCAAACCCGCGCCGCGCGGCAGAATTTCGATCAGGCGATTCAGGGGGTTTTCGCAACCTCGGCGGCGCAAATGTCGCCGGCCGGGCGCCGCGCCTTGGCCGATTGGCCACCGCGGCGAAATTCAGCGAGTAGCTCACAATAATTCAAGCTGGAGCCATTTTTTAGGCTAGTTTGCCGCTCCTCAAGTTGTGTCAGTCGATTTTGAAAGTGCTGGTAATGCGTGGCGATGGGTTGGGGCGGTTTGGAACGCGAATTGGAACTCCTGCGGGCCTGCGCCCGTTGCGAACCCTGCTGCTGGGAGTGGGCCTGATGCTGCCGTTGGGCGGGTGCCTGCTGACCGACAAGCCCGAACCTGGGCTCGACATTTCGCAGGCCTATGACCGCGCCTCGAAGGATCCGGCTGTGGCCGAAGCGGCGCTGCCGCCGCTCGACTGGTGGCGTGCCTTCCGTTCGCGCGAATTGACGGAACTCATCGAAGAAGCGCGCGAGGCTAATCTCGATATCGCCGCCGCCGTCGCCCGCATCGTGCAGGCCGACGCCCAGGCACGCATCGTCGGTTCGGCCTTGCTGCCGGTCGTCGATCTCAACGGCAGCGCCACGCGCTCCCACGCAGCCGAGACCAACAGCAGGTCCGTATCGGCGACGCTGAACGCCAGCTACGAAATCGACTTCTGGGGCAAGAACCGTTCGGCTTTGCGCGCGGCGGAACAGTTCGCGGTCGCCAGCCGCTTCGACCGCGAGGTTGTCGGGCTGACAACGATGGTCGCCACCGCCAATGCTTATTTCCAGGTACTGGCGGCGCAGGATCGCCTGCAGGTCGCGCGCGACAATATCGCCAGCGCCAGCCGCGTGCTCAATCTGATCCAGCAGCGGCTCAACGCCGGCACGGCATCGGCGCTCGACACCGCGCAGCAGGAGAGCCTGCTCGCTACCCAGCGTGCCACCGTCCCCTTATTGGAGCAGATATTGACGCAAAACCGCAACGCGCTCGCGTTGTTGATTGCACGCTCCCCGGAAAGCGTGCGCATCCGCGGCGGCTCGCTGCGCGGCATCACTTATCCGCGCGTCACGCCGGGGCTGCCGTCCGAACTGCTCACGCAACGACCCGACATCCGCGAAGCCGAAGCCCAACTCGCCGCCGCCAATGCCAATGTCGAGAATGCGCGCGCGCAAATGTTGCCGAGTATCGTGATCACAGGCGAAGGCGGATATCAGAGCGCGGTGCTCAAGACGTTGCTGCGGCCGGAATCGGCGCTCTACAACATAAGCGCCGGCCTGACCCAGCCGATCTTCGATGGCTTGCGGCTGCAGGGGAATCTCGATCTGCAAAAAGGCCGGCAGGACGAACTGCTGCAGATTTACCGCCGGTCCGTGATTTCGGGCTTTGTCGACGTCGAGAACGCACTCGACGGCATCCGCCAGACCGCGTTGCGCGAACGGCTGCAGCGCGACGTCGTCGTGGCTTCGCAACGCGCCTTCGATCTTTCCGAGCAGCGGTTGAACCAGGGCACCATCGATCAGGTCACCCTGCAGCAAACCCAGCAGACGCTTTTCCAGGCGCAAGACCTGTTGGCGGTGGCGCGGCTCGCGCACGTGCAGGCGATCGTCAGCCTTTATCAGGCGCTCGGCGGCGGCTGGTTGCCGCGGCCGCCGGAGGCAAAGAATGCACGGTGAATTGCCGAAGCAACTCTGGGCCCGGACTACGACCCGCCGCAAGCGCCGGGTCTTCATCATTGGGCTGATCGTGATCGCGCTCGTGGCTGCGCTGGTCTACTACTTTACCGGCTCGACCGAGCAGCAGCAGCGTACGCGCGGCCGCTTCGGCGGCGACAGCGGACCGGTGCCGGTGCTGGTCGCGGCGGCCGTGAAAGCCGACGTGCCGGTCTATCTGGACGGCGTCGGCACCACCAAAGCGCTCAATACCGTGACGGTGCGCTCGCAAGTCGACGGCAAGCTGATCGAAGTCGACTTCAAGGAGGGCCAGGACGTCAAGCGCGGCGACATACTGGCGCGCATCGATCCGACCACATTCAAAGCGGCCCTCGACCAGGCCGTCGCCAAGAAGGCCCAGGACCAGGCGCTGCTCGCCAACGCCAAGAACGATCTGGCGCGCTATGAGCAATTGGCCGCCACCAATGCCATCAATCGCCAGCAGGCCGACACCCAGAAATCGCTGGTCGCGCAATACACCGCGCAGGTCGACGCCGATCAGGGCGCCATCGAGAACGCGCAGGCGATGCTGGCCTACACCACGATCCGCGCGCCGCTCGACGGCCGCACCGGCATTCGTCAGGTCGATGAAGGCAATATCGTTCACGCTTCCGACACGACCGGCGTGGTGGTCATCACCCAGCTCAAGCCGATCTCGGTGTTCTTCAATCTGCCGCAGCAGGACATCAGCCAGGTCAACGCCGCCTTCACCAAAGGGCCGCTCAGCGTCGACGCGCTGCGCTCGGACAATGACGTCGTGGTCGATCGCGGCACCTTGCGCGTCGTCGACAACCAGGTCGACTCCACCACCGGCACGGTCAAGCTTAAGGCCGAATTTCCCAATACCGAATTGCAACTGTGGCCGGGACAGTTCGTCAATGTCCGGCTGCTGATCGACACCCTCAAGCAAGTGGTCGTGATCCCAACCGGCGCGGTGCAGCGCGGGCCGACCGGCACATTCGTTTACGTCGTCAAAGAGGACAACGCCTCGACGATCCGGCCGATTACCGTCCAGAAGCAGGATGAGAACCAGACCGTGGTCTCCAAGGGCCTGGAACCGCCGGAGCGCGTGGTCACCACGGGCTTTGCCCGGCTCACCGACGGCGCCAAGGTCGCGATCAGTACCGGCGACGGCACGCCGCCGGCGGCCGGTCCTGTCCGGCAGCGCCAACGTGGCGACCGCAAGCGCGGCGACGGCAACGCGCAGCCATCCGCGCCGGCACTGCCAACCCCGAGCGCGCCACCCGCCGCACCGCAATGAGCGTCTCATCTCCGTTCATCCACCGGCCGATCGCCACATCTCTGCTTGGCGTCGCGGTGATGCTGGGCGGCGCGTTGGGCTACTGGTGGCTGCCGGTATCGGCGCTGCCGCAGGTGGACTTCCCGTCGATCCAGGTCAGCACGCAGCTTCCCGGCGCCAATCCCGACACGATCGCCGCGCTGGTGACCGCGCCGCTGGAAACCCAGTTCGGCAAGATCCCGGCGATGCAGTCGATCACCTCGTCGAGTTCGTTCGGCATCAGCCAGATCACGCTGCAATTCGACCTGTCGCGCGACATCGACGCCGCGGCGCAGGACGTGCAGTCGGCCATCAATGCCGCCGCCTCGACGTTGCCGCGCAACCTTCCCTACCCGCCGCTCTATTCCAAAGTGAATCCGGCAGACGCCCCGATCATCACGCTGGCGCTGACCTCCAACTCCGTCGATCAACGCGCCTTGAGCGACTTGGCCGATACCATCATGGCGCCGCGGCTGTCTGAAGTGACCGGCGTCGGCCGCGTTTCGGTGCAAGGCGGTATCCGCCCGGCGATCCGCATCCAGGCCGATTTATCGCGGCTTGCCGCCTATGGCATCGCGCTGGAGGATTTGCGCACTGCGATTGTCGGCGCCAATGTCGCCGGCGCCAAAGGCGCGCTCGACGGCACCCATCAATCTTACACCATCGCCGCCAACGATCAGATCCTCAGCGCCGACGCCTATAAATCGATCACCGTCGCCTTCCGCAACGGCGCGCCGTTGCTGCTCAGCGACGTCGCCGACGTGGTCGACGGCCTGGAGAACACCAAAGTCGGCGCCTCGTATCGCGGCGGGCCGGCGATCGTCATCGACGTACAGCGCCAGCCCGGCGCCAATGTGATCGAAACCGTGCAGCGCGTGCAGGCCGAACTGCCGCGGCTGCGGCGCGCGATCCCGGCCGGCGCCACGCTGAGCGTGGTCAACGACCGCACCACCACCATTCGCGCCTCGATCCACGACGTGCAGTTCACGCTGGTGCTGAGCATCGCGCTGGTCGTGCTCGTCGTGCTGATCTTCCTGCGCACCATCCGCGCCACCATCATCGCCGGCGTGGCGCTGCCGCTGTCGCTGGTCGCGACCTTCGGCGTGATGTGGTTCTGCGGATTCTCAATGGATAACCTCTCGTTGATGGCGCTGACCATCGGCACCGGCTTCGTCGTCGACGACGCCATTGTCATGATCGAGAACATCGTCCGCCATATCGAGGAAGGCGAAAGTCCGCTGGAGGCCGCGCTCAAGGGCGCCAAGGAAATCGGCTTTACGGTCATTTCGCTGACGCTGTCGCTGATCGCGGTGTTCATTCCGCTGCTGTTCATGACCGGGCTGGTCGGGCGCATGTTCCGCGAATTCGCGCTCACGCTGACCATCGCCGTGGTGGCGTCCGCCGTGGTGTCGCTGACGCTGACGCCGATGATGTGCGGCCGCCTCCTGCGGCGTTCCACAGACGCGCCGGCCGGCGCGCTGTCGCAACGTTTCAACAGCTATGTCGAGCGCACCGTCGAGAGCTATCACCGTAGTCTGCTGTGGGTGCTCCGCCGTCAGCGCGCGACGCTGCTGGTGACGCTGGCGACGTTCGCCGCCACCATCTTCCTCTACATCGTCATTCCGAAAGGTTTTCTGCCGGTGCAGGACACCGGCATGATCACGGCCGTGACCGAAGCCGGCACCGACGTCTCGTTTTCGGAAATGGGCCGCCGCCAAAAGCAGGTCGAGGACCTCGTCCGCGCCGATCCGGACGTCACCGGCGTCGTGTCGGTGATCGGCGTCAGCACGCTGAACACGTCGCCCAATGCGGGGCGTATCGTGATCACCCTCAAACCGCGCGAGGACCGCAGCAGCCGCGTCGAGGCCATCATCGCGCGGCTCAAGGACGCCGTCGCACACCTGCCGGGCATGACGGTCTATTTCCAGGCGACGCAGGATATCCAGATTTCGACCCGCGCCAGCCGCGCGCAGTACCAATACACGCTGGTCGGCACCGATTCCGCCGAGGTGCTGAACTGGGCCGACAAGCTCACACGGCGCCTGCGTACCGAACCGGTGCTGCGCGAAGTCGCCTCCGAAGCCCAGGAAGGCGGGCCGCGCGTGCTGGTCAATGTCGACCGCGAGCAGGCCGGACGTCTTGGCGTGTCGATGCAGAGCGTCACCGACACGCTCAACGACGCCTTCGGCCAGCGCCAGATTTCGACCATTTACGGCCAGGCCAACCAGTATCGCGTCATCCTCGAAGCGCAGCCGCGCTATCTTCAGGACCCGACATCGCTCAACAAGCTCTACGTCACCGGCTCCAGCACCTCGAACGGCACCGTCGCCACCGTCAGCAACACCGCGAGCGGCACGACCAACACAAACACAACCGCTACTCCGAACACAGTCACCGGCTCCAACCAGGTGCCGCTCGCGGCCTTCGCGCGCTTCGACTACACCACCGCGCCGCTCACGATCGCGCATCAGGAGCAGTTTCCCTCCGTCACGATCAGCTTCGATCTGGCGCCCGGCTATGCCTTGAGCGACGCGGTCGCATTGGTCACCGCCGCGCAACGGGAAATCGGCATGCCGACGTCGGTGACCGGGACCTATTCCGGCGATGCCGCCGAGTTCGCGAAATCGCTGGCCGGCCAGCCGTGGCTGCTGCTCGCCGCCGCCATCACCATCTACATCGTCTTGGGCGTGCTCTATGAGAGCTTCATCCATCCCCTGACGATTTTGTCGACGCT
>Ga0193699_10000663_pt1 | contig 14196 bp, 14 predicted proteins | sample L3c2metaG_FD_160095 | JGI IMG/M metagenome (GOLD analysis project Ga0193699, IMG submission 160095) | Soil microbial communities from a riparian zone of the East river system, Colorado, United States - L3c2 | ecosystem: Environmental > Terrestrial > Soil > Riparian zone | place: USA: East... | reverse complement strand
GCGACGATGCGACGGTGAGCCACGAGCTGGGCCACGAAGTGGCGGCTCGGCTCCAGCTGGCACTCAAGGGAAGCACGGTGGAGTACGCATTCCCCGGCATCGTCACGGTGCATCTGCAGTCGGGTGCGGTGGCGCGGTGCGGGGGCCCGGCGCTGGGATGGATGATCGACTTCGTGCGCCGGCCCGGCGCCGAGGCCGACACCCTCGACGTGGCCGTCGCCGACGACGAGACCGACGCGGCCCGTATCGCCGAGGCGCTGGCCAAGGTGCTGAAGAGACGCTGAGCGGCTACACCCCCTGGGCGACTACGCCGCTGGGCGGCGCAGTGCCGAGCGCCCAATAAGCGAAGCGCCCCGTAAGGGACGCGCCGAGAGACCTACACGCGTGCCGATTGGCGGCGCTCGTCCTCGTCGCGCTGGCCCAGGAACTCCCCGATCGCGGCGAGCGACTCGATGTTGTCGCAGAAGATCTTGAACGTCGCCAGCAGCGGCACGGACACGAATGCGCCGGGCACACCCCAGATCCAGTAGAAGAACGCCAGGCCGGTGAAGATCGCCACCGGATTGAGCGTCAACCGGTGCCCGAGCAGCAGCGGCGTCACGAAGTTCGCCTGGAGCATGTTGATGGCGAGGAAGCTGCCCGGCACGAGCAGGGCGCGACCGAGCTGGTCGAAGGTCGTCAGCCCCGCGACGCCGAGCACCACGATGGCCGTCACGGCGCCGAGGTAGGGGACGAACTCCAGGAAGAAGACCATCACCCCCCAGAGCACCGCGCTCGGCATCCCCAGCAGCCATAGCACGAGCGCCACCATCGCGCCTTCCACGAGGTTGACGAGCAGCGTCGTGGTGAGATAGGCGGACACCGTGGCTTCGGTGGCTCGCGCGATGTCGACCGCTTTCACCTTGTCGCTCACGTGGGGCAGCACCTTGATCAGCTTCTGGAGAAAGAGGTCGCCCCCCGCCAGCAGGAAGTAGAGCAGGATGAAGATCTCCGCCAGGCCGGCGATGACGCGCTGGGTCGTGCCGAACAGGCGAGAAGTCAGGCTCGGTCCCGACTGCACGACGACGTCCGGGGCTCGGCCGGTGGGCCCTCCGACGGCACTGGCCGCCTGCTCCATGTTCTTCGAGACCTGCTGCATGGGACGGATGACGCCGCGGAGTTTGCCCTGGGCCCTGGCGAAGGCGTCGGGCGCGATCGACGCCCAGCGCTGCGCCGGCGTGGCAAGCTCGTAGGCGCCCCAGCCAATTCCCACCAGCAGGAGCACGACGACGAGCCCCGCGCCCAGCGGCGGCTTGACGTGCAGCTTCGCCAGGCGGCGGATGAGAGGGCTGAGCAGGAAGTTCAACAGCATCGCGAAGACGATGGGGATCAGGAAGGCGCGCGCGAAGTAGAGCGTGTACAGCACCGCCAACACGGTGAGGAGCGTCGCCTCGATCGAGCGACTGCGCGGCCGGTCGATTGCCTCGCCGGTGCGACCCAGGTCGGGCGGGGGTGCATCGGGGAGACCCGGGGTCGTCGCGCGCACGCTGACGTTCGGCGCGAGCGACGAATCGGTCGAGCGCGCGGCACGGTCGGCGGTGTTCGGGGCGACGCCGGAAGATGGATCGGCTGACATGTACAAGCCGGCCATGCACGTTGCTTGCCGTCCCGCCCGCCTCGGTGTGCCGGGGAGTCGAGCGCGCTTGTGCCGGAGTTGAAGCGCCGACATCTTCGTCGTCCGGCGAGAACCGCGCCGCCTCTTCTCCCTCCGGACCCGTGATGCCCGACCGCCCGGATTTCGGACTGCTGCGTTCGGGCGAGCTGTTCGCCATCATCCTCTTCTCGCGTGCCACGATCCCGTCGCGCGGTGCCGTCCGCTTCCGCACGATCGCGCTCGACGTCCGCTCGTCGCTGTTCGCGATCGACGAGTCGCGCACCTGGCGCGACTCGGGCCCCGTGCCGGCGGCCGACGGCGCCTGACCCGTCATCACCATCCACCGTGCACCGCCTGAGCCATGCAGAAGGTCAACCTGTCGGACAAGCTCGCGCGGTTCAGCGCGCACTGGCAACCGAAGATCGTCGGCGACCTGAATGGACAGCATGTCAAGCTGGTCAAGTTCAAGGGGCCATTCGTCTGGCACAGTCACGTGGACGAGGACGAGCTCTTCCTCGTCGTGCGCGGGCGGTTCCGCATGGAGCTGCGCGACGGCGACATCGAGCTGGAGCAGGGGGAGTTCCTCATCGTGCCACGCGGGGTGGAGCACCGCCCGGTGGCGGACGAGGAGGTGGAAGTGATGCTGTTCGAGCCGGCAGGCACGCTCAACACCGGCAACGTGCGCGGCGAGCGCACGCACGAGCAGCTCGAGCGGATCTGAGATGCGCTATACGCTCATGAGCCAGGGCCACGCGCTGGGGCGCACCGGCGTCGAGCTGCCGCCCCCCGCGCCGGGAATGCGCAGCTGGCATTTCATACCCGCCCCCGCCTTCGCCGAGACCGCGCCGCTGTTCGCGGCGCTGCCGGCGGCGATCGAGGACAGCCAGGAGGCGATCCCGACGCAGGGCGAGCTGGAAGCGATCCCGGAGGCAGAGCGGCAGGAGCGCGCGCGCGCGATGATCCTGGCCGATCCGCGCATGGCGCGCTTCCTCGAGCTCAGCGAGCAGCTCGAAGCGCTCGAGCTCGAGCTGGTGGACGCGGGCGGTGCGCGTCTGACGACCACGACGATCGGCGTGACGGAGCTCGAGATCACGGCCGACGCCATGCGAAACGTGCTCGCGACCGTCGACGCGAACGCCGACCTCTCGGCTGCGACGGCGCCGCCGTTCTATCTGCTCGTCGCCGGGATCTGAGCGACGAGCGGATCGATGTGCCCGGGCGCGCCGGATCGCGAAAACCGTCGCGGCGCGCCGCGCGGTGCGAGGTATGCGCGGGCGGGCTATGATTCGCCGGGCACATCACCTTCCACGATACCGCGACGATGCTGCGTCTCTTTCTGCTGCGACACGGCCAGACGGCGATGAGCCGCGCCGACCTGTTCTGCGGCCGTCGGCTGGATCCGCCGCTGACGGCCGAGGGTGTGGCGATGGCCGAGGCGTTCGCGTCGGCGTATCGCAAGATGTCGTGGGCGGCGATCTACTCCAGCCCTCTCGACCGCGCTCTGTCCACCGCGGCGCCGCTGGCGCACACGCTCGCCATTCCGGTCGAGGAGCGCGACGAGCTCGCGGAGATCGACTACGGCGAGTGGGACGGCAAGAGTGTCGATGAGGTGTCGCGCGACCATCACGTGGCGTACGAACGGTGGACGGCCGATCCGGCGTGGAATCCGCCGCCGGGTGGCGAGACGGCGGTGGCGCTCGCGCAGCGGGTGACGCGCGTCATCGAGCAGATCGACCTCGCCCACAGGGACGGCAACGTGCTCGTCGTGTCGCACAAGGCGTCGATCCGCGTGGCGCTCTGCGCGCTGCTCGGCGTCGACGTCGGGCGGTTCCGCTACCGATTCGGCTGTCCGGTAGGGTCGGTGACGATCGTGGAGTTCGGCGCGCACGGGCCACTGGCGGCGACCGTTGCCGATCGCTCGCACCTCGACGCGCGGCTGCGAGGATTGGAGGGGACGTAGTAGCTTCCTGCGCACCGAAAAGGCCGGAAGCTGCCGCTCCCACTCCCGATGTGCCCGGTGTCACAGGGCACGGCCTAGCTTCGCCCTACACTCTCCGATAGCTTCGCCGTCAGACAGCACACCCATCCGAGGACCTATGGCGACCAAACTGGACAAGTCGATCAAGCGCGAGCTGGAGCACAACGGGAAGCTGTACACGATCACCATCGCGCCCGACGGCGTGAAGGTCGTGGAGAAGGGGAAGCGGAATGGACCGCACGTGAGCTGGTCGTCGATCATCAACGGTGACACGGCGCTGAACGAGAATCTGAACGCCTCGGTGGACGCGACGCGGTGAGCGCGTAGCGCTCACCGCCGGGCGCTCGGCGCGCTTGCGTGCCTCGCTCATCGGGCGAGGCGGCTGCGCCGCCCGCCCTCAGGCCAGCAGCTTCTCCAGATGCGCGCGGACCCTGTCCCACTCGTCATCGATCACCGAGAAGTACACCGAGCTCCTCGCGGACCCATCGGCGTTGATCATGTGCTTGCGCAGGGTGCCCTCCTCCGTCGCGCCGATGCGTAGCATCGCGGCGCGAGAGCGCGCGTTGCGGGCGCTCGTCTTGAGCTCGACGCGGCGGCAGCCCCAGACGTCGAACGCATGGCGCAGCATGAGGTACTTGGCCTCGGTGTTGACCGCGGTGCGCTGCCAGCGCGGCGTGATCCAGGTCCAGCCGATCTCCACCCGCTTGTGCTCGGGGACGATGCTGCCGAACCGCGTGCTGCCGACGACCACGCCTCCGTCGCGCACGACGGTCGCGAAGGGGAGGGCGACGCCCGCGGCCTGGTCGGCGAGGGCGGTCTCCAGGTAGCGTCGCAGGTCGTCGCGCGTACGGATGGCGACCGTCGTCAGCGCCCACAGCGAGGGGTCGAGCCCGACCTCGCACAGGGCGTCGAAGTGATGGAGGCCCAACGGCTCCAGTCGCACCACGCGGCCTTCGAGCGTCACGGGAGCGAGGTCCACCGCTAGGAGCGCTCCCCCGCCTGGCGGCTCGACGGATGGTCCGCCTCCCAGGCCGCGAGCTTCACCGCCAGTTCCGCGTCGTTCTCGGCCAGCGCCCGGAGCTTCTTGAGCACCTCGTCCTTGTTCTTTCCGCTCGCCCGGGCGACCACCGGCGCCGTGTCGAAGAGCTGCCGGGAGGGATCCAGCCGGCGCTCCACCTGGAGCATGCCGTGGACGACGCCCTCCGGGTCGATCTCGAGGGAGACGAGGACGATCATTCCGCCGGGGAGGGTGCGACGGAAGGCAAGGAAGTGCGGACGCATGGCAGCAAAGCTCGCCACAGCACCCCGCTGGCGCAAACTGTGCGAACGCCTCGCGCCGCCCCGCGATCTGCCCCATCCTATGCGTCGACGCCGTTCGTCCGCGACCCCCCTGCCACTCCAGTCCCGCGCGCGTGAAGAAAGTCCTCGTCATCGACATCGGCGGTACCAACGTCAAGCTGTTTCTCACGGGCCACCGCGACCGGGTGAAGGTCCCCTCCGGTCCCGAGCTCACCCCACGGCAGATGGTCCGTGAGGTCCGCGAGGCCACCGCCGACTGGGACTACGACGTCGTCACGATCGGCTATCCGGGGCCGATCGTGCGCGGGAGGATCGCGCGTGAGCCGATCAACCTCGGCACGGGTTGGGTGCGGTTCAACTTCGGTCGCGCATTCGGACGCCCCGTCCGGCTGATCAACGACGCCGCGATGCAGGCGCTCGGCAGCTATCGCGGGAGGAGCATGCTGTTCCTCGGGCTGGGCACGGGGCTGGGCACGACCCTCATCCGTGACGGCGTCGTCGTGCCGCTGGAAGTCGCGCACCTGCCGTATCGCGACGGCAAGACGTACGAGGAGGTCGTGGGCGACGCGGGGCTGCACGAGCTGGGACGGCGGCGGTGGCGCCGACACGTGTGCATCGTCGTCGATCTCATGCTGGACGCGCTCGTCGCGGACTATGCGGTCCTGGGCGGGGGGAACGTGCGCCTGCTGGACGAGCTGCCGCCACGCACCCGGCGCGGCAACAACGCGAACGCGTTCCGCGGCGGCGAGCGGCTCTGGCTGGACGAGGTCACCTGCACGTGAGTGACCCGGGCGGAAGCGCCTCCCGGCCGGCAACGGGCGGCCCAGGCACCGAACCGCGATGGACGTCGAGCGCGAAGAGTGGTGTCGGCACCGCGCTCGACGCACGCAGCCGTATCTGGTTCACCATCTCCCACGGCATCGTGGACGAGGTGTACTACCCACGGGTCGACCAGGCGAATACTCGTGACTTCGGGCTGCTCGTCACGGGACCGAACGGCTTCTTCTCCGAGGAGAAGCGCGACACGACGAGCACGCTGCACCTGCTCGGCGCCGGCGTGCCGGGCTATCGGCTCGTGAACCGGTGTATCGAGCACCGATACGAGATCGAGAAGACGATCATCACCGATCCGGAGCGCGCGGTGCTGCTCCAGCGCATCCGCTTCCGCGCCATCATGGGCGCACCATCGGACTACCGGATGTTCGTGCTCCTGGCGCCGCACATCGGCAACCAGGGCTATGGCAACGATGGGTGGGTGGACAGCTACAAGGGGATCCCCATGCTGTTCGCGCGGCGCAGCGACGTGTCGCTGGCCGTGATGTGCGACGTGGGCTGGCACGCCGCGAGCGCCGGCTACGTCGGCGTGAACGATGGCTGGCACCAGGTGCGCAAGACGGGCGTGCTCACCGACCTCTTCACCGAGGCGCGCGACGGCAACGTCGCCCTCACCGGGGAGGTGCGCCTCGGCCAGCGGCGGCGGGAGGGCGACGACACGTCGGTGTCGGAGTTCGTCGTCGCGCTGGCGTTCGGGGGTGGACCGGCCGAGGCGGCCCAGCGCGCGCGCATGACGCTCGCGTCGCAGTTCGAGCGGGTCGAGGCGTCGTACGTCCGGAACTGGACGCGCTATCACGATCACACCCGCGGCCCCGCGTCGCCCGACGAGACGTCGACACCGGAGGAATCGCGGCGGCGCGCGACGCGCGAGCTGGCCGCGCTGGCGCACGACAGCACGCACGCGCACGAGCCGAAGCACCGGAAGGCCGAGCGTCGCAAGCACGCGCCGGTGGAGATGCCGGAAAGCGTCGTCGACCTGTACCGCATGAGCTCCGCCGTGCTGGCCATCCACGAGGACAAGAGCGCAAGCGGCGCGGTGATCGCCAGCCTGTCCATCCCGTGGGGGCACAGCAAAGGCGATCACGAGCTGGGGGGCTACCACCTCGTGTGGCCGCGCGATCTCGTCAACAGCGCGGGGGCGCTGATGGCACTCGGCCACGACGTCATGGCGCGGCGCACGCTGCGGTATCTGCTCAGCACCCAGGAGGCGGATGGCCGCTGGGCGCAGAACCTCTGGCTCGACGGCACGCCTTACTGGAACGGCGTGCAGATGGACGAGATCGGCTTTCCGATCTTCTTCGCCGATCTGCTGCGACGCGAAGGACAGCTCGCGGACCTCGATCCGTGGCCGATGATCCGGAGCGCGGCGGGGTTTCTCGTGCGACACGGGCCGGTGACGGGACAGGACCGCTGGGAAGAGAACGGTGGCTACTCTCCGTTCACCATCGCCGTGCAGATCTCGGCGCTACTGGTGGCCGCGGACTTCGCCGAGCGGACGAACGAGCACGAGTTGGCGGAGGTGCTGCGCGTGACCGCGGACGCCTGGAACGACAGCATCGAGCGGTGGACGTACGTCACGGACACGCGCATCGCGCGTGAGGTGGGCGTGGACGGCTACTACGTGCGCATCGCGCCCTCCGACGTCGGGGACGGCAAGGCGGCGAGCGGTGGTCGCATTCCGATCAAGAACCGGCCGGCGGGCGAGCACGAGGCGGCGTACGAGGACATCGTGAGCGTGGATGCGCTCGCGCTCGTGCGCTTCGGCCTGCGCGATCCGCACGACCCGCGCATCGTGAACACCGTGAAGGTGATCGACGCCAAGCTGCGCGTGCGCACCGCGACGGGGCCGGCGTGGTACCGCTACAACCAGGATGGCTACGGCGAGAAGGCGGACGGCTCGCCGTTCGACGGGCTGGGCATCGGGCGGCCGTGGCCGCTGCTGGCGGGAGAGCGTGCGCACTACGAGCTGGCCGCGGGGCATCCCGAGGCGGCGCTGCAGCTCCTCGGCGTGATGCGCGCGCAGGCGAGCAACGGCGGCATGCTGCCGGAGCAGGTATGGGACGCTCCCGACATCCTGGAGCTCGAGCTGTTCAACGGGCGCGCGAGCGGCAGCGCGATGCCGCTGGTGTGGGCGCACGCGGAGTACGCGAAGCTGGTGCGCTCGCTCCATGACGGCCGCGTGTTCGACATGCCGCAGCAGCCGTACGAGCGCTACGTGCGCAAGCCGCGCGTCGCGACGGTGGCGGTGTGGGCACCGCACAACCCCTGCCACACGCTGTACGAAGGCTGCACCCTGCGGATCCAGACGCCGGGGCCCGCGAGCGTGCTGTGGATGCTGGACGGCGCCCCCAACCAGAGCGAGCTCGCGACGCGCGACACGACGCTGCCTGGCGTCTGGATCGCGGACCTCGACACGGCCACGCGGCCGGTGGGGGCAGTGCTCCGGTTCGCCGTCCGGACGGCAGACGGCGTGACCGATGGTGGGCACGCGATCACGGTGGTGGCGAGAGACCGTGAACCGTGACCTGTAAAACCGTAGTTCAAAAAATCAACTTCTGCCCCGGCGTCATGACCACGGCTCGGCGGTCGCTGGCGAACCGCGCGCGCACCTCCGCCGCCGTCGCGAGTCCCGGGAAGGTGGCATAGTGCATCGGGATGATCGTCCGCGGCTTGAAGTACTTGTTGATCGCCAGCAGGGCGTCCCGCGGATCCATCGTGAACATCCCGCCAGCGCAGATCAGGATGATGTCGGGGTGGCGGAGCTGCTGGATGAGCGCCATGTCGCCGAACAGCCAGGTGTCGCCCGTGTGGTAGAGCGAGCGCCCGTCGGCGAAGTCGAGTACGAGCCCGACCGGGCGTCCGCCCGGCTCGCTCGAGTGTATCGCCGGGACGAGACGGACTGTCACGTCACCCACCGGAAAGGCGCCGCCGACATTGCCGCCCCACACCTGGCTGTCTGGGAGACCCAGCGTATTGATCCAGTCGTACACCGAGATGATCCTGGCACCGCTGCGCTGCGCGATCGCCTTGGCGTCGTGGGTGTGGTCATCGTGCGAGTGCGTGACGAGGATCGCGTCGGGCTTCGTCGCGCCCGAGTAGCGCCCCAGATTCTTGAGCGAGTCGGGTGTGGTGGGATTGGTGGTGAGGAAGGGATCGATGAGAAGCCTCGTGCCGCCGGGCGAGATGATCTCGAACGCGGAGTGGCCGAGCCACTGCACGCTGATACGGCCGGCCGGCGCGCCGGGGGTCTGGGCGGAGGACCGCGGGACGACGACGGCCGCGAGCAGCGACGCGACAGCCGTGCGTCGCACGAGTGTCGACGACAGATGACGGGTCATCATGTTGGCTCCGAAGGTGAGGGTTAGGTTGAGCCTCGGAGCCGCGAAACCCCCGCAAATTTCCTGCTCGGCGGGGCCGGAGAAGCGGAGACATCAAGGGGTCAGAGTCGTTTGAAAAATGGTTCGTCCGTAGGTCCATTTTTTCAACGACTCTGACCCCTTGAAACCCTGCGGTAAGGCGATCAGAAGTTGAGCTTCTGTCCCGGCGTCATGATCGTGACCCGGCGGTCGCCGGCGAAGCGCACGCGCACGTCCGTGGCTGTCGCGAGCCCCTCGAACGTTCCGTAGTGCATCGGGATGATCGTCTGCGGCCGGAAGTACTTGTTGAGCGCCAGCTGTGCCGCGCGCGGGTCCATCGTGTACGGGCCGCCGCCGACGCCGATCAGGATGATGTTCGGATGATAGAACTCCTGGATCAGCTGCATGTCCCCGAACAGCCAGGTGTCGCCGGTGTGGTAGAGTGTCCGCCCATCGGTGAACTCCAGCACGAAGCCGAGGGGGCGACCGCCCGGATCGCTGGAGTGCATCGCGGGGACGAGGTGGATCGTCACGTCGCCCACCGTGAACTTGCCGCCGACGTTGCCGCCCATCGCCTGGTTGGCCGGCACGCCCTGCGCGCTCACCCACTCGTACACGGAGATGACCTTGGCGCCGCTGAGCTGCGAGATGGCCTTCGCGTCGAGCGCATGGTCGTCGTGCGAGTGCGAGACGAGAATCGCGTCGGGCTTGTAGCGGGCGAGCCGCTTGAGCGAATCAGGGGTGGCGGGGTCGGCGGAGAGGAATGGGTCGATGAGGATCTTGGTGCCGCGGGGCGAGGTGATCTCGAACGCCGAGTGGCCGAGCCACTGCACGCCGATGGTGGGACGGCTCGACGCCGCTCGGCTCGGCTGGGCTGAAGCGTGCGGGGCGAGCGTGGCTGCGAGCAGCGCTGCAATCCCGGTGCGGCGCGCGACAGTCGACGACAGACGACAGGTCATATGAATGACTCCGATGAGGACGGGGTTGGACTGCGTGATACGGCGGCGGACTGCCGAACGATTCCTGCTCGGCGAAGGGCACGCAGGACGAAGCGCGTCAGATCTTGACCTCGCGCACTCAGCGCCGCGCCGCGAGCGCTGCCAGCACCGACGGGATGAACCCGCCGAACGCACCATTGCTCATCACGAGGAGCACGTCGCCGGGTCGCGCTCCCTGCGCCACCCGATTCACGAGCACGTCCACGTCGGGCGACGCGTCGGCCGCGATCTTCTGCTCGTTCAGCGACTTCACCACCGCGTCGATGTCGAGCTGCTCGCTCAGCGGCACCTTGTCGTGCGGCTCGGGGACGCGGATCGTCGCCACCGCGGCGCCCTGGAAGGCGTGGGTGTATTCAGTCTGGTGGATGTTGCGGCGGCTGGTGTTGGAGCGCGGCTCGAAGATCGCCCACAGCCGGCGGTCGGGGTAGCGCAGCCGGATCGCCGTGATCGTCTCGCGTACCGCGGTGGGATGGTGCGCGAAGTCGTCGATCACCATCACGCCGCCGATCTCTCCGCGGATCTCCTGCCGGCGCTTCACACCGGTGAACGACGCGAAGCCCTCGCGGATCTGATCCGCGCTGAGGCCGAGCGCGCGCGCCAGCGCGTATACGCCCATCGCGTTCTCCACGTTGTGGTGCCCCGACATGGGCAGGAGGAACTCGCCGACCTTGCCGCGAGGCTCCCTGATGACGAAGCGCGCGCCCTCGGGGCCGAACCGGAGGTGCTCCGTCGTGTAGTCCGCCTCGCCGGTCGCGGCGTAGGTGGCGACGTACGCCTTCGACGCCCGTTTCGCGATCGCCACCGCGTTCGGGTATGAGGCAGCGACGGCGAGAAACCCATCCTCCGGCAGCGAGGCGGCGAACTTGTCGTAGGCCGACTCGTAGTGCGCCATGTCGCGGTAGATGTCGGCGTGGTCGAACTCCACGCTCGTGAGCATCGCCGTCCTGGCGCGATAGTGCAGGAACTTGGGGCCCTTGTCGAAGTAGGCGGTGTCGTACTCGTCGCCTTCGACGACGACGAACGGGCCCTTCCCGTTGCGGAAGTTGCCGGCGTAGTTGAGCGTCACGCCGCCCACGAGGAAGGTGGGATCGGTGCCGGCCGACACGAGCACGTGCGCCATGAGTGCCGACGTCGTCGTCTTGCCGTGGGTGCCGGCGATGACGACGCTGTGCTTGCCCTCGAGCACGAGCGAGCCGAAGGCGGCGGGGAAGCTCATTTGCGGGATGCCGCTCGCGCGGGCCGCAGTCGCCTCCGGATTCACCCGGCGGATCACGTTGCCGATGATGATGAGGTCGGGGTTCGCGGCGGCGATGTTCTCCGGCGCGTACGGCGTCATGACGTCCACTCCCCATGCGGCGAGCATGTCGCTCATCGGCGGATAGACCTTCTCGTCGCTCCCCGTCACGTCGTAACCGGCGGCCTTGAGCATCCCGGCGAACGAGCCCATCCCGGTGCCGGCCACGCCGACCAGGTGAATGCGCTTGATGGAGCCCGGAGTGATCTCGGTGAGAACGTTGCCGTTGTCGTCGGGCATGATGGGAGTGGTCACGGTCGAGGAGCTCCGAGGTAGTCTGCCGGCCTGAAGTTAATCGCCGGGGTGTTCACAAGCACTTGGTGAGGACTTTGAACCACAGAGAATAGCAGAGACACAGAGAAGGGTTGACGGACATCAATCGTTCATGTGGACGGATTGACATCGATGCGTAATCACCCATGCCGTCCTCCGCGTTCCTCTCGGCTCCTCCGCGTCCTCGGCGGTGAGGCCGTGCAGGTTCCTTCGGTAGTGATCGCGACACCCCGCTCCCATTCCATTCCCGGAAGAGCCAAGATGGCTGGTCCATTCTTCAACGACTCTGACCCCTTGAAACGACTGGCGTCTCTGGCCGTCACAGGGCGGCGACGGTAGCTTCGGGTGTCCCCGCTCGAGGGCCGGCGATGACGGAGCTGCGCGACCAGCTGCAGGGCACACTCGGTGCCGCCTATTCGCTCGAGCAGGAGCTCGGCGGTGGCGGGATGAGCCGCGTCTTCGTCGCCACCGAGACGGCGCTCGGGCGCACGGTCGTCGTGAAGGTGCTGCCGCCCGATCTCGCCGGTGGGGTCAACATCGACCGCTTCCGCCGCGAGGTGCGGCTCGCGGCCCGGCTCCAGCATCCGCACATCGTGCCGCTGCTCGCCGCGGGAGAGATGGACGGCGTGCCCTACTACACGATGCCGTTCGTGGAGGGGCAGTCGCTGCGCGCGCGGCTCAACGAGGCAGGTGCGCTGCCGCTCACCGAGACGCTGGGCATCCTCCGCGACGTCGCGAGAGCGCTCGCGTACGCGCACGCTCACGACGTCGTACACCGCGACATCAAGCCGGACAACGTGCTGTTGAGCGGCGGCGTCGCGGTCGTGACGGACTTCGGCATCGCCAAGGCGCTCTCCTCCTCGACGACCGCGACAGGTCGCACGTCCATCACGATGAAGGGGACGTCGATCGGCACGCCCACGTACATGGCTCCCGAGCAGGCGGCGGCCGATCCGGCCACCGATCACCGCGCCGATCTCTACTCGTTCGGTTGCATGGCGTACGAGTTGTTGACGGGCCAGCCGCCATTCGCTGACGTGGCGCCGCACAAGCGGCTCGTCGCGCAGATCAGCGAGACACCGGCGCCCGTGTCCGGCTTCCGCCCCGACGTGCCACCGGAGCTCGAGCAGCTCGTCATGCGCTGCCTCGAGAAGGATCCGGCGAACCGGCCCCAGGGCGCGGCCGAGGTCACGAAGGCGCTGGATGCCGTCGTCGCCCGGCATAGCACCCAGATCTCCGTACCGAGCACCCTTCTCATCCCGGTGGTGCTCGGCAAGGCGCTCGTGCTGTACGTCGCCGCCGCCCTCGCCGTGCTGCTGCTGGTCCGCGCGGCGATCGACTTCATCGGCCTGCCGGACTGGGTGCTGGCCGGCGCGATGCTCGTGATGGCGCTCGGGCTGCCGATCGTGCTGGTGACCGGATGGAGGCATTACGTGACGCGCCGCGCCGTGTCGGAGGCGCCGGTCACGGAACGCGATGGCGGGTCCCGACACTAGGGCTGGAGGCTTGGCGAAAATCGAAGGATGACGCCTGACTCCGCTTGACGGAGCCGCACGCCGGTTCGGAATATGCTGCCAATCACCACCCCCGAACTGTTCACAGAGCAGCCCCCATGACGATGCCCACCACTCGCGCACGCGTCGACGTCGGCATGCCCGCGCCCGACTTCGTGCTCACCGAGGCCGGCGGCCGGAGCGTCACGCTCGGCGACCTGCGCGGCCAACCCGTCATCCTCGCGTTCTATCCGCCCGACTGGGATCCCTCGCGCGCCGACCAGCTCGCGCACTTCAACTGGCTGGTGCGCCAGGTGCCCGGCGTGAACGCCGAGCTGCTCGCCATCTCGATGGACGGGATGTGGTGCCAGCTCGCCTTCGCCGACGACTCGGTGCGCGTGCCGCTCCTCGCCGACCTCGACCCACACGGCGCGGTTGCGGAGCGCTACGACGTGCGCGGCGAACAGGCGCTGTTCGTCGTCGACGCCGACGGCGTGATCGCGTGGCGGCACTCCGGCCCGGCGGGCCTGGCTCCGAACGCCGGCGAGCTGCTCGCGGCTCTCGAGGCGCTCGCGGCGCCCGCGCCCGAGACGCAGACGCCGCGCTTTGCGCCGCGCACCGAGAGTCATCTCGCGCATCCCCCCTGCGTCCGACCGCGCGACGACGCCGAGCCCTCGTCGCTCTTTATACCCACGCGGCGCGAGTTCGTGACCACCGCGCTAGCCGCCGCACTGGCGCTGGCTGCGGCACCGCTGGTCGCCCGGGCCGAGCCGATCGTGGCGCGCCTCGCCGAGCCGCTTCATCCTGACGTCGCCGCGGCCAACGTGACGCTGCGCGTCAACGGCCGCACCGTGAACCTGAACCTCGAACCGCGCGTCACCCTGCTCGATGCGCTGCGCGAGTACGCAGGTCTCACCGGCACCAAGAAGGGATGCGATCACGGGCAGTGCGGTGCGTGCACGGTGCACGTGAACGGCCGGCGGCAGCTCTCCTGCCTCACCTTCGCCATCATGCACCAGGGCGACGAGATCACGACGG
>Ga0193699_10000662_pt1 | contig 14199 bp, 8 predicted proteins | sample L3c2metaG_FD_160095 | JGI IMG/M metagenome (GOLD analysis project Ga0193699, IMG submission 160095) | Soil microbial communities from a riparian zone of the East river system, Colorado, United States - L3c2 | ecosystem: Environmental > Terrestrial > Soil > Riparian zone | place: USA: East River... | reverse complement strand
CGCGCTCCGGCCGCGCCGCTCGCATCACAACGGTCGCGACATGATGTGGTCGTCGCCTACCCGGTCGCCAAAATAAAACGGCGCCGAGCCGACGACTGAGAAGCCCATGCGGTGGTAGAATCCGACGGCCCACGGCGCCTCCTTCCACACCTGGAGCCAGACTCCATCTGCGCCGCGCTCCCTGGCGTCATTGAAGCACGAGCTCATGAGCGCCGCGCCGACCCCACGGCCTTGCGTGGCACCGTCGACGTAAAAGCGGACGATCTCGAACGCGCGCTGGCTGTCGACTCCGGTCGGTGGCTCGGGCGACGCTCTCAAGTGGGCGTAGGCGATCGGAACACCCGAGGAATCCTCTACCACGAAGATCGAGGTATCGTCATCGGCGATTGCTTCGCGCACACCCTCGACAGAGAATGAGCGGGCCAGATAGCGACTGAGCTCCGGCTCTGGATGCGTTGGACCATAAGTCTCTGTGAAAAGACGGGCCCCGAGCGCAGCGACGGCGGGCGCGTCACCTTCGGCGCAGCGGCGGATTGTGAAATCGCCGACGGTGTCTATCAATTGTTCGCCCGCAAGCTGGCGGTTATTGCACGCATGAGCGCGCCGTCGTCGCCGCCAAGCTCCCAGATCACCACTCCTCCGAGCCCGTGCTCGCGAACGTACGTCGCCTTTGCTGCGACCGATTCGGGGTCGTCGTAGCTCACCCAGGTGCCGCTTGTCGAATCATAGAGCCAGGGCACGCGAGCAGTGGATTCCCAATGTCGAGCGTACCGCGGATCGTGGAGACGCGTTTGCGACAGCACTCTCCAGTCACCGTCGCCCTGCTTCCATCCCGACGGATTCTGGGTTCCCGGCTGGTAGAGACCGGCGTTCGCATTCGGGACCTGACCGTAGGCGTGTCCGTAGAACGGAACGCCGACCAGCAGCTTGTTCGCCGGGACGCCGGCGTTGACGAACGCAACCATACTCGCGTCGACGTTCCAGCCCGGTGTCGGATCGCCAGGAGGCGAAAACAGCGGCGCGTTGAAATTCGTTCTGCCGGGCGCCGAGTGATAGTCGTAAGTCATGACGTTGATGAAATCGAGCAATGGCTCGATGCGCGAAAGCTCTATGTTCGCTATTTCCGGAGCGCGTGCCGAAGCAGCGATGGTGAGCTCGTAGTGCCGGTTGTCCTTTACGCCTTGCTCATCGAGCTGCCGCCGCAGCTGCTCGAGGAGTAAAGAAAAGTTTTCGCGATCGACCGGCCGCTCGACATTCCCTTCCATACCACCGGCCACTGGAAACTCCCAGTCGATGTCGATTCCATCGAACAGGCGAGGCGAGCGTCGGATGAAAAGATCGAGGGCCGACTCCGTGAATTTGCGACGGCTCTCCGCGGTGAGCGCTGCATCGGAGAATCTGCCGGACCAGGTCCAGCCGCCGACGGAGATGAGGAGCTTCAGATGTGGATTGCGCGCCTTCAGCCGCTCGAGCTCACCGAAGTTTCCACCCGGCGAAGCGACCATGTTGCAATCGACCCGGCATGCCGCGAGATCGCTCGAATCCTTCGACGCACGGGAACACTCTCCCACGTCGATGCACGGATTGCCGAGCACGACCTCGCCCTTTCCATCGATGTTGGCGAATGCGTAGAAGACGTGAGTTAGATCGCGGGCGGGAAGACTGGCTATGTTCGTGCCCTTGCTGTTGACGCCCCACGACGCGAGATAGCCGACGACGCGAGATCGCCCCGCACCGGAAGATGTGTCGGACGTGCGCGCGCCAGGTGCGCACCCCGCACTGCTCGCGGCCGCGAGGAGAAAGATGACCAGACGCATGCGTTCAGTCAGGAAGCCCAGTCTTCGAGTTTGCACGACCATACAATAAAATGGGTCGCCGGCTGGGTGAACGTGAAATCATACTTGACAACTCAAAAGCTGGACCGTATTAGAGGGTTGCCGTCCGAGCCACCACGCGGTGTGCTTGGTTTGGGCTGCCTGGAAGTGGACAGACTTACCTGACCCGTCCTCAGGGAGGCTCGCACGCCACTGTTTCGTTCGTTCGCTCTGCTGCTGTCTGTCCCGCTGTTGTCCGCCGTGCCGACCCACGTGCTCGGTCAGGCCGACGCGTCGAGGCATCCAGGTACATCCGATCAGGTCTATCTGGTTATCCGCACCGACGACGCCGGGATGAGTCACAGCGTGAACATGGCGCTCGAAAAGCTCATCGCCGCAGGCCTCCCCGTTTCAGTCTCGGTGATGTTTCCGACTCCGTGGTACCAGGAGACGGTTGAAATCCTCAAGCGCCATCCGGATGTATCCGTCGGCATTCACCTGACGCTCAATTCCGAGTGGAAGAATTATCGTTGGGGTCCGATCCTTGGCCGCACCGCCGTCCCGTCGCTCGTCGATGCGGACGGCTATTTTTTCCCGTCCACCGAGGCGCTGCACCAGAACCACCCCAATCTCAAGGAAGTCGAGATGGAGCTGCGGGCGCAGATCGACCGCGCGCTTCATTCGGGACTCAAGATCGACTACGTGGATTACCACATGGGGACGGTGGTACACTACCCCGAGTTCCGCGACCTGACCGAGCGTCTTGCCCGGGAGTACGGCCTTGGCATGTCGGGGTACTTCGGCGAAACCAGTCACGATCCCCAATACTCCGCCGCGCCCCCCAACAAGACCGACAGCCTTCTGGCGATGATCGCTCGCCTGCGCCCGCAGTTCAATCTCGTGGTCACCCATGTCGGGATCGACAACGAGGAGCTCGGCGCATTGCTCGATATGAACACCTCCGACCCGCTCCCCGACATGAGCAAGAATCGTCAGGGAGAGCTCAATGCGCTCACTTCACAGCGGTTCAGTGATGCACTCAAGGCGCGCAACGTCCGCCTCATCACATACCGCCAATTGATTTCGATGCAGGGCCTCAAGTCCATGAAACGACCGGAGGATAACAATTGATGTTCGAAACAGGGGGGAGACGATGAGGATGAAGTTGCCGTACAGAGGTAATGCATTCCGGCTTGCCGCCAGGGGCGCCATGCCGCTCCTCGCGAGCGGCATCGTTCTCGGATGCGGAAGCGACGACTTAACCACCGGTCCGGATCCCCGAGCGCGTTTCACGAGCTCGATCTCGGCCAGTCCCACTGGTTGCGGCACGGTTCGCATACTGCCGGCGGGGAAAACTGCTCCGGCGGACTCAGTGGATGTCCAGACCTACAACGCGTCGACGACGTGGCAGGTTCCCGGGGGTACGTGGAGAGCGATTTTCGTGAACGTTCTCAAAGGCAGTGTTGCTGCGACAACTGTCGCTGACGCGACCCAGACGAAGACCAGCGTCACCGTGGAAGACGGCGTTGCCAAGAGCTGTGAGTACAAGGCTGGCGAACGCGCTTATGCGATTCTCCAGCCGGCAGGTGCAAGTCCCGTTGAAGCCGATGCCGACGCCACGCAAACCATCGTCGTCGGGCCGTAAGGAACCATGAAAGCCTATCGCATGCACCTGGCGAATGCGGAAAAGGATCTGCGCGCGACGCGGACCCGCATCGCACCAATTGATAGAGTTACCGGGAGGAATACCATGGAGAAGAAGGGGTCGTACGCAAGAAATTCATCCAGCGACGGACGCTGGCGGAGGCTGTGCGCGGGGGTGCTGAGCTTTTTGCTCGTGCTGGCCGTCGGCCAAACCGCGCTCGCGCAGAACGTGGCCGTTAGCGGAACAGTCACATCCGCAGGCGGCACACCGTTGCCCGGCGTCACCGTCAGAGTGCAAGGCACAGATGTTCGGACAGTCACTGACGCCAGCGGTCGGTTTCGAATTTCCGCGCCCGGCGATGCAGTGCTCTCGTTCTCACTCGTTGGACAACGTCCGGTGCAGACAACCGTCGCGGGGCGCAACACGGTTGACGTCACGATGGCGCAGGTGCCTTACCTCGAAGAAGTGGTCGTAACCGCGTACACGGAACAACGGCGCGGTGACATCACTGGGGCGGTGTCCAGCGTCAATATTGAGCAGGCAACAAAGCAGACGCAGTCGAGCGTGCTCAAGGCGATGGACGCGACCGTGCCCGGTGTGACAGTGTCGACGAGCGGATCGCCAGGCTCGCGGAACACCGTGAGAATCCGTGGCATCAGCTCGTTTCAGAACAATGACCCGCTTTACATCGTCGACGGCATGGCCGTTTCCGATTCGTACCTCAATTTCCTGAATCCCGACGACATTACTTCGATTCAGGTGCTGAAGGATGCGTCTTCGGCCTCGATCTACGGAGCGCGTGCGGGCAACGGCGTGGTCCTCATCACCACAACGAAGAAAGGAATTGCCGGGCCACCGCAGGCGACGTTGCGCGTAAGAACCGGCGTCGCCAGTCCGGTGCGCGGCTACGATGAGATGGTGCTCACCGATGCGCTCGAGTACTACAAGGTCGTCAGGCAGAGTTTCAATAACGCAGGACAGCCGATCGGTCCGCCGTACCAAGCCCTATACGGAGATCCCAACAACCCAAGCGTACCGCTCTACACGACGGCGCCGCCGAGCGCCGTTACGAGCAGAGACGCCTATGGCCGTATAACGGGTGTCGACCTATCGCAGTACTCCTATCCCAACAGCCTGATCATGCCGGGTAGCGCTGGCACCAACTGGTGGAAGGCCGTTTGGGGCTCGGCTCCGGTTTCCGATTACAACCTGGATGTCAGAGGCGGCAGCGACGAGAACGCGTACACGGTCTCAGCCAACTTCTTCGATCAGAAGGGAACAGCCAAATACAACGACTACCGCAGGGGAAGCCTGCGCGCGAACACTGACTTCACGCGCGGCAAGTTCAATTTCGGTGAAAACGCGGTGCTGACGTTGTCTCGTCAGTATGGCGGTAGCGGCACCTTCGACGACACCAACGGCGAGGGCGGAATTCTCGGCAAAGACATTCTCATGCAGCCGGTCGTGTCGATCTACGATGTCGCAGGCAATTTCGCGGGCGCCAAAGGCGTGCCCGCGGTCAACAACAGCAATCCGCTGCAGCGAGCCCAGTCGGAGAAGGACAACACGACCAAGTACAACCAGGCGTTCGGCAACATGTACGCCGGATTGAACATCCTGCCAGATCTTACAATCAGGACGAACCTCGGCTTCGATCTGCGTCAGAACGGTTCCAATGGCTTCAACACCGCCACGCCGCAAGACAGAGAGCCGAACTTCAACAACTCGATCTTCGAGTGGGACTATCAGCAGTACAACTGGTCATGGTCGAACACTGCCAGATATCTCAAATCATTAAACCGGCATAGCCTGGACCTCCTCGTTGGCCAGGAGGCCAATGGCGGTACCAACCGCTTCGTTCAAGGCACCATGAGCAATCTCGTGCTTACCGGTGTGGATTCGCGGTACCTTCAGGACGCGCTCGGCGATCCGGACACCAAGAACGTATTCAGCAACGGCGGCAAGAGTGCGCTGCTCTCGCTCTTCGGCAAGATAGGCTACAACTTTGCCGACAAGTACGTTGCGAGTTACACGCTGCGCAGAGACGGCTCGTCGAACCTGGCTCCAGGCCACCGTTGGGGAACCTTCCCAGCGATTGGACTGGGATGGCACATCAGCAACGAGCGATTCCTCTCCGGCAACAGATTCCTGTCTGACCTCATGCTCCGGTACGGCTGGGGCGTCACTGGTAACCAGAACATTCCGTCAGGTCGCGTCTTCGCACAGTACAGCGGGGATCGGGGCGATACTTTCTACGACATCGCCGGAGCGAACCAGAGCATTGTCACCGGCTACCGGCAGCTGGCGATAGGGAATCCGGATCTGAAGTGGGAAGAAAACCGTTCCAGCAACATCGGCGCGGATGCAGTGCTTCTCAACGGAATGTTCAACGTCGTGTTCGACGTTTACACGCGTCGCACCGACAACTTGCTGTTCGACCCCAGAACGCCGGCGACAGCTGGTGTCGCCTCGCCGCCGATCATCAATATCGGCAAGATGGAGAACAAAGGATTTGACTTCTCCATCGGCCACACTGCGTCGTGGTGGAACGTTTCGTTCAACGGCAGTCATTACAAGAACAAGATCCTGTCGATCGATGGCGAACAGGATTACTTCTACGGCCCTGACATCACACGCCAGGACGTGATGGTGATCAATCAGGTTGGCCACCCGATCGGCTCTTTCTTTGGCCTGGTCACTGACGGATACTTCAGGGATCAAGCCGATGCAAACGCACACCTGGCAATCGGGAATTGCGGAGTTGGTACAGGACTCACCGGCGTTCCCTGTCAGTCTGGCGCGGCGCCGGGACGCCTCAAGTTCAAGGACACGAACGGTGACGGTGTCGTCGACAATCAGGATCGCACGATCACCGGCAGTCCCCATCCGAACTTCACTATGGGTATCGGCCTTGGAGCGCACCGCGGTCAGTGGGATGCCAGTGCGACAATCTTCGGCACCTACGGCAACAAGATCTACGACGACCAGAAGGAATGGTACGTGTTCCGTAACTTCCAGACCAATGTGCTCAAGGACATGCTCCAGAACTCATGGTCGCCCCAGAATCTGAACGCGAAGTACCCACGGCTGGACATCAATGACAGCTATAGCGTCGTCCCGAGCACCTACTATGTCGAAGATGGTGCATACACGCGATTACGGAACGTCCAGATCGGCTACACGCTCCCAGGTAGCGCGCGTTATCTCCCCGGGGCCCGGGTTTATATCCAGGGTGACAATCTCTGGACTCACACAAACTACGGGGGTCTCGATCCGGCAATTCCGCCGAATGCCAGTACCGGAGCGGCCGGTGACATTCGCGATCAGTCGATGGGTATCGATCGCGGATCGTACCCGACGAACAAGGTGTTCAGCATTGGTATTGTGACTTCTTTCTAACGCCTGCATTCACAAGGACGAAGCAAACATGAATATCATTTCGAAAAACTCACTGCTCCGTGGTTCGGCGCTGGTGATCCTTGCGTCAGCGGCGATTTACGGATGCGGGGACTTTCTACAGAACGCAGCGGAGCCACAGGGATCGCTCAACGGCGCTTCGCTTGCCAGCAAGGACGGCGTAGAGGGAAACCTGATCGCGGCATATCGGACTCTCGACTGCGCCGGCTCTACAACAAATGAATGGGGATGCGCAGTCAGCAACTGGGTCTTCGCAAGCGTCGCCAGTGATGATTCGTACAAGGGGTCCGATGCCCTCGATCAGCCATCGATCAACGACATCGAAGGCTATCACTGGAATACCTCCCCGGCTGGCCATTATCTCAACACGAAGTGGGTGGCGATGTATGAAGGAGTGGTTCGCGCGAACTCCGCCATTCGCCTGCTCAGGCAAGTCGTTGGATCATCACCCACTGCGATCTCGGACGCGGATCAAAAGGGTATCGAGGGCGAGGCAATATTTCTACGCGCGCACTATCACTTCGAAGCATATCGGATGTGGGGGAACATTCCGTATATGCGCGAGGATGATACGGATTACCGCAAAGCCAATGAGGACACCACGGCAGTGATCGCCGACATCCTGTCGGATCTGAATTCAGCCATCGCGCTGCTGCCGGACGCTCCTCGCAACGGCCAGAAGGGAAGGGCCTCCGTCTGGACGGCGAAAGCGTACAAGGGTCGTGTGCAGATGTACGATCACCGGTTCGCCGCCGCCCGCACAACGTTTGAGGACGTCGTTAATAACGGCCCGTATGACCTCGAGACAAGCTTCGACCGCGTCTGGTCGGCTTATCTCGATGCGCAGAATGGACCGGAAACGATCTTCGCCTATCAGGCCTCGTCGAATGACGGTGAGCCCAACTCCAACAATGCCAATTTTGGCGAGCGCCTGAACTTCCCGTACGATCCGAGCCACTTCGGCTGCTGCGGGTTTGATCCACCGTCCCAGAATCTGGTGAATTTCTTCAAGGTTGATGCGGCAGGTCTACCGTTGGCGGTTACATCGCCGACGAGTTGGAATGCGGATGACGCGGCTTTCATCGCCGGCAACATGGCACCGGTAGATCCGCGATTGGATTGGACCGTCGGCCGCGACGGCGTTCCGTACAAGGATTGGGGTCTGTACAGCATCAAGTGGGTTCGCGACCCGGCGAACGGCGGACCCTATATGCCCAAAAAGATCATTCACGAGCAAGGCAGTGGTCAGGAGGCGGCTGTCGGATGGGTGCCGCAGCAGCAAAGCTCTATCAACATGCATATCTTCCGCTACGCCGATCTATTGTTGATGCTCGCGGAAGCGTATATAGAGACGGGCAACCGAGCCGGGGCTCTGACTATCGTGAATCAGATCAGAGCACGTGCGGCTGTTAAAGCGCAGGGACCAGGTGCCAATCGGGGTGACATGGCGATCGATCCGAGTGATACGAGAATTACTTGGGCGAAATACAACGTCCAGCCGTATCCGGCTTTTCCTGACGACAACTATGCGCGCCAGGCTGTGCGTTTTGAGCGTCGCCTCGAGCTGGCAATGGAAGGTCAGCGTTTATTCGATCTGCGGCGGTGGGGGATCGCCAAGGCGGTCCTCAACGGATATTTGAGAGGTACCGGTCCTGCGCCGTACGGCACCAATGGCGGCCGCGAGGATGCGCGACGGTCGTACAAGACGTCGGCCGAGGATTTCGGAGACAAGCACCGGTGGTACTTCATCCCGCAAGACCAGATTGACCTGAGTAAAGTCGGAACCGAGCTAAGACTGAAGCAGAATCCGCTCTGGTAATAAGCGCAGCGAAAAAAAAGGGACGGCGAAAGCCGTCCCTTTTTTTTTTGTCATGGCTTGCGGAGCCGGATTCTGAGGACCTGAAGCGAGTCCGCCACGGTCGCCACGACGATCGCAGGACCACTCGCGGTACGCACCAACGCCAGGGCCGACACGTCGAGTGGTGCAGCAAACCCGCTCTGCCACGGAGGGACGGGTGTGAAGTGTCCCCTCCCATCGCCCTTCAGCCAAACACCATTGCCCGCGTCCGCTCGTGGGGTGTTCGGCTCGGGCTCATAAAGATTGCCGGCGACGATGAGATCGAGGTGCCCGTCACCGTCGACGTCGTGCACGACAATACCCCTAATCGGCGAAATTTGAGCGAGGTTGGGGAGATTGGTCATGCTGAACTTTCCGCCGCCGTCGTTATGAAGAACGACGCTGGCGAAAGTGTCCGTGCGGTAATGGATCGCCTCCTTTAACTGCTCAGGGCTCAGTAACTGAGCCAGCGGCGCGGCGGCAAATGAGCCGAAGGTCGGGAACTTTATCGCCGTTGTGTATACGGTCCGACCAAGCGGCGACATTCCGGATAACGAGTACGATGTGCCATTCACACTCTCGGCGAGGACGACGTCGGTGGTCTGATTACCAGTGAAGTTGCCGGCGTATACTTCGAATACGGTGTCCTTCGACGTCGTGTAGCTGTAGTTGAGACCAAGATTGCCCGCAACGATGTCCAGGCGACCGTCGCCGTCGAAGTCGCCCGTCGCGACGCTGTACCACCATCCGCGAGTCGAGGGCAAACCTGTTGACTGTGTCACGTCGGCGAAACGGTTTCCCTCGTTCTTCAGAAATCGGATCGGCATCCACTCACCAACGGTCACGAGATCGAGATGGCCGTCCCCATCAAAATCGATCCACGCGGCATCAGTGACCATTCCCCCAGGGCTGATCAGCATCGGCGCGTCCTCCTGAGTTACATCAGTGAAGTGACCATTGCCGTCGTTGCGCAGGATGTAGCTCCGGGTCGGAGAGGGATACCGCCGCGGCGTCAGCCGCCCACCGACGAACAGATCAGGGCGGCCATCATCGTTGAAATCTCCAACTCGCACCGTGCCCTTACTCGTGAGCATCTCGGGCAACGCGCTCGGGTCACGCACGAACCGTCCATCGCCTTGGTTGATATAAAGTCGGTCCTGCAATAACGGCGAGCTGCTCGTCTTCATGTAACTCCCGCTTGCGACGTACAGATCCGGACGGCCGTCTCCATTCGCGTCGAAAAACACCGCTGCCCAATCATCGAACTCTTTGTCCGTCTCCCACGGCTGGCCCTGATTGGATTCGGCGAAACTTCCATCCTTTCGTTGGATGAACAGTCGGCCGGCTATTCCCGCGCTGCCGCCAATGTATATGTCATCAAGTCCGTCTCCATTGGCATCGCCAGCCGCGATCGCCGGACCATGGGCAGAAATCACATAGGGAAGCAGCGGCTGAACGCTGAAGTCAGCCTGAAATGCCGCAGGTTCCTTGTACGCGAGTCCGGCGAAATGTTCCGGCTCAAACCAGCGTTCAGTGGAGGTGGGATTTGCCGGCGGCCCGAAGCTCGGACCTTTTGTCGCGTCGGTCTGACGGACGGTCAGCAATCGATCAGCGACGACGTTTGCCAGCACCTGCCGCCTGCCGTCCGGCCAATCAATCTCAAGCGTGTCAACGCGCGCCAGGTTTCCCAACCCGACATGAATGCGATCGTCCATCGACGACATGAACCCGCGATAGGGCGAGCTGTAGAAGTATTGCTTTTTGGCTCCGGCGGTCACCACAACCCGTGCCCCGATGGCTGCGCTGAGTTCGCGATGGGGTTCGCCTTCCAGGCGAATCTCGAGATAATGGTGCGCATCGTCAGTCGGCAACACGTTCTCGTACACTGACGCGGGGCCATTGATGTTGTTCACCACCAGATCCAGCTTGCCGTCGTTATTCAGGTCGGCGTAAGCGGCTCCGTACGAAAACCCGGGCTGATCTATCCCCCACGCCTTCGATTTGTCGGTGAAAGTCAGGTCGCCGTTATTTCGAAAAACGAAGTTGGGAAACTCGTAGGCCGGCAAATCTCTCAGCATGCGGCGAGCGAGAGCGGTTTTTCCGCTTCTCGTCGCGCTATATGCGGCGGCCATGTAGTCGAGGTCGTTGACGGCTTTGGGATAACCGTTGCCAATGAAGATGTCCTTGTAGCCATCGTTGTCGAAATCGGCGAACAGAGCGCTCCAGCTCCAGTCCGTGCCGGACACTCCCGCGAGTCGACTTATCTCACTGAACATCGGCAGTCCGTCGGGTGTCACACCGTTATTCAGCTGCAGCGCATTCTGTGAATAATCGATCCGATACCCACGGCGCACCGCATCGATCAGGCTGCCCTCAGTCGAATTCCCCTGCGTCTTCTTCCGCCGCTGCAGATCGCTTGGCATCATGTCGACCTGGAGAATGTCCTCTCGGCCGTCGTTGTTGAAGTCGGCGATGTCAACGCCCATGCCCGCCTGACTCGTGTGCTTCAGCGACTTCGCTGCGATGTTAGTGAAAGTCCCGTCGCGGCTGTTCAAATAGAGAACGTCATTTGGCATCCCGTCGTTCGAGACATAGATGTCCGGCCAGCCATCTCCATTGACATCGCCAACCGCCACGCCAAGTCCGTAGCCGGCATCGCGCAGGATCCCGGCCCGTGCCGAGACATTCGTGAAATGTCCGGGTTTCCCGCCGGGACAGTCGTTGTGATAGAGCCGGTTGAGGCTGCCCGGCGTTGAATCACGTCCCGCCGTCGGATGACTCGCCAATCCGCGCGTGAAATCCATTGGCGAGTTATTGAGCACAAAAAGATCGAGGCATCCATCGCGATCGTAATCGAGGAACGCGGCGTGAGTCGTAAACCCGGTGTCAGCGATCCCATATTTCACGGCCTCCTCGGTGAATGTCCGATTGCGGTTGTTCACGAAGAGGAGATTCGCTCTGTCTTCCGGTCTCGAATGCTCCCCCGGCCCTGAAACGGAGACATAGATATCGAGATATCCGTCGTCGTTGATGTCGACCATGCTGGCCCCGGTTGCCCATCGGCTTGTCGACACGCCCGCCGGGCGCGTGATATCCTGGAACTGCATCGCGCCTTTGTTCCGATAGAGTCTGCTGGACACCATGTTGCCGCTGAAAAAAATGTCGGGCAGACCATCGTTATCTATGTCGCCAACGGCCACGCCCGCTCCATTGTAGATGTAGACATCGGTCTGGACATTGAACGAATCGGTGGCGTTGATCGTGTTCGCGAAGTCGATGCCGGTTTCCTGAGGGCTGAGCAACTTGAACACGGCCGGCTCGGATCTTCGCGAGCAGGCGGAAAGGAACAGCAGAGCCGACACGAAAATGGCGGACAACCGGTAATGCGCCGGCAAAGACTGCGGAGTAATTTCTGGCATGACCCAACAACTGCATTTACCTGGCGTCATCAACCTGATTTCTGAGACTCACAAGGGTTCTGGGCGGTCGACGAATCTGGCGCACGGCGCAGGCAGCTCGCTAGTGACATGGACGGAGTTCGTGCGGTGGACGGACCGGGCTTGTTGAAGCAATCCACGCGCTTTACCTCTCGATGATGAATCGGCGCCGCGTCGCAACGATTACCGCCATCTCGCTGGTGCTGCTTGTCGGGGTGGTGCTCGCCGCGCTTCCGTTGGAGATGCGGTTTCGACCTGAACCGGTGCGCGCCGGCAATGCTGTTGGAGACGCGAAGTGTCTTTCGTGTCACGAGCAAAAGGCGAGTTTTGAGGAAACCGCGCATCGTCTCACGTCGAGACTGCCGACGCGCGGTAACATCGACGCCAGTTTTGCCAGCGGGCAGAACGTTTATCAGACCGCGAATCCGTACGTTCGTTTTCGAATGGACTCTACACGGTCCGGCTTCTATGAGACGGCGGTAACCGGCCGGCCGCCCGACACGCTGACGCGGACGGAGCGCATCGACATCGTGACGGGCTCGGGCCGCAAAGGCCAGTCGTTTCTCTACTGGCATGGCGACGAGCTCTATCAGCTTCCCGTTTCCTGGTGGCGGGGATTCGGGTGGCAAAACAGTCCCGGCTATCGCGACGGCAGTGTGAATTTCAGCCGACCGATTCTGCCACGCTGCCTCGAGTGTCACTCCAGTGGGGCTCAGTCGGTACCCGCGCTCACCGGCGACAATCGCTATCACGCGAACACCTTGATCCTGGGGGTTACCTGCGAGACGTGTCACGGGTCGGGTAAGGCGCATGTGCGGCGTGAAAGCTGGCCGATGAGCGCGGTGCCGCGCGCGCTCGTCGCCGCCAACATCGTGAACCCGGCGCGGTTGCCGCGCGCGCGAAAGATCGACGGATGCGCGCTCTGTCATTCGGGGCCGGGAACGCTGCGCACAACAGCCTTCTCGTACGTGCCCGGTCAGCCAATCGACCCGCACCTGGCGGTGCAGACCATGCCGCCCAACCAGGCGCCCGATGTGCACGGCAACCAGGTCGAGCTGCTGGAGCTCAGCAAATGCTTCCGTTCGTCACAGATGACGTGCGCGACATGCCACGACGTGCATCAGACGCAGCGCGATGTCGCCGCGTTGTCGGGACGCTGCCTGACCTGTCACACGCCACAGAGCTGCGGCCTCTTTCCTCAGCACGGTAACGCGCTGGTGGGCAGATGCGTCGATTGCCACATGCCGCGGCAGCCATCGCAAATACTCGTCGCCACCGCCAATGGGCGCCAGCTCCGGCCGGAAGTGCGCTCGCACTGGATCAAGGTTTACAGGGACCTGCCGGCCACCAATAGCGCAAGCAAGTCAACGTCGGTTTCGTCGCCTTTGGCGCACTATCGGCGATAATGGCGGCCGCCATCGACCAGTTGTATTGTTTGCTCATGAACACACAGCTCGCGATCTCCCGCGTCATCAACCTGATTCCCGCGGAGACCCAGCGACTCTGGTCGATCGACGAATCTGAAGCCCGGCGCAGGCTGATCGACGGTGATGTCGGAGCGGTGCTGGACATCGAAGGATCCTTTGCCCTCGTGGCGCAGGACGGCGAGCGCGTCGTGCTGGCGCGAAGTCTCGACCGTCCGATGCGATACTTCCTGGCGAAGTCTACTGATGGACCCGCACTGATAGTGGCCGACCGCATCGACGAAATCGCCGCTGAGCTCGAGCGCCATGGATGGACCGACCAGTTTCATCCGAGCTACTCGCGCATGGTTCCGGCGCATCACGTCACGACGCTGCGCCTGGTCGGGTGCCCCGATCCCAATCCCGTACAAAAGCGGTTCTTCGACCCGCCACGCAGTACTCTGCCAACGGATCTGGATCTCATCGGCCGGCATTACATCGAAGCCCTTTATGCCGAGCTGCGCCGGTGGCTTTCCGTGCACGACCCCGCAGCGCCCATCGGTGTTCCGTTCTCCGGAGGGATCGACAGCGGCGCCGTCCTGCTCTCCCTGTACAAGCTGCTGCTGAACGAAGGGCACTCACCCGC
>Ga0193699_10000660_pt1 | contig 14212 bp, 15 predicted proteins | sample L3c2metaG_FD_160095 | JGI IMG/M metagenome (GOLD analysis project Ga0193699, IMG submission 160095) | Soil microbial communities from a riparian zone of the East river system, Colorado, United States - L3c2 | ecosystem: Environmental > Terrestrial > Soil > Riparian zone | place: USA: East... | reverse complement strand
GCGCAACAGCCCCACCGCCTCGCGCTTGAACGCCTCGGAATACGGCGGGATCTTCGGCATCAACAGACATCCTTCCCGACCGAGTCAACTCAGTCAGACGATGTCCACGAAAGCGGGGGAATTCCAGGATCAACGAGATCGGGCCCATCTCGTCAAAGCAGACGACGACGCCGTCCTGGGGTTTGGCTCTGTAGAGCGAAAGGACGCGTTGGGCCTTCTCGGCGAAGTTCGGGTCGGGGCTCCATTTCCACGACCTGGTGCGCTGATGGCTCAGGCCGGCCGCGCGCAGCGTCTGGCGCAGCGCCTCCTCGCACAAGACGATGCCCCTGCTGGTCAGGTGTTCGGCCAGCTTGGCCAGCGACCACCTGGTCAGCGCGACGCCTTGGGTGTCGGGACGGGCGCGCGCGACCGCGACGATCTGCTCGCGCTGCTCGGGCGTCGTCTTCTTAGGACGCCCGCCCCGATAGTCAGGGTCCAGCGAGCCGAACCCCTCCTGGTTAAACGCGTGGATGACCTTGCGCACATGCGACTCATCGGTGCGCACCAGACCAGCGATCTGCGGCGCCGACATGCCCGTCGCCGACGCCAACAAGATCATCGCCCGCTGACGCTTGGACTGGTACTTGGCCTTCTTAGAGATCTGTTTCAACCGCGCGCCCTCCTCGGGCGAGAGCGCACGGACAAACACCTCCGCGGGACGCATCGCTACCTCCATCGGTCGTGATGAAGCCCAATTCGCCACGCACGCCGAGTTTCCGGTCAAACATTCATGGCCGACCCACTAGGGGTGCCGTAGGCGGCCAGCGAGGCCGAGGCCCACGATGGCCAGCCGTCGCCGCCGGAAGTGGGTCCCCCGTCGCGACAGCGACACAGTCTCCTACGGCGTGCGGGTGTCTTCGCCGCCCTCGAGGTACTCGAGGTTGTCGGCGCGCTCACCGGCGGACTGCGCGGCCGCGAAGCCGATGAGCCCGTGCAGGAGCAGCGGGAAGATCACGAAGAACACGATGACCAGGCCGAAGGTGGCCTTGAACGGGCTCAGGGCGAGGATGAGCGACATGCGAACGCGATCTTACCGCGGGCGCGGGCACCCGCGCGGGGCGACGCTCCCGCTGCGCGGCGGGAGCCGGATGATGCGCTGGCCGAGGTTGTTGTCCTCGTGCTCCTCGACCAGCTCCCCGAGCGGATCGGCCCGGTGCACGAACGCGAAGCAGCCGCGCAGGCCCGTCACGCTGATCCAGTTCTCGTGGTAGCCCGACGGGTAGATGTCGGCCCAGCCGGGGGACACGCCGAGCCGCAATGCCTGGCGCCCGTAGGACTGGCTGCACGCCGGGTACACGCGGCCCTTCGGCGTGCGCGCCCACGACCGCACGCGCCGCAGGTCGCGGAAGCAGTACGACAGCTTCGGCCCGGTGCGCACCATCTCCCCACGCGTACCGTCGGGGCTCAGCGTCCACAGCTCGAAGCGCGCCGCGCGGTAGTACTTCCAGTAGTGGCCCTGGCCGGGGATCGCCTTGAAGTAGATCCAGCCGGCCTCCGGGAAGTACACCGGCTGACCGGTTCGCGTCCGGACGACCTGCGTCGCCGTCGCGAAGCGCGGCAGCGACGGGCTCTTGGTCCCGAGCAGCTCCAGCGGCCCGGCGCCGACGTTGACGATGTGGTTGGTCGCCCGCAGCCGAACGGCCTTGCCGGCGCGCTGCACGCGCAGGTCCGAGGGCGGCGCCATGCGCAGGTCGGGGCACTGCAGCGCCAGGAACGGGTCGTTGCACGGGTTGGTGTCGAGCGGATCCAGCGCCGTCTGCTGAGCGCGCGCCGAGGCGGTGAGCAGCAGCGCGCCGAGCAGCGCGACGAGGAGGGCACGACGGACCGTCATGGCCGCGGCAGTCTGCCTGACCGCGGGCACCTATGCGTGCGCTCGGGCGCCCACGCCGTCCAGGAAGCCGAGGGTGCGGCGCCACGCGTCCTGCGAGGCGTCGGCGAACTCGTCCTGCCGGCGGTCGAAGAACGAGTGCGGCGCGCCCGGGTAGACCACGATCTCGTGCTCGACGCCGGCGCGCTCGAGGCTGGCGGCGAACGTCTCGCGGTCGCGCTCGGGGATGCCCTCGTCGGCGCCCCCGAACAGGGCGAGGACCGGCCGGACGGCGCCGGCGGCCGTGTCGCGTGGCGACGGGATCCCCAGGCGCTCGCCGTTCAGCCCGCCGTAGAACCCGACGACCGCGTCGAGGTCGAGCTCCGCGTGGGTCGCCGCCAGGAACGACTGCGCGCCGCCGAAGCAGAACCCGACGGTGACGAACGAGGTGGCGCCCGTCCGCTCGCGCAGCAGCGCGATCGCCGCTGCGACGTCGGCCTGGACCGTCTCGGGCGACGTCTCGCGCACGTGCGGCCAGTAGTCCCAGTCGTTCGGGCGCTCACCCGTGTCGGCCGTGCGGCCGAAGTAGTCGATCGCGACCGCGTGGTGGCCGGCCTCGGCGAAGCGCTCGGCCAGCTCGACGTAGAAGCGGTAGAGGCCGCGGACGTCGGGCAGGATGATCACAGCGGGATCGTGCGCCTCGCCCGAGGTCGCCAGCGCGGCCGAGAACCGGGCGCCGTCGGCCGAGGTCAGCTCGAGCTGCTCGGCGGCCGCGCCGCCGGCCATGCGCGGCACGACGAGGTCGGCGGGCAGATCGGGCGGCAGGGCGTCGCGGTCGAAGCACATGTCGGGCTTGATCCCCAGGAGATACTTCCGCCATGCACGTCCTGGCGCTCGGCTTCGGCCTCGGCTTCGTCGTCGCCGCGGCGATCGGGCCCATCTCGCTGCTGTGCATCCGCACCGTCCTGCGCGGCGCCCTGCCGGCCGGCATCGCCATCGGCGCCGGCGCCGCCGTCATCGACGCGACCTACGCGCTGCTCGGCGCGATCGGCGCCGGCCGGCTCCTGGAGATCGACGGGCTGCGCCTCGCGCTCGGCCTCGTGGGAGCGGCCGTGCTGGGGCTGCTCGCGGCGCGCACGCTGTGGTCGGCGTTCCGCGTGCGCCTCGGCGGCGAGAGCCTCGAGGAGGTCGCCACGCCGCGCCGGGCGTTCCTGACCTCGCTGGCGGCGACCGCCTCGAACCCGACGACGATCCTCTCGTGGGCCGCCGTCTTCGCCGCGGCCTCGACCGCCTCGGCGGTCCACGGCACGGGGGAGACGCTGCTGCTCGTGGCGGGCGTCGGCTGCGGCACGCTGACCTGGTTCACCGCGCTCTCGCTCGGCCTCTCGGCGATCCGGGCGCGCGCCGGCGACCGGCTGCTGGCCGCCGTCGACGTCGGCTCGGGCCTCGGCCTCCTGGCGTTCTCGGGCGCGCTGGGCATCAAGGCCGCGCGCGACGCCTGAGGGCAGGCGCGCCGGCCGAGCCGGTGCGGGGCGCACCGGGCGCTCATGGATGCCGGTGCGCTTGCGCTTCCCCTTGGCGAGCGTTGCTGTCCTCGATCCCGGACCGCGCCCGAGGCGCGTCCCACGCCTGCACCGGACGCCACGGCGCCCGACGACCCGAGACACCGGTCTGGGTGCCGGCACTCCTCATGCGCCCACGACGCCAGTCCACGGACGCCGGCACGCCGCAACGGAAATCGCCCGCGAAGGTTCTCCGACCTACACGGTAGGATTACCCTTGATGATCTTCACGACCAAGGCGGAGTACGGCGTGCGGCTCCTCGTCGAGCTGGGTCGCCAGCACGACGGCGCCGGCGGCGCGGGCGGGCCGATCCCGGTGTCGCTCAAGGCGATCGCCGAGGCCGAGGAACTGCCCCTTGCCTACCTCGAGCGGATCGTCGCGCTGTTGAAGAAGGCCGGCCTCGTCGAGGCCACGCGCGGCGCGCACGGGGGCTACCGCCTCACGCGCGAGCCTGCCGAGATCCACATGGACGAGGTCGTCCTGGCGCTCGAGGGCGTCGTGGCGCCGATGACGTGCTTCGTGGCCGAGGACGGTGCGTCCTCGCACGGGCGCGTCGTCTGCAACCACGAGGCCGACGCCGGTCACGGCTGCGCCACGAAGCTGCTGTGGACCCGCGTCCAGGGCGGCGTCGTCAAGGCGCTCGCCCAGACGACGCTCGCCGAGCTCGTCGCCTTCTCCAACCGCCCCCCGCAGAACCAGATCGCCACCGCTGTGCACGACGCCACCGCGGTGGCCTGAGCCTCCGAACCCGAAACGAAGACTGACTAACCACATGGCCGCCGAACTCGAGATTCGCAACCTTCACGTCCAGGCCGGGGACAAGCAGATCCTCAAGGGCCTGGACCTCACCGTCAACCCGGGCGAGATCCACGCCCTGATGGGCCCCAACGGCTCGGGCAAGTCCACGCTCGCCAACGCGATCATGGGCCATCCCGGGCTCGAGGTCACCGAGGGCCAGATCCTCTTCCAGGGCAACGACATCACCGAGGCCGATCCGGACGAGCGCGCCCGCGCCGGCCTGTTCATGGCCTTCCAGTACCCCGTCGCCATCCCCGGCGTCACGATCACCAAGTACCTGCGCATGGTCCTCAACGCGCACCGCGAGGCCCGCGGCGAGGAGGAGATCTCGCTCAAGGACTTCCGCAAGACCGTCGAGGCCGCGATGGAGCTGACGAACGTCCCGCGCGAGTTCGTCGCCCGCTACCTCAACGACGGGTTCTCCGGCGGCGAGAAGAAGCGCCTCGAGATCCTGCAGCTCGCGCTCCAGCAGCCGGCGATGGCCGTCCTGGACGAGACCGACTCCGGCCTCGACATCGACGCCCTGAACGTCGTCGCCCACGGCGTCAACACGGTGGCCAAGGACTCCGGCATGGGCGTCCTGATCATCACCCACTACCAGCGGATCCTGCACCTCGTGGAGCCGTCGCGCGTGTCGATCATGTTCGACGGGCGGATCATCAAGGAGGGCGGCTCGGAGCTCGTCGAGCAGCTCGAGCGCGAGGGCTACGCCAACATCAAGGAAGCGGCCGGCGTCGGCGCCTAGGACACATCATGGCCGCCACCGCCCAGCTCGACGTCCGCGCGCAGTTCCCGACGCTCCAGCGTGAGGGAGTCGCCTACCTCGACAGCGCCGCGACGTCCCAGACGCCCGACGCCGTCCTGGCGGCGATGGACGACTACTACCGCCACCACCGCGCGTCGGTGCACCGCGGCACCTACCCGCTGGCCGCCGAGGCGACGGACCTGTTCGAGGGCGCGCGCACCCGGATCGGGCAGTGGCTGAACTGGCCCGCGCGCGACACGGTGTTCACGCGCAACGCCAGCGAGGCGCTGAACGTCGTCGCGCACGGCTGGGGCCGGCGCCACGTGGGCCGGGGCGACCGCATCCTCGTCACGCGGATGGAGCACCACTCCAACTTCGTGCCGTGGTGGATGCTCGCCAAGGAGGTCGGCGCCGAGCTGGTCGAGGTGCCGATCGACGCCGGCGGCGTCCTGGACCTCGACGCGCTGGACCGCCTGCTGCCCGGCGCCAAGGTGCTGGCCGTCGCCCACGTCTCCAACGTCGTGGGCACGATCAACCCGGTGGCCGACATCGTGCGCCGCGCCCGCGCCGCCGGCGTCGTGACCGTCGTCGACGGCTCGCAGGCCGTGCCGCAGATCCCGGTCGACCTCGGCGCGATCGACGCCGACTTCTACGCCTGGACCGGCCACAAGGCCTACGGCCCGACCGGCGTCGGCGTCCTGCACGGCCGCCACGACCTGCTGCTCGACACCGAGCCGCTGATCGGCGGCGGGCACATGATCTCCAGCGTCTCGTTCGAGGAGGTCCGCTGGGCCGCGCCGCCGTCGCGCTTCGAGGCGGGGACGTCGGCGATCGCCGAGGTCATCGGCCTCGGCGCCGCGATCGACTGGCTCTCGGACCTCGGCATGGACGCGGTTCGCGCCCACGAGGCCGAGCTGACCGGCTACGCGATCCAGCGGCTGAGCGAGGTGGAGGACGTGACCTTGCACGGGCCGCGCGACGTCGAGCAGCGCGGCGCCCTGATCTCGTTCGCGCTGAAGGGCATCCACCCGCACGACGTGTCCGAGATCCTCGGGCGCCGCGGCGTGTGCGTCCGCGCCGGCCACCACTGCGCGCAGCCGCTGATGCAGCACCTGGGCGAGTCCGCGACGACGCGCGCCTCGTTCGCCGTGCACACCACCCGCGAGGAGGTCGACGCGCTCGTCGACGGGCTCGCCGAAGTGCAGAGGATCTTCGCCTGATCATGGACGACCTGTACCGCGAGGAGATCCTCCAGCACTACAAGCGGCCCCACAACTGGGGGCCGATGGAGGCGCCGGATCTCGAGGCCGAGGACCACAACCCGCTCTGCGGCGACCAGCTCAAGGTGATGCTCAAGGTCGACGGCGACGGCAAGGTGCAGGAGGTCCGCTTCGAGGGCCACGGCTGCGCCATCTCGCAGGCCTCGGCCTCCATGGCCTCCGACGAGGTCAAGGGCATGCCGGTCGACGAGCTGCTCAAGCTCGATCGCTCCTTCGTGCTCGACCTGCTGGGCATCGACATCAGCGCGACGCGCATGAAGTGCGCGCTGCTGTCGCTGAAGGTGCTCAAGGCCGCGGGCCTCGGCCACGAGGTCGACTGGGAGCCCGAGACCCCCGAGGCGTCGGCTCCCGCGTCACCCGCCGAGCGCGACCGGGTCTAGGGGGTGCGGGGCGCTCATGCCCCTCCTCACCAGGTCAGCTCGATCTCCAGCTCGCGCTTGTCGTCCTCGATCTCGAGCTCGATCTTGAGCTCGACGGTGTCGGGGACGTTGACGGTGAAGCGCATCCCGCCGCGCTCGAACTCGATCTCGTTGTGGCGTGCGAGCATGTCGGCGAGGTTGTGCAGCCGCGTCGCGATCTCCTCGCGGCTGAGGCGCTCCTTCTGCTCGACCTCGAAGATGTCCATCAGCTCTCCTTCGTCATGGGTTCGGTGGGCAAGGAGGGAAGCGGCTCGCCGGTCGCGGCGGGCACGGGGTCGCGCCCGGCGGCGATCCGGGCCAGCGCGCGGGCGCTCTGCCCGACCCCCTCGGGCAGCATCGCCGACGGCGAGGCACCGGGATGCCGGTGCGCGATGCGCACGCGCAGGACGCCGGGGCGGATGTGGAAGCGCAGGGGCGGCTCCAGCTGGACCGCCTCGCCGTCGATGCCGGCGGGCACCGGGTGGTCGGCCTCGACCTCGAAGACCGGCGCGGTCCACTCCCGCCACGGTCGCTGCGGCCGGCGTCCGCCCTCGCCGGGCCCGACCGGGGCTCCGGCGATCGTGATCCCGAGCCGCCCGTCGTCGATCCTCGGCCGCGTGCCCGAGCCGACCGCGTGGCCCAGCCGGTAGCGGTTGTTGGAGACCAGGATCGCGGCTCCCGAACCGTGCTCGTGCCCGCCGGGCCCCGTCCACCGCAGGTCGAGCCCGGTCCCGTCGGGTCCGAGCATGTCGGGCACGGTGTCGAGGATGGTTCGGAGCTTGGCGTCGCGGTAGCCCTCGCGCTGGACCGCGTCGGCGTAGAGGCCGAGCGAGACGTTGTTGACGAACACGCGCCCGTTGACGTCCGCCAGATCCACGCGGCGCTCGCCGCCGTCGACGAACGCGTCGAGCGCGCCGACCACGTCGTCTCGATCCACGCCGAGGTCGAGCGCGAAGTGGTTGCGCGTGCCCGCCGGCACGCAGGCGTACGGCAGGTCGAGCTCCGCGGCGATCTCGGCCACGACGGCCTGCGAGCCGTCGCCGCCGGCCATCGCCAGCCCGTCGGCGCCGCCGGCGACCGCGTCGCGCACGAGCTGCTCGAGGTCCCACGGCGGGCCGAGCTCGATCGGTTCGATCCCGCGCGCCCGAGCTTCGTCTGCCAGCGCGAACCGCTCGGCCTTGCCGCCGCCGGACTTGGGGTTGAAGAACAGCACCGGCCGCCGGGGCGCCGGCACCTGGGGGAGGTGGACGCGGACGCCGAACGCCACCCGCGCGCAGGCGCCGCCCAGCACGAGCGCGGCGACGACCAGCAACTGCTCGAGCAGGCGGTCGCCCACCAGCAGGAGGATCGCCGCGGCGAGCCCGAGCGCCCCGACCGACAGGCCGGCGACGCGGAGGGGGCCGCGCCGCAGGACGCCGTACCAGGCCGCGGCGGAAGCGAGGACGAGGCAGGCGAGTGCGATCAGGCCGCGCGGGAACTCCTGCACCGCGACGACGACCGCGAGGCCGAACCCGGCGAAGCCGAGGAGAAGCGCACCGATCGCTGCGGTCTGCCGCATGCTCATGGAGGATCCTTCATCCGTGGCGCAGGTCCCGGTCGCCCGTCACGTGCGCACGCCGGCCTCGAGGTCGTCTCCGTCGCGACGTAGCGCCGATATCGCTCACGCTGTGCACCTCGAGGAGGCTCACCGAAGCCGGCGTCGCGGGCATCACCCGAAACGCATGACGCGCCCCGGCCGACGCCCAGCGGCCGCTCGCGTCCTACTTCGGCGCGGCGCCGGCCTTGGCGCGGCGGGCGGCCTTGACGCGCTCGTTGGGGTCGAGCATCCACTTGCGGATGCGGACCGCCTTCGGCGTCACCTCGACGCACTCGTCCTCGCGCAGCCACTCCATCGCCTGGTCGAGCGAGAGGCGCTTGGCGGGCACGAGGCGCTCGAGCTCGTCGGCCGTCGCGGAGCGCACGTTGGTGAGGTGCTTCTCGCGGACGATGTTGACCTCGAGGTCGTCGGCGCGCGAGTTCTCGCCGACCACCATGCCGTTGTAGACCTCGTCGCCCGGGGCCACGAAGAGCTGTCCGCGGTCCTGGAGCTGGAAGCACGAGTACGACGTGACGGCGCCGATGCGGTCCGACACCAGCGCGCCGGTCGGACGGGTGCGCAGCTCGCCGTGCCACGGCTCCATGCCGTCGGAGACGGAGTGCGCGATGCCCGTGCCGCGCGTCTCGGTGAGGAACTCGGTGCGGAAGCCGATCAGGCCGCGGGCGGGGACGCGGTAGTCCATGCGGACCCAGCCCGTGCCGTGGTTGCTCATCTGCTCCATGCGGCCCTTGCGCAGCGCGAGCATCTGGGTGACGACGCCGACGTAGTCCTCGGGCACGTCGATCGTCATGCGCTCCATCGGCTCGTGGATCGCGCCGTCGATCTCGCGCGTGACGACGCGCGGCTGGCCGACGAGCAGCTCGAAGCCCTCGCGGCGCATCGTCTCGACGAGCACCGCGAGCTGCAGCTCGCCGCGGCCCTGGACCTCCCAGGCGTCGGTGCGCCCGGTCGGCTCGACGCGGATCGAGACGTTGCCGATCAGCTCCTGGTCGAGGCGCGCCTGGATCTGGCGCGCGGTCAGCTTGTTGCCGTCGCGGCCGGCGAACGGCGAGGTCGACGTGGCGATCGTGACGCCGATCGACGGGTCGTCGACGTGCAGCACGGGCAGCGGGCGCGGGTCGTTGACGTCGGCCAGCGTCTCGCCGATCGTGACGTCCAGCAGGCCGGCGACGGCGCAGATCTCGCCGGGACCCGCCTCGTCGGCGGGCACGCGGCTCAGGCCGTCGGTGACGAAGAGCTCGGTGATCCTGCCCCGCGTGACGGTCTCGCCGTCGGCGCGACACCAGCCGATGTCGCCCTTGCGGATCGTGCCCTGGCGCACGCGGCAGATCGCGAGGCGGCCGAGGTACGGATCGGCGTCGAGGTTGGTGACGAGCGCCTGGGCGGGATGCTCGGGGTCGTAGGACGGCGGCGGGACCGTCTCCACGAGCAGGTCCAGCAGCGGCTTCAGGCTCTCCCCCGGAGTCGTCTGGTCCATCGAGGCCGTGCCGGCCCTGGCGTTGGTGAAGACGATGGGGAACTCGAGCTGCTCCTCCTGGGCGTCGAGGTCCAGGAAGAGCTCCTCGACCTCGTGGACGACCTCGTCGATGCGGGCGTCGGGACGGTCGATCTTGTTGACGACCAGCACGACCGGCAGCTTGCTCTCCAGCGCCTTGCGCAGCACGAAGCGCGTCTGGGGCAGCGGGCCCTCGGAGGCGTCGACGAGCAGCAGCACGCCGTCGACCATCGTGAGGCCGCGCTCGACCTCGCCACCGAAGTCGGCGTGCCCGGGCGTGTCGATGATGTTCAGCTTGGTCTCGCCGTACTGGATGGCGGTGTTCTTGGCGAGGATCGTGATGCCGCGCTCGCGCTCCTGGTCCATCGAGTCCATGACGCGATCCGTCAGCGTGGCGCCCTCGCGGAACGTGCCCGCCTGGCGGAGCATCGCGTCGACCAGCGTGGTCTTGCCGTGGTCGACGTGGGCGATGATGGCGACGTTGCGCAGGTCGTCGCGGGTGGCGGTGTTCTTGACGGCGGTGGCGGGCATTCCCGCCAGAGGCTAGGGGGTCGCGCCCCAGGCCGACCTCGTGCCCCCGCGCCGGCCTCACGCCTGCTGCGCCGCCCGATGGGACGCGCGCTCGATGCCGCGGTGGTGGAAGAACGAGGCGAAGGCGCCCGCCACCGAGGTCACCACGACGATCGCGTAGAGCTCCAGGAAGACGTCGAGGATCTTGCCGCCCGTGGTCAGCGGGTTGGGGAACTGCGACGAGACGGTGAGCATCTGCGTCGTCGTCCAGAACAGGGCGTTGCCGAACGTGGTGATCTCGCCGTGGTGGCGCTCCAGGATCCACGCGAGGACGGCCGCGAGCAGGTCCAGCGCGACGCTGACCAGCGTCACGCCCATGATCCGGCTGCGCAGGTCCGCGTGCGCCGGGGTGGCCGCCCGCACCGTCATGCCGACGCCGCGGAGGACCCGGCGGACGGGACGACGGTGATCGGCGGCCATGGGAGCGAGTGTCCCGGGTCTGCCGGACAGGGGCCTCGCCGCCGTGCTCGGTACAATCCCTCCTACGAAAGTCGGATTTGAACACCGTTGCCTGAATCCATCGACATCTGCCCCGTGAACGAGCTCCCGCCCGGCGCCATGCGCGTCGTGGAGTGGGACGAGCTCGAGATCGCCGTCGTCAACTGCGCCGGCACGCTGTACGCGATCGAGGACCGCTGCTCACACGACGACGGACCGCTGGCCGAAGGCGTGCTGTACGAGGACGACTGCACCATCGAGTGCCCCCGCCACGGCTCGCTGTTCGACCTGCGCACCGGTGCCCCGAAGACCCTTCCTGCCTACGAGCCCATCGAGACGTTCCCGGTGCGCATCGACGGCGACCTGATCAAGCTGGAGGTCGAGTAGCCCATGGCTGCCACGCCCACTCCCACGCCCGAGTCCACCAAGACCCTCACGCCTGAAGAGGCCTCCCTGCGCAACCTCGGCTCCGATTACACGGAGCGCTACGGGTTCCACGACGCGGAGAACTACCTCTACAAGGCGCCCAAGGGCCTGAACCGCGAGATCGTCGAGAAGATCTCCGAGTTCAAGAGCGAGCCGCAGTGGATGCGGGACTTCCGCCTCAAGGCGCTCGAGTACTTCCTCGCCCGTCCGCAGCCCACCTGGGGCAGCCCGATGCTGGCCGACGTCGACTACGACGACATCCACTACTTCGTCCGTGCCTCCGAGCGCTCCGAGCGCTCCTGGGACGACGTGCCCGAGGACGTCAAGAAGACGTTCGACCGCCTGGGCATCCCGGAGGCCGAGCGCAACTTCCTCGCCGGCGTCGGCGCGCAGTACGAGTCCGAGGTCGTCTACCACCAGGTCAACGAAGAGCTCGAGAAGCAGGGCGTGATCTTCACGGACATGGACACCGCGCTCCGCGAGCACGAGGACCTCGTGAAGGAGTACTTCGCGACGATCATCCCGCCGAACGACAACAAGCTCGCCGCGCTCAACAGCGCCGTGTGGTCGGGCGGCTCGTTCGTCTACGTCCCGCCGGGCGTCCACGTCGAGATGCCGCTGCAGGCCTACTTCCGCATCAACACGGAGAACATGGGCCAGTTCGAGCGGACGATCATCATCGCCGACGAGGGCAGCTACGTGCACTACGTCGAGGGTTGCACGGCCCCGACCTACAGCGGCGACTCGCTGCACTCCGCGGTGGTCGAGCTGATCGCCAAGCCGGGCGCACGCATTCGGTACACGACCGTCCAGAACTGGTCGAACAACGTGTACAACCTGGTCACCAAGCGCGCGATCGCCGAGACCGACGCGACCGTCGAGTGGGTCGACTGCAACCTCGGCTCGAAGCTGACGATGAAGTACCCGTCGGTCTACCTGATGGGTGAGCGCGCCCACGGCGAGGTCCTGTCCATCGCCTTCGCCGGCGAGGGCCAGCACCAGGACGCGGGCGCCAAGATCATCCACGCCGCGCCGAACACGACGAGCAACATCTTCGCCAAGTCGATCTCCAAGGACGGCGGGCGCTCCTCCTACCGCGGCCTGCTCGAGGTCGCCAAGGGCGCGCACGGCTCGAAGTCCAAGGTCGTCTGCGACGCGCTGCTGCTCGACGAGCACTCGCGCTCCGACACCTACCCGACGATCCGCATCGGCAACGACGACGTGGACGTCGGCCACGAGGCCACGGTCTCCAAGGTCGGCGACGAGCAGCTCTTCTACCTCATGTCGCACGGCCTGACCGAGGAAGAGGCGGGCAAGCTCATCGTCAACGGCTTCATCGAGCCGATCGTCAAGGAGCTGCCGATGGAGTACGCCGTCGAGATGAACCGGCTCATCGAGCTGCAGATGGAGGGCTCAATTGGCTAGCGCGACCGCGGCCTCCGTGCCGCACCTCACCGTCGAGCAACTGCCTGCGTTCAAGGGCACGCCCGGCTGGGAGTTCACCCCCATCGACAAGCTGGACCTCGCGGCGTTCCCCACGGCCGCCGCGGGGAGGTCCGTGCCCGCCGACGTGCTGTTCGCGCCGCAGGACGGCATCGGCCCCAGCGACGCGGAGCCCAGGAGATCGGACCCGCCCGCCCCGATCATCGCGCCGCTGCGCGTCGCGCTCGAGCGCCACGCCGACGTCGTCGGCCGGCACTTCGGGACCGTGGTGCGGCCGTCGTTCTTCACCAAGCTGAACGCCGACGAGTGGACCGACGGGACGCTGGTCTACGTGCCGCGCAACGTCAAGGTCGAGGCGCCGATCGTGATCACCACGGTCCAGGACCGGCCCGGCACCGCCCTGCACCACCGCACGCTCGTCGTGCTGGACGAGGGCGCCGAGGCCGAGATCTGGGACCAGGTCGTCTCGTCGCACGACGAGGAGGCGGTCGTCAACGGCGCCGTCGAGCTCGTCCTGGGCCAGAACGCGACGCTGCACTACATCGGCGCGCAGAACGTCAACGAGAAGACCTGGGTCTTCGGCGGCCAGCGCGCGATCGTCGGCCGCGACGCCCAGCTCGACTGGACGACGCTGGCCTTCGGCGGCGGCAACGGCAAGGTGTTCCTGGAGACGACGCTCGACGGCCAGGGCTCGCACGCCAAGGTCACCGGCGCGTACGCGACGCGGGGCCGCCAGCACGTCGACTACGACACGCTGCAGGAGCACGCGGCGCCCGACACGGTCTCCGACCTGGCGTTCCGCGGCCTGATCAGCGGGCGCTCGTCGGCCGTGTGGCGCGGGATGATCAAGGTCGACCCGGGCGCGCAGCGCACCGACGCCTTCCAGGAGGCGCGCAACCTGCTGCTCGGCAAGAAGGCCCACGCCGACGCGATCCCCGGCCTGGAGATCCTCGCCGACGACGTCCGCTGCACCCACGCCGCGGCCATCGCCCAGATCGACCCGGAGCAGATCTTCTACCTCCGCTCACGCGGCCTGTCGAAGACGACGGCCGAGCGGCTGGTCGTCGAGGGGTTCCTCGGCGCGATCGTCGAGCGCTACCACGAGGGCCCGATCCGCGACGCGATCGCCGGGGCGCTCGAGCTGCGGCTGTCGGCGGTGCTGGGGTAGCGCCGACGTCGGCGGTCGGAGGCGACCGCTCATGGATTTGCGTGACGGCCGCCCGCGGGGCGGCCGTTTGCGTTGGGGGTGGGCCTGTTTGGCGCGGTGGGGGCGCGGTGTTCGGGCCCACCCGCCCCGGGGCGCTGGCGGACGACCGGGCGCGCCGGAGCCCGCGACGCACGCTCGCTCTCGTCGTCGCCGACGGTCCACGCCGCGTGGCGTCGCCGGCGCCCGCGCTGGGCGCCGGCCGCGTCGGCGGTGCGTCGGTCGGGCCACGGCGCCCGCGGTAGGGCCGGGGCGCCGGCCGTGGGGTCAGTCCGCGACGGGCGCCGGCAGCGACGCCAGCGCCTCGCGCAGCTCGTCGACGCCGACGTAGTCCAGGCCCACGGCGTGGATCTTGCACCAGGCGATGGTGCCGCTCTCGTCCACGATGAAGGTCGCGCGCTGCGTGCCG